>Ga0180432_10000546_pt1 | contig 62448 bp, 82 predicted proteins | sample SS_ome_10_FD_132414 | JGI IMG/M metagenome (GOLD analysis project Ga0180432, IMG submission 132414) | Hypersaline lake sediment archaeal communities from the Salton Sea, California, USA - SS_1_MS_2 metaG | ecosystem: Environmental > Aquatic > Non-marine Saline and Alkaline > Hypersaline >... | reverse complement strand
TGAATTTGAGGAGCCAAGCGAAAAAACAATTATTGGAAAAAAGGATATTGAAAAACTGTCATTAAAAAAGAACTTGAAGCAATCAATTGACGAACTTGAAAAACGGAATTTGCTACCATTGAAAATGAACAATGAAAAATTTCCCTATCTTATTAAATTGATGGGTTACATAATTGGAGATGGACAGGTGTTTTTCTCAAAAAATGAAAGAGCCTGCATCTGGTTTTATGGGAAGAAGGAAGACTTAAGGGAAATCCGGAAGGACATAGAGAAAATCGGTTTTAAGGCTTCAAGGGTTTATTCAAGGGAAAGAGAACATTCGATTAAAACAATGTATGGGTTGGTTGAGTTCAAGGCAACAGAGCACAGCATTAAGAGCAGCGCTAACTCGCTTGCCGCCCTGTTAATGGCAATGGGTCTGCCGGTTGGAAACAAGACAACTCAGGACTTTGCCTTGCCAAAATGGCTTTTTGAGTGCCCAAAATGGCAAAAAAGGCTTTTTCTGGCATCATTTTTTGGGGCTGAATTAACATCGCCAAAAACGGTGACAAACCACGGATACAATTTCTATAACCAGATAATCTCAATGAACAAAAAGGAAAAATTTGCCAACAGCGGGAGAAAATTCTTAAAACAACTGACCGAACTTCTCAAGGAATTCGGAGTTGAAAGCTCCCAAATCAGGGAGCGAGAAGAGTACAAGAATAAGGCGGGGGAAATTTCCGTCAGGCTCAGGCTGCAAATAAACGGCACAAATGAAAACCTGCGGAATTTATGGGAAAAAATCGGCTTTGAATATAACAAAAAGAGAAGTTTTCTGGCAAACACGGCATTGCAGTATCTTAAGCTTAAAGAGAATGTTCTGCGGGGGCGCAAAAAAGCGGAGAAGAAAGCAAAATCATTAAAGGCAAAAGGAAAAACCATGCAGGAAATAGCCACTGTACTGGAAAAGGAAAACGTAAACAAGCGTTTTTTGGAAAGAAGCGTTTGGAGCGGGAGGAAAACAAGCCCGAGAATAGCATCCAATTTTCCCAAATTCGAGGAATTTTTGGAAGAAGCAACTAAGGGGCTCGGGGAAACGGGACAGGTTTGGGAAAGAATTGTTTCAAGAGAAGAGATTCCCTTTAAAAGAGAGGTCTACGATTTTACAGTTAAAGATGAAAACCACAACTTTATAGCGAACAATTTTGTTGTTTCAAACTGCGGCGTCCGCACTCTGCGAACCCCGCTCCGGGAAAAGGATTTGCAGGGAAAAAGGGAGGAGTTAGCGGAAGAATTATTCAGAAAAATTCCCGCGGGGCTTGGTTCCACGGGAAAACTTAAACTGGGCGAGGAAGAGATTGACGAGGTGCTCACAGGGGGAGCGGAGCACGTGGTAAAGCTCGGCTATGGTTTTCCGCAGGACCTGGAGTTCACTGAACTGGAAGGAAAAGCCAAGGGAGCAAAGCCGGAAAATGTTTCCCGCAAAGCAAAGCAGAGGCAGTCCAAGCAGGTAGGCACGCTTGGCTCCGGAAACCACTACCTTGAAGTGCAAATCGTTGAGGAAATATTCGACGCCGGGGCAGGAAAAGCGTTCGGCTTGAATGCAGGGCAGGTGCTTGTGAGCATTCACTGCGGTTCACGCGCTTTGGGGCACCAGATTGGAATGGATTACCTACAGGAACTGGCGAATGCCACAAAAAAGTACGGAATAAAAATAGGGGACAGGGAACTGGTTTGCGCGCCGGTGAGAAGCAAGGAGGGTCAGAAATATTTTTCTGCGGTGAACGCAGGAATGAACTGTGCCTTTGCAAACAGACAGGTGCTGGCGCATTTGACGCGTGAGGCATTCGGCAACGTGCTGGGAACAGGCGAAAGAGAGATTGGAACGCTTTACGATGTGGGGCATAACACTGCAAAAATAGAGGTGCACGAGATCGGGGGCGAGAAAAAGGAATTAATGGTGCAAAGGAAGGGTTCCACTCGCGGCTTTGGACCGGGGCGCAAGGAAGTGCCGGAGCAATACCGCAAAGCAGGGCAGCCGATTTTGGTGGGCGGAACAATGGGCACTTATTCATATATTCTGGCTGGCACCGAGCAGGGAATGCTCGAGGCTTTCGGCTCCGGAGTTCACGGAGCCGGCAGGAAGATGAGCAGGCATGCTGCAACGCGGCAGTTCCGCGGGGAGCAAATTGCGCGCGAACTCAAAGAAAGGGGGATTATTGTTAAGGCGCATTCTTGGAAGGGAGCCGCAGAGGAAGCTCCCGGCGCCTACAAGGACATTGATTCCGTTGTGGGGGTAATGCACTCCTCGGGCATAAACAAAAAGGTGGCGAGGGTAAAGCCGGTCATAACCGTAAAAGGGTGAACCGGCTGATTTTACTCCGCTTTTGAGTAAAAAATCCTCAATAAATTTTTTTCTTCCGGACAGTTTACAGTGCACACAATCTCGAAGACGAGGACGCCTTTTTCCGGTTCTTCAATCGGGAAATCGCCTCCTTCCAGTATGTCGAAAACATAAGGCATTACCACGAGGTCCAGTGCCACTTCCTCTCCTGCACCAACTGCAAACTGGGATATCGGGAAACTTTCCCCTTCAAGCGACGGCGAAAACACTGAAAAAGAACGTGCATTTTCGGAACCGTTTGAAAGGACAAGCGTGACCGCGCTTTCCAATAAAAGCTCTCCCGAGGGAAACCCGACTACTGCAACATCCATTCTTTCCGCCTTCAGGTTCCCGGGACCGGGAAAATCTGAGCCTTCGGGGGGCTCATAGTCCGGATTCTCTTCAACGAAGCGGGTTACAAAGTAAGGTTCAAGCACGACGTGCTGCCCGCCATCGCCCTCGTAGGGAACATTTCCGGGTAATATCAAAACAAAGAGGGCAACTAAAACAAAAAAAACAGCAATTCCCAAAACCGCCAGCTTAAATTTCTTATCCATCACACCACCAGAATAAAACAAAGCAAATAAAAGATATAATACAAAAAGCTTTATATTTGTTGGAGTATTCCTTGCGCTGGCTTATTTATGGGCAAATTAAGGGAAACCGGCTGGGGGGTTAAAGAATTATTCCTGATTGTTCCAGTGTTTGCCCTTTTATTTGCCCAAAAAACCCCCTCCTTTTTTTAACTATTTCACTAAAGAAAGGGAAAGATTTAAATACTATTTCTGCCGTATTATTGTGTATGAGGGGCGATATTTCTGGCTTGGTTTTAGTGAGAATTATTCTGCTTACTGCTCTCTGCGGTCTTCTTTTTTCCTGCGCGGAAGCGGCTTGCAGCGAGTGCTCTTTTTCGGGCACGGACTGCTCGGAGTTATGGCTCAACGTGAACGCTGTTGAGGTTACGGCTGGAGAGAATGCCTATGGAACATTCCTCCTCCACAACTACGCCTCGGAGCGGTTTTTTATTGACAGGGTGTATGCCTTTGATTCCGATTCATCAGTCTTAACGCAGGAACTCACTTACGATTCCTACGTGAAGCCCGGAGGGAGCGCGGAAATAAGAGTGGAAGTCAGAGCGGAGGAGGGTGCCGAAGAAAAAATTGCAACAGGATACGTTGAATTCCGCGGACACTTTTTGAGCGGGAAGGAATGCAGTTACGCTGACTCGAAGAAAAGCTTTCCCATAAAAATCTACGAGAAAAAGAAGTACTCGCGCTGCGAATCGTTCGACCTCATCGTTCCAAGCACTGTTGCGGCGGACGGCGAGGAAAGGGTTGAATTTTTTGTGAGCAACCTTTCGGCGGAAACCGCAATAATAAGGCTTGACGGGGATTACTTGCAATTAAGCACTAATTACTTTTATGTCCCCAGCGGGGTTGAGGCAAAAAAGGAATTTTTGGTCAAGCCCTTGGGCGACAAGGCGTGGATTGAGTATAAGGTTGAACTAGCCGAGTGCGTTGTGCCGAGCAAATTCACAAAGGTCGTGAGTTCCGGTCTGGCGGGAGAAATTACCGCAGAGCATGAAGTCGAATGGACACAGGACGCATTTGAATTGACAGTGAAAGTAAAGAACGGTTCCGGCTTCGATGAAACCGGAATGATTTCGCTGGACTTGCCGGGCGATTGGAATGTTGAAGGCGCAGGAAAAATAAGCGTGCCAGCGCACAGCGAAAAAGAATTCACAATAAATGTTTTCCCGCCCGCCGGATTTGAAAAGGAAACAGGAAAACTCACTATTGGATTGGGCGGCGAAGTAATCGGGGACGATGTGGAATTTTCCCCGCGGGAAGCGCAGGTCGGAGCGCAGGGAACGGCGTTCGCTGTGCTCAGCGGAAGCGCCCTGTTCATAGGGCTGATTGCTATCGCGCTCGTGCTTGTTGCCCTGTTCGTTCTGCCGAGGAAATTCATTCCGAAGATTGACCCTTGGGAAAGGGGCAGAAAAGGGGAAAAAGCGGAACAATAACCTTTTAAAAAACTATTTATAAGAATTTATAGTATTGTTCCAATGGAGTACACTGTGCTCCGGAAAAGTGGGAATCAGTAATCCTAACAGCGGTTTCGGAGCATAAATGCTGGCATTGAATTCTTTTTTTAATGCTTTTTAAAAGCAGAAGAAATTCATTGCCATTAGCCAAAAATCCTTTTGGCTGGCATGGTGAGCCGGTGACCAAGAAACACAAGCCGAGGAGCGGTTCGCTCGCGTTCTATCCGAAGAAGCGCGCTTTGGGAGAGGTCCCTCAATTCGTTTCTTTTAAGGCAGAGGATTCAGAGAATTCCGCGCCCCTGAATTTTTTCGGTTATAAAGCGGGAATGACACACGTGATTGGCACTGATAAGCACAAGAAGAGCCCGAGTTTCGGTCAAAAAGTGCAGTTTGCCGTTACGGTAATCGAGTGCCCGCCGCTAAAGGTTTTCGGAATGCGCGCTTATAAGGAAACCCCTTACGGAACAGTCTGCTTGGGGGAAAAGCACGCGGAAAACGTGTCAAAGGAACTCGGAAGAAGGGTCAAGTCTTTGGGCGGAAAAAAACCGGAAAAGAAAAAGGAAGGGCAGAAAAAAGAAAAGAGCAATAAAGGCGCTGGAAAAAAAGGGGCTTTCGATTTCGCCGGGGGAATGGAGCAGATATCGCAAATAAGGCTTTTGGCTCACACCCAGCCAAAACTGACAGGAATAGGAAAAAAGAAGCCCGAGGTCGTGGAAATTTTCCTGAGCGGCAGCAAAGAGGAACAGCTCAAACTCGCCGAGGAAAAACTCGGTGGGGAAATCTCCGTGAAGGAGGCATTCAAGCAGCTTGATTTTCTGGACATCAAAGCCGTTTCAAAGGGGAAAGGATTCAGCGGCGTTGTGAAGAGGTTCGGTGTGAAGGACCACAGACCCAAAGCGAAAAAGAAAAGGGTTGTGGGAAGCATTGGCCCGTGGCATCCCGCCACCGTAATGTTTACAGTGGCAAGGGCAGGACAACTGGGCTACCAGTTCAGGACGGAATTCAACAAAAAACTCCTTATTGTCGGCAGCGGGGAAAAAATGACGCCCAAGGGCGGCTTCAAGAATTACGGCGTTGTAAAGAACGATTATATTGCGGTCGAGGGCTCTGTTGCAGGACCTGTGAAAAGGTGCGTTGCGTTAAGAAAGGGGCTGAGGCCCGCGCCTTTGGAAAGGCACAAAATTGAAGAGGTGGAATTAATTGCCTCAGAGCAAAAGTAGGAGCGTTGCGGTCTTTTCCCTTGAGGGAAAGAAACTCAGGGAAATCGCGCTGCCGGGCGCGTTTTCCTCTGAAATAGAGCCAGAACTCATAGGGCGCGCGGTGCTTTCCATACAGTCCGCAGGAAAACAGCCCCAGGGCGTGAAGCCGTTCGCCGGAAGGCAGGGAAGCGCTGAATACAGGGGGAGCAGGGAACTGCCGCACATGGAGCGCGGCATCAATGTCGGCAGGGCAAGACTGCCGAGGAAGAAGAATGCAAGGGGTATTCTCGCGGGGGATGTTGCAAAGGTTCCGCAGGCAGTCGGCGGACCAAAAGCGCACCCGCCCAAGGTTGGTTCCGCGAAAAAGGAAAAAATCAACAGGAAAGAAAAAAAGAAAGCGCTGCAAAGCGCCATTGCTTCCTGCGCTGTCAGGGAAATGGTGGAAAAAAGGCACAGGTTTTCCGCTCAGGGTCTGCCTGTTGTTGTCGAGGATAAGCTCGAGGAACTGCAGAAAACAAGGGAAGTGGTCAACGCGTTCAGGTCACTGGGCGTGCTCGAAGACGTGGAGAATGCTAGAGCAAAAAGAAAAAGGCGCACCGGCAAGGGCAGAAAGCGCGGAAGAAAGTTCAAGAAGAAGAAAAGCGTTTTACTCGTTACTTCAAAGAAAGCCCCAGTCTTCAGGGCCGCGAGGAATCTGGAGGGCGTGGAAGTTGTTCCCCTGCGGGAACTTAATGCGGAACTCCTGGCTCCCGGGGGGGTTCCCGGGAGACTCACTGTTTGGAGCGAGAGCGCAATAAAGGGGGTTGAAGGGAAATGAAGCAAGCGAAGGAAAGCGCAAAGGAAAAGCGGAAAAAGGGGAGAGAAAAAGCGAAGGATTACGAGGTTGTTTTGTTCCCCCTTATAACGGAAAAGGCTGTTGATGTAATAGAGAAAGAGAACAAACTGACGTTCATTGTCAACATGAAGGCGAACAAGCGGGACATAAAAAGGGAGATTGAAAAGGAATTCGGAGTAAAAGTCGACAGGGTGAATCTGCTCAGGGATACGAGGGGGAGGAAAAAAGCAGTGGTTAAAATAAACAAGCAATTTAAGGCGAACGACATTGCAATGAAACTAGGAGTAATTTAATGGTGTGAGGAATGAGTAAAAGGATTGATTCGCAGCGCAGGGGAAAAGGCGGTCCTGCATTCAGGGCAAGGAAGAGAGGAAAGGAATCCAGGTATATTTCAATAGAGGAATCAAAGGGAAAGCTCCTCAGGGGGCAGGTGGTTGACCTGCTCAAGGAACCGGGCAGGAATACGATAATTGCAAAAATCTCTCTCGGGGAAGGAAAGGAATTCTTCACCATTGCGCCTGAGGGGCTGTTCATAGGATCGGAGATAGAAATGGGGGAAAAGGCGGGAATTGAAACAGGCAACATTCTCCCGCTGAAGAGCATTCCCGAAGGATGCCCTGTATTCAACATTGAACTGAAGCCGGGAGACGGAGGCGCTATTGCGCGCTCTACCGGCATATTTGCCCTCGTGGTCTCGAAGGACAGCGAGAACGCGCTCATAAAACTCCCGTCGGGGAAAACAAAATCGCTGCCGATTGAATCAAGGGCGACCGTGGGCTGCGCCAGCGGCGGCGAGAGAAAGGAAAAACCGTTCGTCAAAGCGGGAAAGAAGTTAATGCAAATGAAGGCAAAGGGAGGAAGGCTTTTCCCTGTCACGAGAGGGGTTGCAAAAAACGCCAGCTCTCATCCCTTCGGCGGAGAACAGCATCATGCTGGGAAAAGCAAGAGCGTTTCAAGGCATGCTCCTCCCGGCAGAAAGGTCGGACAGATTGCCTCGAAAAGAACTGGAAGGAAGAAAAGGTGAAGTGAATGGCTCTGAAGGAATTCACATTTCGCGGAAAAAGAATGGAAGAACTCGAAAAAATGTCCATTGACGAGTTTGCCCAGCTGCTGAACGCGAGGGGGCGGCGCTCCCTGAAAAGAGGCGTTGACAGCAAGTTGCTCAAAAAAATAGACGAAGCGAGGAAGGAAACGGAAAAGGGGAACAGCAAAGTAATAGTGAGAACCCACCACAGGGACATGATTGTCGTGCCAAAAATGGTTGGATTGAAATTCGGCATTCACTCGGGAAACGAGTTTCAGGTGGTGGAGGTAAAAAAGGAAATGCTGGGGCATTACTTGGGAGAATTCGCCCTCACGAGGAAGAAACTAAGGCACGGAAAGGCGGGAATAGGCGCAACAAAATCCAGTACTGCGATTACTGCGAGAGGATAAAAATGGTGAAAAAGGAATACCAGCTGAAGGTAAAGGACGAAAAGCACTGCGCAAAAGCAGTGATCAAAAACCGCAGGGTGAGCACCAAGTACGCGGTTGAAATAGCCAATGTAATAAAGGGCAAGCCCGCTGGAAAGGCACTGGCGTTCCTCGAAAGGGTCGCAGAGAAAAAGGAATACCTGCCTTTGAGGAAATACAACAAAAAAGTGGCTCACAGGAAAGGCAGGGCAGTTGACGGCTGCAAAGCCGGCAGGTATCCCGTGAAAGCATGCAATGCGTTCATTGAATTGCTGAATTACGCTGTTGCAAACGCGGAAAACAAGGGCTTGGACACGGAAAAACTCATTGTGAGGCATGCCTTTGCGAGCCAAGGCTTCAGGAGACTTTCCCACCAGTCAAAGGGAAGGATTGCCGGAAAGAGAAGGGAACGAAAAGGAACGCACATCGAGGTAATACTCCAAGAGGCGAAGTGAAATGATTGAAAGAACGTTTATACAGCAGAATATAAAGAAAATAAATATTGAGAACTTTTTGCACAAGCACTTGGAGAAAGCCGGGTTTACAGGTTTAAAAATGAGCAAGACTCCGCTAGTGACAAGAATTGTGCTCCATGTCACAAGACCCGGGCTGGCAATAGGGAAGAAGGGGAAGAACATACGCATGCTCACCAAGGAACTTGAAGAAAAATTCGGAATAGAAAACCCGCAGATTGAAATCCAGGAGATCTCCCAGCCCGAACTGAACGCAAAAGCCATGGTTGACAAAATGACCTCGCTTCTTGAACGCGGCTATTCTTGGAGGAGCGTCGCATACCGCACTGTCGAAGACGTAATGAATGCCGGAGCGCAGGGCGTGGAACTTTTGCTCAAGGGAAAGCTTGCAGGAAAAGGCGGAAGGAAGAGAAAGGAAAGAATCGCTGTAGGGTACATGAAAAAAGCCGGCGCGCTTTCCGAATTGGTGGAATACGCCAAAGGCGATGCATACCCCAAAGCCGGAGCAATAGGGGTGAAGCTCAGGATAATAAAGCCCGACATTGTTTTCCCCGACAAAGTGGATGTTTCAAGGATAGGCGAGGAAGAAAAGAGCGAGGAGAAGCCGGAAGAGGAGGGTGAGAAAGCGGCTGAAACAGAGGAAAAAGAGGGAAAGGAAACCGGGGAAAAAACCGAGGGAAAAACAGGGAAGAAAAAAGAGGAAAAAAAGAAAGAGAAGAAGGAAACCAAAACCAAAGAAGAGGGAAAGAAAGGAAAGAAGAGGGGAGAACCGGAGAAAAAGGAAGTGAAAGGAAAGGCGGAAAAACCGGCAGGGAAGAAAGGGGAAAAGAAAAAAAAGAAAAAGCCCGCTGAGAAGAAGGACGAAAAGGTGAAAAAATGAAAATGGGCGAAATAAGAGACATGAGCGAAAAGGAACTGGGGGAAAAGCTTGCCGAGGCAAGAAAGGAACTCAGAAAGGAACGCTCCATTATTGCTTCCGGCACGCGCCCCGACAACCCCTGCAAAATTCGCAGCATAAGAAAGAATATTGCGAGGATGCTTACAGTGCTCGGGGAAAAAGAACTTACGGAAAAAGAAAATAAAGAGAAAAAGGAGAAAGAGGTGATTAAGGAATAATGCCTGGAGTGTGTCCTGTCTGCGGTCAGCCCAAAGAACTGTGCGTCTGCGGAGAGATTGCAAAGGAATCCCAAAGGGTCAAAATAAGGACTGTGCAGCGCAGGTTTGGGAAAACCGTTACAACCATAAGCGGTTTCAACAGCGACATCAACATAGTGGGATTGGGCAAGGAATTGAAGAAAAAGCTTGCCTGCGGCGGCACGGTGAAAAACGGCGTGATTGAACTGCAGGGCGACCACAGACAGAAAGCAAAGGAAATACTCCTGCAAGAGGGCTTCTCTGAAGGACAGATTGAAGCCTGAAAGCACTTTGGAGGTTTTTTCAATGGATTGCAGGTATTGCATTACAAGCAAGAATGTGCTTGTACACGAACTCATAGGGCTGAATGCAAAAGTGATTGAAAGCACAGAGAAAGGCAGGATTGGAATGAACGGAAGAATTGTCGACGAAACAATGCACACTCTGAGTATTGATACGGCAAAGGGAGAAAAAATCATCCCCAAAAGAGAAGTGGTGCTCGAAGTGGAGCTTCCCGGCGGAGGAAAAGCCCTGGTGGACGGAAAAAAAATTGAGAAAAGACCCGAGGAGAGGACAAAGGAACTGTGGAGGAAAAGGCTATGACGGAATGCAATGACAAAAACTGCCCTGTTCACGGCAGTATAAAGGTGAGAGGCAACGTTCTGACAGGAAAGGTAATCAGTGCAAGGGCAGACAAAACCGTTACGGTCGAAAGGAAGATAATCCAGTTTGTCCAAAAATTCGAAAGGTACAAAAAAATCAGGTCGAGAATTCACGCTCACAATCCAAGCTGCATAAATGCAAAAGAGGGCGACATTGTCAAAGTGGGCGAAACCCGGAAAATAAGCAAAACAAAGGGCTTTGTTGTTTTGGAGATTTTGGAAAGGGCGAGTGGTAAAAAATGAGGGCGATTGGAGCGAACGTTGTGAAGAGCCTGCCGCAGAAGGCGCGCTGTGTCTGCACCGACAATTCGGGCGCGAAAGAGGTGGAAATAATAAGCGTTAAGGGCTTCAAGGGAAAGAAGAGAATGAACCCCAAGGCAGGCATTGCGGACATGGTAAACGTTGTTGTCAAGAAGGGAAAGCCCGAAATAAGGAAAAAGGTGGAGAGAGCGGTTATCGTGAGGGTGAAAAAGGAGTACAGGAGGAGTGACGGCACGAGAATTGCATTTGAGGATAACGCTGTCGTTCTGGTTGACGACAAGGGAATCCCAAAGGGGTCGGAAATAAAAGGAGTCATCGCAAAGGAGGTTGGCGAGCGCTGGCCGAAAATAGCCGGACTGGCACAGCAAATAGCGTAGGTGTTTCGGATGAGCTTAAAATCAAAGAAGCCAAAAAAGCAGAGGCGCGCCCTCTATGAAAGGGCAATGCACATGAAAAAGGAAAACGTTTCCGTTCATTTGGAGAAGAAACTGGCGAAAGAAACAGGAAGGAAGTCACTGCCTGTGAGAAAGAACGATTCCGTGCTCATAATGCGCGGGGACAAAAAAGGGGAAAAGGGAAAAGTGAACAGCGTGGACTACGAGCGCGGCAGGGTTTTCATTGAAAAGGTCACAAGAAAAAAGGCGGACGGAACCGAAGCAGCGGTGCCGATTGCCGCCTGCAACCTCCTGCTTGTAACGCTTGACAAAAGCGACCAGAGAAGGGTCAAGAGGAAAGGCAAACAAGCCGGGAAAAAAGACAAAGAAGGAGAAAAGCCGGCGGAAGCCGTGGAGAAGAAAGAGGAAAACAGGGAGAAGGAAGGAAAGGTGAAATGAATGTCCAAGAAAGGGGAAACGAAGGGGCTTAAAAGGTTCAGGGCGCCCAGAGCAAGGAAACTGAAGAAGAAGGAAGGGAAATGGAGCGTTAGGTCGAGGGCGGGAGCTTACCGTAGCAGTGAATCCGTTCCTTTGGGCTTTGTTTTAAGGGACCTCGTCGGCGTTTGCAATTCGATGAGGGAGGTCAAAATAACACTCAACGAAGGCAAGGCAAGGGTGAACGGAGTGAGGAGAAAGGATTACGGGTTCTCGGTGGGATTGTTCGACATCGTTTCCATAGAAGGAGCCAAAGAGGATTACAGAATCGTGTTCGATTTGAAGGGAAGGTTTGAGATAGAGAAAATGGAGAGAAAGGAAAAGAAGACCAAAATCTGCAAGGTAGTCGGAAAAAAGAAGGTTAAAGGCGGAATGGTGCAGTTGAGCACAAATGACGGGAGAACGATAACGGAGGAAAAAGCCGGAGTTAAAGTCGGGGATTCGGTTGAAATTGAACTGCCCGGACAAAAGGTCGTAAGATCGCTTTCCTTCGGCAAGGGCGCTAAAGCGTATATTATAGGGGGAAAGCACGCAGGAAAGCGGGCGGAAATAACTGAGGTCAGAAAAGGAGAAATAAACAAGCCGAAGCTTGTACTGCTCAAAGAGGGGAAGAAGGAATTCCTCACCACCGCGGAGAAAGTGTTTGTTGTAGGTTGATTGGAATGAATGCAATGAGGGAAATTCGCATTTGTGCTGTCGTCGTCAATATAGGAGTGGGAAAGAGCGGCGAGGAACTGGACAGAGCGAAAAAAATTCTTGAGAAAATAACGAACAATAAATCTGTTAAGACAAGGGCGAAAGTGAAGCAGCCCAAGTGGGATATCAGACCCGGACTGGAAATAGGGGTCAAGACCACTCTGCGCGGAAAAAAAGCGGTTGATTTTTTGAAGAATGCTTTTGTTGCAAAGGAAAACACTCTGAGCGAGAGAAATTTTGACAGGAACGGCAATTTCGGTTTTGGGGTGAAGGAGCACATTGAATTGCCCGGAGTGAAGTATGAGCCGAAACTCGGAATAACCGGTTTTGATGTTCTCGTGTCGCTGGAGAGGCACGGTTACAGAGTGAAAAGGAGAAAGTACAAAAAGAAAAGAGTGGGAAAAAGGCACAGCGTGACAAAACAGGAGGCAATCCAGTTTGTGAAGGAAACATTCAATATTACTGTGGAGTGATTGGTTTGGAGAAAAAGAAAATGGAAAAGCACAAGTGCAGGATGTGCGGCGCGAAAATCGGGGTTATAAGGAAATACGGGCTCATGATCTGCAGAAGGTGCTTCAAGGAAAATGCGGTAAAATTGGGGTTTAAAAAGTTTGATTGAATGGTGAGAATGTATGGCTTTAATGGACCCGGTATCAAACGCAATGATTTCCATTAAGAACTGCGAGAAAGCGGCAAGGAAAGAATGCATTTTCAGGCCTGCTTCAAAGCTCTTGGGCAGGATACTGGAGGTAATGGCCAAGAACCGCTATATCGGGAGTTTTGAGGCGGTGAATGACGGAAGAGAGGGGCTTTACAGGATAAAGCTCAACGGAAAAATAAACGAGTGCCGTGCCGTGAAACCGCGTTATACCGTGAAGAAGGACGAGTTCGAAAAATTTGAGAAAAGGTTTTTGCCTTCAAAGGATGTGGGAATATTGATTGTTACAACTCCTGAGGGAGTGCTCTCCCACAAGGAGGCGAAGGAGAAGAGAATAGGAGGCAGGCTGCTGGCATTCGTTTACTAGGTGGTTGGATGAAGAAAGAGGTTGAAATCCCAACAGGAATCGAAGCGGAGGTTTCGGGCAACGTTGTGACAATGAAAGCAGGCGGCAAGGAAGAAAAGAGGGAATTCAAGGCAAAAAAAGTAAAAATTTCAAAAAAGAACGGCAAAATTGAAGTGCTTGGAACGGACGAAAAGAGAAAAACGAACGCTTTGGCGAGCACTGTTGCCTCTCACATAAGGAACATGGCAATCGGGCTTGAAACGGAATACGAGTACAATCTCAAAGCGGTGTACTCGCACTTTCCGATGAGCATTAAGGTGGAGGGAAAAAAGGTTATAATAAGCAATTTTGCGGGAGAGAAAAAGCCGAGGGTTTCGCAAATAGTGGGGGAAAATACATCCGTTCAAATAAAGGGAAAGGATATCGTGGTGAGGGGAACGAACAAGGAGAAAACAGCGCAGACCGCTGCAAACCTTGAAAAAATCGCAAGGGTCAGGAAAAAGGATTTGAGGGTTTTTCAGGACGGCATTTACTTGGTAAAGAAAGGCCTCGCCGAAGTGAAGGGAGGCGAAAAGAATGACTGAAAAAAGCCCCGGGAAAAAGAAGGAGAGGAAGCCACTTAAAAAAAAGAAAGAAAAGGGGAAAGGGAAAAAGAGGGGAGAGCCGGAGAAAAAGGAAGTGAAAGGAAAGGCGGAAAAACCCGCTTGGAAAAAGGAAAAAAAGGTTGAAGTTCCTGCCACAAAGGAGGAGAAAAAGCTTCAGGAAAAAATAAAAACGAAAACGAGAGCGGAATTCAGGGGCAGGTTCGGGAAAAGCTCTATAAGGAGGAAAAGCAGGAAGAAATGGAGGAAATGGAGAAAGCCCAGGGGAATCGACGTTCACTTGCGCCCTTCGGGGGGCAGGATTCCCAAAAGCGGTTATGGAACTGCCAGAAAAATCCGCGGACTGCATCCCTGCGGAAAAAAGGAGGTTCTCGTGCGCAATGAAGCGGAGCTTTCCCTTTTGCAGGGAAAAAATGCCGCGGTCAGAATCGCGGGGCGCGTGGGTAAGAAAAAGCGCGCGGCTATAAGGAAGAAGTGCGCCGAATTAGGCGCGAAGGTGCTGAACTGAGTTGGTGTGAAATGAACGCGCAGAAAGCAAAGGAAATTTCGGCAAGAATACTCAATGTTGGGAAGAGCCGGGTCTGGATTGACCCCGAGGAAATTGAGAGGGTAAAAGAAGCCATAACCAAGGAGGACGTCAGGGTTCTTGTTGGGGAGGGCGTAATAAAAAAGAGCAGGCGCGAGGCCCAGAGCCGCGGAAGGGCAAGAAAGCTGGGCGGTAAAAAAAAGAAGGGAAGGAAGAAAGGCGAGGGAAAGAGAAGGGGAAGCCACAAGACAAGGAGCAAAAGGAAGAAGGCGTGGATTTCCTCCGTCAGAGCGCAGAGGCGCACTCTCACGGAACTCAGGGAAAGCAACCCGAAGGAAGTTGAAAAAATTGGCTACGGAAAGCTTTATAGGATGGTTAAGGGCGGCTATTTCAAGGGAAAGAAATATGTCGAAAGGAAAGTGAAGGAAGGAAAGTGATTGGAAATGGTTTCAACCCGTGAACTGAAATTCAGGAGGCGCAGGCAGGGAAAAACCAATTACGCCAAACGGCTTGCATTGCTCAAGTCGGGGAAGACGAGAATCGTGTTCAGGAAATCGAACCGCTTTGTTTCAGTGCAGTTCGTGGAATTCGGAAAGCGCGGGGATAAAACGGTTGTGGGAGTGAACTCAAAGCAATTGAACAAATTCGGATGGCTCGGGAATGCGAACATCCCCTCCTCATATCTCACTGGATTTCTGGCGGGAAAACTGGCTCTTGAAAAGGGAATAAAGAGCGCTGTGCTTGACATAGGGCTTATTACGCCTGCGCTCAAGTCAATGCCTTTTGCTGCCTTGCAGGGAGCGCTGGATGCCGGCATTGAAATCCCGCACGATGACAGCGCCTTGCCGGAAAAGGGGAGAATTGAGGGAAAGCACATTGAAGCATTCGCCCAGTCTCTGGGCGGGGAAGAAAGGAAAAAAAGGTTTTCGGAATATTCCAAGAAAGGCATTGATGTTGGAAAGCTTAGCGAGGCTTTCGCGAAGGCGAAGGAAAGAATTGAGAAGGAAGCGGGAGTGAAATAAATGAACAGGGCTGAAAGGGAGAAATCCAAAAGGGAAGAGAGAAGGGAGAAGGAACTGGTGGAATGGGTCCCCAGAACAGAACTGGGCAGAAAGGTCTTGAACGGGGAAATAAAATCCCTTGAGGAGATTCTTTCAACCAACAGGAAAATAATGGAACCGGAAATTGCGAATTATTTGCAGGAGCTCGAGGAAAAGGTAATCGATGTTCAGAAAACCGCAAGGGTCGTAAGGGCGGGAAGGAAGTTCTCTTTCCGCGTTGCCGTTCTCGTGGGAAACAGGCAGGGCATTGTCGGCTTGGGCACTGCGAAGGACAAGGAGAAATGGCCTGCTGTAAGGAAGGCCGCAAAAAACGCAAAACTAAACCTGGTAATAGTGAAACGCGGCTGCGGGAGCTGGGAATGCACTTGCAATGAAGAGCATTCCGTTCCATTCAAGGTCGTGGGAAAGAATGCTTCTGTAAGGGTTACGCTCTATCCCGCGCCCAAAGGCGTCGGGCTGGTTGTGGGCGATAATATAAAACCAGTTATGGAGTTTGCAGGAATAAAGGACGTGTGGAGCAAGACAAGCGGAAGCACCGATACAACGCTTAATTTTGTCCGCGCGGCGCTGAACGCCCTTGAAAACATTTCAAAGGTGAAAGTGTCCGAAGACATGGAGAAAAAACTAGCGGAGCGTGCCAGGAAATGATTGCTGCAATAAGGGTCAGGGGAAGCATTAACGTGAGAAATGACACAGAAAGCACAATGAACCTTTTGGGGCTCTACAGAGTCAACCATTTGGTGCTTTTGCCTGAGGAGAAGCACGTTGTGAAAATGCTTAAGAAAGCAGAAAACTATATTACATGGGGCACTGTGAACAGGAAAACACTGGAAAAACTGCTTGAAAACAGGGCCCTGCTCAGGGGGAACAAAAAGCCAAACGCAGAGTTTTTCAAGGATTGCGGAATAAAATCCTTCGGGGAACTGGCGGGGGGAATACTGGCGGGAAATGCCAAACTGGAAAAGCTCGGAATAAAAAAGGTGTTCAGGCTCAGACCGCCGAAAAAAGGATTTGAGAGAAAGGGAATAAAGAAGCCCTTTGGGATAGGGGGAGCGCTCGGCGACCGGGGCGAAAAAATAAATGAATTGATTGCGAGGATGCTGTGAGGAGAGAGAATGAAAAGGCGCAGGAGAAAGAAGGAAAAAGTCAGAGGGCACAGGACGCACGGAAAAGGCAATACAAAGAACCGCAGGGGAGCGGGCTCCCGCGGAGGCTCCGGCAGGGCAGGATCGCACAAACACAAGTTTTCAAAGTATTATGCCGATTTCGGCGGACAGAAGGCAATGAAGCCTGCAAAAAAAGAGCGTTCTATAAATGTTGACATTCTCCTGGAGAGAATTCCCAAATGGCTTGAGAAGGGAAAAGTGAAAGAGGAAGCGGGAGCAATAAAAATCGACGGCAGGATTATAGGGTTTGATAAGATTCTGGGAAGAGGAAAGGTTGAAAAGAAATTGTTTTTAGTGAATATTAAGACAACAAAAAGCGCGGCGGAAAAAATAAAAAGCGCCGGCGGGGTCATTGGAAGCGAATCCCCAAAAGCGGGTGAGGAGAAACCGGCCGGGACAGGAGAGAAAGAAAAGGAAAGCGGAGAAGAAGAAAGCGTGGAGAATGAAAAGGTGTAATAATGGGCGTGCTTGACATTTTGGAGCCAGTTTATTCGGTTTTGCCAGCCGTGAGGCCGCCGGAGACCGAGCCTCCGCTCAAGAGGAAACTCATGTGGTCTGGCTTGGCATTGCTTATATTCTTTATTTTGGGGCAAATCAATGTAGTGGGGCTTGCGGCTGAGGCGGAGGAACAGCTTATTGGATTCCAGGAAATACTGGCAAGCCAGACAGGCTCGCTTATCACTGCGGGAATCGGTCCCATTGTGCTTTCTTCGATTATTCTCCAGTTGCTCGTGGGGGGAAAAATAATAGGAATCGATCTGACGAACCCCAAGGACAGGGCAAGGTTCCAGGGACTGCAGAAACTGTTCGCCATAGTGCTCTGTTTTTTTGAAGGAATTGTGTATCCCATGTCGGGATTGCTTGCCCCGCAGCCGGGAATGCTTTTCATTGTGGCAGGGCAGATAGCGCTGGGCTCAATAATTCTGCTTTATTTGGACGAGGTCGTAAGCAAGTACGGCATCGGTTCTGGCATCGGATTGTTTATTGCCGGGGGGGTTTCAGGGAGGTTTTTCTGGCAGGTTTTTATGATGCCCGGAGTGAGCCTCGACTTCCCTGCCGGCGGAGCACTTTGGAGGTTTTTGGGTTCTTTCGGAGTTCCTGGAGGACCTTCTTGGGATATACTGCTGCCGATCGTTCTGGCCCTGGTCATTTTCCTTGTGGTGATTTACGCCAATGCAATGCATGTCAACATTCCGATAACAATGGGCAGAAAGGGAATGGGCGGAAGGTATCCTGTCAAGTTTTTGTATGTTTCAGTGCTGCCTGTAATTCTTGCCGTTGCCTTGTTTGCAAACGTGAGAATTTGGGCTCTTATGGCAAAGGGCATTCCAGTTGTGGGACAGGCTATGGCAGGCCTTACGTGGGCAACCGGCTCATCGCTTGAACAGGGCGGGGCAGGGGTTTATGGTCTGTTTACCGACATTTTGAGGCAGGTTGGGGCAATGGGCTTGTTTGACGGGCTCGCTTTTATGGGACCAAGGGTATTGCAGGGCATTGTGTATCTTGCGCTTTTGGTGGTGGCATGCGTGCTGTTTGGAAAATTCTGGGTTAAAATGGGTGGGCAGAGCCCAGAGGATGTGGCAAGGCAGTTGCAGAGTTCTGGAATGTACATACCTGGCTTTAGGAGGGACCCGCGAATAATTGAAAGGGTTTTGAACAGGTATATTCCGCCTATCACCATTCTCGGAAGCATTTTCGTGGGGCTGCTTGCGGGCATTGGAAACATGGCTCTGGGAACGCTTGCTTCCGGAACAGGAATTCTGCTTACCGTCGGAATAGTTTACAGGATTTATGAGGAGCTTGCAAGAACGCAGCTTGTGGACTCTCATCCTTTAATAAGGAAAATGCTGGGATAGTGAGAAAAAAATGGTATGGATTAATCCGGGTGTTGACGTTGCGGTAATCGCGTTTTGCGTAGTGGCGTTTTTTAACATGATAAGGTGGAAGACTGAGGACAGGGCGCTCATGAAGACTCTTAAAGAGAAGAACAAGCGCGTGAGGGAACTAATGAAGCGCACGGACAAGCATTCAAAAAAGGAAGTGGAAAAAGCGAACAGGGAACTCATAGAACTCAATATGAGGGTAATGAAGAAAACAATGCCCATTACGCTTGTATCGCTGGCGGTTTTCATGGCTGTGTTTCCTTTCATAAGGGCTGCCTACGAACCGTTTGTATTCCCTCTGCCCTTTCCCGTTCCCTGGATTGACATGCAGTTCCACACCCAAACGAACTGGCTGGGGTATTATTTCCTGGTATCGCTGACTTTTTCAGCTGCAGCCGGAGTAATTAAAAAATTGGTTTTGAGGGCAGGGAAAAAAGGTGATTGAATGGTAAAGCCCGCTGAAAGAACACTGAAGAAAAAATTCAGGCGCAGAGCGAAAGGAAAAGCCACAGAGTACTTTGAACGCGAGAAAAAAGGGAAGAAAAAATGCGCGCTCTGCGGAACGGGGATTGCGGGAACAAAAAAAGCGGGAAAAGCGAGAAAGGAAAGCAAAAGCCAGAAGAGACCCTCGGCTCCGTTCGGAGGCGAACTCTGCAACAGGTGCAGGCACGCAGTGGTGCAGGAAGCAATTAAGGTCAGGGAAGGAATAAAAAAGGAGAGCGATGTGGGAATGAAGCAGAGGAGGCTTGTAAAAATATTGAGTGAAAAAAAATGATTATTACAATTACGGGTTTGCCGGGCACCAACACGAGGAAAATAAGCAAGTTGCTTGCCCTGCACTTGGGCGTGAGGTATATGGCTGAGGAGGAAATACTCAAAATGCTTGCATTGAGCGAGGGAATTCAGAAGGAAAAGCTGGCTGAAAAAATGTTTGAGGAAAAAACAGCGGAAAAAATGAAACAGCTTGTGCTGAAGGAGGCGAAAGGCGATCATGTAATAATCGACTTTTCTCTCGCAACATGGCTTTTGAGCGAGGCAGAATTGAAGGTATTCATCCAATCGCCCGAGAAGAGCAGGGCATTGGAGCTCACAAAGGAGAAAAAAATTCCCATGGTTGTTGCAAGAAAGGAACTCGAGGAAAAGGAGGAAGAGGAGAGAAAGGCTTTTTTGCATTCCCTCGGAATAAATATTTATGACCTTAAATCGTTTGACTTGGTTCTGAATTCAAGCAAGCTGAACGAAGAGGGGCTTGTTGCTGTGGTGACAAAATACTTGAAGGGAATGAGCGGGTGAAAAAATGGCTGCAATAGAAGTGGGAAGGGTTTGCTACAAAACAACAGGCAGGAAAGCCGCAAAAAAGGTGGTAATAGCCGGCATTGGAAAGGGAAACATCGTGGAAGTTGTGGGAAACGGAATCAAAAGGCAGAAATGCAACATAAGGCACTTGTTTCCCACTGAGAAAAAAATCGAAGTACTCGGCAAAGAAAAGGACGAGGACATTTTAAGAAAATTGAAAGGGTGAATTAATGGCAAAAGAAGAGGATATGAGGTTCATTGTCAGGATTGCCGGAAAGGACTTGGACGGAAAACTTCCCATTCCGCGCGCACTGATGGCGCTGAGGGGGGTAAGCCACAGGTTCGGAAAAATGGCGGCAAAAAAATTCGAAGAGGAAACCGGGATAAAGTACGATGCAAAACTGGGCACGATAAGCGAGGAGAATGACAAAAAACTCGAGGAGATAATACAGAATCCCGAAAAGCACGGAATTCCCGAATGGGCGCTGAACAGGAGGAAGGATTTCCGCACGGGAAAAAGCGTCCAGCTTACAATGGGCGATTTGGATTTCGCCCTGAGGGAAGACCTCAAAAGGCTCAATGAAATAAAGAGCTACCGCGGGCTTAGGCACAGCTGGGGTCTGACCGTGCGCGGACAGAGAGTGAGAAGCACCCACAGGGGCAAAGGACCTGTTGTGGGAGTGCTCAAAAAGGATGCGAAACAGCAGGCAAAATAAGGTGAGTGAATGGGAGACCCTAAAAGAAAAAGAAAAAAGTTCCAAAAGCCCAAGAAGATGTGGGACAAGGCGGAAGTGGAAGAAAGGAGAGCGCTCACTGAAAGGTACGGCTTGAAGAACAAAAAGGAGATATGGAGAGCGGAAACGATTCTCAGGAAGAAAAGGCAGAATGCGAGGAAGCTTCTGGCACTGCCGCTGGAAAAAAGGGTTAGGAGAGAAAAGGAACTGCTCGAAAGCCTGGGCAAGCTCGGAATAATGCCGAGAAAGCCCACTCTTGACGATGTCTTGGGACTGAATGTGGAAGCATTGCTCGAAAGGAGGCTGCAGACGCTTGCCTGGAGGAAAGGTCTGGCGAATACTGTAAAGCAGGCAAGGCAGCTGATAGTTCACGGGCACATTGCAATAGACGGCAGGCGGGTTACCGCGCCGGGATACATTGTAACAAAGTCACAAGAGCCGCTCGTTGACTATTTCACTCCTGGTTTGGAGCAAAAAGTGAGGCAGTCAAGGAAGAAGCCTGCGAGAAAGCATGCTGCGGGGGAAAGAAAAGAGGAAAAGTCCGCTGGGGAAAAAGCTGAAAGGAAAGACAAGGAAGGAGAAAAGACGGCTGAAGGCGGGGAGAAAAAAAAGGAGAAACCCCCTGAGAAAAGAAAAAAAAAGGAAGAGGGAAAGGAAACCGGGGGAGAGGAAAAGTCAGGGAAACCGGCGGGGAAAGAGGATAAAAAGGAAAAAGCCGCCGGGGATAAGAAAGTTTCCGGGGAGGCGGGATAATGGCAAAAGAAAAGACGCGCGAGGGAATAATTCACATTTACGCATCGCATAACAATACGCTCATGCTTCTGACAGACATCACCGGAAGCGAAACAATTGCAAAGTGCACCGGCGGGCAGATGGTCAAGGCAGACCACAAGCAGGGAACCCCTTACACTGCAATGAAAATCGCGGAGGTAATTGCAGAGAAAGCAAGGGAGAGGAACATCGACAATGTGATAGTGAAGGTGCGCGGACCCGGAGGAAACAAAGCGCTTTCCCCGGGGAAGGGAAGCGAAGCCGCCATAAGGAGCCTTACAAGGAATGGGATAAGGATTAAGTTCATTGAGAATGTAACGCCTGCGCCGCACGACGGCTGCAGGAGGAAGAAGAAATTTAGGACTAAAAAGAAGTGATTGGATGAATGTGAAGAAATTGAAAGCTGACGGAAAAGAACTCAAATTGCTTGTAAAGGGCGCTGATGTAAAATTTATGAACGCCCTGAGGCGTGCGGCAATGAGTTCCGTACCTGTGCTGGCAATAGAGGGAGTTTCAATTTACAGGAACAATTCCGTGCTCTTTGACGAATACCTTGCAAGCAGGCTCGGGCTTGTGCCAATAAAGAGTGATTTGAAATCGCTTAAGCCTGGGGACAAAGTGAAAATGAGCCTTTCAAAGAAAGGCCCTTGCATGGTTTACAGCGGTGATATTGAGTGCTCTGGCATAAAGACGGATGTGGCGAACAAGGAAATTATAATTGCAAAACTGAAAGCGGGACAGGAAATAAAGGCTGAAATGGACGCGGTTGTCGGCTTTGGAAAGGAGCACGCCAAATGGCAGCCGGGAATTGTTGCGTACAATGAATTGCCCGAACTTAAAAAGAAGGAAAAACTGAAGAACACCAAAAAGATTGTGGAATGCTGCCCGAGAAAAGTCTTGGAACTGAAAGCAGGAAAGGTGGTGCTCAAGGACCCTTACGAATGCAATTTGTGCGGCAGATGCGAAACTGAAAGCGGAAACAGACTCGAGGTTTCAGGGAACGGGAACACATTCATTTTAAGCGTTGAAAGTTTCGGCCAGCTGAAGCCGGCTGATATCCTGCTCAAGGCGGTTGAAGCCCTTAAGGAAAAATCGGAGGAGTTTGAAAAAGAATTAAAAAAGCTATGAGGGAAGATTAATAACCTGCAGGAGTACCCAAGCGGCCAAAGGGGCAGGACTTAAGAAACGCTCACGGAGGTTCGAGATATCCTGTGGCTTAGTGCCTTCGGGGGTTCGAATCCTCCCTCCTGCAATGAAGAGAAAAAGAGTGGAAGTATGAAAAGGGAAGAAAAAAAGAAAAAAAGCGTTGCGCTTTTAATCCGCGCCCTGAGAAAAGCGGGAAACGAGCGGAAGGAAAAATTATGGAAGGATTTAGCGGAAAGGCTGAGCAAGCCGCGGAGGACCCTTGCCTGCGTGAACATTTGGAAAATCAACAGAGCGGCAGCAAAGGCAGGGGGAAAGCTTTTGCTTGTTCCCGGAAAAGTGCTGGGAAACGGCGAGCTCTCCGGAAAAGTGGAAGTGGCTGCACTCGAGTTCAGCGAAAGCGCTGCCAGAAAAATAAGGGCAAACGGGAGCGCGCTTTCAGTGCAGCAGCTTCTTGAATCAAAGAGAAAGGCTGCGGAGATAGTTGTTGTGAAATAGGTGTTTTTTTATGGCTTTGATTGATGCAAGCGGGCTGGTTCTCGGGAGAATCGCCAGTGTTGTCGCGGAGAGAGCGCTTAAAAAGGAGAGCGTGGTGATTGTCAATGCCGAGAAGGCTGTTGTCACGGGCAACAGGAATGCTGTAATTAAAAGGTTTAAGAAAAGGATTGATTTGCGCGCGAAAGGCAATCCTGAAAAAGGACCAAAGTTTCCGAGGAGAGCGGACATGATCCTGCGCAGGACAATAAGGGGGATGCTGCCTTTCAAGAAGCCGCGCGGAAAGGAAGCGTTCAGGCGCGTGAGCGTTTTTATGGGAGTCCCAAAAGAGTTCCGGGGGAAGGAAACCGAAACTGTTGAGGAAGCAAAATTTTCTGAAAAGGAAGCGTTTGTGACCCTTTACGAGCTGTCCAAGGCGCTGGGGGGAAAGTGATTTTATGCCGAGGAAAAAGAAGGGCAAGGGAATTGACACAAAGGCAAAGAAGAAAACATGCTCTGCTAGGGCGTCAATAAAGAAAGGAACGGGAAAAATAAGGATTAACAAGAGAGCGCTTGAAACCTTTGAACCCAAATATCGGAGGGTGTTTATTTCTGAGCCGCTTTCAATTGCCGGCGAACTCGCCGAAAAAGTGGACATTTTTGTTAGCGTCAAGGGAGGCGGGTTCATGAGCCAGGCGGTTGCTGCCAGGGGTGCGATTGCAAAAGCGCTCGTGGATTACAGCAGGGGCAGGGAATTGAGGGCGAAAATGCTCAAGTACGACAGAATGCTCCTGGTTGACGACTCACGGGTCAAAGAATCCAAAAAGCCCCTTGGAAGAGGCGCGAGAGGGAAGAAGCAAAAGAGCAAGAGGTGATTTTGATGATTGTTCCAGTAAGGTGTTTCAGCTGCGGCAGGGTTATAGGCGACCTTTACGAGAAGTTCTTGGGGGAAGTGAAAAAGGGCAGGGACGCAAAGGAAGTTCTGGACGAGCTGGGAGTGAAAAGGTACTGCTGCAGGAGAATGCTTTTGTCGCATGTTGATTTGGTGGATGAAATACTTAAATACAAGGTGTAATGAATGGTTGAAAAGACTCTTGTTCAGGCAAAAATGTATTTGCAGAGCGGCGCGCACATAGGGGCAAAATTCAAGAGCCACGGGATGAAGAAATATATTTTCAAGAACAGGAAGGACAGGCTCAAGGTGCTGGATGTTGACACAATTGACGAGAGGATAAGAATTGCCTCCAAATTTTTGGCTTCTTTTCCGCCTGAAAAAGTGGTTGCTACTTCCGAAAAGGAATACGGGCATAACGCGGTTAGGGCTTTTGCCGAAGCTCTCGGGGCAAAGGCTTTGACTGGGAGATTTGTGCCGGGGACCTTTACCAATCCGAATACTGATTATTTTATTGAGCCCTCTGTTTTGCTTGTTACCGACCCTAATGCTGACAGGCAGGCGATAAAAGAGGCGGTGAAAATAAAGATTCCAATCGTTGCACTTTGCAGCACTGACAACAGGACGAACAATATTGATTTGATTATTCCAATAAACAATAAGGGGAGGAAGAGCATTGCGCTTGCATTCTGGCTTCTTGCAAGGGAAGCGCTCAGGGAATCCAAGAGAATAAAGAAGGACGAAGAATTCAAAACGCCCCTGGAAGAATTTGAATTCAAGCTTGAGGAAGTCAGGTCCGCGGCAAGGTTCAAGAAGCCCAAACGCGATGAAAGAAAGTCCAAAAGGGGGTTTTCGAAAAGGCGCTGACCCCGCGTAATTGGAAAGGGCTTTTTAATTTTTTCCGGGGCTAATTGTTTTTATGGGGACGAGAATGCCCGCTGTTGCGGGTCAGTTTTATCCGGGAAAGAGCCGTGCGCTGGAAACTGAAGTCGAGGCTCTTTTTTCAAAAGTTAAGAGGGACAGAAAAGCCAGTGCTGCTATCGTGCCTCATGCCGGTTATGCGTTCAGCGGGGGAATTGCCGCGCTGGGCTTGAGCAAGCTGAAGAAGTTCAACTCTTTTGTTATAATGGGCCCCAATCATACGGGGCTTGGTGAAAGAATTTCCGTTTCATCCCACGGGAGGTGGATGACTCCCCTGGGGAGCGTGCCTGTGGACGGAAAAATAGCGAAGGAAATTGCGGAAAAGAGCAGCGCTGAGCTTGATGAACTCGGACACCTGTCGGAGCATTCTGTCGAGGTTGTCTTGCCGTTGCTGCAGCACCTTTTTGACGGATTTTCAATTGTGCCTGTTTCCATTATGACAAGCGATTTTGACGAGCTCATTGAACTGGGTAACGCGCTTTACAGTGCCGTGGGAAAATCAGGAGCGGGAATTGTTGCCTCGAGCGATTTTTCCCATTTCGTGCCTCTCGAGAGCGCAAAAGAAAAGGATTTGAAGGCAATTGACGCCATTAAGAGTCTTGATATCAGGGGATTCCACGAGCTTGCCACCGGAATCAACGCCAGCATTTGCGGTGTAGGGCCCATAACGGCACTGATGCAGTATTGCAGGAAGGCGGGGCTTAGAAGGGCTAAAATGCTAAAATACAGCACTTCCGCGGCTGTTACAGGCGACGAAATGAGCGTTGTGGGCTATGCGAGCATTATTTTCACAAAATAGGGAAAAAACCCCTTTTTCGGCACAAAAAGGGCAAACAGTAGATTTAAATAAAATTAACTCTATAATGTTTATATGTAACAATTAAAAGGGGAACCCCTCTATTAATAAGTGGATATTGTTAATTAGATATAAAGGCGTTGTTTGATGAACGGAAGGGAAATATTCGAATTATTGCAGAGGCTGGGCTTGACCGAGTACGAGTCTAAAACACTTACAAGCCTCATCAAGCTCAACGAAGCAAAGGCTCCTGACGTCAGCAGGGAAGCGCAGGTGCCCAAAACAAGGGTGTATGACGTGCTTGACAAGCTCGTGGAGCGCGACCTGATTATCGAAATCCAGGGCAGGCCCAAAAAGTACAGGGTGCGGGAAACGGACAGGGTCTTCAACGAGCTTTTGAACAGGAAGAAGAGCGAGCTTAAAACGCTGGAGTCCGAAACGCTTGAACTGCAGCAAAGGCTCGGCAGGGAATTCAAGGAAGAGCAGGCGGGGGAAAAGGTCCTCAAAGTGAAGGACAGGCAGGATTTTGTGCGCATACTCGCCCAAGAAATACAGAAAGCCAACAATTCAGTCATTGCTTTTACCGAGGAAACGCCAAAGCATTCCGCAATGCTCAAGGCAATAAACGAAGCAAGGCAGAGGAACGTGAAAGTAAAAGTACTGCACGGCCTGCCGGAGGAAGAACTCGGCGAGTTGAGCAGGGCGGGAGTGGAAGTTAAAAAAGCCCAGCACAGCATAGAGGCATTTATTATCGACGACAAGAAGCTGGTGCTGGCATTGAGCGATTTGAAAAAGGAAAAGCCCGAATACCATTTCACAATCTGGGTCGAAGCGCCCATAATCCCGATGCTCAAAAGCCATTTTGACAGGAACTGGGGCGGAAAGAAATAAACTGGAATGAGCCACGGTTTTAATTCTTTTTCTCTTAAATTGTAATGCCGGTGTCTTAATGGATATAGGGAAGCAGGCATACAAGTATGCCGTAAGGAACGCGTTCGAGCACTCGGGAAAGGCAGATGTGGGTGCGGTTGTGGGAAAGCTCAAGGCCCTTTTCCCGGGGATTGAAGCAAGGGAACTTGCGGGAATTGCGAAAAAGCACGTCGAGAAAGCAAACTCCCTCGACGGAAAAAAACTGGAAGAGGAATTCCACAGATTTGAAAAGCAGGGATTTGAACTGGGCGCGAGAGAGGGCCGCGTTGGCCTCCCTGAACTCGAATGGGCGGAAAAGGAAAAAGTTGTAACGCGCTTTGCGCCGAACCCCAACGGACCGCTGCACCTGGGCTCTGCAAGAGCCGCAGTGCTCAGCCACGAGTACGCGAGGAAATACGACGGAAAGTTCATCCTCAGGTTTGATGATACTGACCCGAAAGTGAAAAAACCAATTGAGAACGCAGAGCGGTTTTTTCTCGAGGACCTGGAATGGCTTGATTGCAAGGTGGATGAACGCTATTTTGCGTCGGACAGGCTTGAATTGTACCAAAAGTACATGAAAAAACTCATTCTGAAGCAGGGGGCTTACGTGTGCACCTGCGATGCAGAGGAATGGAGGGAGAAAACAAAAAAGGGCGAAGCATGCGATTGCAGGAGCGAAGACAGGGGCACGCAACTGGAGAAATTCAAGAAAATACTCTCCCACAAATTCAAGGAAGGCGAAGCGGTTCTCAGGATTAAAACCGACCTGAAACACAAGGACCCGAGCGTGAGGGACTGGTGGATCGCAAAAATAGTTGACTCCCCGCAACACCCGCGCGTTGGAAAAAAAGTGCATGTATGGCCGAGTTACAATTTTGCTTCGGGCGTTGACGACCACGAGCTGGGGATAACGCTTATAATAAGGGGACAGGAGCACCAGCAGAACGAAACAAAGCAAAGATTCTTGTACGATTACTTTGAGTGGGAGTACCCCCACTCGATTTATACGGGCAGGCTGCAGCTTGAAGGCGCCGTGCTCTCGACCTCTAAGATAAGGACAGAAATCGAGGCAGGCAAATACCGGGGATGGGACGACCCGAGGCTTGGAACTATATGCGCTTTCAGGAGGCGCGGCTTTTTTCCGGAAGCGCTGAGAAAAGTAATACTTGATTTGGGAATAAAGGGAAGGGACGCGCTCATTGAATGGGAAACAATCGCTGCGGAAAACAGGGAACTCGTGGTGGAGGAAGCGAAAAAAACGGGCTTTGCCCAGAGACCGCTCATTCTCATAGTGGAGAAAGCAAAGAAGAAGAATGTTCTCGTTGATGGCAAAGAATTTTCCCTCGGGGAAAAACTGCAGAGCTTTACGGTTGAAAGGTCGGACGTGGAGGGAAAAGAGGGAAAGGAAGTTAGGCTCAGGGAAGCCTACAATGTCAGAATCAAGAGAACGGGAAAGCTCAAGGCGTTTGCGGAATTTACTTGCGAAAAACCCGTTGCAAGGGAAATTATCCCCTGGTTTTTGGAAGGCGTGCAGGTAAAAATAATGATGCCCAACGGGCGCAAAATTGAGGGGCTTGCGGATGAAAGCATTCTCTCCCTGGAAAAGGGGGAACACTGCTACCTGAACAGGTTTGGGTTTGCAATCGTTGATTCCGCGGAAAAGGAAAAAACAGAGCTCTGGTTCACGCACGCCTGAGAAAAGAGCGGAAAAAGATTTTAAAACCTTTTTGGGGGCAATCTCTAGTGCTGGCAGCATTCTTTTTTGCTGCCGCAAAAAAACCGATGAAAAACTTTTGGTGAACCTTTTTTTAAGGGCGGATGCCTTTTTGAAAGGTTTGGAGGTGTGAGGAAAATGGAATTCGACGTATCGGCAGAACTGATGGACGAACAGCTCCGAGTGCTGGCAACAGCAAGCGAAAAGGGAAAAATACGCATTGGAGTCAACGAGGTTACAAAGGCAGTGGAGAGGGAAAAGGCAAAACTCGTGCTTATAGCAAAAGACGTTGAACCAAAGGAAATAGTAATGCACTTGCCGATTCTCTGCAGGGAGAAGAAAATCCCCTACTCCTTCGTGAACACAAAAAAGGAACTGGGGGAAAAAGCCGGAATCGAAGTTGGCACAAGCAGCATTGCAATTGTTGAAGAGGGACCAGCAAAAAAAGAACTTACGGAGCTGGTGAAAAAAATAAACCAGTTCATTGAAAAGGGAAAGCCCGCTGGCAAGAAAGCCGCTGGGGAAACAGGGAAAAAAGAAGAGAAGCAAACAGAAGCCGGGGAAAAGAAAAAGCCCAAAGAAAAGAAAGAGAAAAAGCCCGCGGAAAAGGCGGGAAAGAAAAAAGAAGAAGGCAAAGAAGCCAAGGAAGAAAAAAAGGAATCAAAGGAATCCGCGGATAAAGCCGAGAAAACCGCGGAAAAAGAAAAAGAGAAGGTGGATAAGTAATGGAGAAAGGAACTCCCGCCGAGGTTGTTGAAATAATAAAAAGGACCGGAGTGCAGGGGGAAATCGTGCAGGTAATGCTAAGGATTTTAGAGGGTCCTGAAAAAGGCCGCGTAAAGAGAAGGAATGTAAAGGGCAACCTGCAGAAAGGCGACGTTGTAATACTTCTCAGCACCGAAAGGGAAGCGGGAGAAATAAAGGCACAGTAAGGGCAGGGAGGAATGGAAATGAAATGCTCTTTTTGCGGTAAAAACATTGTCCCGGGAACGGGAAAAATTTTCGTCAAGAAGACGGGAAAGAAATATTTTTTCTGTTCGGGAAAATGCGAGAAGAATTTGCTCAAACTCGGCAGGACTCCTGCAAAATTCAAATGGACAAATGCCGGCATGAAAGAGAAGACTGCAGAAAAAAAGGGGGCGGAATGAATGGAAAAAACCCTTATAATATTCAAGCCCGATGCAGTGCAGCGCGGGCTTGTGGGCAGGATTCTTTCAGCGTTCGAGGACAAAGGGCTCAAAATTGCCGGAATGAAAATGGAATTGCTGCAGAAAGAAAAGCTTGAAACGCATTACGCTCACCACAGGGACAAGCCTTTCTTTGCGGAACTACTGGAATTCATGTCCTCGGCTCCATGCGTGCTTGCAATTCTTGAGGGAATCGATGCAGTGGCGGTCGTGAGAAAAATGGCGGGGTCCACAAACGGCAGGAAAGCAGAACCTGGAACAATACGCGGCAGTTTTTCAATGAGCAACCAGAACAACCTGGTGCATGCCTCAGAGAGCAGAGAAATAGCGAAAAAGGAGATTGAACTCTTTTTCGCGCCGGGGGAAATACCCGAGTACGATGCTTCAAGGAGAAGCGTTTATTCGCCGAGCGAATCGAAAAGCGGGGCTTTGCCATGAATGTCAGGATAAAAAAGATGAGAGAGGATGCGAAAATACCGGAATACTCGCACGAAGGCGATTCGGGCATGGACCTCTATGCAAGCGAGGATTTGACGATTATGCCAGGCGAGAGGAAATTGGTCGGAACAGGGATAAAAATTGCGTTGCCCAGAGGAATTGAAGCACAGGTAAGGCCCAAAAGCGGCCTGGCTGTAAACAGTGGAATCACGGTTCTCAACACGCCCGGCACTATCGATTCCGGCTACAGGGGGGAAATAAAGGTAATTCTCGTAAACCTCGGGAACAAGGCATTCAAGGTGGGGAAAGGAAAAAAAATCGCGCAAATGGTTTTTGCAAGGGTTGAATTTCCCGAGGTCAGTCTAGTTGAAAAACTTGATGAAACCAAAAGAAACGGGGGAGGATTCGGTTCCACCGGATTGGAATAGGTGCGGAGAATGATGCGCAAGCCGATAATTTCAGTGCTCGGTCATGTCGACCACGGAAAAACCCTTTTCCTGGACAGTGTCAGGGGTTCAACCGTGGCGGAAAGGGAAGCAGGAAAAATCACCCAGCACATAGGCGCAACCGAAGTGCCCTTGGAAACAATCAGAAAACTTAGCGGGAACCTCATTGAAAAATTCGGGTTCAAAGTGAGCCTGCCCGGGCTGCTTTTCATTGACACGCCGGGGCACGAGGCATTCACCAACCTCAGAAAGCGCGGGGGAAGCATTGCGGATTTGGCTGTTCTCGTAATTGACATCAGCCAGGGCATCCAGCCCCAGACAGAGGAAGCAATTGAAATACTGAACTCTTTTAAAACGCCCTTTATTGTTTGCGCCAACAAAATAGACAAACTCAGGGAATGGAATTCAAAAAAGGGCTCTTTTTTGGAGAATTTGGGGCAGCAGTCAGGCGAAGCCGAAAAGGAACTGGATGAAAAAATTTACGGGCTTGTCGGAGAGCTTTTCAAGAAAGGGTTTCAAAGCGAGCGCTTCGACAAATGCAGTGATTTTTCAAAGCAAGTGCCCATCGTTCCTTTGTCCGCTCTCACGGGCGAGGGAATTCCCGAGGTTCTAATGCTTTTGGCAGGGTTGAGCCAGAGGTTCCTTAAGGGAAAGCTCGAAATCAGCGAGGGGGAAAAGGCAAAGGGCACAATACTCGAAATAAGGGAAGAACGCGGGCTGGGGGTAACAATTGACGTAATCCTGTACGAGGGAATACTGCGCGGAGGCGAAGATCTCCTGCTGGGAGGAATGCATGGAGTGATTAAAACAAAGGTCCGCGCACTGTTCAGGCCAAAGCCATTGGAAGAAATGCGCGAGTCAAGGCAGAGGTTTGAAAAAGTTGCCGAGGTCTCGGCTGCGTGCGGTGTTAAGATTGCCGCTCCTCTTTTGGAGAACGCTTTGCCCGGAGCGCCTGTAAGGGGCATAAAAAACGAGAAAAAGGACAGCGAGGAAATTGAGAAGGAAATAGAGGAAACGAAAAGAAAGGGCAGGACAGGCATAATAATAAGGGCTGACACGCTGGGCTCCATCGAGGCGCTGGCAAGAATGATTGAGGCGAGAAAAATTGGCATTAAAAAGACCGAAGTGGGCAATGTTTCAAAGAAGGATGTGAGCGAGGCTGTTGCCTTAAAAGAAAAGAACCCTCTTGAAGCGGCAGTAATCGCCTTCAATGTTTCCGTGGATTCCGCTGCACGGGAAGAGGCAAGGAAAAAAGGAATACGGGTTTTTTCGGGCAATGTTATTTATTCGCTTATTGAGGAATTCGAGGAATGGCGGAACGAGGAAAAGGAAAGGCTCAAAAAAGAAAAGCTCTCAAGGCTCGCAATGCCCGCGAAATTCAAAGTGCTCAAAGGGTTTGTTTTCAGGAGAAGCGGTCCGGCGATTGTGGGCATAAGGGTTCTTGAGGGCAGACTCAGGAAGGGAGTGATTGCAATGAGGGAATCGGGAAAGACGCTGGGCGAAATTGAAAGCATTCAGTCAAAGAACAGGGAGGTAGAAATCGCGGAGAAAGAAAAGGAATTTGCGGTGGCAATACAGAAAGGAGTGGTGGGCAGAAACCTCAGGGAGGGGGAAACGCTTTATTCTTTTATTCCCAGAGAGCAATTTTTTGAAATAGTTAATGCCGCCGAACTGAGCGGCGAGGAAAAAGACCTGCTGGAGGAAATAAAAAAAATTGAGGAAAGCAATGAAGAGGTGAGCAAATGAACATTGTTATTTCAGACCCTAAAACGGGAAAAGCGTTCGGTAAAAAAAGCGAGGAAGTCGTGTTTGCCGGAAAAAAAATCGGCGAGGAAGTTGACCTTGGAGCAATTGGGCTGCAGGGCTACTCTGGCAAAATAACCGGGGGAAGCGATTCAGACGGATTTCCAATGAAGGGGTCGCTTGAAGGAAGCATAAGGAGAAAAATACTCATAGGCAAAGGAACAGGATTCAAATCAAAAACGAAAGGCGAAAGGAAAAGGCGGACAGTGAGGGGCAACACGATAAGCAAAGGAATCGCGCAGTTGAATATTGCGATAACAAAGCACGGGAGCGCAAAGCTTGAGGACTTGCTCGGAAAGGAGAAGAGTGGGAGCGAAGGAGAGGCAAAAGAAGCAGGAAAGGAAAAAAAGAAAGAGGAAAAAGAAGGAGCGGGGGAAGCGGAAAAGCCCGCTGGAAAGAAAGGGGAAAAACCCGCAGGGGAATCCGAAGAAAAGCCCGCGGAAAAGGCGGGAAAGAAAAAAGAAGAAGGCAAAGAAGCCAAGGAAGAAAAAAAGGAATCAAAGGAATCCGCGGATAAAGCCGAGAAAACCGCGGGGGAAACCGGCGAAAAGGGAGAAAAATGAGGAAGAAAGAATCCAAGACGCCAAAAGGAAAAAAGGGCAATCCCGTTCAGGCGGAAATAAACATTGGCTTGGTGGGGCACGTTGACGCAGGAAAGACGAGTCTCGTTGAAGCACTGACCGGGCAATGGGTGGACACGCACAGCGAGGAACTCAAGAGGGGGATTTCAATAAGGATTGGGTACGCTGACGCAATGTTCTACAAATGCGAGAAGTGCAATGAGCATGCCTATTTTTCAAACTCCGAGGAATGCCCTAACTGCAAGGGAAAGGCAAAATTTTTGAGAAGGGTTTCGTTTGTTGACGCCCCGGGGCACGAAACCCTCATGACCACAATGCTGAGCGGCGCCGCGTTAATGCAGGGCGCTGTCCTGGTGATCGCCGCAAACGAGCCCTGCCCGCAGCCCCAGACAATAGAGCACCTCAATGCCCTGGCTATAAGCGGGATAGACAAAATTGTCGTTGCACAGAACAAGGTTGACCTTGTGGAAAAGGATGAAGCGGAAAAGAATTACGCACAAATAGTCAAATTCCTGAGGGAATTCGGGTATGAAAACGTTCCCGTTGTTCCCACGGCAGCGCACTCCAAGGGAAACATCGATTTGCTCATTGGGGAAATAGAAAGGAGCATCCCCACCCCAAAAAGCGATTTGAAGAAGCCGCTGAGGATGCATTGCGGCAGGTCTTTTGACGTTAACAAACCCGGAACCCTGCCCGAAAAAATGAAGGGCGGGGTCTTGGGCGGAACAATTTTGAGCGGGAAGGTTAAGGCAGGGGATAAAATCGAAGTGAGCCCCGGCTTTGAGGAAAAGAGCATTGTTACTGTTGCAAATAACATTAACTGCAGCACTGGAAAGCTTGATGAGGCAGTGCCCGGAGGACTCATTGCAATTGAAACAACTCTCGATCCGGGCATCGCACAGAATGACCAAATGAAGGGACAGGTAATAGGCTCTGTTGGATCCCTGCCTGAACCTGTGAGCGAAATCGAGCTTGAAATTCATTTCCTTAAAAGGAGCGTTATTGAAAGCGTGCAGGAAATAAAGGCGAATGAGACCCTTGTGCTGACAATTGGCACAATGACTTCAATTTCAACCGTTCTTTCCTCAAACAACAAAAAGGCAAAGGTTGCGCTCAAAAAACCGGTTATTGCCGAAAAAGGGCAGAGAATTGCCATAAGCAAGCGCGAGAAAATGAAATGGAGGCTTGTGGCTTATGGCGAAGTGCAGTGAGGTGGTTTTGGATTCAAGCATGCTTTTGGGCATAGCGGAACTCAAAGTGGATGTTTTCAGCGAAATAGGGGCCCTTCTGGGAAGAACGGAATTCAGTGTTACAGGGCAGGTGCTTGAGGAAATGAAAATGCTCGCGGGAAAGAGTGGAAGAACCGGGGAGAATGCCGGCATTGCCCTGCGCCTGCTTGAAAAAAATCGTGCGAAAGTCATTGCAGTGGAAGCGGGGAATGCTGACGAATCCCTGGTTGAGGCTGCAAGGCAGGGAAAAATTGTTGCAACGAATGACGCGGAGCTAAGAAAAAAAATAAAAAGCCTTGGTGGGAGGATTATTTATCTCAGGAAGAAAAAAATTGTAAAAATGGGTTAGTGGTTTTAAATGTTTGAGGTTGTGAAAATAAAGGACACTGTAAGGATTCCCCCGGAAAAGTTCGGGAAGAAAATGAAAAAGGCCCTTGTTAATCTGGCGCAGGAGGAATACGAGGGGTTGCTGGACGAGGACCTCGGGGTGATAATTGCGGTAATGGATGCAAAAAAGACGGGCGAGGGCAGGGTTGTTCTCGGCGATGGCGCAGCGTACTATGAGGCGGAAATTGAAATCCTTGTGTTCAAGCCCAAAATGCACGAAATCGTAGAGGGCAAAGTAACCGAAATAACAGAGTTCGGCGCGTTTGTGAATATAGGTCCTGTGGAGGGATTGATTCACGTGAGCCAGATTATGGACGAGTATTTGAATTATGACGCGAAGAACGCTCTTTTCGTAGGGAAGGACTCAAAGAAAAAGCTCAAAGTGGACGATAGAACACTGGCAAGAATTGTTTCAATAAGCCTCAAGGGCTCTTTATCTGAATCGAAGCTCGGGCTTACAATGAGACAGCCTTTCCTCGGGAAAAGCGACTGGATTGAGGCGGAAATAAAGGCAAAGAGGAAAGCGAAGGGAAAGAAAGGGCAGAAAAGAGAAAAGGCAAAGGAAAAAAAGGGGGCTAAAAAATGAACAGGGGAAAAGCGTGCAGAAACTGCCGCAAGGTAATAGAGGAGGGAAAGGAATGCCCTGTGTGCGGAAGCACTTCTTTCACTACTTTCTGGCGCGGCTATGTTGTAATAATAGACCCTGAAAAATCAGGGATTGCCCAGAAGATGGGAGTTTCAAGAGTCGGAAAGCACGCGCTCAGGCTTAGCAGGTAGGTGAAAAAAAAATGCACTTGGAAATAAGAGGGGAATACGAAAACCCGTTGATGGAGAGAACCGAGGTCGAATTTTTTATAAGCGGCGTTGAGGCAACGCCCTCGCGCAAAGAAGTGAGAAAAAAAATCGCTTCAATGAAAAACGCAAAGGAAGAACTCGTGGTAATAGAGTTCTTGAAGCAGCCTTTCGGCAGCCACACGGTAAACGGAAGGGTTCGCATTTACAAATCCGGGAAAAGACTCAAAAGGGTTGAGTCCGGCTTTTTGCCTGAAAGGGGAACAAAAAAGAAGAAAGAGGAGGCTCCGGCTAACGCGCCGGCCCCGGGCGGGGAGGAAGCCGGAGAAAAGCCTGCCGAAAAAAAAGAGAAAAAACCCGCAGGGGAATCCGAAGAAAAGCCCGCGGAAAACACAGGGGAGAAAAAGGAGTGATTTGAATGGGCAAGAAGAAGAAAAAGGAAAGAAAGGGCAAGAAGACAAAAAAGAAAACGAAGAGGGTTAAGAAACCGGATTTTTACGAGGTAAGGGAAGAAAGCATTGAGAGAAAGCGCAGGGTCTGCCCCAAATGCGGGCAGGGAATTTTTATGGCAGAGCACAAAGACAGGTTTACGTGCGGCAAGTGCTCTTACACTGAGTGGAAAAAAACAGGTGCAGAATGATTGAAATCCTTTTTGATTTATTTCTTGTCGGCTTTCCGCTTTTAGTTGTGTGGAAAGAGAAAAAATTCTCCCTTCCTGTAACGCGGGAGAAAGCAAGAAAGGTTTTTTCTGCCCTCGGATTCAGGTTTTCTCCGAAAGGGAAAATGTTTTATTGCACGGTGGCGCTTTTTGCTTTAATGCTTGCCCTGAGCTTCGCTTTGGAGTTCGCGGCAAACGCTCTTGGAATGAACGACTTGGGACTGGTTTATGAAAGGGTTTCCGTGCTTAAGGGAATGCCTTTTCTCGCAGCATATCTTTTGAGTGTCAGGGTAACCGCGGAGGAGGTTTTTTTTCGCGGATTTCTTGCAAAAAAATACGGTGTGCTGGTTTCCTCTGTGCTCTTTGCGCTTGCACATGTTTTTTACGGTTCAATAGCCCAAATAATGGGGGCCTTTGTGCTCGGAGCCCTGCTCTCCGCGGCATTTTTAGTCAATAAAACCATTTTCCCCAATATTTTGGCACATTGCGGCTATAATTTCGTGGTTTTAATGCTCTATGGGTGAAAAAAATGGCAATTATAGTGAAGGAAAACAGGGGGACGGAGAAAGCACTCCGGAAGGCGGTAAATGCCCTTAAAAGCGGCAAAATAGTGGTTTTCCCCACTGAAAGCAGCTATGGGATGGGCTGCAGCATTCAATTCAGTAAGCAAATAAGGCAAATATACATAATAAAGCACAGGAGCCCTGACAAGCCGTTGCCGGTGATTGCCGGCAGTATGGCAATAATTGAAAAGTACGCCGTGCTTGATTCCGCGGCAAAAAAGCTCGTGGGGGAATTCATGCCCGGTCCGCTCACACTGGTTGTGGAAAAAAGGAAAAGCGTGCCGGAAGAGCTGAGCGAAAAAGGCATTGCGTTCAGGATTCCCGGACACAAATTCGCGAGAGAAATGGCTTTGGGGGTTGGAGTGCCTGTAGTTTCAACCAGCGCGAATCTTGCCGGGGAAACCCCGGTGTACGATGTTAGGAAAATGAAGCCGGAATTGCTGGAGAAAACTGATGTTGTCGTTGATGCAGGCATCCTCCCTAAAAGAATGGCTTCCACTGTTTTCCATGTTTCCAGGAGAAGGGTGCTTAGGACCGGACCGATAAGTGAGGAGGACATTAAAAAAGTACTCAATGCCTCCTCAAATTCCACTAGATTCGAATGGGGGTTTCAACGGAAACCTACCCTCTAAAGGCATTTATAAATAGCAATAAGAACAGTTTATTATGAACGCTGGAGAGTTGAATGGCAACCTAAGTTTTTTAAATTATTTTTATGGGATAAGAGTCAATGAAAATGATGTAAAAAATTTCAGAAATTTCTCGAAAGCGGAAAAGTTTAGAAAGAGAGGCATGGGCCCTTCCAAAACATCAAAGCTTTTGGGTGTTCCAAAAAGGAGAATAGAACACTGGTTTTATGACAATAGCCAGCCAATCGTGGCCAGATTACAGAACTACTATTCAGCCCTGGGAAATCCTGGAAAAGAGAAAAAGTGGCTTTCAATAAGTGCTACAAGAGGAGGCATACTTACAGGACCATGGATTAAGGTCCCAATAAAAGCAAATGAGTTTAAGGATATCAAATTAGCCATTGATCAGATAAAACCTCTGAAGGAAACTTACAAGAGGGCGGCTGAATTTGGAATAGATAAGAACAACTTTGAGAAATTGCGATATAAACTCTTTTATTACCTTACCGGATTGATAGTGGGCGACGGAGCGATTTCACGGGGAACTGGGACAAAAAGAATTACTAGAAGAATAACACTCGGAATGAGCAAAAGACATCAAACAAACGAAAGAATTGGGCGGTTCGTTGTTCTGTGCTCTAATAGCATTGGGTTAAGAATGCACAGAACAAAAGACGGAAAACCCAGCAGAAAAAACAGACATCACTTCTTCAGATGGCACAGCCAATGCTCGCCATTAGTCGAATGGATTTCAGAAATTTGCTTTGGACTAAAAGAAAGCCAAAACACGACATATTTTCCGATCAAGGCAGAATGGATCCTGAAAAGTCCAGAAGAATTGAGAATAGCGTTCTTACAGGGAATTGCCGATTCTGATGGATATGTGGATATAGGAGTTTCCCAAGTTGGGCTCATTACAAAAAGCAATATTGAACTTTTAGAAAAATTATTGGACAGTATCAACGTTCATCACACTCGAAAATATCTGCACTATCAAAGTCTGCCAACCGCCATGGTAAGTACAAAAGACGCATATGAACTGCCTATATTCAACCCACATATTAAATCGTACAGATGGCTGCTGGTGAAAAAAATTGTTGAGGCGGAAAGGCTGTCTTACAAGCTGCCAGCGAAACTGGGCAATGAAGTAACGGAATTCCTAAAAAACGGCGCTTCTTCTATAGACATAGTTAAAATGCTTTTGAACAAATACAACATACTAGTGCGAGAAGGAAGCGTGCAAAAGAGAATCGGGACGCTCAAAAAACGGGAGGCGACCAGCACATGATTTGTCTCGGCATCGAAAGCACCGCACTCTAGGAAACTAGGCGGAGATACTTTCGGCGCCGGAATAGTGGACGAAAAATGCAATGTGCTTGCAAACGAAGGGCATTCTTTCAAGACTGAGCGCGGTGGCATTCACCCCCAGAAAGCAGCAGAGCATCACCTGGAAAAAGGCACTTCGGTTATAAGCGCGGCGCTGGAAAAGGCGGGCGTTGGCTGGGAGAAAGTGGACGTTATTTCATTTGCCCAGGGTCCCGGGCTTGGACCGTGCCTGAGAATTGGGGCGGTTGCCGCAAGAACACTATCACTTATACATAACAAGCCCTTGCTTGGCGTTAACCACTGCATCGCGCATATTGAAATAGGCAGGGCAAAGACTGGTGCTAAGGATCCAATTGCATTGTATGCGAGCGGGGGCAACACCCAGATAATAGGGTACAGGAACGGAAAGTACAGGGTTTTTGGTGAAACGCTTGACATTGGCGTGGGAAACCTGCTGGATTCTTTTGGCAGGAAGCTCGGCATCGGGTTCCCTGCTGGACCCGTGCTCGACAAATGGTATTTTGAAGGCGGGAAATTCATAGAACTGCCTTACAGCGTCAAAGGCATGGATTTGGTATTCTCGGGACTGGAAACCGCGGCAGAGCAGAAAATAGGGGGGTGCAGCAAAAAGGACCTGGCTTACAGTCTGCTGCATACCGCTTTTGCAATGCTGACTGAAGTTACAGAAAGGGCATTGGCGCAGAGCGCAAAGAGCGAGGTGCTTATTGTGGGAGGCGTTGCAGCAAGCAAGGCACTTCAGCAAATGGTTTCAAGAATGTGCAGTGAGCGCAGAGCAAAAATGTTCGTTCCGGACACGCAGTTTTGCGTGGACAACGGCGCAATGATTGCATGGCAGGGTTTGATTGAATTCCGGCACGGTGGGGAAACGCAGCTCGCCGACTCAGCGGTCAGGCAGAGGTTCAGGGCTGATGAAACGGGGGTAAACTGGATTTGAGCGCTTGGAGGAATTACATTTCCCCTTTTTTTTCCTTTTCCTCGAGCGCTTTTACGAGTTCGGCTCGGTGCTTTTCGAATTTTTCCTTTAATTCCTTGAGTTCCTGGAGGGAGTGCTGCTGCATTAATTCATGGAATTCCCATTTTGCCAGTTCATCAAGCAGTGCCTTGTAGCTTTTTTCCATTGCCGTGCCTCCTTTTTCTTTTTTTTACCGCGCTTTTATGTTTTTTAAAATGCAAAAGCGTTTTAAAGGGATTTGGGTTTGCCCCTGCGCATCCTTCTGAGGTTCTTGCGCACAGTGCGGAACTGCAGAGAATCAAACCTTTTTGAGTACAGGTAGAGCCATATGAAAATTGCCGTTATTATTACAAAGAGTATAAAATTCAGCGCTACTGCAATCTGCGGGGTTACCTGCGCCGCAATGCCCAGACCGCCCAAAAACCCCTGCCAGTCCACCATTTTCTGCCCAGGGTCCAGTAAAAAGTAGACGCCGGCTGTAATTATTGCAACATACGCAAGTTCTATCATTAACCTCGCTATTACCACTGGATTGTCTTTTGGGGTGCGTATTTTTTTCCTCACCGCTTCCTTTATCAGGCGCTTTGTTCTGTCGTGTATTTGGAAAACGTGCGCATTCTTTCTTTTTGCGGCAAAATGGATTATGAGGAATGCGAAGAGAATGAAAACCATTAGAACGAGGGGCGTCGGGTCATCTGAAACTGCAATGCTTTTTTCCGAAATGCTCACCCGAAAAAAGGAGAAAAGCTCAACCAGGAAAAGGAAAAAAAGTATAAGTTCAACGAGAACTACTGCAAGCGGGATTTTTTCAACCGGCTTCTTTTTGACCGCGCTCTTAGCGCGCTTCTTTTTCCGCGGCATCAAAAAAAGAAGGAGCGAAGTTGTATAAAAATGTTGGCTCTGCTTCTTGGCGGGCTATTCCACGGCAAGACCGAATTCCCTGTCTATTTTTTTTGCGGTTTCTTCCATTTTCCTGAATATGCGGTCAATGTCCTCCTCGACTTCGCGGATTGTGCGGAACACGCTCTTTGAACGGGGCAAGTAGTAACGCCCGCTTCTGACAATCAATCCCGCGCGGAGCAGATTGTTCAAATGGTTTATGACAGAGCCGCGGCTCATGTTCACGCGTTTTGAGAGCTCTGTGGAGGTCAGGGGCCTGCCCTGCTCTGCGGCTTTCACTATTTCGCGGAATATTGCCGACGCGGTTTTCTCCCTGTCAATGTTTTCAAAGAAGCCGAGCGAGTGGCAAATCCATTCAAGTTCCCTGTCTATATCGGAGGAAAAAGGTCTTTCCACCCTGCGGACGACAATCCTGAAAGAGCTTTTACCGGCAGGCATAGGAAAAATAGTTCTGAAAAAATTTAAAAAAGTTTTGATTAAGAAGGCTTATAAAAGATTAAATAATTTAGACGTGGGTTGGGGTTAAGTGGCTGAACTTATTTACAGGGGCGCGGAAGCCGAGGTTTTCCGAACCAAAATCCTGGGCATTACAGCAATTGAAAAAAGGCGCATTTCAAAGGGATACAGGTGCCGGGAACTGGACGAAAAAATAAGAGCGCGGAGAACAAGACTCGAGGCATCGCTCCTGCAAAGCGCCAAAAAAGCAGGAATAAGAGCCCCTGCAATGCTGAGGGTTGACTCTCAGGAAAATGCAATTTTTATGGAATTTATTCCGGGAAAAAAAGCAAGAAACCTGGGAAAAAGCGGAAGGGAATGGGCATCCATGGGGAAGAGCATTGGAATGCTCCACAGGAACAACATTATTCACGGGGATTTGACCACAAGGAACATAATCGTGGCGGAAGGAGACAACATTGCCTTTGTTGATTTTGGACTCGGCTTCTATTCGGCGAAGACCGAGGACAAGGCATTCGACATGCTCAATCTTAAAAAAATACTTTTCGCCGAGGACGACGCAGCGGGAAAAAAATGGAAAAAAATACTGCAAGGATACAGCAAAGAATTCCCGAAAGCGGGCGCGGTAATAAAGAGGATTGCCCGGGGGGAAAGCCGCGGACGGTACACATAACTGTATTTAAATCTTTGCCTGCACATTTTTTAGTAACTTTTTTTGCACAGGAGTCTTTTTTGTGCCGTGAAGGGCAGAAAGGGCGTGGGTTTTAATGACCAAGAAGGAAGGAAAAAAAGCGAAGGAAAAAAAGAAAGTTAGGGGCAGCATTGAATGGGCCGAGTATTCGCCGGAGGAGGCTGCAGAAATAGCAAGGAAACTGGCCAACGAGGGACATTCAAAAAGCGAAATAGGAATGATTTTGCGCGACCAGTACGGCATTCCCGACTTCAGGAAACTTACTGGGAAAAGGATATCCGAGGCTTTGAGGGAGGCAAACCTGAAGGAAGAAATTCCGGAAGAGCTGCTGAACCTCATAAAGAAGAGCGTTAAAATAAAGGAGCATCTCGGGGAAAACCCCAAGGATTATACATGCAAGCACGGTTATGAACTTACGGTTTCCAAAATAAGGAGGCTTGTTGCCTATTACAAAAAGAAGGAAAGGCTGCCCGAGGGATGGCGCTTTACCGATGAAACCGCAAGACTTTTGGTGAAGTAAATGGAGTTTGAATTGCTTTTGGAAGCCCGGGGAAAAAAGACAGAGGAAAAAGGAAACCTAGGACTGCACAGAATGTTTGAGTTTGCGGACGCAAAAATAGTGGAATTGATTGAAGGGGAAAAATAATGGCGGAGAAAAAGAAATCTTTGGATAAATGGAAGAAAAAGAAATGGTTCCAAATAATCGCGCCAAAAGCGTTCGAGGAAAGGGCAGTCGGGGAAACACCAGCGGAAAAAGCCTCAATGGTCATGGGCAGGACAATTGAAATCACGCTCAGCAGTCTGACAGGGCAGAGAAAGCATAGGCACGTGAAAATAAAACTGAGAGTGAATTCCGTTCAGGAAACAAAGGCGTTCACTGAAACAATAGGTCACAGCATAGGCCGCTCCTATATCAGGAGGCTTGCGAGGAGAAGGCAGAGCAAAATTGACGCTGTGGTAAAAGGGAAAACAAAGGACGGAAAACGCATTGCAGTTACAGCAGTGGTGCTTGCGGAAAAAACCGAAAGGGAAAAGGAAAGGAAAATAAGGAAAATAATGGAGAAAATACTTATGGAGGAAACTGCAAAAAAAGAGTTTGAACTCCTGATGCAGGAATTCCTCTTCGGCGTTACGGCAGGCAAAATAATCAAGCAGGCCAAGGAAATTGCGAGAATAAAGAGGGTTGAAATAGTTAAATCCAGAATTCTGGAAGGTAAAAAATGAACCCCGTCTATTTGGAGGCAATGGCTCTTCTTCTGATTCTCTTATTCTTCACTTTATTTTCATTCAAAAAAAAACTCCTCGACATGGACGGAATAATAATTGCAAACATTCTGGGCATAGCCGTCTATTTGCTCGGCGGCATCTGGTCATTCCTTTTAATGGTCTTTTTTTACATTGTAGCCGAAACCTGCACCCGCTTTGGAAGGAAAAAAATAAAAATGGAACACGAGCAGCGTACTGCGGGAAACATAATAGGCAACAGCGGGGCTGCCATACTCGCACTGCTGCTGAACTCCCAAATCGCTTTCTTCGGGGCAATGTCCGCCGCGCTCGCGGACACCCTTTCTTCCGAAATCGGCCTGCTTTCAAAAAGGAAGCCCAAGCTTATAACAACCTTTGAAGAGGTTCCACCCGGCACGGACGGCGGCATTACCCCTTTAGGGATAGCCGCGGCTGTTCTCGGGGCGGCGCTTATCGGCTCTTTCTATTTCACGGTAAACCCTGACCCGCTTATCGCCGGAGCAATTGGCTGCGCGGGAATTATGGGTTCATTGGTTGACTCCTACGCTGGAGCAAAATTCGAACTGAAAGGCGTGCTTAACAACACCGAAGTGAACTTCATGGGCTCGGGAAGCGGCGCTGTCCTCGCAAAATTCATCTCCCTCTTCCTGTGATTTTGGGCTGTATTTCGGGTGCTGGGCACTAGGATTCAATGCTCAGGTTCTGGGATGACAGGCCTTCCCTAAACCCTGTTCCCAGGGCATAGCCTGCCCTCGAGAAAAGGTCCGTAAGGGAAAAGCCCTGCAGTTCGTAGGATTTTAGAACGGGTTTTTCAATTCCCGCCATTTCCCCCGCACGCTTTAGGGCATAGTTCCTTGTTCCCAGCTCATCAACGAGACCTATTTCCTGGGCCTGCTTTCCCGTGAGGATTCTTCCGTCCGCTATTTTCTCAAATTCTTCTGTGTCCAGCCTTTCCCCGCGGAATTCCTTTATTTCTTCCTTGAAGTTTTCGGTTGCCTGTTGTATTATTTCGTTCAGCATTTCCCTCTCCTCTTCGTTTATGTCTCGGAAGGGGCTGCCCATGTCCTTGAATTCGCCGCTCTTAAAAACTCGCATTTCTATTCCGAGTTTTTCGAAAAGCTCGGAGTAATCGGGAATCACCGAAATTGCGCCGATGCTTCCGGTGAGGGAATCCGGGTCTGCAACAACCAGGTCGGAGGAAGCCGCAATATAGTAGCCGGCGCTTGCGCCGACATCGGAAATCCACGCAACAACTGGTTTTTTCTCCCCCGCCGAGAGGATTTTTTCTGTGAGCTGCCTTGTGGCAACAGGGCTTCCCCCGGAAGAGTTTATTTCCAAAAGGATCGCCGAAACAGTTGGGTCGTTTTCCGCCATCTCTATTTCGTCCACGAGATCGAATGCTGTCTTGTTAGACAGGAAAAGCACTTCCTCGTTGGAAATTTCGCCTTCAATTGAAATGAGCGCAACGTTGCCGCCGAAAAGGGAAATCCCGGGCTGCAGGGACTGAAAAGCAACAGAAAGCATTAAAGCGAATACTACAAGCAGGAGAATGCTTGCAAGGAATATTATAAAAACTTTTTTCGCCCTCATTTTGCCCAGCTCCGGCTCTTAATCATTTTTTAAATGCTTATTAGATATTATTTAATAAATAATTTTAAAGAAGTTGGGTTTTTATGGAGTTCCTCGTCGCAACAGCGCTATATGCAATTCCATTATACATAACAAATGCTTCTTCTCTCCTCTTCGGTGGGGGAATGCCCTTGGACTTCGGCAGGAAAATAGGCGGAAGGCCTATTCTGGGGAAAGGGAAGACCGTAAGGGGCACTTTTTCCGGGCTGTCCTTTGGCATTCTTTCAATTTTTATAACAGGTTTCCTTTTTCCTGAGGCAGTTGCTGAAGCAATAGGGGATTACGCAGCGTTCGGAATTCTCCTTTGCAGCGGCTCAATTCTCGGCGATTTGGCGGGATCTTTCCTGAAAAGGCGCTTCGGTCTGAAAAGAGGGCACCCCGTTTTGCTGCTTGACCAGCTGGACTTCGTTTTGGGGGGCATTCTGTTAAGCCTTGCCGTGAGAATCCCCGCTCCGGCGGAAGTCGCGCTCATTGCCGTTCTTACGCTTGTGGCACACAGGATAACGAATTTTATCGCCTTCAAAATAAGGATTAAGAAGGTGCCGTGGTAATGCAAAGGCAAAGCGTTCTCTTTGCAATTAAATTTTTCATCATTTTTTTTGCAGCACAGGCAATAATCTATCTCGCACCCCTGGAACCGCTCACTCACTCCATTGCCTCCCTTGAAGCGAATCTGCTGGATCTAGAGTTCGCAAAGGATTCAATCGTTGCAGGCAACTCTCTATACGTAATAACAAATTCTTGCACAGGGCTTGTGTCGTGGAGCATCCTCGCGGCAATAATTTTTTCACTGCACAAGCCCACGCTGGGAAAAAAAATCCAAATGGCTGTTTTTGGCGGAATTCTCCTTTTCCTCGTAAACCTCGCAAGGGTTTACGGCGTGCTCCTGGTCGGAGTGCAGTTCGGGGGAGAAGCCGCCGGCATGAGCCATGTAATAAGCTGGTTTGCTATGTCCGGCCTCATACTCGCGGTCTGGTTTGCGCTCACGAAGAGAATGACCGGAATAAAGGAATTCTCCGAACTGCTTTAATGCACGACAAGAATCAGTATGACTGCATTATGAATTTCGCTATCTCCCCGTAGGCGGGCCTTGTCACCAGAACGCCGACCAAAACGCCCAGGGTTATCGCTGTTGCGAAGCCAATGAGCCTTATCATAAGCGAGCCGAATATTATTATTGGGAGCATTGTTGCAAGTGTCGTGGCTGCGGCAGCAATTACTATAAAGAACGCGTTCCTTATGCGCCTCACAAGGGAAACGCGTTCAGCCGCGCCCCTGCCCCTGAGCAATTCATCGCTTATTACTATCTGGTCGTCGACGCCTGTTCCGACTGCAGCGATTATTCCGGCTATTGCCGCCAAATCAATTGTGCCGCCCAGATTTGAGACAAGGGTTGTTGTGACAAATGCTTCGACCAAAGCGGTGAAAATTATTGCAAGCGAGAGCTTAAGCGAACGGTATCGCACAAATATTATCACGGAAACAACGCACAGCACAATAAGCCCGGTTACCGCTGCCTTGAACAGGAAATCGAGACCCTGCGTGGGCGAAGTGTAAAAAGAGCTTATGCTTTCAACAGAAACAGGCAACGAGCCCGACTGCAGTATTATTTTCGTTTTTGACCTTTCATCGACCGCCTCATCATAGGTTGGCGCTTGACCGGTTATCTGCAGGTCTGTGAGTATCGGCGCTTCCTGCACCGTGTTCACATAGGGGTTGTCGCCCGTAATCGAGGGCTGCAGTCTCACAATTGACTGCAGGCCCGAAACCCTCCAGAGCCAGGGCATTCTCTGCTCTATAGCTTTTTCTTTTTCATCCGGGAATTCCTTGAGAGTGAAGCCAATTGCCCCAAGTTTTTCTCTCGTTGCAGCCGGAAGCGAACTCGGAATTATTGCATTGCTTTTTTTCCGGGAAAGTTCTGTTAGCGAATGCTCCTGCTCCGCGGTGAGGTTCCCGCTCACCACAAAGTACGGGGCATCAATGTTGAGGAGGATTTCCTGCATGTCAGAACCCATTGGAATTCCGTGCTCTATGCTCCCGGCTTCAAAGCCCAGTTTGTCCAGCTCGAACAATTCCTGGGTGAAAATGAAAACAGCGTCGCGGGGCCTGTCTATGAAAAAATATGTCAAAGCGCAGTCATACTGGTTTTGCTCAAATGAAATAAGGGGGCAGCGGTGGAATGCTAAATTCCTGAACCTTTCGGCGGATGAACCGCTCAGCACAAAAGGCAGATGCCACTGGTAGGATCCCTGCGAGCCCTCGCTGAAGGATGCGAGGGAAGAACTCTGGTCCACCTGCACCAAGTCCTTGCCGGTGAACATTAGGTTAGCGTCAATGAGGACCTCAAAGCGCCCCTGCTGTTTTATGAGTGATTCGATTCTCTCGACGTCCTCGGGCCTTGTTTCGGGTACGATTACGAAAACGAATTCGCTCTCTGCCCCGTAAACCCTTATGTCGCTCAGACCGCTCCAGTTGAGCCTGTTCTGTATTATGTTTTCAACTTCCTCGATGTTCTGCACTTTTTCATTTAGGTGTATTTGGAACAATGTTCCGCCTGCAAAATCAATTCCGAAATTGAACGCATTCCCCGTATTCAGCAGGTTTCCGAGAACCGCGAAAAAGGAGAGGAATATTACTGCGAACAGAACCCATATGCGCCAGTTTTTTGCAAGTTCGTTCATTTTATCCCTTCCTTTTCCTCTCCTTTCTCTTAATGTAGAGAAGGAGCACAGGCGCGTTCATAAACCAAGTCGAAATCAAGTCGCCGAGAAGCCCGAAGAGGAGTACTGCAGCAATCGAGAAAATCAATTCCATTTGCCAGAGCCATGAGAGAAAAAGCATTACTGCCACTGCTCCAACGGAGGTGGAAGTCATCGTGAGACCTGTTTTCATTGATTCTGAAGCGGAATGGGTTATTTCGGCTGCCCTGCGCCTGAAAAGTCTTGTCGTGAGCATTATATCAGTGTCCACGGAATAACCCACAAGCATTAAGAGAGCGGAAATTGACGCAAGGGAAAGCCTTACGCCGAACACCGACATAAGGCCGAGCGCGGCGAGAATGTCAAATGCCGCTGCGGCAACGACCGCAAGCGAGGGAATAACTTCCCTGAAGAAAACAAATATTACCACTATTACCGCGGCAAGGGAAACGGTAAGGACCCACAGGGCATTGCTCCAGAAAATCGAGCCGAGAGCGGGAGACACCCTTGTCCTCTGCAGTCTTTCCTGGCCCTGCGCTCCAAGGCCGGTGAATTCAATTATCGCGCGGTCAATCTGCGAATGCTTGTTTTCATCTGCTTCCAGCAAATCGTACTGAATCTGCACGCCGCCCTGGAAGGGAATCACCCTCAGTTCCGAGAAACTGAAACGCGAGAGAAGCATTTGCTCGAGTCCCTGGGCATCAATCGGGGAATCCGAGCCCGCGACAACCATGTTCCCGCCGCGCAAATCTATGCCGAGGGAAACGCCGGGGAAAACGAACGCAAGGAAACCAAGAACGAAAAAAAGCGCCAGCGGAATAAGCAAATACCTTTTGTAGTTTCCCCTGTAGAAATCCTCAATGAAAGACACTCAGGAACACCATAAAACACACATAATAAAAGCAAGAGAGGAATATATTACTATAGTAGGAGGAAAAAAAGATTATAAAACCAGTGCATTAAGAGAGGCGGGAAAAAGTGATGTTGAATTCTATACCAAAAGCGGGGGAGATTGTGGAAATTTCGCTCAAGAAAGCGCTCCGCTCCCTGGGAAAGGGAAAAGGAGGCAAACGCGGACTAAAATCGCTCAAGGAAAGGGAGAGCAAAAAAATATTCCTTTTCTCAAAAGAACTGGGAAAAAGACTGCTGGGCTCGGTGAATTCCTTCCCGAGGTTTGAGGAAATGGAACCCTTTCCCAGAGAGCTCGCAGACCTGCTCGTGGACGAGGAAAAAACGCGGAGAGCGCTGGCACAATTGAACGCCTCGCGAAAGCTGGTAAGGGAAAAGGGAAACCTCTTTGCAAAGGAAATTTGGAAGCAGAGAAACGCACAGGGTGTGAAAAAAAAGTCAAGGGAAGCGCTGGGAAGAATTGCATCCATTGTGAAAAAGAACAGCAAAAACATTTCCGAACTGAACAACGCCGCAAAGGCGCTGAGGGAAATTCCTTCAGTAGGACTTGAAAAAAGCGTTATTTTGGCGGGATTCCCCAATACGGGAAAAACCACGACACTCAAAAGATTAACAGGATCAAATCCCAAAATTGCACCCTATCCCTTCACCACAAAAAATATAAACATCGGCTATATGCAATGCGGGCACAAAAGAGTGCAGGTGATTGATACGCCCGGCCTGCTCGACCGCAGGATAAACGAAAGGAACCCAATAGAGAAAAAAGCAGTGCTTGCGCTGAAGCACCTTGCAGGGATTATTGTTTTCGTTCTTGACGCAAGCGGGCAATGCGGTTATTCCATCGAGGAGCAGTTCGCCCTCTTAGAGGGACTGGTGAAAAGCTTTCCCGGCATTCCCGTCATAACCGCGCTGAACAAGGCTGATTTGTGCAGTGACGAGGAACTGGAAAAAGCGGAAAGAAAATCCGGAAAACTTGGCTTTGAGGCTGTGGAGCAGGGCGAAGGCCTGAGCGCGGAATGCCTCAAAGAAGCCGCTTTCCTGGCGCTGGGGCAAGGGCATAATTCCCTTTAAATCCTTTTCCTTCAATGAATCCTATACTTCGGTCTGGCATACCAGCGGCTGATTTTTTGGAGGAGAGAACATGAATGAGGAAACAAAAAAAGAGTTCCTCGACGCCAAGGAACTGATGGAGGAAGTGGCGGAGGACAGAACCGTGCCGAGGAACATAAGAAAAGTTGTAAGCGACGCGATTGAAAAAGTGAGCAGTGAAGACGCCACTGTCGTTAACTGCTCCGAAGCAATTTATCTGCTCGACGACATAAGCAACGACATAAACATTCCCTCGCATACCCGCACAACAATATGGGAAATAATAAGCAAGCTAGAGGGAGTAAAGGAAAAAATTAAATGATGACGGGAATGGAAAGGGAAAAAACACAAAAAGAAATAGTTTCCTTCGCTGGCGGGAAAGGCATTCTCCTTGAAAAAGAAGCGCTTGAAATACTTTCAAAAAAAAAGAACTGGCAGGAAATTCTTTCAGAACTGGGCAAAGAAGGCAGCTTCATTGTAGGAAAGGAAGAACTGGAAAAAAAAATAATAAAGACGAAAATAAGCGTTATAGAGTCAAGGACGAGAACAAAGGGGGAAGAATTCAGAGCAGAAGCCAGCGGAAAGAACGCTTCCTTCAGAATAATGAAGGAACTGGACATCACGGGACAGAGTTATTCCGAAGGCACGGTTCAGGATTTCCTCAATTTCTTCCAGGAAAAATTCAGGCTGCTGAGCAGGATATTGAAGCAAAGGCACACGCTGAAACCCAGACCCATCAAAAGACTCAAATACACCGCGAACAAAAGCGAGGTTGACGTTATAGGAATGGTGAACAGGAAATGGGTGACAAAAAACGGTCACACCGCATTAGAACTGGAGGACATGGAAGGGAAAATAATTGCCGTAATTTCAAAAGACAACAGGGAACTCCTGCACGAAAAGGACGCACTAATGCCTGACGACGTTGTTGCCGTGAGGGCGACAAAAATAAGCGATGAAATGCTCATAGTCAACCAGCTTTTCTGGGCGGATCTGCCCCAGAGGAAAAGGAAACTCATTGAAAGAGATGTTGCAATTGCGAGCATTTCGGACATGCATGTGGGGAGCAAGCTCTTTCTGGAGCAGTCTTTTAAAAAATTCCTTGACTGGATAAACGGCAGGATAGGAAGCCAGCAGGAAAAAGAGGAAGTCGGAAAAATAAAATACCTCGTGGTCAACGGGGACAACGTCGACGGCATAGGGATTTACCCCAAGCAGTTCGACGAACTGAACATAAAGGACATAAGGGAACAATACGAGGAATTCTCCGAATACATACTGCAGATTCCCGAATACATTGAAATATTCATTATTCCCGGGCAGCACGACGCAGTGAGATGGGCAGACCCCCAGCCCGCTGTTCCTGAAAAGCTTGTCCCGAGGCTGGCGGAAAGAAAAAACATTCACTTGATGGGCTCGCCGAGCTGGGTGGAAATCGAAGAACTCAAAGTACTCATTTACCACGGCTCTTCAATGCACGACCTTTTCTCAAGCGTTTCCGGCCTCAACTACGAAATGCCGCAGCAGGCGGTAATAGAACTGCTGAGAAAGCGCGATTTGATGCCTGCCTACGGAATGAGGCAGCCTTACGTGCCGGAAAAAAAGGACTTGATGGTCGTAAGAGAGGAACCCGACCTTGTTTTTATAGGTGATTTGCACCATTCCGGTTACGGAACCTACCGCGGCACGCTTATAATAAACAACAGTACATGGCAGGACCGCACCGACTACCAGGTAAAACTGGGGCACGTGCCAACGCCGGGCATCGTTCCTGTCATAAACCTAAAAACAGGCAAGATAAGGGAAGTGCAGTTCCAGAGAGAGGAAAGATAGAATGGAAAAAATAGGAATTAATGCAACGCCGGAAATAAAAAAATATTACGAGGGGATAACAAGACTCACGAAAAGGCAGGTTGAAATTGCGAAAGAGGCAAAGAAAAAAGGTTTTGACCTGAGCACCGAAATAGAAACGCAGCCCGCCACGGACCTCGCGGAAAGAACCGAAACAATAATAGGTCCAAAGGGTGTTGCAAAACGCTACAGGGAACTTTTCAGTGAAATGAAAGGGAGGAGAATGGAGGCAATATTCAAATTGTTCAGGGAAATAATAGAGCAAAAATGGTGCTCCATCCCCAACGAATCGGAAAGAATAGAGCAGGCAATAAAAACAGCGCTTGTGCTCAACACAGAGGGCGTTGTCGTTGCACCCATAGACGGCGTTCCAAAAATAAAAATTTCTGAGAACCCTGACGGAAGCAGGTATGTTGACATTTATTATGCAGGACCAATAAGGGCTGCCGGCGGAACATCGCAGGTGCTGCCGCTCATTCTCGGGGATTACGCCAGGAAACTGCTTGACTTGGACAGATACAAGCCTACAAAGGACGAAATAGAGAGGTATGTGGAAGAAACCCAGATATACGAGGAAATAGTGAGCAGGCAGTACAGGCTCAAGCCGGATGAAGTGAGGAAAATTGTTTCAGGATGCCCGGTGTGCATAAACGGGGAGCCGACAGAGGAGAGGGAAGTGTCAGTGCACAGGAATCTGAAAAGGATTCCGCACAACAGGATTCGAGGGGGAATGTGCCTCGTGATAAGCGAGGGCGTGGCATTAAAAGCGCAGAAAATACTTAAATTCTCCAGAATGCTGAAACTTGAGTGGAGCTGGCTCGAGGAAATAATAAAAGTAAGCAAGGGGGGAGGGCAAAAAAGCAAAATAGAGCCAAAAGCAGCTTATTTGGAGGGCACTGCTGCCGGCAGGCCCATATTCGGATATCCCTCGAGAAGGGGGGGATTCAGGCTGAGGTATGGAAGGACAAGGGGAATGGGAATAATGGGCAAAGCCGTGCACCCGGCGACAATGTTCCTGCTCGATGAATTCATCGCCATAGGAACGCAAATAAAAGTTGAAAGACCGGGAAAAGCCGGCGGAATAACCTCGTGCGATTCAATTGAAGGTCCCATTGTAAGGCTTAAGAGCGGCGAGGTAAAAAAACTGAATTCCGCCGAGGAAGCGATTGATCTGAGGGACAGCGTTGACAGGATCCTTTTCCTGGGCGATTTGCTTGTGGCATTCGGGGACTTCAGGCACAGCGCGCACCCCCTGGTTCCCGCGGGATACAACGAAGAGTGGTGGAAAAAAGAACTTGAAAAAGCGCTCGGGAAAGGAAAGGAAAAAAGCCCTTTTGCAAAAGCGCTTGAGAACCCGCGAGGTTTAAGCGCGGCAGAGGCGTTCAAAATTTCTGAACAGCTGGGAATTCCACTGCATCCGAAATTCGTCCATTACTACTCCGCCCTTGAACAGGAAGAGATGCTCCACCTCCTAAAAGAAGTCAGAGTGGCTGAAACAGAGGGTACCGGAGAAAAAACCGAGAAAGCATTCATTGAAAACAAAAAGGAAACAAAAAAGGCGCTTGAAGAAATAGGGCTCGAGCATTCCTTGGAAGGGAAAAAAATAGCAATAGGGAACGAGCAGGCATATGCATTCCTCAGAACATTCGGCTTTTTCTCCAAGAAAAAGGGCATAAGAAAAAAAGACAGCATTCTGGACTCGCTTTCCGTGCTTGCCGGCGTGATCCTGAGGGATAAAAGCGGAACATTTATTGGGACGAGAATGGGCCGCCCCGAACAGTCAAAGCCGAGGGAGATGAAGGGAAACCCGCATGTGCTCTTCCCAATAGGGAATTACGGAGGGAGCACGCGCAGCATCAACAAAGCGATGATCGAATCCGAGCAAAACAAGGGAATAGAAGTGGAAATAGGGCTTTTCAGGTGCCCGAAGTGCAGAAGGACAATGGCGTCACCGCGCTGCAGGAAATGCGGGACAAGGACGAAAAGGCTCAACCTGTGCCCCCGGTGCGGAAGAGAAATCGCGGGAGAAAAATGCAGAAAATGCGGGGTTGAAGCGCGCGGATACGCAAAGCACAGGGAAAGGGTGGACAAAACAGTGCAAGATGCCGCAAGAACGCTGGGCATAGCGGTGCCGGAACTTGTAAAGGGGGTGAGGGGAATGATTAATGCGGAAAAACTTTCCGAGCCGGTGGAAAAAGGATTGCTCAGAGCAAAGCACGAAGTGCACCTTTTCCGCGACGGAACAATACGCTACGAGCTAATAAACAACCCCCTCACACATTTCAAGCCCTCGGAAATAAGCACAGGCATTGAAAAACTGAAAGAACTGGGCTATACAAAAGACATCCACGGCAAAGAACTTCAAAGCAATGACCAAGTGGTGGAACTGATGCCCCAGGATTTAATAGTGCACAGCAAAGCGGGGGAATTCTTCCTAAAAGTAAGCCGCTTTATCGACGAGGAACTGGAAAGGTTTTACGGACTGAATGCCTACTATAATGCCAAGAAAAAGGAGGATCTGGTGGGGGAGCTGACGCTCGGGCTTGCGCCGCACACCTCCGCTGCAATAGTAGGCAGGATTATAGGATACTGTGAAGGCCGCGGATGCTTTGCGCACCCTTACTTCCACCAGACCAAGAGAAGGAATTGTGACGGCGACCAAGATTCGCTGATGCTGCTGCTCGACGGGCTGCTCAATTTTTCACAGCATTATCTGCCGTCTTCTCGCGGCGGGCGGATGGACGCGCCGCTTGTTTTCACTATTGCCCTGCGTCCCACAGAAATAGATGACGAGGTTTATTCAATGGAGGTATGCAGCGAATACCCACTCGAACTATACGAGAAAGCGCTTGAATTCTCTTCACCGTACATTGAGAGGATTGAAACAGTTGAGGAAAGGCTCGGAAGCAGGGAACAGTACTCCGGCTTCGGGTTCACACACGAAACAAGTTCATTCTGCAATGGTCCGGCTTACTCGCGCTATGTGCAGCTGCATTCCATGGAGGAAAAAATTACGCGGCAAGCAAAACTGCAGAGCAAAATTGACGCGGTTGACACAAAGGATTCAATCGAAAGGGTGATGGTGAGCCATTTTATGCCAGATATTATAGGGAACACGAGGTCATTCAGCAGGCAGCAGTTCCGCTGCACAAACTGCAACTCGAAATACAGGAGACCGCCCCTGAATGGAAAGTGCGGAAAATGCGGAAAATCAAACCTGATTCTCACAATCGCCGAAGGCTCGGTCAGGAAGTATTTGGATATAGCGAAGAACCTCGCGGAAGAGTACGACCTCAACGAATACCTCAAGCAAAGAATCACACTTATAGAGGAAGAAATAGACTCTGTTTTCGGAAGCGACAGGGCAAAGCAGAAATCGCTGAGCGAATTTGCCTAGTCCGCGAGCTCACGCGAAAAAATAATCCGTAAGGAGGAAAAAAAGCAATACCGCAAGCAAAGCCATAAGGAGATAGTTAAAATAACGCCTTTTGAAAACATTCCTCCAGAGCCATTTCAGTGTGCCTCTGGAGAAAAGCCCTTTAAGACCCTTAAGAATTAGGAGGAACAAATTCTCAAAATAGCCGAGCCAGGCGGCAGGCTGCCTCAATTCAGTGAATGTTTCCATTGTAAGCTCTGAAGCGGACTGCTTTTTGGACGGAATTTCCTTCCCGGAAAACGACCCGTCAACCGCGTCTATTTTTACTTCTGTTCTGAATCCATTGATTGAAACCTTTATCTCCCAGTAAGGGTAATAGAATGCCTCAAATCCGGAAACTATTATTTTTTCAACAGGAATCCCTTTCTCCTTTGAGAAAATAAGCGATGCTATTCTTTTCGCTTCGCTTGTTCCCAGGGGGGACCTTATTACTTTCGGTTCCGCTTCTTCCGAAATTTCGTTGGTGAGTTCTCCTCCCTGGAAAAGGGGGGTTTTCTCCCTGTCCAGTTCCCTTGAATCAGGATTAAATGCTATTTTTTCCGTGGAATGCTCCGAAACTATTTCCGCGCCTTCCTTTCCCTCCGTCCGAAACAAATCAAACTCAAGCAAATAGAAGGGCTGCAGCAAAAGTGCCGTGCTTTCAATCTTTGAACTCGCCCATTTCTTTTTTGAGATGTCGTATTTCAGCGACTCGATTGCCTGCCTTTGGGATACTTTTACAGGAACTGCCTTGCGGGTCAACTTGGGCATCTTCACGCCCCTTAAGGAAAAAAGAGCAATAAAAAGAAGCAATTTACTTTGCTTCTTTCCTCTTTATTATTTTTACCTTGCTCGGAGTAATAAGAATCCTGTCGTGGGAAATTCTTGCTATGTCGCCGTCAATCTGCGCAATGCCTTCCTTTATTCCCGTTATCAGTTCCTTGAGCTTCATTGCATTCCTCTTTGAAAGGCTCTCAATGTTCAACAGCACTATGTTGCCCTGCTTTGCTTCCTCTACAACGCTCATGGCGTCTTCTTTGCCGTTGAGAACGAGGGGCTTGACAAAGGCATCGGCATCCTCATACATTGTTTCCTCTTCCACATCGAGATTGTTGAGGAACTCCTCTATATCGATTCCCTCTTCCTTCTTGAAAACCTTGTTAAGAAAAGCCAATCAGCATCACCCCTAAAACAATCACATATAGATTTGCCTCAAACACTCTTTTAATATTAACGCCGCCTTTCCCGGCGGGCGCGCTACCGGAGGCAATTTGGATTCCAAACTGTTTATGATTTTAACCATATTGGTGGAAAGAAATCATGGGGGTAAAATGAGCCAAAACCTGTTCGAATCCAGCGGAAAGGAAAGCAAAGTATTCAAAAACAGGGACATCATTACCCCGCATTACACCCCCAAGAAACTGCCTTTCAGGGAAAAGCAGATAGAGGAAATCACATCCACGCTCAGAGTGGCTCTCAAAGGAAGCAAGCCCAACAACCTCTTTTTGTACGGCAAAACAGGCACTGGAAAAACTGCAACAACCAAACTCGTGCTTGGCGAGCTGGTGGAATTCGCGGAAAGAGAAAAAAAGCCTGTTATGGCAATCTACACAAACTGCAGGAACTACAACAGCAAGTACAAAGTGCTGGCAAAAATAGTGCAGAAATTCTATCCCGAGAAGGACTTCATTGGGTACAGCGGTTCGTTCATATACGAAAAAATGACAGAATTCGCCCAGGAAAGGGAAATGCAGACAATCGTGGGACTTGACGAAATAGACAAAGTAAAAGATGTTGACGAACTGGTTTATGCGCTCACCCGCGCCAACGACGAATTGAAGCACGGCGGAATAAGCATCATGGGGATAAGCAACCAGCTCACATTCAAGGAACGGCTGGACCCAAGAACAAAAAGCTCTCTCTGTGGAGAAGAATTGGTGTTCCCGCCATATAACGCAAAGGAACTCACGGAAATACTCAAGGGAAGAGTGGAAAAAGCCTTCAGGAAAAATGTTGTCGAAAGCTCGGCGATAAATCTCGCGGCGGCTTTTGCGGCAAAGGAATCCGGGGACGCCCGCACTGCGGTAATGCTCCTGTTAAGGGCGGGAGAACTCGCCGAAAAGGGGGGAAAGGAAAAGGTTTCAGACACAGAGGTAAAAAAGGCAAAGAAAAGCGTGGAACAGGAAATAACAACGGAAATGGTCAGTTCGCTGCCGGGACAGCAGAAATTGGTTCTTTATGCAATCGCTCTCCTGACCTCGCAGAGGAAAGGGGTGAGAAAACTCGGAAAAAGCGAGGAAAAAGGCGTTCTTTTTTCCGGCGAGGCATTCGACGAGTACAGGAGGCTCGCCCTCTCTCTGAAGGAAAGCCCTGTTAGCGCGAGATGGTTCAGGCAGTATTTGGACGAACTGGAAATGTGCGGGCTGATTTTTTCGACGCCCAGCGGGAAAGGCATCAGAGGCAATACGCGCCTTATAAAGCTCGGGATTGAAACGGAAAAAATAAAAGGAACCCTGGAAAAGGAACTCGGGTTTTAGGAAAGCTAGCATTCCTCCAGCGAGCCGAATGCTCTGGAGCCCCATTCGCTGTCCGCCGCTTTTGAGGCATTGCTTTCTTTTAGGAATTCTTTCTCGTTCCAGAAGAATTCCTCTCCGCTTTCGGTAACGCAGACTTTTCCTTCTTTCACAAGCCCCAGTATTCCCTCGATGGACAAAGGAAAATCATTCCCCCTCAAGGAGAGCTTTTCTCCCGGAGTTCCGTCCACGGCAAAAAATGCTGTATCGTCGCACACATGCTCCAGGGAATAATCAGAACTTGCAGGCACATAAACGAGGCTGTCCATCAGGATTTTCTTCCCTTCAGCATTCACGTGGGTCCACCAGAAACCATAGGCGTTTGCTGTGTCATTTGAAACGCAGTCGCTGCCGCCCTCAAAACTGAAAGAGGAAGCGGCATCATCGTAACCAATCTGTTCGTTTGGGGAAAAGCCGTTGCAGTTGTTGGGGGAAGCCCTTATAACATTCCACTTGGAGAAATTTACCCCCTCGGGGGGGTTTACGGCTGTTCCGTCCCAGTCGACAACCCTGTAGAATGCACCGAAGTGGCTCTGCTCTCCATTAACTCCCGCAATAATATGCACCGGCAGACCATTGAACACTTTGATGGAGTCTGCATTGATATTCATAAACCTGCCTCTCTCAGTCCAATTCAGAACGCCGATGTCGTTTTCCTCGGCGTAATTTATTCCCCTTCCGGCTACAAGAGGCAATTCTGTGCCTCCGCCCTCTGCTACGGGTATTGAATTCTCGGAAACTGCAGTAACACCATAACCAATCCTGTTCTTTACACTTCCAATAGTGCCCAGCTGTCCCTCGAAGGGTATTTCAAGAAGCGGCGAGGCGGGAAACTGTGCTGCCTGCCCTGAAAAACTGACTTCTATGTTTACTGCGGGCTCTCCGGCGGAGTCAAAGAATCCCTGGGAGACATCGCCGGCAAAACTTACAGACACTCTGTAAAGCCCTGGCTCGGGAATCAATCCCTCAAAAGCGATTCTGTTGTTTGCTTTTCCGCTTCCGTCAACAAAGTAACGGTTCCAGTGCCCCGTGGAATAAAACCAGTCGGGAGTATTTCCAAAAAACTCGTTCACGTAATAGTCCACGAAATCCTCCTTGAAATCATCACTGAAAGAATCCTTCTTCAAAAAAGAGGTGAAGGAGAGAAGTTCGGAGGGAATCGGCTCGCCTTTTTCTATATAACGGTTCATCGTTTCAAGTTTTTTGAAAAGCGAAATGGAAAACTGCGTTGCATCACAGAAATACTGACCTCCGGAAGAATCGCATTCGTATGTTTTCACATCCTTCCAGTCCCAGGAAAAAAGCATGTGAGGTATAGCTCCCGCCAAGGTTTTCCCAGTAAGCCCTGCGGCACTGCATTCCTCATAGCGCGTGTCCGGCTGGACGTAATGAATGTCCTGGTCTATTGCGGAACTTACCCTAACATGAAGTTCAAAACTGTCTGACTGCACGTTTGTCCAACTGCAGGGGTTCATCATGTTGCCAATGCAGTCCGAACGCTTGGAATACTGGATTCCTGCACTCATTGAGTAATTCCTGCTCGTAGAATGCTGGGCTATTGGCCCTATGATTACATCAACGTGCAGGGATTCACCATTTTTGACCATGTGCTGTTCGCCTATGTGGCTTATGTCCGGGCACTCCCTTATCCCGCCCTGGCAGCTTCCCAGCGGTCCCTGGCTGCATATATCGGTGAAAGATGGATTAATCGGGACATAAACAGTTGAACCTGTATTGTTGGTGAAGGTAAATGTTACGTTAACCGTTTTTCCCTGCCCGACCGCGGGAATCCCGGATTCCTCAAGTCTCACTATTTTGCTTTTTGGCTCAACTTTCACTGTGAAACCGTTGCTTTCTACAACACTTGTTCCGCCACCGGGAACATCAACGGGAATGCTTTTTGCGCAGCTCTGCGTCCTGTATTTCACTCCGGCGCTGCAGTTGTATTGCCCTGAAGGAAGGAATGGGAAATTGTGGGAGGTTATTCCGACTTTGGTTGAACTGTAAGGAGTTCCGTCAGCGGAAACGCATTCAAATTCTATTGTTGTCTCGCTTAAAAGTTCCGCGGGAATTCCTGAAACATTGAGGGTTGCTTCCTCCTGCGCTTTATCAGCGGAAAGGGAAATATTTGAGCAGTCCAGTTCTGCAGTGGAACCGTTGCCTCCGTTTCCGCCGCCGTCAGCGCCATTGCCTCCACCCAAAATAATAGCAACTGCGGTAACAACCACCACTGCGATTATCGCCGCCAGAATCCACCAGGCTCCCCGAGCATTCATTCCTTATTCCTCTTCCTTTTTTCTACCAATATAAAAAAACTGGAAACCCGCGGGTTTCCAATTCAGCATTCTTCCAAGGAATTGAAGGTTCCTGAACCCCATTCCGCATCAATTGCCAGCTGGGCATGCCTCGTGCTCAGGATTGAATCCTCGTTCCAGTAGAACTCACTGCCGTCAACAACGCAGACCTTCCCCTCTTTTACAAGGTCGAAAACGTCCTTTAGCGAGGAAATGGAGTACGCAGAGTTCTGGAGCTGCTTTTTCTCTTGTTCACTTAGCACGCTGCTTCCGACCGCAAAGAAAGCGCTGTCATCGCACACTCTCTCCAGTGAGTACTGCGGGTTCTCGGGCACGTAAATAAGGCTGCCCAAAACAATCTTTCCCTTCCTTTTCACTGGATTGGACCACCAGAAACCATAGGCATTGATTTTGTCAGCGGCAACGCAAGTGCTTTCCCCTGAAAAAGAGAAGGATGAAGCTGCATCGTCGTATCCTATTGATTCCTGGTTAAACCCATGGCATGCAAGGTCCACTTCGGCATCGCTGGAAGCCCTTAAAACGCTCCAGTTAAGGAAGTTTGTCGCATTTGCCGGAGAATAGGGAAAACCGCTTTCCTCCAAAATCCTGTAAAACGCGCCAAAGTTCTGCACGTGGTTTTCAATTCCTGCAAAAATTTCCACTGGCACTCTTTCCGAGAGCGCCACATCGCTTGTTGTAAGGGTCATTACCTTCGGGCTCGAACTCAAAATGCCTGTAACATGAGTGCCTACTTCCTTGTCCCCTGCAACCGAGGGAATGGTTACTATTTCGTCGCCCTGCCTTGAAAAAACAAAGGGCGTCCCCACAATCTCGTCAGCCACGACTCCATAGCCCTGCCTGTCGGGATTGCTTCCTGTAGTGCCTACAAAGCCGTCCAATGGCATTTCAAGCAAAGGCGAATCGGGTCCCGGCTCTGCGTGTTTCGTGTTATAGGAAAGGTTCACTATTATTTTCTGGTTTGGCTCGACTTGGTTGAAAAAGAAATTGTCAGGGGTTTCCCCTTCTTCGTAGCCCTGGAACGATATTACCACGTCGTAAGGTCCTGGCTTGGATATGTCCCCGCGGAATTCTATGCTTTCGTTTGCTTTTCCGCTTCCGTCAACAAAGTAACGGTTCCAGTGATCAGTGTGATAAAACCAGTCGGGAGTATTTCCAAAAAACTCGTTCACGTAATAGTCCACGAAATCCTCCTTGAAATCATCACTGAAAGAATCCTTTGTAAGGTATGACCTGAACTGTAGGAGGTTCCGGGGAACCGCTCCCCCTCCCTCAATGTATCTTTCAATTGTTTCAAGTTTTTTGAAAAGCGAAATGGAAAACTGCGTTGCATCACAGTAACGCTCCCCTCCCGGCACGTTTTCTGCATCGCTTGTTCCAGAGTGGCAGCCCGCTTGGTCGCATTCGTATGTTCCTATATCTTCCCAGTCCCAGGAAAAAAGCATGTGAGGTATTGCGCCGCCCAATGTCTCGCCTTTCAGTCCCTGCACTTCGCATTCCTGCACCTCTGTCGGCCTTTTCTCGTATTCCACCGGCTCTTCCTCCAAGCCCGAGGAAACATTTACGTGAAGGTAGAATGTTGGAGACTCAACAAGGTGCCAGGGGCAGGTTTCCCCGGACTGCCAAGAGCAAAATGGGTTTTCACTGTACCTGATCCAGAACTTGAAGGGGTAGGTTTTGCTTGAAGTGTGGTAACCGATATTGGGAACATGGAATTCTATTTTTATTGTGTTAGGCGCTTCCTCTTCCGTCGGGTCCAAATAATACATGTCGCAAAGGTTCGGCGCTTTTCTTTCAAGCACGCCGAAAGAAACCTGGCCTATGTTTCCTTCCTCCTCTTGAACGTAATTCATGTAATTATGGCTGGTTGGAACCATTACAAGCCGTCCCGTGTTGTTTGTGAAGGTTATTGAAAACTCTGCCTCGTAATCGCCCGGCTTTAAATCCGCGAACTGCTCTGGGAGGGTTACTGTCTGTTCCAGGGGTTCAATTTTGATGGTGAAACCGTGCGGTCCGGTGCAGTCCTCCGGGCAGGTGACAGAATTCTCACCCGGCTCGCAGTAGCCGTTGCCGCATTCCGCTCCCACGCTGGCTTCCACGGTGAAATTTACTGCTTTAGTGCATGTTTTGTCCTGATATGTGCCTATAACCGTGCAATTGTATTGCCCGGGCATTAAATTGAAGGTGTGCGACCTCGTGCCTGTTTCAGTGGCAGTGTGCTCAGTGCCATCCCCTGCAGTGCACGTGAAATTGAGCGTTACATCGCCGAGAATGGAATTGTCAATGCCTATAACGCTCAGCGTTACATCGCCTCCCTGATAGGTTATTTCGCCAGAATCGACCCTGACGGAAAATTCGCTGCAATCAAATTCGTCACAACCGCTCAAAGAAACAAACAGAAACGCGGCCAAAGCAAAAGCAAAAAACGGGAAAATTTTTTTACCATTCATCGCAAAACCTCCAATTCATTTTTAACCGGACAAAGTAAACATCGTATTTATAGTTATTTATTGTGCAAAATTGTTTTTAATTCTTTTCAACATCCAAAAACCCACTTTTTGCACTATTCCTCCTCACAATCGTAATTTTCCATGTTAAGGTTCCAGGCAACCTCGACAGCGTTCTCCGCATTCCTTGTTGAATCCTGCAAGCGCTGCTCGTTCCAGAAAAAAGTGTAAACATCATTCTCCAGGTCAGAGTGCACGCACACATCACTCGAACCAATCAATTCCACTATGTCGCGGAGGGAGCCAACAGTCTGCAGTGTCCCGCTCAAAGAAACTGCCTCGCTTGGTTCGGTGCTTGCCTCTCCGTTATTGCTGGCAAAAATGGAAAACCCGTCACTGCAGGCATTCCTCAGGAGATAGCTTTGCCCGAGAGGCAGGTAGAAAACCGATTTCTGGAACAGGTATTGACCGTTTGCTATATCGACCCACCTGAACCCGAATGAAACGCTTTTCTGGTCTTCGGGAACGCAGGATTCAGCGAAAACGTCCGCCCTAGAATCCTGCCTGTTATCAAAAAGCGAGTTGCCGTAAAAGTCTTCGCACTCCGCCGAGGAACCGCAGCCGTTCCAGAAAGTCATATATTCCTTGTCAGAGCCCACCGGATCCTGACCTTCCATAACATAGTAGAATGCCTCTCCTATTGTGTCGTGGCTTTCAATGCCCTGCACTATGGGAACAGGCATGCTCGGAGAGAACAGCAGTTCCCTGTCCTGCATTTTGATCGAAAGAAGCTGCCCTCTCTTCACTAAATTGAGGTAATCAAAGCCCTCCTCCTTGCCAGCAGAATACTCTGTCGCACCGTCAATCGCTCCCCCGTCATTGTCAACCGTTCTTATAAGGTCAGCGCCGGCAAAGCTTATTGTTATGGGCTCGTTCTGGTTATCGTAGCCCAGGCCGTAATCCGCCCTGTTCTTGCCTCCTTCCTCTCTCAGCGTGCCAACCAAGCCGTTGAAAGGCAAGTGATAGAAAGGAGAATCAGGCACCTCAACTCCTGCACCGTGCAGTTTTTCAAATTTAACCGTTACAACTGCTGCCGGCTCCCCGGACTCAAAGAAAATCCAGTCCTCCACCTCAAAGGAAAAACTCAAATCAATCTGGTACAGGCCGGAGTCAGGCAAATCGCCGCCTTCAAACTGGAGTTTTGCCGGGTTTTCAAAATACTTGTGCCAAGGCGTTGCCGCAGAGGAAAACCACTCAGGAACCTCGAAAAAACTGTGGGTGTAATAGTACGCGAAGTCTTTGCAAAAATCCTCGGAAAAATTATCCTTTATGAGG
>Ga0180432_10000545_pt1 | contig 62586 bp, 98 predicted proteins | sample SS_ome_10_FD_132414 | JGI IMG/M metagenome (GOLD analysis project Ga0180432, IMG submission 132414) | Hypersaline lake sediment archaeal communities from the Salton Sea, California, USA - SS_1_MS_2 metaG | ecosystem: Environmental > Aquatic > Non-marine Saline and Alkaline > Hypersaline >... | reverse complement strand
TCGATGGGGTAGGAAACTTTTTTAGACTTTTAATTCATTTTATGTCGAGAGACGGTCGAGACTTCAAACAGTTCGATGGAAGATTGGCTATTGTGGCTTTGATGAAAGGCTTGAGTTTTTTACACGGAAGAAAGGTTGAAGAATGCCAAGGAGAAAAGAAAGTTCCGTTTTAAATCAACCTGGTCAGATTAAAATTTTAGACTTTCACCGTTTTTCAGGTTGGAGTAGGAGAGGAACTGTCTATAGAATTGGACTTCGAATACCGCAATTTGACTTTCCAACTCTTCCTGGTATGGATTTTAAACCTAAAGTTATTTCCAGTGCAAGACGTTTAGATAATAAGGCGTGGTCGTTCTTTGCGTCGTGTGCAGGGTACTCAGACGTTGCTGTGAAAGACGGTACGATATTTGTATATGGAAATGGCGAAAATGACCTTGCTGAAAGAGTCTCGTATTGGCTAAAATGTAAAAAGTGGAGGGTAGTACTTCTATGAGTTTGTTTATGAAAAAAAGAACTCTTGGGATAATAGTTACCACTGCGTATCCAAATATAATGCGTGACATGTTTATGAAAACCATAGACAATATAAGTCACATCAAAAATAGGTCCGTACTTTTGATAAATTTCTTGGACAAGGCGTATACAAAAGGTCAGGTGAAGGAAGTAAAAAAGATATTAAAGTCCAAGGGTTGGAAAGTTAGATGTACCACTCATAGAACAGACCCAGGCATGTCCCCAAAACTTATATGGTTGAGAGAGTCCGCGTGCCAACTTTTTCCAGATGCAAAGTATTATCTTATAACAGACGACGACATGAAATTTGGATCGGGTACTCTGAAGTATAATATACCTGCAGGACAGAGGTATCTGGAGTGCCTTGATTACATTGGCAGATTTGAAAATTGCTGCGGCGTAATGTGCAAAGGCTTCCTAGGCGGATACATACAACAGTTGAAAATTAAACCCACGTGGCATTGTGTCTACTCTATTGACAAGGGAATGTTTTTAAGGAACGGCATGCCGATTTTGGGTTATCATATCTCACCTCCAGAAACTTGGAAACTTTACGGAGGGTACGCTGAAAAACCGTCGTCGTTTGGATGGATTTCAAAAGGCTATTGGTTTGCAAAGCAAATGAATGTTCCAATAATACATAGACCTGAGAAGAAAACTTACAAAAAGTCGAAAAGAAGTATGCACAGTTTAAAGGTCGTAACTGACAATGTTGGAAAGTACCTAGAAAAAGTTTATAAAATTCCATTCAGTAGTTTAGATTTTTCTGACTACAATACGTATATGAAGGTATTTGGCAGGGTGCCAAAAGAGGTTTCAAGAAAGTTTAAAAAGAGCGGTGGCGATATGAGTATTTTTAAAGATAGTAGATACGTTATAGACTATGGGAGATTGAAATGATAGTCAAAAAGATTGGAGTCGTATGTGATTTGGACGGTACACTTTGTGACGCGAGAGACCGTGTAACTCAATTACGTAACATTGAGAAGCCTACAGACGAAGACTGGAAAAAGTTCTATGAGGAGTGTGTAAATGATAAGCTCATAGTTGGAGTCGATATGCTTTTGAGAACTTTAGTTTTCAACGGCTATCATATCGTATTTATTACAGGACGTCCAACCAATTACAGAGAAGAAACGTTGAAATGGTTGGAACAAAACTCTAAGGCGTTCAAAAGAGCCACGTCTTTGGAAAAAGAAGGTACAGGATGTTTACTTCTTATGCGTCCAACACTTCGTAAAAAAGACGACAAACATTTGCCTGATATTGTGATGAAGAAAGAGATGTACCACAACTTTATAGAGCCACACTATAGCGTTCACCTCTGGATCGAAGACAGGCACAGGGTTGTTGACATGGTGCGCAACGACCTGGGTCTGTACTGTGTTCAGTCGAGTATAGAAAGTATTTCGGAAGGAGACTTTTAATGACACCTGTTACAGAATTTGCAAGAAGTTATCTTATCGACTCTCAGGAAAGGCTTCAGCAGTGCGCCAATGAATGTTTGATTGGTCAAATGCTGATTGACAAGGGAGAGTTCAATTACGTAGCAAAGGTCGGAATTGAAATCTTCAATCCAAAAACAAACAAACGTGACAGTCGTATCGTGTATGCAGAAGATTCCAATTTGGGTAAGGCAATCAAACGTGCGTACAAAAAGACGGCTCGTTTTCGCAACAGGAAGGTTCCGTTGAACATTGGTTTTAACTGGGAGGTTGTATTAAAGGTTTCAAATGGAAAACGTATTGTGATTCCATTGAAATATCTTGAAGAGTTTGAACCGTTTAAAAAGGAGAAAAAAAATGATTGACGGAACAAAGCATTGGGTTGTATGTAAGTTTACACTTGAAGAGGCGGAAGACCAACTGAACGATTTACAGGGAATGGGCTATCATATTATATTCATTTCGGATCGAGGGTGCGCAACTTCTCATTCCAGAAATGGAGTTGACAATACAAAACCAACAACATTCGTTGCGTTTGCAAGAAAGAAGAACGAGATCGAAGCTCGTACAGAAGAACGCAACGAAGAGCACCTGGCACTTCGCCACCAGGAATTCGACTTTCTCACCAATAAAGAGCGAAACAGAAACCACGCACAGGCGTTTGAGATTGTGATTGCAATGATGAGGCTGATGGACGAAGACACGAAAGAAAAGTTCGACCAGCTTTACAAAGAGCACAAGGAAAGGGAAGAAAAGTTTAGATGTGGTATGAAACGTTACAGACCAAGGAAAGACTCTTAGCGGACCTTGAGTCTGCCGTGATAGATACCGGGTCAAAGATTAAAAAAGAAAAAGAAGAAAGGAAAGTCCGGATTGGACATCTCAGAGGTTCATGAAAGACCTTTCTGCCTTTTTGAGCTTAACATATCTTTGAATATGTGCATGGGAAATCCGGAGAGTATCGGGACAGATCCGGCGGTACTCTCCATCTTTTAACAATGAATAAACGCAAAGCATTTTTAACAATACGGAAGCTTGAAGCTCTGGGAGACGGGAGCAGGAATCCGAATAAAGAAGAGGCCGCTCTTGCCAGACAAAAGGCTCTTGAGCTTCGAAAAAGATTCGGACTTGTTATTACAAAGGAAGATGAACCTGATATATTTATAAAAGTCAACGCTGATATTGAAGAACTTAGAAAAGAGGTTCAAAAAGATATGGAAGAGCTTATATGGGAAATGTTTGGAGACAATCCACCGTTTAGAAGTCTTGTTATAAACTCTCCGGTTGGTAGAATGGTGAGGAGTATGTTAAGAAATATACTGAAAGACTTAATGAATGAAGTCGACGTTGAAAAGGACGATTAAAGTGGAAGAGTACTTTCTAGTAAAAAAGAAAACGGTCGAAAAGATAAAGCTTTTGAGCACAATGGGTTGCAAGTTTGGGTACTACGATATTTTTTTAGACGACAAGCCTATAGACGCTTCTGATCTAATAGAAGTTTTAGAAATTTCCCAATGGGAAGATAACTTAAACGCTATAAACGCTAAAAGGATTTTAAAAAACTTAAAGACTGGATCGGAGAAGTCAAATGAACCTAAAAACTGACGATAGGGAAAACGTCGATAGAGGAGATTTAATTTCAGCGTTGAATCTTTTATCGAAAGCAATTAAATGTAGGTTAAGAGAGAAGGGATTTTATGCGTGGCAGTCGTCACATGAAATCCTGGGAGTTGTAACTGAAGAATACAACGAGGTTATAGATGAGGTACATAACAACGATAACCGAGCGTTAGTCTGTGAGCTTACAGACTTGGCAGTTGCTTGTATTCATGGGATTGCTTCGATTGTAGGAGGGAAGGTTCACTGGTAATGAAAAGATTACTAGACTGGATTTTCAAACGGCACGCGTATGCGATAGTGTACAGATGCCCGGAGACAAACTGCAATGGCTTGGTTTGGGATATCGTGCCAAAACTACCTTCGTTGGTTGTAGGAGTTCCGATTACAATGATCGAATTTTATGGGTACACAAGCTACAAAAAGTTGAAAATTAAACTTAATAAGTTCTGTATGGGTAAGTTTGGCAAGGGCCATAGAGAAGATTGCAGATACATTGGAAAAGGAGATATAAAATGACACTATCTAAAATTTACGAAATATTACTTGAGATCGAAGACAAGGTTTTGATGGAAAAGGTTTGCGATCTGTATCAGAAAAGTTTGGCCAAAGCTTTCCACGGTGAGCCAGCGTCTACAAGGTATCACCACCAGAGAGTTGGAGGTCTTGGTAAACATGTTCGTGAGGTAATGAATTTTTCTTTGAATATTTATGACGGAACGTGCGATAGTATAAGATGGCGTTGTAAAAGAGATGATATTATAATTGCATCGCTTTTACATGATGCTAATAAGGTTGGATTGTATGAGCATATTAATAGGGGAACTATAAAGTGGCAGAGAAAAAAAGACGTCATAGAAATGGACCCTACTAAATGTGCGATGAAATTTGCCAGGCAATATGGGTTCAAATTATCTGCTCATGTTATAAACGCTATCAGGTATCACCACGGAGGTTGGACACGTTTAAAATCCAAATATGCGTTGTGGCAGGACATGACACGTATGGCAATACTAATTCACGCTGCAGATTTGATGTCGTGTAAATACGATCAAGGGAGACCGTAGAGCGAGACGACTCCGCAAGTACAAGGAAGGTGAATGAAGATGAAATTAACAGTACGGTTCGTCAATACGCATGACTGTTGCATGAGTGTAATGCACCTTAATTGCATGCCGCCGGTTCATTACAGGACTTCCGTCATTAAATTGACGGACGATCAAGTTGAAAAGATGAAGTGTAGAATCGTTGGTAATCAGCAAGACGGTTCTCCGATATTTGAAGAACGTGAAGTAATTGCGCTGGAGGATGAAGATGCGTGAATTTATTGTTACAGTTACCGGTGATTTTGTAGTTGAAGCAGAAAATGAGGATGAAGCGAATGCGCCTTGAAAGAACCGCCGACGGCATTGACAATAAAGACGTTGATGTCATAGCCCCGACATTGTTACGCCGTGCCGCAACTACAGCAAGACGCGCCCTGAAAGGTGAGGTGGAGTTGTGATAATCCGCAGGGTCCCAACGTGCCCGTGGTGTAAAACAGAATCTCCTGATTACATTCCGTTTGCAACGTGGTCGGCCTGTAGTGGGTTGGCCTGTGTGGACAGATCAAAATGCTGCCGCTTCTGGTTCTTCGGCTGGTGGTACGTCTCATGGAAGGTGAAGTCATGAGTGACATGGTGTTGGTGGATAAGGGGAAGTGGGAGAAGTTAGAGTCTGAACTCGATGCATATTTGATAGACCAAGGAGATTACGCTAAACTGCTTAAAACGTATGACGAGCTCAACCCTACTCCCGCAGGCGACGTACTGGCGATGTTGAAGAGATTACGATGTTTGATAGCAGAATTCGGAAACAAATACCTTCTTGGCGCACCAATGAATACGTGGGATGCGCGACTACACGAACAAACGGGGAAATCTACGCTAGACCTCGACGCCCTCATCAAGAAATTGGAAGGTGAATAGAGATGGCATTTGTTTCTTACATAGCAATGGCGTTAAGTATCATAGGTGCTTTGCTAGTTGCAAAACAAAGTTGGATCGGATGGTGTTGTTGGATCGTAGCTAACGTTTTCTGGATGGTGTACACTGCCAGCAACAACATGACAGCTCAGCTGATCCTTTGGACGTACTATCTATGCACTGCTTCGTATGGTTTGTACGTATGCGTCAAAAAGAAAGTTAAGGACGGTAAGTATAATTATGAAAATAATTTTTACAAAAAAGAGAAAACTCCGTTGTAAGAAATGCGGTGCTAAAGTTTCAGGATACGACGTGGTTCATAAATGTAAAAGGAGGAAGAAAAAGAAATGAAAGTATCTTTGCACATAGCAAAATGTCCGTGGTGCAACAGAACCATTCACTATTTTCGCCTCTTTTCAAGGCTCAATCACGCAACCTATTACCACGGTTTTATGACCGAAAATGGAGAAAAGGGATGCGGTCGTATATACCACTGCGTCTCGCTCAAGCTTCCGTTTGCTCCCAGAATTTATATCACATGGAGGAAACGTTATGACCCAGCAACCGAAGAAATGTATGCTAACTAAAAAGTCTGTGGTTCTAAACGTTAACGTATTAGGCGAGGGTGAGGATTATTACGATGTTGAACTTGGAGACGGCAAGCCTTGGATAACTGGCCGTGTAAAGAAGTGTCACGAGCTCGACAATAGTCTTGTACCTCAGATGCAACGTTATATCGGAGAATGGGCAAAGAGAAAAGGTTGGTGGGACACAGAAAAAGAACGTTCTATTGTAGAGCAAATCGCTCTCATGCACTCTGAACTTTCTGAAGCTGTGGAAGCTCTTCGTGAAGACAATCCACCTGCATGGGCGGATGCTTCTAATGATTTAAAACCAGAAGGTTGGGCTATTGAACTTGCTGACTGTGTAATTCGTATTATGGATACTCTGTTTCACTACGGTATCGATCTTGAACAACTCATTAAACAAAAAATGAAGTACAACGAATCACGTCCGTACCGTCACGGAGGAAAAAAGCTTTGAGCGGAGAAAAGAAAGTTACGTTCTCAAATATAGACGGATGGTGGACGGATTGGGTATGTGGTTTTTGCGAATGTTTTGATCCGGAAGAAATTCTAGAAGGGCGTATAAAAGGAGACAGGTGGCTTGCGTATAAATGTCGATGTGGTTGGTATCATAGAATTAAATTAAATAGACCAAGGTGTCCGTATGAAAGAGGGTGAAGACTGGGTCGCTGTTACACTTCAGGAATGCTGGGATATTCTGGATGCGATACCTGACAGAAAGCCTTGTAGACTTTGTCAGGATAGAGGTTACATGAGATCGGCTTCACAAAAAATAGACGGAGTTGTCAGGAACTCTTATTGGATTTGTAAGGCACCAGGGTGTATGCTTGATATTTTAAAGGAACATTTTCCTAGTAAAAGATTATACGTAGTAGACTAAGGAGATCAACATGGGTAGTTTAGGTAAAGATTGGACAAACTGGGAACCGATTATATGTATTTCTGATGATGAGATGGGCGAAATTTTCATGAAACTCCAAAGTAAAATTAACAGGGGATTTTCAAACGTTAGGTTTGACCTTGGTTTAACTCCATTTGTAATGCATCCAGATGGAGTTATGGAAAAAGACGTTGCAAATATTTCTTTTACTTACAAGTTTAAAGAAGTATTATCTAAACGTACCCACGCAAAATTTAAAGCACAAATGGTAGGGTATCTTCATGGATGGTTTCATTGTTATAAAATGATGGTTAATACTATATGGGAATAATAGTAGAGAATATTATAAAAGCTTGGAACCGTATAAAAAAGTCGGGACCTTATACTAATACAGACCCCGACACAGGATACCCAATATGCTTTTGTCCAGAGTGGGTGTATGATATGTTGCTGGAAACCAAGCCACCAATGACAAAGTCTGGACATCCAATACATGGAGGATGCGTATGGCACAAGTACGAATACGTACCAGTCGAAGATGACACCGTATAGAGTTGTGATGCCGTACGGTTGTTGGAAAGTTGAAGTCGAAAAAGGAGAAGTCGTTGAAGCTGCACTTATTTCCAAGTGGGCAATAGGACTTCATTTTTGCTGTTACAAAAAATGGGTTAAGAAAAAAGGTGGTACAGTGAAAAGACTTATACCTAAGCGAAAACTGGTGTTGAAGCAACGTAAAAGGACACGTTAAACAGCCCGTTAGCGAGGCGTAAACCGCCCTTAACCGGTCTTTTGGCCGTTCAGAGGGCCAAACACGGTGGTGTTACTATGGGCAACAGTGCAGTTAGAGAAACGTTAGAAGATATCATGGAATCAATGTTTGATTTGTTAAATTCAGGTCTACAATTGAAGAACGAAGAGCTTGTAACGCTAGTCGAAGAGGTTATACCTACCTTTATTGATGTGGCTAAGCAAAATATGACGGCTTTAGCTATAGACGTTAGAAAAGCTTACAAAGAAGGTAGCTACGCAGCAGTAAATAGAGTAAATCCAGATAACAACCCGTACCTACAAAAAAACACAATGACGGAAGACGAGCGTTTAAATTTACTGGCAAATTTTTGGAGAAGAGGTTTTAAGTTGACCAAGGAGTTGCAAAATGGCTAGTATAAAAGTGTTAACTGTTCCAGAAAAACTTAAAGAAGAGTTTAAAAAAGATCTTCTTATTGCATGTGGAAAGGAAAAGCCAAGGAAGAAAAAATTAGTCATAAGGAAATCAAAATGAAAGCTGTAGCTATAAGAGGTTTGAACGGAAGTGGAACGGAAGTTAATAGCAATGTTCGGTACAAGTGTATGAGTTGTGCAAGGAAGGACCCTGCTATAAAAGGTATGATAGATCAATTGGACCAACTCAAAAAATTGAAATGGTTTCGTATTCTTTGAGCATTGTAAAAGAAACTTTCTTTGGGCTTAAATGCTGTGACTGTGGAAGGAAAATTACAGTAAATGAAAACATGTAGAACTTTATGCAAATATTGTGGAGGGTACTTGAAAAGAATACGTAAAGTTGCAGAGGGTTGTAGTAAGTACAGATGTTTAGACTGCTATAGCGAGTTCATACTAAACGATAATTGTGTGAGGTTTGGAAATGGTTTTGAGACTAAAAAGAAAAAAGCGAAAGACTAAAAAACCTAGCTGGTATTTTAACGAAAAGACACAATGGGTCCACTGTTTGAAGTGCAATAAAAAGTTAGACTTTACAGGTGAGACAATTGGACACTTTGCTGTTATGCAGTGTCCGAAAGCAGATCCAAACCTTAACAGGATGGAAAGAAGACACGCACGGGTTGCGATCGGAACTCTCGGAGAGACAGTTCAAGCAGTTCATATTGGAAGGTTGAGAACAGAAAAGGAAATCCAAAAAGAGGCTCGCAAGGCTTTCCTGAAAAGGTTCAACTGTAAAGATATGGAAGAAGCTTTTAATAAAGGCGTTTTAATAAGGAGAAAAAATTGAAAGAAAAAAATGATCCAAAGGTAGGGGACGTTTTATACCCCATTGTGCTTAACAGGCTGACAAATGGGTGGGAAGTTGTACCAAGACCATGGGCACCTATTACAATTACACAGGAACTTGTATTACCTATTCCTGGAGGAAACTCTTCCGACGGACAAGTTGTTTATCGAGATGAGTACAACCACGGCTGGCCCGCTCATGACCTATTCACCAGAAGTTTGGACGCTCACAAGGAAGCGTTTAGACGAAATAGAGAAGTCAATAAGCAAAAGGAGAAGAGAGATGAAGCAAAAAGTCAAAAAGGTGGCTGAACTTCCTAGTGTTGGTACTTACAGATGGATGCTTTTAGCTTTACGTATTTTAGTATTCTACTTTGGTCTTAAGCTACTGCATATAAAGTTTGGAATTCCAGAGGTGTCGTTCTTGGAGTCTTTATTTTTCCTAATGTTAATACGTATGTCATTTGGATATGAGTCTAGACTTAATATCAAAGACTTCATAGTTGATAATTTTGAAGTGGAAAAGAAAGAAAATAAAAATGGATGATACTGGTTGGATAAAAATTCCAGACGACGACGAAAGAAATATCCTATCGAATCTGGTTGGTGTAAGGAAGATAGGTCCGTGGGAACTAAACCTGTATAGAGCGATAAGGTCTCCGCTTGGAAAGTCTAGAACTTCAAAGCCTTGTTTCAGACTTTCTATAGAGCTTCCTGGATTCAATCCAAAAGACGACAACAGGGTTAAGAGTGCTTTAAGAATGCAGACAAAAAATAGTCTCAGTTTTGACGAATGCAAAGACGTGGCAAGAAAATTTTCTGAAAAAGTAAAAGGAGAGTTTAATGTTTAGGTTTCGTATCATTAAGATTGAAATGGGTACTAGAGACAAAGAAGAGACTGCTTGTTTCAAGTACGAGTATGATGCAATAGCGTACTGCTACGCAAAGAACAGGCAACTGATAGATGAAGAGCCTCGATTTGGTGGAAGTCCGAGGCACTATTCCTATACTTATAAGGACGACGAAAATGAAAAACGGTCTGATAAAAAATCCAACGGTTGAACTTGTAGATGGACAGGTTCCCAGGTTTAACTTTAAACTTGTTTGTCCTGTACATGGTGAAGAAGCTGAATGCCGCGCTGTAAAGTTCGGAGGTATGCACGTGACTGCGTCCCCTTATATACATGCGGAGTTCGAAGTTCATTTTATGTGTGGATGTGACTTAATTATTTGCGTTACAAAAAAAGAAGAAAGAGATGCTTGGAGTATAAGTGAATTTTGTATGACGGTTGGCGGTACAAGTTTAGAAGAAATGGAATGTTTGTTTGCTAAAAAAGAAAGCGTTGGAATGAAGAGGCCTTGGAGATGAGACTCATAAAGCGAATGTACTTTAGAGGAAAACTAAATTTTCTAAGTAACTTTTACTATTCGCTTATAGAACTTGAAGGACTTGTATATCCGTCTGTTGAAAACGCTTTTCAAGCAATGAAAGACGAAGGTATAAGAAAGTCTAAAAAGATTGTAAAGAGCGCTATGTAATGCGTTTCGTTATAAAGTGCAGGTGTGGACAGGTCTACTACTTAGGTGACAATGAAGACCTGCCCGACAATGCAATTGATATAGCAAAGCTTTTAAAGAAAAATAAGAAGGTACGTGGGTTGGAAATATCAACTAGGAAAGGTTGGGGACGTTGGGGATCTTTTAGTTGCAAAAAATGTACACGCGTTATATCTTTGGAATACTCTATTCATACCAAAGGCTCTAAGTTAAAATTCAAAGGAAATTATCCTAAGAAATATGTAGTGTGAGATCCAAAAAAATGAGTCATTTTCCGTATAGGTTTACGTGGAGGAAAAATTATGTTGTGGCATAAAACGTCTTGTGTGACATGGGAATGCAATTTAGGTATTCTGACTATAGGAATTATAGAGTACAATCGAAAATCTTACAGTGGTTTATTTGAAGCTCTTCCCAACTCTGTAAAGTATAAAGATAGAACTTATTTCATGCATATGAAACTTGACAGCACGTTGAACCCAACTTCTGGAATAAGATCTGATTATTTTAAGTCTTTAGATGCAGCAAAAACTTCTTCAGAAAAATGGGTCTTGCACTTCTATAATAAGTTCAGAAAGTTTTTTGAAATAGCAAAGGTAATAGACGAGTCTAATAAAGAGGTTGGCATTGGAGATGTTACTCTATAGTTAAACTAAAACTAATTACAAATTACAATTGGCTAGGTTCGTGCACTTTTAATTTTTAAAACGTGAAGGTTTTGTTGATTGAAATTCAGTTCATTGAAGTTCGTTTCAAAATTTTCCATCACTCAGTTCGTGCATCCCTTAACGAAAAACGTAAAACTAAATTTGATTTGAAGACGAATGTGCGAATTTTTTTCATTTTGAATTCCCATTTTTGGCACAGTTTTGGCTACAATGCAAAACTGTGCCAACTGGCTGTAAGGTTTTTGAAAATTTGAATGCAAATTGGCACAGTTTTTGTTAAGAAATGACATTTCAAAAATGTCCAAAATGATAGCAAACAGTGTGCCAAAAGTGGCAAAAAATGGTGAAAATCGCTGGTTAAAGTTTGGCGTTGTGAAAACTGTCACAATTGGCCATTTTTGGCCCCATTTTTGCTTCTTGTGCCAGATTTCACAAGTGGGGCAAAATTGCCCGCAAACACGGGAAAGACAAATTCCGGAAATTGTCACAAAACATGCGGCGAAATTTCGCTGTCAATTTCGCATATTTTTGCACACCGATTTTCAAAAAAGCCCGTTAATTTACAAAAGAATTTGCAAAAATCTTCAAAAAACTGTTGTTTTTTGGCTGTTTTTGACACATAATTAATATATGAAAACAACAAAAGCGCTGGAAAACAACAAAAAAGGAGACTGGAAAATGGAAAACTGGACACGGGAAGAATTCGACAGGGCCATGGCAGAAGCGTGGGTGCGGGCTTTGGATTTTCAAAACAAAAAACGCGCCCAGGTTTTGGCCGTGGCGGTTCGGGAAAACACTGGAAAGGAAAATTGAAAATGAAAATCGGGAACAGGAAAATTTTGGTGGCGCTGTTAAACAAAATGGCGCGTGTGTCTTTGGAACGGGACGACGAAAATTTCGTTGTGTCCGAACCAGCGCCCAACGGTGTTTCTGCTGCAGCAGGAAACATGTTTGAACCGGACAACAGCGAAACCATTCTTTTGGCCGTGTGTTGGAAAGATGGTTTTGTTGCGCTGTTGGAAAAGAAAAACAACAAATGGAAAGTTTGTTGCACAAAACAAAAAGAAGAATGGGAAACACAAAACGACGCTGTCCGAAATTGGATTGGCGAAATTTTCTGCTGTTAAAATGAAACACAACAAAAACAAAAACAGGACCGGCCATGGGGCTGGTCCTGTTTCAACTTTATATTTTGGTTTGGAAATAACAAAACAGGAGAATGGAAAAATGGAAAACGGGAAAACAAAGATTGGTGTGTTGAGAATTTTCAACAAACAGGACTGGTTCCAATACGAAGGCGCCACGGGCTGGGGCGACAGCGGGACATGGTGCGGAACAGGCGCGCCGTTTGTTGCAACACTGGCCGTGGGCGAAAGGGAAATGGAACTTTTGGTGGACAGCATGGGCGCCCAGCTGGTCTGGTGGAACGAAATAAAAGAAATTGAAACTGTTTGGGCAATTGACAAACCGGAATTCGAAAATCGGGAAACAGCTTTTGCAGTGGCCAGTGCGCTGTGTTGTTTCACCAGTGTTGTTGAATTTGAAAAGTTTGGTTTCGTGGAAATATAAAAATGAAACACAGCACACGGCCAGCCTGTTTGGTGGGCTGGCCGTGTGCCAGCAATTCTTTAATTATGATTTTACAAAATGAAATCAAACAACACAGCGGTGTTGAAAATATAAATCGGGAAAAGAAAATTAAAAAGAAAGATTGGAGAATGGTAAAATGAAAAAGACTGGAAAGATCGAAACGATGGTTGTTTGTTGGCAGTGTGTTCAATCGTCTGCGTGTGACCACCACACACGGCTTGGCCACAAAGAAATTTCAACCGCTTACATTGACATGGAACATGGACAGGGCAGCCTGGTGTGTAACAGCTGCGGCCGCAAAATTGAATTTGGCCATTTCATGGTGCAACAGTGGTTGCGAGATTCGAAAAAGAAATTGGTGTACAAAAGAAATTCCAACAAAACAAAAAGCCTGGTAAGTTACAACGGATATGAAATTTTGAAACAGCACCATTTTGAAAAACAGGACAGCACTGGTCGAAACGGTGCCGTGTTGTTTATGGAATATAAAGACGGCGGAGGTTTAAAGTTTGTTACAGCGGTGTTGTACAGAACGGGCAACAAATGGGACACCAGTTGGCACCAGGGCAACTATTTTGACTGTGCTGAAGATGCGAAAGAAAATTTTGACAAGCGCGTGAAAGCAAAACGCTGGTAAGAAGAAAAAAAATGAAACAGAAGCGTGTGGCCAGTCTGCCCCAGGGACTGGCCCACGCCAGCAATTCTAAAACTATGATTTTTGAAAACGGAAAAACAAACACAGCTGGCTGTGAAAATATAAATCGGGAAAAGAAAATTAAAAGATTGGAGAAATGAAAATGTTAAAAGAACTTTCGAAAATGGAAGCCCATGAAGAACTTCGAAGGCTGTTGGCAGAAAACGCAATGGAAGATGCGCTGAAAGAAATTAACAATGCGCTGGAAGGAACGATTCGTGTTCAGCGTGAAATTTCCAGCGCACTGGAAAGAGCAAAAAGCGCAAAGCGTGTAAGCGAAATGGCAAATGTTGTTGATTCGCTTTTGATACAAATTCGCCAAACGCCTGGTTTGCTGAACAGCTGGAACTTGAATTGTGTTATGAGACGTCTTGACCAGAACAGTGGCGGAGAAGGAAAATGAAAAAGAAAATCAAAATCGGAAACAAGAAAATGGTGCGTGTGTTTGCTTGCATGGCAGACCAGTGTGACCAGTGCGAAAATCTTGGCCACGAATTTGGTACATATGACAGATGGGTTTGCAAACACAAACAGGGCAGGAAGCTTTTTGACAAACATGAAGATTTCGTTCGCTGCCCGTATTTCAAAAACGGTGAAAATGAAAAATGAAAACAGTCGTTGTTAAAAAGGAAAAGCTGCTGTTTATAAATGGTGGCTGGGTGGGGCGATTTGAAAATGGCACAATGGCAATTTCAGTTTTGCCAAACGGCCATTTTGTTGCCCAAGTTTCGGTTGGCCCATTTCTGGAAACACCAAGTTTAGAAGTGGGCGTGTACAGAACACTTTCAAAAGCTGTTGCTGAAAGCAAAACGAAAATTAAAACCATTTGGAATGAAAGAGTCCAAAATGCGAAAAGGCTTTTGAAAAAGAAAGGTGTTCGGAAATGAAAACAAAGAAAATTCTGAATGCCGTGCGCAACAAACAGCACGGCCAGTGGTTGGAACTAAAATGGGACACCATGGCTTTGTACTGGAACGAAAAGCTGGTGCTGTTAACCGTTCGTTTTCTTCGTTCGTTTTTGGCAAACCGAAACGGTACAACAGCGCGTGTGTTTACCATTTTCCAAAATCGCCTTTTGCTGAAAAATGAAAAGCGTTTTGAATGCAAGAAAATGCCAGATGCGGTTCGCAAAGCCAGGCACTGGGGCGAACACGTTTTGAAGAAAATGGAAAACGGTTTGGACGAAAAGGACACGGCAGTGGTGCGCACAGTTTGCACCAGAAATTGGAACCGTGTTTCCACAAACGCATACCAGAGAAGCCGTGGCCCAAAGGACGCCACTGTTCAGTTTGAAAACGGAAATTGGTTTGCCACCATTGACAGCCACGACGAAATGGTGGAAGCAAAAACGTTTGAAACTCTTGACCAGGCCCAGCGCTGGTGCGATGGGAAACTATATAACAGAAAAGGAGTTTGAAAATGCCAAGACTGGAATGCCAAGAATGCGGAAAGGATTTTTGCAGTGGTTGCGTGGGGTGGAAAAACAACCAGTGCGGTGGTTGCGAAATGCAAATGCAAATGCTTTGCAGAGAATGTTTGTATGGCCAGGAACCGAATTGCCGGAAATGTGAATTCCTGGTGGTGGACAGCGAAACCGGATATGAAAGTTGCCGTGTGATGGAAGAAAGAAACCACATACTGCCAATGGAAGAAATGGAATTGCATTTCGAACTCGGTGGTGTTTACTGTCCTTCTTTCAAACAGGTGGTAGACGATCTTGAAAAAGAAGAAAGAGAATACTTCAAAGAGGAAAGGGAAAAACAGGAAAAAGAATCTCGGACTTCTGTTTAAGAAAAGGAAGTTGGCCCATGCTGTTTTTGCGTGGGCCAATTTTTTATGAAAAGAAAATTGAAAAACGGAAATATGAAATTGGATGAAATGAAAAGGAATATGATATGAAATGTAAAAGAAAGAGAATTGGTTAACTCAAATGTTCCCCCCCCTCCCTCTGTTTCTTTTTAATTTAATTACTTGTGATTACGTTTGAATTTTAAAAGAAAAGAAAGAGAAGGAAAGGGGGGGGAGGGGGGAGAAGTTTGAGTTGAAGTTTAAGTGTGTGTTTTAAAAGAAATGAAAAGGAAAAAGAAAGGAAATGTAAATGGTTACAAAGAAATTAAAAGTAAAAGTAAAAGTGAAAAGGAAAGTAAAAGGAAACAAGAAGAAAGTTAAAGGAAATAAGAAGAAACCAAATGCCGGTGGGCAAAGAACGAGAAACGATTTTAAAACTCGAAAGGAATGGAGAAGTTTCTGTAAAGGCAAGCGCATGGGGCGTAGAAGAAATGATATATTTTGGTATGGTTATAGACAAATCGGTGCGGCCATGGGTGTGGACGAACGAACACTGCGCCGTTGGATTTCTAAAGCGGGCATTTGTTTGCCAAGATGGTCTCCTGGCAAGACCGGGTCTGTGTTTCTTGGGAAGGCGCAGATTCCGACATTGTTGGAAAGGTTGTTGCGGGCAAAAGTGATAAAACATATTGACACTTTGGAAAGGTTGTGTAAGATGGTAACATCGGCGAACACCACAACACTGGGCAGGTTTGAGAATCGCATGGACAGAAACTGACATGGGCAAGTACAGTATCGTTAAAGAAAATGTGGATGAAGATTTCATTCGCATGCCATGCCAGTTGCGCAAACGAATTGGAAAGTCGCAGAAAATAAAACTTACATGGCGCATGGTTCAAGAAGTGTTTCGTGTGTACGCACAGACACGCGATGTGCGACGCACATGTAAGATATGCGGCATCACACGAACCAGATTTAATCGGCTGTGTGAGAAGCACAGGTGGGCGCAACGTTTGGAAGTTTTAGATTCGCGTGTGGCTGAACAGGCTGACATTTCATACGAACAGTTTACAAAACGGATTCTAAAAACATGCGCTGCTTTGTTGGATGGATATGACAATCAAATTCTTGAAGGAAAGCTTCCAAAACTTTCAGCAAAGGAATTAAAATTGTTGCAAGGTATTGTTGCCACCGGATTTGGAAAACCAACTGAACATACTGAACATGAACATAAAATCAACAACATGTCAGACAAAGAACTTTTAGAAGAAGTGAAGAAGTTGAGATTGCAAATTGCTGGCGATGATATGGATTGACATTTGGATAGTTTTATGAAACGTATTTCATTTCACTCCCAGTTCACGAGGGGAATTCAACCCAAAAAAATCAATGTCAATGAATTGTCCAATTTTTTAAAATGTGCTTTTCCTGGGACCTCTTCACAAAAATACATGGATTTTCGTCGCCGTCCCAAAATCACTAATGAAATTACTAATTTCGGTGCATGCATGAATTTTGCTGGGTGTTTGTCATGACGCTTCACCTTAAATCCCAAAAGCGTCAGCATAAAAAGCTATTTCTGCCTCGTAAACCCAAACCCAAGCGTAATCTCCGTAACCCATTACTTTTAATTGATCCGACCACGTTGAAACATGATCAGCTCATACGGTACACTTCACTACTTCGTGAACATCGTGAACGTCAGGTAGCCAAAAATATTAAACTCTGGGCTATGAACCGTCGTTCCAACATATCTGAAAAACGTATATATCAATTCGAACCTCGATATCCATATCTCTCAGATATTTACACAGACCGTCACCATCAGTTGGTAGTGAAAAAGTCCGCTCAGTGTGGAATGTCGGAGTTCATGGTCACACAGGGTATGTGGCTATGCGATCATATGGCTCTCACTGCCTTATACATATTCCCAACGGCAGGTACGATGCATGATTTCGTTCAGCAGCGAGTTGATCAGGCAATATTGGTATCACCATACTTGCAATCTCGAGTTGGATTCCCTAACAATGACTCTTCCAAAAAATTCTCACGTGGACTACTCGTCTTTCGAGGTGGCTCCGAAACAAAGCATGTTAAATCAGTGGACGCTGATGCCGTATTCCTTGATGAGGTCGACGAAATCGATCCCGAGATCGTATCATTAGCAGAACGTCGCGTAGGTGCCTCGTCTCTTAAGTGGCTTCGAAAGGTCTCAACTCCCTCTTTTCCAGATATGGGAGTTGATGCCGAGTTCCAAAACTCCACACAGTGTGAGTGGTTTATACGATGTCCCCATTGCTCCACTTTGCAACATATGGTCGGTGACCGTCTCATCAGTGATGATCCTCGCCATCCTACCCCATACGTACAGTGCGAGAATCCACGCTGTCACCGACCTCTTAATCGTTTCGCCAAGGGCACTTGGGTTCCTGCTCAACGGGACCCAACACTGCCGCATGGTTACCATATATCCAAACTTTTCTCCCCTGATTCTACACTGGAAGAGTTGGTCGCTGCATCCTTACAACTCGAGGAGTACAAACGACAAACATATTATAACCAGGATCTGGGAGAAACATACACACCAAAGGGAGCTCGTCTTGACGAGGACATTCTCAATGAGTGCTGTATGCGTGGGTATAAACTGTCAGGACGTTTAGATAAGCTTGCTTTCCAAACTCCTGGCCGAATATTCTTGGGAGCTGACGTAGGAACACCGCTGATTCATGTGAGGATATCCGTCTACTCCCAAGACTTCGAATCTAAACGAGCTCTGCACATTGGAACAGTTCGCTCTTTCCAAGAGCTCACAATCCTTTATAAGAAGTATCGGTGCACAGCTGGAGTAATAGACGCTCATCCAGAAAAACGGAAGGCTAGAGCTTGGGCTCAGAAGGTACCACACCGTCGGTTTGTTGCGTTGTTCATTGAAAGAGAAAACGACGTTAAACCAGTTACAGTTCATCCTAAAGAAAATAGGGTTGATATAAATCGTTCGATGGTCATGGACACAATGACTGTTAGGTATATGTCAAAAAGGGTCGTCTTGCCTATAGACGCAAAACATATAAAAGGCTTCTACGCTCAGATGAAGTCTCCAGCTCGTGTTAACCGTTTAAACAAAGACGGTGAGACAATTTCAAAGTGGATTAGAACCAACAAGATCGACCACTACGCAATGGCTGAATGTTACGAAGAGTCTGCAGCCGAAATGGTCAAGCAAAAACTTATCTCAGGCCGCGATGCGGTCACAAACTCAACACTGTTGGAGCAGATGTTCCAGACTATGGGTAAGAGGGAATTTGAACATGCCTAAAACAAGTAGAGTTCCGGGGTCGATGGCTCCGCTAAAGAATCCAATGCTCAACCGTGAGACAGCAATTTATTCTCTCGAGATATGGGACCTAAACAAACTCACGCCCTACAATCCCGACTCTCTGGTGCGAAAGAAGGGCATGCCTGTCTACCGTGAGATGGTGCAACGTGACGATGCCGTTAAGAGTGCACTGTTTACAAAGAAAGCCTCGCGTATGGCATCGGGCTGGGATTACTTGCCTCCAGACCCTGACGTTGAACCTCGTGGCGAGGAAATGGTCGCTTTTATAAAGCACAATTTCGAATGGATGAAAGGTACAGACTCTCAGATGATCTGGGATGTCATGGGTGCATTCGAATTTGGCTTTTCTGTTCTGGAAGAAAACTGGGCTGTTATAAAAGACGGTTCAAAATGGGAAGGAAAGATCGGGACGTGGTCCATTAAGTCAAAAGACTCTGCCGACTTTGATCCTAAGATTGACGAATATGGTAATATGACTGGGATCATTCAAGGAAAAGGCACACAGTATCACCGAGACCTTGACGTTGAGAAGTTTATGTACCATGTAAACTTCTTTGAACGTGGGAACTATTACGGAAATAGCGACCTGCGTCCTGCGTATCGTCCTTATTATGTTAAGGATATGCTTACACGGTTCATGGGTATCTACTTTGAGAAGTATGCCATGCCGATCGCCATTGGAAAGTATCCTGTAGATCTCGTATCTTCCGAAGAACCCAAGAGCGAGGGACAAGGTACAAAGAGTATGGCCGAGGCAGAGCGGGAACGTTTTGAGAAGGTACTCAAAAAGATCGCTACTGCAACTGCGATGGTTATACCCAGCGACTATGAAGTTGACTTTGCGGAGTCACGTGGCCGTGGTGAGTCTGGATACTTAAACGCTTTTCGATATTTGGATATTGCGATTGCACGAGCGATCTTGCTTCCTGCGCTTGTTACAGGGACGTCTGATACTGGTAAAGGAACGTTGGCTCAGTCACGTACTCACCAAGAGAGTTTCATGAATGTGGTCATGATGCTTGCAGATCCTATCGAGACTACAATCAACGAGCAACTAATAAGAAAGCTTATAGATATTAATTTTGATAAACCAAAAGCTTACCCAAAGTTTAAATTCCGTGACTACGACAAGCAGATCTCGCAAAGGGTAGTTGACATATTTGATAAGTTAATTGCACGAGGTGTCTTGGATGAGTCAGACGCCAAATGGATTAGAAACCAAATCGGACTTCCTGAAAGACCGGAAGACGCTCCGCCTCCTAACTTCAGGTCTAGAGGCGAGTATGGTCCAGTGTCGACATCTGGAGGAGAGATCCTCGCTCCGGGTGGAGCTCCTGCAAAAGCTCCTACTCCCAGGCCTCGTCGGACCAAGAGAAGTTCTCCTGCGAAAGAGAAAGAAGAGTTCGCAGAAACATTAGGTAGAAATAACGGTCCGTATTCTGCAGGTCCTGGAGGAAAGTGCAAGTGCACAAAATGCGGGTATGAAATGTCCCATGATGCAGGTACACCATGCACAAAGTTGAAGTGTCCGAAGTGTGGAGGTAAGATGCTTCGGAGCTCTCAATTCTCAGAGCAGCACTGCGATAGCATTGTAACTCTCGAAAGAGAGGAAGGATGTTATCCTGAAACACGTTCGTTCCTGGAAAACTCCGTTGCTGCCATGATGGAAGCAGAGTGTCCTCCTGAAGACTGGCCTGGAAAGATGAATGCAACAGACTACATAGTTCATATCAATGATATATTTGAGTTTGCTGAAAAGACTGGACGAAAGTCAGATGCTGAACGGTTTAAAGCAGACTTAAATATGAAGCCAAGTCGTAAACTTAGTACACCTGAGAAGCGTGTTGATTACAACGGTATTCAAGCTTCGTGGCGTGCACTTATTGAACAGACTTTGGCTACAATGACTAACAACATGGCACTTCTAAAAGATCAGATGCTTCCAAAGGTGAGGTCTTTGTATGAGAGAGGCGACGATCAAGCGTTTGATAGTTTGCAAGTTCCTTCAAAACCGATCTCTACGTTTAAGAATGCAGTAAATCAAATGTTTCTGACAGACTTTGTTCTTGGCTATAATAACTCTATCCAAGAGGTTGAAAAAGCAACGGGCAAGGATCTTTCACAGTTTGCGGAGGTCGATGGAATACTCGCAGATCCGGCCGAAGCTCTTCAAGCTCTAACTCTCAAACGTCCTCGTCTTCGCAGGTTCCTGAAAACTTATTCCAGACGTTCCTTCACCATAGCTGGTGTTGAGAGAGCGAGGATTTTAAATGAGGCAAGACGGGTACTTGAAATCGGAGTTCAAAGAGGCTACTCTACTGACAGGGTCGTCCGTGAACTTGGAGCAGTGCTTGACAAATATACAGACCGACTTGTCAAGGGAGAGGTCGTCAAGCCAGGACGCCTTCAAACAATCGTACGTACTAATCTTAGTGAAGCGTTTAATACCGCCAGGCGTATGGCATTCGAAGACCCTGCGATATACCCTTATATAGGAGCGTATCAATATTCAGCTGTCATAGATCGAAAGACAACTGAGATATGCTTGGATTATGACGGTACGACTCGTCCAACCGATGACGCGATCTGGGATGTCATCTGGCCACCTAATCACTTCTCATGTCGTTCAATGGTAGTGGCTTGGATGGAGGACGAGAACTTCACGTTTACAGATTATCCAACGTTGCCTCCACAGGAGGGTTTTGGAGTATGATTAGAAAACGTGGAAGTATGTGGTATGTTCTTGATTCTACAGGCAAGAAGGTACTTGGAAAGCATAAAACTAAAAAGGAAGCTCTTGCTCAACTGAGAGCTGTAGAGGCTTCTAAGCACTCCAAATATGGAGAGCCTTCTGTTGTAAATGTAATAGAATTTGCGGAGGGTACAACTGTGGCTAAAAAGATTGACGAAACTAGCGATGAGTTTCGATATCGTGTACGACCACCTGGACACTTTAGAGAAGACACGTACCGTCGCAAGGTGATTGACGAAGGAGTGTCAATTGTTATTGCGAATCTGAAACTTGATAAAGCCAAGAAAGACGAGAAGACGACTTCGATGAAGACCCAGGCTTATAGTTTTGATAAGTCAAAGTTCCCGAAGAAGTCTGACGTCAGAAAATGGCTTAAGAATACAGGCATTGCAAAGTTTGAGGAAATGTCAGAGGCGGAGGCAGAGTACATTGAAGATAACGACGTCTCACTTTTCTTCGAAGGTTACAGTGTAATTCCAGAGGTTGAGCTTTTCCATACGGGGAAGTTTGCCATCAGGAACAAGGTTGGTGAAATTGTAGGACACCAAGAGTTCGATGAAAATGACCTGGACGATGTCGAAAGGAACTATAACGAACTTTCAGATATAATTCATCCGCCGATGAAAACATCGCATGCAGAGGACAATAATGGGATGCCCGTTGCAGGTTGGGTTGAGAATGTAAAGCGTGTCGGAAAGAAACTGTTTGGTGATATTCGAACCTCCGCCAAGTGGTTTCACGACCAGATCACAAGCGGTGGTTACCGTAAAAGATCTGCAGAGTTTTACAACAACTTTACCGACGACGACGGAGAGGAACATGGTTTGACTTTGCGTGCGGCCGCTTTTGTACCTATTGAACGGTGCAAGGGAATGCCGGATATCGCGTTCGCTGAGCAGATGCCGGATGGAGAAGCTTACGTATTCGAAGAGGAGGTCGAAATGCCTGACGACAAGAAAAAGAAAGGCACCGACTCTGAGGAAACCAAGGACGAGGAAGAAAAGAAGTCCGAGGGTACCAAAGAAGAGGAAAAGTCCGAAGACGATAAGTCTGAAGACAAGGCCGACGAAAAGTCCGAAGGCGACGGCGACAGCAAAGAAGACAAGAAGTCCGACGACGATGAAAAGTCCGAAGATGACAAGTCCGAAGACGCTGACGAAGAAGATACTTCCGACTTCATGGAATTTCCCGAAGCGAAGAAGTCTGACAAAAAGAGTCCGACAGTTCTGGGATCGTCTCCGACGGTTCCGAACGTCACGATTCCCATGGTCAACTTCAACGACAATCGTGAAAAGAAGTTCCTTGTCACGAAGTTCGCCGAAGCCGACGACAATCTGATCGGTGAGCTGGTTACGACACGTCGTGACCGTTTCAATCTTCAGCAGAAAGAAGCCAAGAACTTCATTGCTGAAATGAAGAAATCAGGGAAGATGACTCCGGCGCAGGAAAACTACGCCATGACGATGTTTTCTCCCCAGATGCAAGGCGTTGTGCTTGCCTTCGGTGAAGGTAAGCAGATGAGTATTGCTGACGTATTCAAAGGATACGTCGAAGCAGGAAAACAGGTCGTTAACTTCGAGGAAACGGCCGAGCAGAAGTCCCCCGATGGCGGACAGGACTCAGACAAAAAAGACGACGATGTGAAAAATTCCTTCCAGGCCGGAGCCAAGGTGGCTGACGAGATCATGGCTCCTGAGACGGAAGAGAAGTAACATTGTCGAAAAAAGTGAAAGTGAGGAAATCGTAAATGCCGAGAATTCCTGGCATTACTACGAAGACCGAAGTTCACGGTGCGTGGGTTGTGCAGGACCACGTCGCAGCGAAGGACGTCGTGCTCATTGGCGACGATACTATCTGCGGCACGGACGCTCTTCCCTCGGGCCTTGTGCTCGGACAGATCACCGCTTCTGGCAAATACGGTCCGTATGATGATGGTGCCTCTGACGGTCGCGAAGATGCGGCAGGTATCATGGTCACGGACTCTGTGTTTGCTGCCACAGCGAACGGTGATCAACTTATCAGCATGGCTGTGCATGCGGTTTGCAAGGAAAGTGGACTGACAGGTATTAATGCCAATGGCAAGACGGACCTGGCTGCTCACTTTGTCTTCGTGTAAGAAAGGACGGTAGAGTAAGATGGACGACAGAGTTCTTCAACACACCGTCCTGACTGCGATGGTGGAGAAGTTTCCCCCTCAGGAAATGATGGGTATGGCCATGGCTCCTCGCAAGGCCACCAGCAAGATCAAAGGGGAAGTGGCGAAGTGGGACGTAAAACGTCGTGGTCGTGACATGGCCACACTGAACACTCCCGGAAGCCCGTCAAAGAAACGTGCCAATATGGTGCATGAGACCAAAACGTCTTCGTTTGCGTACATGCGTGAATCGAAGATGGTCACTGCAGAGACCATGTGGTGGCTTCGTGAGGCAGGCAAAGATTTCGTCCAGGCAGGCGAAAAACGAGTCATGGAAGAGATGGAAGATCTCAATGGCTTTATTGATCGTCGGATGGAGTGGATGATCTGGCAGATGTTCACAGGTGAAATGAAGTATGACGTTGATGACGTTACAGACGCTGTTGACGTTGATTATGGAATTCCCTCGGCAAACAAACCAACTGCTGGTACTGACTGGGATGACTTTGCCAATGCAACCATCCTGGCCAATCTTCGTGCATGGAAGCGTCTGATTACCCGTGGCGCAAACATGAAACCGACGGATTTGTACATGACAGAGGTCGTGCACAATTTCATGATTTCAAACGACGAGATCATTGCCCTTCTTCAAAATACGAAGGGTGACAATATTGTATCCGACGGAGTCATCAAGCGTATCCAGGGCATGAACGTCAACGTGTACGACAGTGGTTGGGTTGACGAGTCGACCGGAACATACTATCCGTACATTTCTGACAAGCATATCATCATGCTTGCAAAAGGAAATCCGACTCCCGGTGGAAAAGCTACAAATGGTCTTTGGGACATTCTCGAAGGTCCGGCACTTGATGTCAAGGCTCGTGGCCGTCCTGGAAAGTTCTCCAAGTCCTGGGAGGAAGAAGACCCGTCCGGAACGCAGGCTTTGATCGACTGGTACGCACTGCCGGTACTGTACTATCCGGAAGCGGTCGTGTACGCAAGGGTTGATACCTAAGATCTCTCTGAGGTATCAGAGAAGTGAAGGGACGCAGGACGTGAAACACATGGGAGTAGCGGTCCAATGGACTCGAGGCTTTTCGGAGTCTCGAGTCCATCCCTTCCTTTGTAATATTACTTTTACTTGTTGTGTTTGCAATGTTAATGATATTAGCGTTGAATAAAAACTAGGAGTTTGGAAATGTCAAGGTATGTGAAAGTCCTGTTGGACGGTCTCACAATCGGAGCGTCAGTATGCATGAAAGACGAGGTCGTGAAAGATCCTCCTGATATCATCTTGGAAATGGCGAAGGATCCGAAGAACACAAAGGTAAAAGTGGCTTCAGAAAGAGAGGCTCGCAAGGCCGCGTATGTAGTCGACGCAGTGACCACTACCAGAGAAGCTCAAAAAGAAGATCCTACCGACCTTACAGTCAAAGATAAGGACGGCGTCAATCATAAGGTGAAAGACGACGACATTTCAGACGATGACGAGAAGCCGAAAAAGAAGAAAAAATCCAAGGCTTCCAAGAAGAAGGTTGTCAAGAAAAAGAAAGTGATCAAGAAGAAAAAGAAGAAAAGGTCTGACGACGAATAACCTTCCAAGAAGCGTGGGCTGAGACCCACGGAAAGAAGTAGGTATTTATAAATGTCTCAGTGGTCCGTAAAACAGGTACTTAACAAAGTACTATCAGGTACGACTCTTCGTGTTACGACTGCAGCAGCTGCAGGTATCACGGTCAAACGTACAGAAGGTACTGGAGCACTTACGGGTCCGCTCCAGGTCCCGTCTAATTGGGCTGTAAAAGCTCGTCCACGTTCTGTAGGTGTCAATCTGGGAGCGTCTTTAACCGCGACTGTGGAGATATGGTTCAGGTCAAAGACCGGTGCCAGTTATGATCATTTGATGGACTCGTTTACTGGAACGTTTCAATACTGTCATTGGGACCCTGATAGCGATCTGATTCTTGAGGCAGCTGATGATATTGAAGTCGTTGTGACAGCTGCTAGCGGAACTGGATACGTTACCATCCTTGGAGAGGAGCTGGCGTAATGTCCTTTACAATTGATGGTCAAAGAAAAGACGTCATAGCCAAAGATGACTCTGACTATGTAGCGAATACTGCCGAGCGCCACGTTCAGGATACCGATAACAAGTTGGATGATGGCGGAGCCAACGAAGTTACTGCAGCAAATGCAAAAGACGCGGTTGATAAGAAGCATACTCAAGGTACCGACCTTGGGTTGGATACTGGTGGATCAAACCCAATCACAGCAGCTACTGCAAAAACGCACGTTGATACTGTAGCAGGAAATCCACATGCGGTAACCAAGGCCGAGGTTTCTCTGGCCAATGTGACAGATGATGCCCAGCTTAAAAGAGCCGCAGGGGACATTGGAACTTTCACTGAAAAGACTGCACCGGTTGGAGACGATGAATTACTCCTTGAGGATAGTGCAGATTCAGACAATAAGAAGTCGGTGAAGCTAAAGAACATGCACGAGAAAACGTTGACGTTCTTTCCTGAATATCCTGGATCGGTCCAGTACGCGTATGGTGGTGGAAATTCTGACGTGGACATCAGTTCGGACCATGACTGGACAAATAGATTTAACTACGTCTCAGGCACGACGGAAGTTGCCACACCTACGCAAAAGCGTGCTCTTGTGTTCCAGTTCACTCTTCCGGAATGGTTCGAAGATGTTGACACGTCAGAAGCGGTTTCCTTCTATTACAAAGATGACGGTGGAGGGGTAGGTAATACAGGCTCCCGAATTGTCGTAAAAGACGCAAGTGGAAATACGTTTACAAGTGGTCTCAAGACTGCGGCAGGATGGACAAAGTATTCAATCTTAAAGTCTGATCTGACGACGGCAAGTTTGTCATTCAGTGCAGGCGATAAGATTACTATTGCTGTCGTTCTTGAGTGCGATCAGAGCGAGACCGCCGACGTTCGTGAAGTCGTCGTGAAGTTTGCATAGGTGCAGCCATGGCTGATAAATACGTTGATAATGTACTTGGTAATGATTCACCTAATACAGGCGGGTCAAGCGATCCGTACAAGACCATCGGGAAGGCCCTTTCCTCTGGTGGAGGTCTGACAGCAGGGGATACGTGTTACATCAAGGACAACAGCCCGACGAACCCTTACCTGCTCGTAACAGACGAGAGCAGTGAAATCGAGGTACAGGTCAGCGGCACTTCTGGAAACCGCATAACGATCAGGCCGTGGGATGACGGGGACACGATCGTCATCGACACGGAGGACCCCGACAACACGAAAGTATTCGACCTGAACGGCAACGACTATCTTGATTTTTACGACATCGAGATCGACGGAAGCAGTCAGTCGGTGAATCAGATTGAAATGTGTTTTGACGTGAACGAGTGCAGTTATATCGGAATATACCGGTGCAACATGCACGACATCGACCTAAGTAGTGAAGCCATAGGTCTGAACAATACAGGACAGACGCCACCGGCAAACAACATCGACGTCAATGACTGCGCATTTGCAGACATCGCAGACAGCGTGTCGTCATCGTCAGAGTGCATCGCCATAGGCGGGTGCGACGTCAACAACGTGAACATCAAGCGGTGTACATTTTCCGGGACCGTCGACGAAGGAATCAAAACACAGTGGCAAGATGAAAACTCTGACATCAACACGATACTCATTGAGGCATGCACGTTTGACAGCACGGTTTCCGGAATCGACGTTGCCGTCAAACAAGCTCGTGACGTGATTGTACGTGAATGCTATTTTTCATCGTCCACAGACGAGGCAATCCAGCTAAACGGATCGGTGAATGTGACAATAGAGGACTGTGCATTTTTTGCCACGAAGTCTACGTCGATCAATTTCTTAGGCGCGACATTCGGTGCCAAGACGTTCAGGAATAGCAACGTTATCATTCAGAGAAACAAGTTCAAGAAAATCAATTTATCAGGATTGTCATGGCAACGTGCAATCTACATACGATGGGTCGACGACTCAGAGGGACCGATCAAAATCCTGAACAATACGTTCCACGACGTCGTGAAAATAACTAGTGGTGGTGACGCCATTAATCTTAGACTCGAATTTGACGGGACTGTGATGTCGCAATGCGACGGAGACGTTGTGGTCGATATTTACAACAACATTTTCACCGACTGCGACGGATATGCAATAGCGCATCAGGCCAGCGGTGACCCGACAAGTTATGGTGACAGCGTTACTGTCAACAACGGGAACAACTGCTATAACAACAACACCGATGGAGACAGAGAAGGTTCTGTGCCGACTGGCTGGACATGGGCCAACAACGGAACGGAACCCGGTGAGGTTTCAGCGGACCCGAAGTTTATTGACGACGCAAGTGACGATGTTCGCAACCTGAGACTTCGTCACAGTTCGCCTTGCATTCGTGCAGGTGACTTCACAAAGCTCGCTTCACGCCATGGCGGTCAAGCTGACATTGGTGGATGGGAGTACGGAGCTCCTATTGGTAAACGTCTTCAGCGTGGCAAGTATTACAGCGGTCCAACAAACGTCTCAGAGCTATTTGAGCTTGTGAGGATGGAGATTTAAAATGAGTTGGAAAGTTCCTTCAACCACGTACCCGACTTGGTGGCGTACACATACCAATGACAAGGTTGCAAAAAATAAATTAAATGGTACGTACCATAACAATTTTGAAGAACTGATCGACCAAAATTGGTGGTTGCATGCAAAGATTTCTTCTTCTCTTTCAGTTGGATCTACGATAGATTTAAATGACGCTACAGGTGGGTTTGTACCTATAACCGGAAATAGTACAGCTGTGACTAGCTTTGGTTCAAATGCTCCCACTGGAATTAAGTTCAAATTGAACTTTACAGGAACAGGTAACAGGCTAACTTACAATGCAACGTCTATGATTATACCTGGAGATGCAAATCTTTATATTGATCAGGGAGACGTAATAACTGTTATTCACAGTGGTAGTGGAAATTGGGAAGTAATAGGTGTAATGAGAGCCGACGGAATGCCACTTGGTCGTAGAGGTGTTGCAAACGGTTCTGCAGATGACGGTGTTTGGGAAATTGATACTGACCAGTCTCTGTCAACTGCAAATGATCGACTTATCCATGCCAAGAATAACGGATCGTCTAGATGGGCGATTGAGTATCAAGGGTATGAGTACGTTTCGAACGCAGGAAACGGTGGAGTGGGTATTTTAGAACGTGTACTTCGCAACTACGCAAGGTCAGAACGTATATCAACTTACGACTTCTACAGTGGCGTTGACATTACCATTGATGGATATTGGCATGACATTGATAGTGGTTCACCAGGTGACGAAAGGTTAGATTGTAGTTCGTTTATTCCAACTGGAACAAAAACTGTTACTTTGCATGTTCAATGGCGATCTACTGTTGCTGGCCAGTATATTCAAATAACCGGAGAAGAAAACCCGTCTTCTAATACGACGTACAATACTTTACAGGCAACCAACCCAGAAGCTAATATGTACGGGTTTGCAATTGGCACTATTACTTTGCCCGACGATGACAGTCGTAAGTTGTCGTATTTTGCCAATGCCCAAGGAAATAACGCTAGAATTACAGCATTGAAGTGGGGTTTATAAAATGGAAATTAGCAAGACAAGTCTTAAAAACGTCGACGATGTTATTGGAGCGGAACTCATTGCCAGAAATGACATGCGTCTTGCAATGTTAATCGTCAATAAGGCGTTGAACTCGTACGTTTCGCCAGGTGAAATTAAAGACTACGAATTGGAAGAGGTTCTACCAGAGGACGTTATAAGCGGCAACAAAGAAGTTTCTAATATTGTAAAGGCGTGTCTCGATAAGATCAAAGCTGAAAACGCTTACAATGCAATCGTTGAAGCAATAAACGAAACAGTAAGAACTGCTCAAGCTGCTCAGAAGAGCGCAAAAATTGACTCTTTGTATGCCAGAGATTTGGCTGTTTGGAAGATCAAAAGACTTTTATATAAAAACGGCGACCAGCTTCCAGCTGATATTCCAAATCCAGAAGATTAGGAAATGCTTACAATGGAACCAGACGTTCAAAAAGCCTTTGATAGAACCTTTGATAAGATGGATAAAGGTTTCGAATCTTTGAATGGAAAGCATGATGAGCAAAGAGAAGAAATACATGCGCTCAACCTTACCGTTCAAAACGTTGCTCAAGCACAACCTGTATGTCGTTTGGAAATGGAACCACGTGTTGGAGCACTTGAAGAAATTAACAAAATTAAAAAACAGAGAGCGTGGGAAGTCGTCAGACCGATTTTTATAAGACTTCTAGAGGCAGTGATCATAGGGGCTATCGTTCTCGCTGGCATTAAATTCGGCAAGGTGATATAAAATGGCTTACTCAACTTGGGAAGAAGCTGAAAAAGTTTCTCCACAGACGTCAGACTTGATTAAAACTGGAGACGGTAAAGAAATAGATACCGTCAAAGTTCTTGAGATTGTTGATATTATGATCAACGCAGAGCTCAATGAGTTGTTTATTGTACCGTTTGCTTCTCCGTATCCAAGTCTGATTATCACCATTGCTGAAATGCTCTACGTTGGTTTTGCTTTCAATGTACGTTATACAGAAGACGATCCAAATCAATTAGAAGATAATTGGATGTGGTTGACTGGTTGGAATCTTCTCCAGAGAATTCGAAGTGGAAGTTTAATACTTACAGAGTCCAACATTGTAAAGGTTACTTCCGATACATACGCAAAGAAAAAGATTCTTTCCAATACTGTTGACGATTATCCGGTATTCAATCTTGGAGACGAAACATGTTGGAGAGAAGTAACACTGAACATGTACAGAGAGCGTATATACTACGAACCAATTAGAGACGATCCTGTAAGAGACGGAAACTAGAATGCAAATAAATATTCAGTATGAGGGCGAGCAAGAGCTTAATAGGGCCCTTAAAATTTATGCCAAGAGCTGGAGGAATTTAAGAGAGCCTATGGCTTTGATGGGCAATCATATGTTAAAGTCTATTCACAGAAACTTCAGGAACCAGGGTATTCAAGAGTTGGGAATTATATGGCCAAGTCTTTCAGACTTTACACTAAGGAAAAGGAAAAAGTCAAGAAAGAAAGGTGGGAGTAAAAGTCCAAAGTTTGGTAACAAAATGTTGATGGTTACAGGAAAACTGTTCAACTCAATCAAAATAATAATTAGAAAGTCTGGTCTATTAATTGTTTCGATGGTAGGGTACGGTCAGATCCACCAGTTTGGAGCTACGATACCTGAGCATGAAGAGACCGTGAGAGTTCCAGCTTCAAGACGTAGAAAAAAGAATGGAAAGTATTCGAGGGTTAGAGCTCATACAAAAACTGTGACTGTACCAACTACTGATATTCCTGCAAGACCTTTTGTGGCTGTAAAACCAAGTGACTTTGTTACCCTTGTAAGGATATTAAATAAGTGGGCTAATAAAATGGCAAGACGGGCAGGGTGGAGATAATGACAGACGTTGCCTCTATTTCGGTTGCTCCAAACATTGACAACGCCTCTGTAGATATAACTCTGGCGGCTCTTCCGTCTGGAGCTACTTCTGTTGAGGTTTATAAAAAGACCGATACAGGATACGACAGTTTGGTTCATACATTTACTGGAGCTGGATCTTACAACGACGACAATGGCGGAAGTGGATACGGTATATACTCTATCGTACGTTACGTAGCGGTTTCGATTGGAACTCCTAACGCTCCACCTTCCAGAGACGTGTTTGCTCAAGTTGGAACGTCTACAATTTATACAATGGCCGCGCATTTGCAAGCTGTAAAAGACTTGATTGATAACGACGTAGAAATTGTTAATTTTCATACAGAGGTTGACCAAGATCTTCCACCAAATCCTCACAGACGTTCTATATACGTTGTTCCTGGACTGGAGATACCTGATATAAGATATGCAACAGGGTTGATGGAAAATCAATTGCCTGTATTTTGCTACGTCTGTATTCAGTCTCCGTCTAGAGTCACAGGAAAGGCAATGCTAAAGACAATTTGTGACCGTTTGAAAAAGATATTTGACTTAAATTATCGCTGGGACGAAAAGTGTTACGACTCTAACGTTAACAGCGTCGATTATAATATAAAGGCAGAAGGCTCGCAACCTAACTTCAGAATTGCGCAAGTGTCGATGACGTCATTCGCAAAGAATGTTAAGTACTTGCCGGTGCCTTAGGAGGTTTGAAATGAAGTACAAGTACATTGGTGAAAAACTTCCAGTACCGGTTGTACAGGGAGTAAAGATGAGACATCTTGGAGAGATGGTGTACGAAACAGAAACAGTCAATCTCGATCCCAGGTTGTTTCAACCTCTTGACGTTTCCAGTAAAAAGGAAAGCAGTTCGAAAAAGTCGAAGAAAAAAGAATCCGAAGAGGAGGATAACTAACTATGTCTTCGAGATGGGAAGGTTTTATTGGAGTCGGTCAGACCCTGTCAACCGACGTACTCACAGATGCTTATTATGTTGCTGTGGAGAACTGCGGCATGGAGCATACTGCAGAGATCGAAAGGTCTGACACAGCTCAAGGAGACCAAGAGTATCACCGTGAGACAAAGCTCATGGAAGATATTGCAGGTAATATTGAGCTTGCTGTTGACCGTGAGAGTATTGGGTATTTCCTTAAATATCTGATAGGCGACGCTGGTTCTCCAACTGGCTCAGGACCGTACACCCATACGTTCAGCCTGCAAGATGCGATGGAAGAGTTTTACGTTCGACGTAAAATGGGTACAGCGGAGGACAAAGTTTGGGGTAAGTGCAAAATCAATCAAGGAACATTTACAGCTGCGCAGGCTCAGAAGCTAATGGCTTCTTTTGACGTTGTTGGATATGGAGTTGTTGATGCTGGAACACATTCTGCTCCAAGCTTTACAGATATCACAGTCCAGCCATTCGTATTCAAGCAGCTTGACTTTTATCTTGATGATCATAGTACATGGCCTCCAACAACTGAACAGGTTTCATTTGAAAGTTTTGAATGTGTTGTCAACAGAAATCTTGTCACTGATAAGAGGACCGCAAACAATTCGTACTTGCCGAGTGGACTTCCTGAAGGGAAGAGAGAAATTTCTGGAAGTTTTACTCTCGAGTATGAGAATAGTGACCTCTACGACGATCTTCTCAATGAACAAGAGCTGATGATGTTTGCTCAGTTTACCGACGGTGCTAACTCTTTGACTCTCAAGTTCCCACGTGTTCGACTGACATCTCATGACCGTGGAGCCGAAGTTGGCGGAGGCAACGATCGTAATGTTGCAACTGTCGAATGGGACGCTTTGTACGATGCAACTGAAACTTATTCGATGCAGGCAGTACTCACTAACCAGAAAAGCTCAGCCTATTAGTAATAGGTTGAAATAAAAAAGGAGAGTGTAACATGTCCGATGGATTGTTACTCCTGGCAAAGGACGGTCGGTACGACGACGCCGACCTGGTGCGGACTGACTTCCGTATCAAACGTGGCACGAGACGACGTGCTGAGGAAAATGACGACGACCCAGTTGTCATTACGATTTGGCTCAAACCTTTGAGCGGTGCCCAACTTCGAAAGATTTTTGATCGTTCATTGATTGAAGTGAAGAAGGGCAAAAAGACCAAGCACAAAATCAGTGCTGGAGCCTTTACAGTGGACCAAGTGGCTCTGACCATTGCAAAATGGGAAGGAGTTCTTGACCCTGAAAACGGAGAGCCTGCAAAAGTGAGTGAAGAAAACGTTGATCGTCTTCCTGGATGGATTATCAACAAGCTTCAGAAAAAAGCAAGTGAAATGAATGAGCTCTCGGAGGAAGACGAGGGAAATTAGCTAAAGCCACTAGACTTAGTTTGCAGTCAAAAGGTGGGTTGCAGACCTGTGTTGGATGTGACTCACCTCTTGACTGCTCTGAGTGCGCTCTCAAAGACGTAGATGAATGGTGCTTTGACGTATTACGTATTTTCAACAGATGCAGAAATTGGGAAAAGCTTCCATACCCCGGTGGGGTTCGACAACAACCGGAATGGCTTATGAAGTGTTTCGACGTTATAGCGTTAGAGTACAGAAAATGGGAGACGGCTCAGTTACACAAGTCTGGTGGCTCCAGAGGTTCGAAGATCGGTAGTTCAAGGTCGAAAAGGTCTAAAAGGTTTAAGAAAAGGTTGTAAATATGCCACCTGGAGTTGGAGCAGCAGCTGCTCTTTTACAAAGACTTCAAGTATTGATCGAAGTCAAGGATAAGATTTCGAAAGGTCTTGAAGGAATTCGTGGAAGACTGCAAAGATTTGGACGATCTGTACGAGGTGTGATGAGTAGTATAGGTCGATGGGCTCGTAGAGCTGGACGAATGTTATTGATTGCGCTTGGCGGAGCAGTAACAGGAGTTATAACAAACTTTGCTCAATTTGAGACGGCCATACGAAACATATGGACGTTGCTATCTGTAGGTGAAGACCAGATAAGAGGTCTAAGCAACTCTATACTTCAAATGTCGAAAGTCATACCACAAACTCCGCAAGAGCTTGGTGCAAGCGCCTACGACATTGTGTCCGCAGGTGTTACAAAACTTAGCGATACGTTATTGGTTCTCGAATATTCAGCAAAAGCTGCGACAGCTGGACTGACAACAACCAAGGACGCGTCACGTGGTGCGATCTCTGTTATGAACGCGTTTGGAAGAACTGCAAAAGATATCCCAGACATTTTTGACCTTATGTTCAGTACAGTTCGATATGGTGTTATCACGTTTAGTCAACTTACAAACTCTATTGGTAAGATGGCAACCCAGTTTGCTGCAGCAAAGGTCCCCATGGAAGAAATGTTCGGTGCATTTGCTTTCATGACTCGAATGGGTCTTAATGCTTTCAGAGCTTCTACAGCTCTTCGCCAAGCCATTGTTCAGATCATCAAACAGAAAAATAAGTTTGAAGGATTTGCAAGTGTGTTTGATGAGTTTGGAAAATTTCGTGGTATCAATGTAATCATAGGTGACATGGTCAAGAATTTTGAAAAGATGACAGATGAACGACGTCTAGCAAAGATGAGAGAACTGGTACCTAATATCAGAGCACAACAAGCCATTGTTGCAATGGTTAATAACTATTCTCAGCTCAGTAAGATGATAGACCTTGTTTCAAAAAGACATGGAGCAATGGAAGCAGCGTTTAAAAAACAAATGGACGCACTTCAGATGCGTTGGAAGCTTTTGACCAATACTATTCGTGTGCTTATGATTCAAATCGGTAGCAAGCTTGCACCGTCTTTAAAAAGATTCATAGACGGTATTACCGCTGCTTTGAATGAAATCGATATGGAAATTGTGATTGATCTTATGAAAGAAACAGCAGACGTTGCAGCGTCTGTAATAGCAGCTATAACTGATAACCTTGCCAAGTCACCACAACTGATACTTGCTGCTCTAGGAGCTCTGATGGTTGGTGCGTTCCAATTGGTAAAAGGGCTTATCAAAGTAATGCTCAGAGTGAATGCAGCTCTTTGGACGCCTTCGTTTGAGATTCTTGCATGGGTTGGAGATAAGATTGTTTACAACTTCAAAGCCAAGCTTGCCAATCCTTTGATTGACGCATGGAATCTTCTGGCAAAGTTTATGGCTCCAAAAATGCGTCAGTTTATGACTCCGTTTATCGCAGCGTTTTTCCTTGCAAAGTCAAAAATACTCGACGCGTGGAATACATTGGCAAGTCCATTGTCAAATGGAATGACGAACCTCGCAAAGAAATGGAATACACTTGCAGAAGTTACAAACAAATTACTTGATTCAAATATACCTAAACTTGACGACACGTATGATCTGACGGTCGACAATGCTGACGCTGTTGACAACTGGACAGATGCAATGTCAAGAGCCAAGGAAACTGCAGACGGTGTAGAGATTCCACAAGTCGAAAGAATGGACGCAGGTGACGCACCGGCAAAGTTTGAAGCAGTTTGGTCTGCAGCTGTTCAGGGAATGGGAGTTCAATTCTCAGAGGCCGCAAAAGAGTTTAGTGAAATGATTGACGAGATATCTACAACAATGACCGATCTTGGAGGTGTAGCAGCAAGCGAAGCAATTCCTCAAGAATTGAGAGACCGTATGGACGAGCTCGGTAAAAAATGGGACAATGTAAAAGGTAGAATGCAAGCAGCTGCTGACCAGGCAAAGAAAACAGGAAAAGAACTAATAGACGCTTCCAAACTCGAAGGTGGAAAAGAAAGTTTGGGTTTTTGGGAAAGAGTTGACGTTGTAATAAATAGGTTAAGAAAAAGGGTCGCAGCTTTGAGGGAATCTTTCAAAGCCCTTCCAGAGTCTGCACAGTTTGTAATGAATGCGTTGCTTAAACTTTTTCAAGTTTCTTCAGATATATTTATGGCACCGTTTAAAGAACTGATGAGCGGTATACAAGATCTGTTCATGAAACAACTTGTACCGTCTTTTGATGACATGTGGAATGCTTTGCAAGAAGGAACTCTTGATGAATTTATGTCAGACTTTATAAACGGTGCTGTTGCTTTTTGGGAAAGCATAGCTGCTAATATAGATATCCTTGTAGACGCTATCATAGGTATCATACCGGATTTAATGAGAGCTATCATAAAAGCAATACCTGAAATATTCCAAGCATTTGCAAGAGCGATACCTGACCTTGTTAGTCTGTTCATTCAGTATGTTCCTCAAATCATGTGGGCGTTTGCAAGCGGTCTCGTCAAAGTACTTGGAGATTTCATAGCAGAGATATTCTCGTTTGGACTTGCTCATACTGAAACGTTTGACGAAAGACCTACGGCTCCTCCTGCTCCCAATATAACAACAGACGGCACAGGCGGTATTTCAACTGGAGGTGGAGCTGCAGCTACAACGTCTGGAGGTGGAACTGCTATGTCTACTGGCGGAGATGTATTTATTACAGAGGTCCATATTAGTGGAGTACTTCCTTCAAACGACGTTGTACTTTATGATGATCTGGCAGAAAAGATCAACAGAGCGCAAGCTCGTAGAGCTCGGAGAACGTAATGTCCTATCCAAAGTTTGAATCTCTCGACTATCCGTCTTCAGGAAATACCTACACATGGGCTGAACTTCCGTCTATTCCAGGAAGCAATCCAACAGATGGCGCAGGAGAATCTATAAAAGACTTAACACATATGAACAATGACTATGCTGTCGCTCACTATGTTGTTGGTTCTTTGAAGCATTGGGTGTTCAACTTCAGAGCAATTCCAATTGCAATGTTTAAATCGCTTGTTATATTTGCAAAAGAAGGTGTATTTAATTTCTACCCAGATGCAGCAGTGTCTTCTACCTACTATCAGGTTCGTTGGATTCACGACGGGAAAATAGATCCTCCGCTATTGGGTGGAGGATATGTAAACCTTGAGATAGAACTCGAGGAATTCTAATGTTAATACCAGTCGATACAAGATTTGAAACTGAAAGCGAAAGAAGAGCAAACCCACGTCCGAGGTCTTTACTTGAAATTATTATGGACGACGGTTCCCACTATGAGTTTGGATATGTCTATGACCGTAAAAGTCACAGTGACATAAATGTTTCTATACTTCAAACGGGAACTGTTGACAGAAGGTATGAGATTTTTGGAGAGGTTGGAGCAAGTTTTGCTGGCCAGGTTACGGTAACGGTTTCTAACTTAGATAAAAGATTTAACCCAGGAAACTCTTCAAGCGAATATTATTCAGGTCTACTAGGAAAAGCAGCGATACTGCATATATTCTTTGACTTGGTCGAAGACCCTCAGTACATGTCAGAAGAGCTTTACATGGCAGACGATGAGTATATGTCAGATGACTTCACAGACGCTGTTGCTGTGTTTACTGGTATCATTGAAGAAATTGATAATAGTAATGAAGGCTATACAAGCATAATACTAAAAGACGCTCTTCAGCCTTTGGTTGAAGCCACGTTTCCAGACACTGGTTATATAGACGGTACTGGTGTAGATATTATCAAGTATCTTGTTGAGACGTACTCAAGTATAAACGTCGACGATTATTCTTACTTGGTTGCAAGAAAGTATGCACCTGGAACTGAAATGCGTTTAACATGGGAGCTTGGAGATCGTGTTATCGATAAGATTTCAGAGGTGCATAAAGCAATTGGAACGTCTTGCTTCGCAGACGAGAATAATAATTTAATTATATATAGGCTAGGTCAAGAATCTGGAGAGTATCTTTTAGCCAAAAGACGTGATACTAATACCTATAGTATGTATGACGCAACAAAGACCGGAGACAGAGCAAATTTTAACGTCATAAATTCTCAGTCACAGTTGACACTTCTTAACGTTGTTAACCGTATTGAGTTTACTTATACAGATTGGAATGGAGACGAACGAACTTATATTGTGAACGATACGGAGTCTCAAAATGATTATGGAGTTCGTCTTCTTCAGATATCGACAACTGTTATAATGGGAGAAAATGTCGCGTCTACATGGCCAAGAAGAATTATAAAAAGGTTTTCACAACCCAAACGTAATTATTCTTATAAGTCTACACTACGTTTTGGAATGTTGAATCAGATAGGCGATATTATAGTACTAACAGATCCTACGCATAGTGAGTCGTCAGGGTTATTTAGAATGTTGGCTACTGGTAAGAATGTTGTAGAGACAGATGTTCAGATTGAAGTCGAAGATGTTGAAAACGAGTTGGATGATAAATTTGCTTTTGCTGGGTCTGACATTGCTGGGTACTACGGTGACAGGCGATCGGACGTTCTAGACTTCATTCATAACAAGAGTTTCCTCTATGCCAAAGACCCAGGTGTAGACGATACTCCTATGAGATGGAATACTTATTCAGGAACCGGTGGAGCTCTTGACGTAATAGATACGGACTATAAGTTTGACGATAAGTGTGTAAACTGGACCTCCGCAGCTGCGAGTAGGAAATGGTCAACTGTTTTAAACCTACAGTCTTTGACTAATAATAGATATTATTATTTTTCTGTTTATATAAAAGGAACTCTTACGTCTGGAACACCTAAGATTGAAGTTGTTGATAGCGTAGGTACGTCTCTTGGATCTATCAGCATAACTTCTTCTTACGCAAGCTGGACGAGGATTAGCTTCAGACTTACTACAAACTCCAATACTCCGCTCGAGGTAGTGCTTGATAGTGCGGGAGCGACGTTTGACTTTTTACTTGACGGTATTCAGATTGACTTTGCTTACTGGAACGACTACGACCTTGAGCTTGGAACGATAGGCTCCACTCCTCCTGGATGGATTACAGTAAAAGACGGAGGGACGGGGTTTACTAATCAAACTAACGGACTGCTCGCGCATGAAGGTTCTCAATGCATGATTGTAACTAACAGTCTAGGTTTTGGGCATACGTATAGACTTCTTGACAAGGCTCTTGAGCCAGGTAGTTACACACTCTCATTTTATATGTATGCGTCTACAGCCATGGACACCACCGACGTATCTATTCTCCAGAAAGACGGAACTCCGTTGACTACTCCAGCGTCTTTAAACTTCGTATCTGGATTTACAACTGGGTGGCCGTACATTCAATACTCGATTCCGTTTACTGTTGGCGATAACGACCTTCAGCAGTTGATGATTGAAATTAGAACCTATAACTCTGTTAACGCTTCCCCCAGGTTTGACTTGTTTGATATTGCAACCGCATTAAATGTCGACGAGTTCAAAATCTTGTGGTCGAGCTTTGCTTATGCAAGTAAGTCAGATGGCGACGCCAACCCCGGATTCGACTCAGATGGAAACGTCAACGGTCAGATTGACCCAGGTTATATGGAAGGGTTTGAAGACCACTACAAGGCTTAAGGAGATAAAAATGTCACAAGATATAAATCCTGTAACTGCAGCATTTCAAAAAGCTGCGGGATTATTGGATTATAAGGACCCTTGGACCGACCAATATTCTGCTCTTATTGGAGGGAATACAGGTTACAATTTTCAACGGCTTCCTAAGATGGCTTCTGAATTTACGTTTGGAAGTTCCCCAACTCCTCCAACAAATGACAGAGGACACATCATTGGAATTTATACAACGTTCACAGACAATAACCCACTTCTCATTGACGACGAGTTTGACTGGACAGACAGACTTGTTACATTCATAGGTCAGATCGGACCAAACGACTCTAACTATACAAACTTTGAGCCAGGCGGAGCGAATATGCATCAATGGAACTCGTCAATATACTATGATGCAAATGCGTCGCCAAATCAATTTACTTTTATAAGTGACGGGTCTGGAACTTACATAGGGCTACCGGTTATAGCCCACGGTTATTTTGCTGCAGGAAATGATTCGCCTCCCAGCTCAGACGGACAGTTGTGGATTAAGTATTATCACGGAACACCGTCTCTTCAATTGCTTGGAAAGCTTACGCCTAAGACAAACGGCGATCTTTACGGTATTATAACTGTTCCAGCTTCAATTACACAAGGTATTGTGCTTTCTGGTACGCTGATAGCGCATCCGAAAGCTGGATACAAAAATTTATAGTAGGAGTGTGACGATGCCACCTCGTATGAAACTTGTACTACCTCCAATCACGTTTGACGCAGGTCACGGAGGAGACCATACAGGAGCCGTGACATATTTTCCTGGGACAAAAATTCCTTGGTTAATCGAAGCGGCGTTGAATTGGTCTGTTGTCGGTAAAGTATGCGTTGAAGCAAACGTTGCGTCAAAGTGTATTAACGAAACAAGGGTGAGACCTTGGGACGCACCAAACCTTGAAGACAGAGCTGAATTTGCAAACTCAAAAAATTCAAACCTCTTTGTATCTGTTCATTTTAATGCAGCGGAAGATCCAAGCGCACATGGTATAGAAGTTCTGTACCACCCTGGGTCAAAAGAAAACAGGAGCATGATAGTCGCTGAACGTATGCAAGATATATTGATACGTATGACGAGTGCAAGAGACCGAGGAATTAAACCACGTGAAGATCTTGTAGTTCTCAACAAAACACTCATGCCAGCTGTACTTGTTGAATGTGGTTTCATTTCCAATCCAGAGGAAGCTTCTTATATTGCAATGGACAGCTATCTTGATTGTCTTGCTGCTGGAATCTGGAGAGGAACTATTGAAGGGTTGAAAGCCATTGGAGTTAGACCGAAGATGGTTCCGTTGATAGAGAAGGGCGTTCCGGCCGGACCGTTCAATCCCAGAGTTCCCCAAAAACCATAGAGGAGTTTACCATGGAGATTTTGGCTCAAGTTCTGCAGTTTGTGAGAGAGGTAATGTCCCATCTTGTCGATACGGACGTTATCGCATTTTTGGTAGCTATTGTATTGGCGGTTATGAAAGTACGTCAATTCAAAGACAACAAAATCGCAGAAGTTGCTTTGGAAGTTTTCAATTTCGTAGAGAAGATTTACGAATTGAGAACTGAAGAATACGGTGACGAACCTAGCTACATTGTCAAGGCCAGGCTGTTCAAAGAAGAGTTTGAAAGGGCTTGGAGAAAAGAAACAAAAGGAAAGAGCCCATCAGCTGTCGAGATTCACAAGGCTACCAAGGAAGCTACAAAACGTTCTCACGAAAGAAAAAGCGGAGCTAAAAAAGTTGCCGAACTGATCAAAACTTTCGCAGCACTGAAGGGAATCAAATGAGCAAACGTACCAAATGGAACAACAGGGTACGCAAAAAGTTTAACGCACCTCTCGATTATAAAGTACCTGTCTTTGCAAAGAACGACCCTATCGAAGAAATGTACGGGCTCGTCGAACCTGGCGACGCTTTACTTTCAGTCAGTTGGTCGAACGGCAGAGCCTACAAACTTCGGTACGGGTATCCTTTCACTCACTATGCGCAGGTATGCAACAACCTTCAATTGTCCGAAGCTTTAAAGGGAGGCGTAACACTCACACGTTTTGACAAGTATTGGAAGTCCTCGTTTGCGATACTTAGGTGGAACGGCATCGCTCCAGAGCAGCAGCAGATTATAGTCAACACGGCTTTAGACCTTGTCGGTATTCCTTATGACTGGGGAGAATTGAGTTGGCTTTTAGGACAAGGTCTTATAAGTGTTGCAGCTGGACCTGTTGCGTTAACAGGAAGAGTCGGACTTGCTCTCGGTATGAAGTTCTTATCAAGACTGATGATGAAATTCAATCCGTTAGATAAAAGGACTGAATTGATATGTACTGACGTAGGGGCAAAAGGTGCACTTAAAGCGGGTCTTCCTATACATGAATTTAAAGTAGGTAAAGGATGCTACGCTCCAGCGATGTGGGCTATGCGTCCAAGCCTATTAAGTTGGATAGCTATAAGACACTGTAAAAACGGACCTCAAGATTAACTCAAAGTTAGGGGGATACCTCCCTCCCTTATAATCGGTCGTATACCTTTTTTACTAAGTTAGTTACTTATATTAAAAAAGAAAAGGAGACCAAGGAGCCCCAAATATTGAGTTGAAATTAAACCTGAAGCATTCACGTTACTAAACTGTTTGAAATTGTCGGTTTAGTGACGTGAATTTATAGTTTTGACGAAATTTAGTGGCGTAAACTAAGTAGCGTTCTAGAATTCACGCCTAAGGTCAGTAAAATTACGCTGTATTTGGGCTAATTCCATGGCATTGTAAAATATCCACAATTAACGGGCTTTATTTGAATAAAAAGATTGTTTAAAATATCCACAATTAACGGGCTTTATTTTTTGTCTTAACCAATTTTTCCTGTTGCTAAAGGTCCAAAATAGAGGGATAATAAGCTTGATGAGATTACCGGGAAGAAAAGACTGGGATCGCAGATTTAATCCCACTACGGTATTCTCAACAAATCCATATTCGGAGGTGTTGATGGATTCATTGGTTCGGGTTTCTTTTTCCAAAAATCAAATGAGGTGAAACGAGAATGGTAAAGAAGAAAAGCAAGGGTGACAAAAGTAAAAAGTCTGTGAATGAAAAAAAGAAGTCGCAGGTTGAAAGGCTGAAAGCTCAAAAGGAAAAACTGGAGAATCGGATTGCTCCGGTCCAGGAAAGAGCTGACACACAGTTCGACAAGTTCATGGAAGTGCTTGGAAAGTCTGAAGTGAGACTTCTCAAGCACGCCATGTATTTAGAAAAGCACGAAGGTGAGGAAGACGAACGTTCTGAAAAGAAGCTCATTTCTTTCCACCGTATCCGTGAAAGGGCCGATCGGATATTCGAGCGTTTTGTCAGGGTTGACAATCGGTTGGATAAGTACCGTGCCAAGCTTGAAGTGATTGACTCCAAGCTCGAAAAACTTCGGATCGGAAAAGCCCGTGTCTGGGTGCGGTGCGGAAACAACTCTGCGAACTGCCGTTCCATCAACTGCGCTCGTGACGTTGCGGCCATGATGCGTGCCAATGGCGACGACGTTGAAATCGTCGTGACCGACCGGGCAGTGAAACAGCTCGGTGAATAGATAAGATAAGTTTGGATATGGAGGCGCACGCCAACATGGTTGGCAACCAGAGCTACCTCAGAGAAACCAAAACTAAAGGAGACCATTTAATTATGGCAAAGAAAAAGAAGGCCAAAGGAAAGGCCAAAGGAAAAGGCAAGGCCAAGCGTTCCCCATCGCAAAAAGGCCTGGTCAAGAAAGGCGTTCGCAAAGTCGAGCGTGGATTGAAGAAAGCTGCAAAGACCGTTTCACGCTATGCGAAAGCTTCGGCGAAGTCGGCCAAGTACCTGGAGCAGCTTGTGTCAGTGCTTGACAGCACGAAGTCGGAACTGGCAGAGCTGAAAAAGTCAGCGTCAGCCAAGGTGCCGAAGGAAAAGAAAGAAAAGAAGTCCAAGAAGGGCAAGAGCAAAAAGGCAAAGAAAGCCAAGAAGGTCGACAAGGCCGAAGCACCGAAGAAAAGGAAGAAGGCCAAAAAAGCCAAGAAGGTCAAAAAGGCCCAAAAGGAAGAATCCGAAGACGGTCGAAAGGGCTCCCTCATTTCCAGCGATAACCAAGCACATGAAATGGGGGAGCCCATTTCATCTTTTACTAAGAGAAAAGTCACGAAGTCTTTCAGTGAAAAGTTTGTTGAAAGGGTTGCTCTGATTGAGCAACCCAGCAATATTAATAAGTTTGTTCAAGTGTTCAGAGGAGTTAGCGGCAAAGAGTACAGAGTGGAACCTATGCAGAGGTGTTCTGATGCTACGCTAGGCGACATTGGTGACATTGTTATTAGGCACGGTCATGGTTGGAGTCATTACTACTTCTACCCAGCAAACGGACCTATTAAAAAGAAAGATAAGTTCAGGTACTTTGTTTTGTTTGATCCGTCTATAAGATATTACATTGTTGTTAGGGATAAGTTGTCTCACATTAAACAGTCTCACCAGGCTGGTGAGTACGTTATGCTTGATAAGAAAACAGCTGCGTTGAAAAATGCAAAGACTTCTAATCATCAGTGTAGACTTCATAGAAACAAAAACGGAAACCACGGTGGACTGAAAAACCGTGATATTATATTCAGGGACCGTAAGCTTAAGGTTAAAAGAAAGAAGAGAGCAAAGGAGACTGGAAAATGAAAAACGTAATCGAGTTTGAGATGGTCAATTACAAGCTTATGCAAAAGCTCTGTAAATTGACAAATGTGTTTGTCCAGAATATGCTGGACATGAAAGAGGACGTCGAGTTCCCTATCAGGGTAACAGTGGGCGATGAGGACGAGAGTTACGTTGTCCTTATCAAAAAGAAGTTGTCGAAGCGTCGTCGTAAAGAGCTCGAAGAAGGTAGTGACGAAATCGTGGACCTGGACGACGATGAAGAGGAAGAGGAAAAGCCGGCTAAGTTAAATAAGAAACCGGGTAAGGGTAAGGCCTCTAAGAAGGCAGTGCGGAAGGCCCCTCCAGCACACGCTACAGGCCCCATAGAGGCCCCGAAGGGGGAAGACCGGCCCAAGGCCCCGACCTCTGGACCGGTCACAGACTCCATGGGCCGTAAGGTCATAAACAACACGCCTGTAAAGGCTATGTCAAAGAACCAGGCCAAGAAGAAAAAGAAGGCCAAGGCCAAAGCCAAAAGGAAGAAGTAAAATGGGACCGAATACTGACGCGATCTTGAAACAGGTTCGTAAACACCTTCCTTCGATCGTAGCTGAATATACAAAACTGCGACGTACGCCTGTAAACATTGGGAAAGGCGTTGACACAGTTTTGCTTGGAGACTGGCACGGACCGCACCAGCCTATGGCAGCTGTAGATGAAGAGAACCATTTCATTTTGCTTATAGTCAACAATAGTGTTATGGTTCGCTTTCAAGCAAGGCATGACTGTGTTAAAGGTTCGTGGTTTTATCCTGTAAAGGATGTTGCAGACGCGATTGTAAAAGCGTGGGAGTCTACAAGCATATGTGAATAGGTTTGGCCGTTAAAATTCCTGTTGCTTTTGTTGGTGTGTTGTTGTATAATAACGTTTGTCATTGAAGGGAGATTGTAAAATGAAAAGACTGGTTCGTTATTTGTTTTCTTGTTTGATTTGGAAGTGCGAAGTTTCTTTTCATGAAGAGACAGGCACGTGGTTCTATAATTGCACAAGTCGATTTAAGAAGAGAAAACCTTTTCCACGTTGTGTTTCAAAGCATGGAACCAATTTTGATTCGAAGCGTGAAGCTTTGGGTGCCATGAAGAGGGCACTGGTAAATTAAAACTGGAGAGTGAAAGTGAAGTTAAAGAAGACTGGTAAGAAAAAAACAAAAACCCAAAAGTCCAAACGCAAAAAAAGTAAACTTACAACACGTAAGACTTTTTCTGTCACGGACGATAGCCACGGACCTCCATACAACGTATGGGAAAAGATGAATCTATTCATCGATACATGTCATGGTCTAAAAGGCAAAAACCTAAGAAACTTTGTCAGGCAAACGTATCACGATTTATTTGCAATTAGACCTGGTCCGAATATTCCAACTGCTCTTGTAAGAGCTGCATGTGGATACGAACTTCAATATAGAGGCTTCATTGAGTATGGTATGGAGCATTTGATTTCTGACAGGTTTAAACAAAATAGAGAGTGCTTGCTTTTGTTAGACGTTAATAAGTTGCATCCTAAGTTAGGCGACATATTACGTATTTCAATACGTAATGAAGACAAGCAATTGGAAAGGGAAGCTGCAAAAGAGGAACGTCGGCAAGCTAGAGAAAAACGTAGAGAAGAAAGACTTAATAAAAGGAAGGTGGCTAAAGGTTCTGAAAAGATTTTGAAGAAGCATAGGAAAAAGAAGCGTAAGAAAAAGAAGAAAGAAAAGACTGTTAGTGAGTACGCTTCATTGTTGGAAGGTCTGAAATGAGACTGGTAAAAGCGTACGCAGGTATTGGATCGAGAGAGACGCCAGATCCGATATTGGACTACATGAAAAACGTTGCCGTACTACTGGCCAATAACGGATATCTGTTGCGGTCTGGTGGCGCAAAGGGAGCTGACTCTGCTTTTGAAGAAGGGTGTGATCGAGTAAAAGGAAAGAAAGAGATATTTTATCCAGAGCGTGCTACAGATGCAGCGATTAAGCTAGCTTCTGACTTGCATCCAGCATGGCATAGGTGCAGTTCTTACGCTAGAAAACTACACGGTAGAAATGTGCAGATTATAAAAGGGAGGTACTATCCTCGCAAAATTCACTCTGTAAAATTTGTAGTATGTTGGCAAGATCCGAACAAGAAGTTTGGTGGAACACGTATGGGAATGAGTGTTGCAGAACGGTTTGGTATAGATGTATGGAACCTTGCAATAGTAGAACTTCGTGAAGCGTTTGAGCATCACATAATTAATAAGTTAGGGAAAGTGTGAGGATGGTACTTAGGTTAAAACGGCGTAGGGTTTTCCAGTCTTCCCAACGCCGACTCTCTTCGCCTGAGCGTCAAGAGGGGGAGCCTTTTTCCCGGAGGCTCCCCCTACCTCACCAGTCCGAAGCACTTGACTACGGTGAGTTGCTTCGAGAGATTGCGTTGTTTATGGAAATGAGACTGGGAAAGACTATGGTTGCCATACGTTGGTTGCTTGCAAAAGGCGACGCGCTGTTAAACCTAATAGTGGCACCGTTGTCTGTTTTGTATGTATGGAAGGAAGAGCTTGCGTTGGAAGGTATACACAACGTTTATATACTGACCGGTTCACAAGAAAAGAGAATGGAAATTATAAAGAAGCATAAGAACGGTTGGTTTCTTTGTAACTATGAAGGTCTTACGATTAATAAGAATAAGAAAAAAGGTACACCACGCCGTCCGTCTCAGATCCTCATCAGGCAGTGGGACAGTATTATTCTGGACGAGTCTGTTCGCATTAAAAGTCCCAAGGCATTCATAACTATTTGTCTGTTAAAGCATTCGTATGCAAAGTACAAAGCAATCTTGACCGGTCTTCCCGCTCCAGAAGGTCCTCAGGATTATTTCTGTCAGATGAAATTTTTGCACGGTGGGTTCATGGGAGAGTCGAATTATTGGGCTTTCATGAACAGGTACTTTAGAAAAGATTTCAAAGGTTGGAATTGGACACCTCATCACAACACAAGAGTTAAGATCAAAGAGTGCATTCACGAAAAGGCTTTTGTAAGGACAAGGAAACAAGCAGGTATTGGTTCCCCAAAAATATATGAAAAGCGATATGTTGAAATGTCTTCGAAGCAGAAGAAAGCTTACAATAAACTTGAAGAGCAGTTTATTTATGAGGCATATGACAAGACAAAAGAGACAAAGTGGATCACCACTAATATGATATGGCTGGCAAGACTGGCTGGAGGATTCGATCCAGACGGTGATAAGGTATCAGACGAAAAGATAAAAGAATTGCGTAGTCTTTTGGAAACGGAATTAAAAGAGGAAAGTGTTGTAGTATGGTTTAGATTCAACAAAGAAATTAAAGAAGCTTTGAAGTATCTGAAAAAGAAGATCAAGAAAAAAAATATATCCTGCCACTACGTAGCAGGCGATAATAAAAGCCAACGTGATGAGATAATATCGGAGTTCCAAAAAGGAAAGTTTAGAGTATTACTCTTCCAGATTAAGTGTGGACAGTACGGTATTAAATGTTCGAGAGCGTCTACAGCTATATACTTTTCAAATAACTATGACTTTAATGATAGAAGACAATCCGAAGATCGTATTCTTCACATGGAAAAGAAAGAGCCTTTGTTGTATATTGATTTAATAACAAAGGGAACTATTGACGAAGCAATTGTGAAGGCTCTTAGAGAAAAAGGAGCAACAGCGTCATACTTTATGTCAAGGCTTTTGCAGAATTGGAAAACAGACTTCTATGCTAAGGTTAAAGAGAAAGAAGAAGAGAAAAGGAAAAAGAAGGTTCATATCAATTGATCCCGGTCTTGGTGGAACAGGATGGTCGGTCTTTGATAGGGACGTTGGAAAAGTTCCGATTGAAGTTGGAATTATAAATAGAAGAAAAGGACACTGGTCTCACAGAGCGTTTATGATTGCGTACGGCATTGTGGAAATATGTGAAGCGTTGGAGGTCAGAGATTTGTACTGTGAGTATCCAGCTTTCTGGGACACTGTTGCTGGTACAATGGTTGCAAAGAGGGGAGACCTTTTAAAGTTGACGTTTCTTGTTGGTGTAATATGTGCGATACCGTTCGCATCTGTCAAGTGTTTGAAGAACTTTGAATTGGTTCCGGTTATAAAATGGAAAGGTCAGTTGAAAAAGAACGTTGTTATTGCCAGAATTTTGGCAAAGCTTGGAAAAGAAGCTTGTAAACGTTTTAGACTTCACATATGGGACGCTGTCGGTATTGGACTTTATAAACTGGGGTTGTTTTAATGGTTACAGAATGGTACTGTGAAGTATGTTGGTGTAATTATTGGACTGATCCGTCATTTAGAATTGAGATATTGGGAAATCACGAAGGAAAAAATGACGGAACCAAATTGTGGCTGTGTGTTTGTAAAAACTGCATGTTGGAGATAGTCGAGGAGTGTGAATGGAAGAGCGAGATCGCAATTAGTATTAGAAAAAATTTAAGGGGAGAGTAAATGGGAGCGTACATTAATCCAAAGGGAATGGACAAAGAGGCTTGGCTTGATTTACACGGTAAACCTACGTGTGAAGAGAGCGTTTTATATCACAAACCATTCGACGGTGGGTTGGTTGCTGTTTGTTTGGTTAACAATGGGCCGTTTACTGCAGCAGCTATCTTATTCGACGAAAGGGAGAAGAGAGACTTTAGTGGTCCGCATGATGCGAGACCCAAACAATGGTACTTTGTTGACGTTGAAGAAGTTAAAAACGTTTCAAATTTGGAGTGTTATATAAAAGACTGAAAGGAGAGAGCAATGAGTTTTCAAGTCGAAAACGTAACCGGGAAAAAAGTGATGAGCGTCAACGTTAGTCTGAGAGGGAATTTTTTAAGTGTGGGCATGGACATATATTCAAACCGTTACAAGAGGCTCGCTACAAAGCAAATGAACAATCCAAACAGAACGCCTCCGACTCACTACGACAGTTTTACAATGACACACGAACAGGCACTGATGCTCGCTTCTCTTATCTTAAAGAAGGCAGGGGACTTGGCAGACGAAGACAACTTTGATTCGAGGGACATACAATGAGTATCCCAATAGCTCCAAAGTTTAAAGTAATAGCATGTGTAGGTCCGTATCAAATACTTAAAGACGACAAAGGTTTTTTCAGGGTTAAGCTTCCAGGCTATCCGATTAAAGCTGTCGAGTTTTTAACTGCCGACAAAGCCAAGTTTCAAGCAAGGAAAGCTTTGGAAAAACTACGTGCGGACGGTAAGCTGAAAGCCAGCTCGTCTGAAAGATACTGGAGACCGTGACATGAGCAAGAAGGACAAACTCAGAGAAAAGATAAGAGAGTATGGTTTGCCTGGTCCGCTAATGGACTGCAGTGTAGACTTAATCCAAAGAACGCTTGCAAAGCGTGTATGGGAATTGGAGCATCCAGATAAAAAGTTTCCAAAGCAGTACGATACTATGCTTGCTAAGGACGCTAGCAAACTTTCACGTGAAGAGTTTGAAGAAAAGTTCAGCAACGAAAACTGGATAGCCGAAACAAAGCTCAACGGGTGTAGGGGATTACTTATAATCAAGCCGTTGAAAAACGGAAAGCAAAACGTTCGGATACTTTCAAGACGTCGGTCTGTCAAGACCTTTCGGTATGAAGAGAAGCAAAACAAGCTTCCGCAATTCAAAGACTTTAAATGGCATGGCGTTAAAGGGTTGACAATTATAGACGGGGAACTTTATCATCCAGAGCAACGGGCAGTGACAGCGTCTGGCACGCAAACAGAAAGTAGACTTCAAAACGCAACGTCTATACTGAACTCGCTTCCTAGCAAGGCACTGAAGACCCAAAAGAAAATTGGATTTTTGCGTTTCTGTGCTTTCGACGTTTTGTATTACAACGGAATGGATCTTCGGAAGCTTCATCTTGAGGAAAGGAAACACTACCTGTCAAAGTTCGGAGCCAACAACGAGTGCTATGTAACTGACATTGATATGATGAAGGGTATGATGGTTAAAGAAAGAAACGTCTTCTTTGAGATCATAGGCTTTACAAGATACTTTGACCTTCACAAGCACAAGATCAACAAAAAGAAGGCAAGCTTCTTCAAGTACTTCATGTCAGAGGTTGAAGACGGCGAGGAAGGTATAATGTTGAAGCGTCTTGACTCTACATATCAATCTGGAAAGAGGTCCAAAGACTGGTACAAAATGAAGGCTCAACAGACGTTTGACGCCTTCGTAACCGGTTTTCTCCCAGGGCAGGGCCACTTGGCTGGGTTGGTTGGTTCGGTACGTTTCTCGGCATATGTAAATGGCGAAGAAAAGATTATTGGAAAGGTCGGAGCTTTTCCACTCAAGGTTCGACAACGCATGACCGGAAAAAATGGAAAGTTGAAAAAGAAGTGGTACGGTAAGGTTGCCGAACTTCGAGGAGCAGACGTGACCAAGAATAAAAGACTGTTCCACTGTCAGCTTGTACGATGGAGAAAAGACAAAGACCCGGACGACTGTGTTGTGGAATTTAAGTAAGGAGAAGAGAGATGATAGGTAAAGTAATTAAATGGGAGCAGTTGAATTATGAAGGGACCGTGTTTCAATTTACGTACGGGCCTTTTATCTTTCAGGTGAACACGCCGTGTCCCACTATATCGATCTACATGCCAGACGCTTGTTTCCTACCCAAGAGTTTGATCAATAATAAAGAAAGAGTTTTGGTGCGTATCTTTGAACGCAACTTGGGTCAAGTATCGTGGAAGTCTTTCAATGAAACTGTTGAAAGGTTTCTGAAGACTGTCTATGGAACAGACTGCTAGGTTGTTTAGTTAAGGAGAGTACGATGTCGGAAGAAAGACAAACATTCAAACTACGTTTCCAACCGGGTGACCTTGCTTGGATCGTTAACAAAGACGGTTGGGTTCAGCTTGTTATAGTTCGTTCTGTTCATTGTTGTGAAGACGGATGCACATACTCGACTATCGGCATGTGTGGCGAAAGTATAAAGCTCAAAGACCGCAATGTAACAGATGCAGATATACTCCACTTTGACGATTGCAAAATACCTGGAGAATGGTGGAGGACAAACCTTTACTATGCAAAGGAAAAACTTATCGCCCATTGGAACGAAAACTACAAAAATCGTACAGACTTTGGCGATACAGAAGAAGATGAATGGATTGGGAAAGAAGATTATCCAACTTATAGGCCAGGCGAACATCCTACAAAGGTGGTGGATCCGAGATGAAGTCTTTACTGGATAAAAAGAAGAAAAAGTATTCGGTCGAAAAAGACGGCATTACACAAGGTCTGCTTCAGACCTGGATGAGCTGTCGTTACAAAGCACGTTTCTTTTTGGACGGCTGGCGAACAGTTGACACCAGAATGGCGCTGATTTTTGGTTCTCTTATTCACGGCATCAACGAGGCTGTATACAAAAAGGTTCGAAAAGGAAAAACAAAACATCCGCCTTCGACTAAAAAGATTAAGTCAATCACCAACAAGGCTTCCAAGATTTGGATCAAAGACAATCCAAGAGCAAGCAAACGGGCAAGGGAAATGTTGGCTGAGTCTGTAATGATAGCCAATATTTTAATGCCGTTGTATTTTGAACGTTGGGAGAAAGATGATTTCAAAGAAGCAGTATGGCAAGAGGTGGAAGGAAAGTTTAATCTTCCTGTAAAATTGAAAGACGGAAGACGTACAAGGTTCAGAGGAATGATAGACGGGTCTTTTCTTTCAAAAGGCCTTAACAAATTGTGGTTATTTGAAACTAAAACAGGTACAAGAATCAACCCGTTGAACCTTACAGACCGTTTGGCTTTTGATCTACAAGTTGGTTTCTACTTAAACGCTCTGTACAAACTTAAGGAAGCAATTCCTGAAGGCTTTCTTTACAATAACATTCGTCGTCCAGAGCTTCGTATAAGAAAGAAAGAGTCTCTAAAACAATTCGCAGATAGGATGGAAAACGATATACAAAAAAGACCTGATTGGTATTTTGTAAGGCTTCCGATATCTATATCAAAGAAAGAGTTTAAAGCAATACGCAAACAATTGTTTGTTATTGTACGAGAGTTTTATGATTGGTACGAAGGTAAGCTCGGACACTACAGATGTTCAGGACAGTGCGAAGGAAAGTACGGACGATGTGGATATCTTACAATGTGCGCAAACGGTGGAAAGCCGACTCCTATATATGTAAACTCTGGTTTTAGTTATAGGGAGCTTGACTAATGAAAGCAAAATTGACTGGGTGGAAGTTTGAGATAGGTGAAGAAGCAAAAGTAGATGAATGGCCTGTGAAAGTCATAAGTAGATCTTTCTCTTATATAGAGAACAGTGGAGGGTTTGAGTCAATAGAAACTTATTACTGTGAGAACATTTCAGAAGACTCTGTTTGGTCTTATGAAAACTTTGATGTTGAAGATATGGAGAAGAAAAAATGAAGGTTGTAGTCTTAGGAGCTGGTCCGGTTGGTTGTATTGCCAAGAGGCGTTTAAACCTTGTGAATATCAACGGTAATCTTTTCGACTCTATGAGCTATGACGAAATTCACAAAAGAACATTTAACCATGGAGCTCATTATCTTTGGAAACCTATTGAAGGTTTTTCTGTTAAACGTTGTAGAATTATTACAACTGTTGACGGTGATCAGGCTGTTGAAGAAAGCGTGCGTCGTTACAAAACAAAGGTTGGTCGATACGAAGAAGGGCGTGATTGGTCTAGACAGTTCAAACCGAAGTCAAAAGGATATCGAATAATATCTTTCCCTGACGTTGTAATTAACCACCATCACAAAGCCAAACGTATTGACGTGGTAAACAAGACTGTCACATTTGCAAACGGAACAGAAGACCACTTTGACGTTATTATAAGCACAATTCCTCTGAACATCTTAGTCCAGATCTCTGGTATGGTGGACAGACCGCAGTCGGTATTTGAATATCGTGAAATATACGTATATGAAACTCCGAGTATGCGTTGTAAGAACGAAGATATGGTTGTAGACTATGACTCGTCACCTACAGAGTCTGTATACAGACGTACATATCGAGACGGAAAATGTCATGCAGAGTCATTGAAGAAGTTTGACAAGCCTGACGCTATTTTAACGCCTGGTAAGATATGGACAAATGAGGAGACTAGAGAATGGGTAGAGCGTTTAAAAAGTTACAATATACATTGCTTTGGACGGTTCGGTACTTGGGAGGAAGATGAACTCTTGCACCAGGCGTGTGAAAAAGTTCAGAACTTTGTGGAGGGACTGTAATGTCAGGTTTCAGAGACCTTTCAATTATATATGCAGTGACGTCATTGTCGCCGTTTATACTGTGGAGGACAACGTGAAAGAGTTTGAAAAGATTTGGAAAGACCAGAGAGACTTTAATAAGAACTTCTTTCCAGCGCCAGAAACTTTCGACGATATGTCTGCTCAGACCAAAGAGCTAATACTTCATATGATGTCTGAGTGTGATGAGCTGTTGAGAGCAACGTCTTGGAAAATTCATAGGCGCAATAATAACAAGCCAAATCCTGAACAAGTGCGTGAAGAGCTTACAGACATATTCAAGTATTGGATTTCACTATGCCAGGTATGGGGAGTTTCACCGAAGCAAGCTGTCGAGGATTACTGGAGGAAAAGTATGGTAGTCCGCCAACGATATTCTGAAGAGTTTGTAATGCGTTTGAGCAAACACCGGATAGCTCTCTTTGATATAGACGGTGTTATAGCTGACTATTGTAATGGATTTTTAAGTTGGTTGATACGAGAAGCCTCTGCGGATTCGTTAAAGTCGTTGGCTGATAGGGCAAGAAATCTTGTAGATTCTCAAGTATGGATGTGCGCCGAGTCGTTGAAAATTGGTGAAGGAAAGTGGCAGGAGCTTAAACATAGGTTCAGAGTTACAAGAGGAAAAGTCTATTTGCCTGTGTTTAAAGACTCTCTCTATCTTCTAGACCTTTGTAGGCAAAAGGGATTTAAAATCGTTCTTTTGACCAGTAGGCCGATTGACAGGTATCCTAATATATACACAGATACTCTGGAATGGCTCAATAAGCATTCAATTCCATTCGACGCCATCTGGTGGTCGTCCGATAAAGACGAGATGCTTCTCTCCAGAAACTTGCTACCTAATATTGATTTTATGGTTGAAGACAATCTTCGATACGCAGATCAAATGGCGAATATCGGAGTCAAGGTTTATTTAATCAATAGATCAAATAAACCTATAGATGTTGGACGTAAAAAGTATAAGCGTCCTGGACAAATTAAAATAATCAAATCATTAGAAGAGGTGAAGGTATGACTGGACATCGAGATCACGAGTTTGTTGTAATTGAAAGTAAAAGGCTGGACTTACTTTTGAAGTCTGCAGGATGCCTAGTAACAGGCGACCTTACAGTGCCTGAATGGAGAGCTAGACTTAAAAAAGCAGTCGCAGACGTTAAAAAGAACGGAAGGATACTATCAGAGGTTATAGATGACGCTCTGAAAAAACTTTTAGTGGAGGAAGAAAAATGAACGGGCATAGAGATCATGCAAGGTTTACAGGGGAGGCTCCTAAGACTCCAATCGATAGGGGTCCTTTTGGACTGAAAGTTTCTCTTGATATGTGGGGACCGAAAGAAAACTTGATGGCGCACATATGGAATGAGCTAACAGCCAATTGGGGCAACGAACCTGCAAGAGTTGAAAAAGACGAAGATCTTACAACTCCGGAGATGGAACACGTGTACGAGGCGTTTGCAGGTAAAACTCTGTCACAGGTTCTTGAAGGCGTTCACTTTTGGTTCACTATCGACGGTGTGACAAGAGCGTGCACACACCAGTTGGTTCGGACACGTATTGGAGCTGCTATGATGCAACATGGCGGACGTGATAACGACTGGCGACATCGTCCGTGGACAATGCCGGAAACGATTCATCGTGCGTGTAGTTATTTTGATAGAGAGCCTGCGGAGAAGTTTAAGTACGATGACCGCTCTTATCAAATGCATCCGTGTGTAAGAGATCGAGAGGCTTTGGACAATTATATATACGGATCTGACGTAGACGGCGATATGGTTAAGTTAAAGCTCAGGGACCGCGTCTTTGAAGTTGTAGATGAATGCAAACAGTTATATGCAGCACTTGTTGATGCAGGTATTCCGTGGCAAGATGCTCGGAGGGTACTTCCCATTGGCCTGCAGACTTACATTCATATCAACTACAACTACCTTGCTTTGAAAGGCGTGTTGGCAAATCGACTCGAGCATGTGATGGATTGGGAGATTAACTGCGTGTCTCAGCTGATGTTACGTGAAATCAAAATGAAGTGCCCGTCAATATTCTCCAAGAACCTCGGTTCGCATTCTGATCGAATGAAGAAAGCAGCGTTTGAGAATATGGAGTCATGGCCTCCTGACGGAAAGTACGCTTCTGATAAGATGGGTGACGTGAGAACCCACAATCGAACGCAGATGCCGTTTTGGGTTCTTTCTCCAGAATCAATGGAGGGTGGTCCTATCGAATGGATACCTACCAATGGAATATATCCCAAAAATCTTAGACCAAAAGGAGAGAATAATGTCAAGTAAAAAGAAGAAGACTACAAAGAAAAAAGCTTCGACGGGTCCGGTACGTTTACCTACAGAACGTTCCAAGCCCAAGCAAAAACTTTCTTCTTATTCCATACTTTTGTATGGTGAGAAGAAGGTCGGAAAGACTACAATGTGTGCCGAGCCTGAGGCCACTTTGTTTGTACCTTTTGAGCCAGGCACAAAGGCTTTGTCGGTATTTGAAATGAAACCAGAGGACTGGGGACACTTCAAAAAGATTGTCAATGCATTATGCAAAGACAAAAAGAACAGGTTCAAGACTGTTGTCATCGACACTGTGTCAGTTGCTTACAAACGTTGTTGGGAGTGGGTTTGCAAGCAGCATGTCATTGGACACCCGTCTGAGGAGAAGTGGGGCAAGGCCTGGACTGACATCTCAGACGAGTTTACAAAGACGTTCGACAAGCTAATTCATTCTGGAAAAGGCGTTATATTCGTCGCCCATTCTCACACCCAGAGAATCGAGACTGTCGACGACGAGTATGACCATATCTCTCCTGCACTCCCAAAACAAGCGAACGAATACTTCTCTGCCATTGTCGATATCTGGGCATACTATGGTTATCGAAAAGGCAAAAGGTACCTTACGATTAACGGAGACGAAAGCGTTGCAGCTGGTCAGCGTATACCTGGTAGATTCTTGACACCAAAAGGCAAGAGACTTAAAAGGATTTACATGGGTGATAACTCTAAAGAAGCCTACAGTAATTTTGTTAAGGCTTTTAACAATACATACAAGCCACCAAAGGAGGTGACGAAGTCAAAAGTTAAAAAGACCAAGAAAAAGAGTCTCAAAAAGAAGTCCAAAAAATAAAAGGAGAAAAGTGAAATGAGTCTCAAGAGCATTTTGAAGAAGGGTCAGAAGAAATGGAAGAAGGCCCGCAAAGACGCCGAGAATATGGGGAAGTCCCAGGTGGAAGACGGAAGGTACGTTGCGAAACTTGTTGAGGTAAAGCCCGGCAAGTCTCAGGCAGGACGCGATCAGATTGTGTTCACGTACAAGATTCTGGAGGGCAAGCCCAAAGGCAAGAAGGTTTCTTCCTTCGAAGGAATTGAAACCGAAAAGAACCTCATGTTCCTCGCAAACAAGATTTCGAAATTTGGATACGAGGTTCCCGAAGATGCGACTGAAATTGTCGACGTGGTCGAAGAGCTTCAGAAAGAGAAGCCGACATGTCGCATCCGTGTCAAGGACAACGACGGCTTTGCCAACGTTTATCTTGACGGTCTCGTAGACGAGGAAGAAGTCGAAGAGTCCGAAGAAGAAGAAGAAGAAGAAGAAGACGAAGACGAAGACGAAGAAGAGTCCGAGGATGACGACGAGGAAGAAGAGTCGGAGGACGAGGATGAAGACGAAGACGAAAACGAAGAAGAGTCCGAAGAAGAAGAGGACGACGAGTCCGAAGAAGAAGACGACGAAGATGAAGATGATGAAGAAGATGACGAAGAAGAGGAAGAAGAAAACGAAGAAGAAGAGGACGAAGACGACGAAGAAGGGGACGATGCCGACGAAGACGAGGATGAGGAAGAGGAAGGCGAAGAAATCACAAAGGGCATGAAAGTTCTCGTCAAGAAAGGCAAGAAGAAGCTTCCCGGAAAGGTCACCAAGATTTTTGAAAAGGACGAAGCGGTCAACGTCAAGCTCGATGATGGCAAGCTCTTGAAAAAGGTTTCCATCGACAAGCTCGAAGAGTACGACGAAGACGAAGTTCCCGAGGAGCCCAAGAAAAAGTCAAAGGGCAAAAATGGAAAGTCCAAAGGCAAGAAAAAGAAAAAGTAGCGTGAGCGAAACTTCTTTAATGGGAGGGAGGCTTCGGCCTCTCTCCCTTCTGCAATTCTAAATTATAATTAGGAGTTCAAAATGGAGCCTTTGAAAGTTTTCAAACCTATGCCAATGAATATGAGGGAGCGTCTCACAGACGAGTTTTTCGTAGAGTGCAGGTCTATTCTGGAAAAGAAGGGTAAAGATTACTCTCCAGACGACGAGGCGTTTGGCGAGATCATAAAAATGGCACGTGCAACTAACACGTCGCCAGAACAGGTTATGTTTATCTACATGTTCAAGCACTGGTCTGCTATCCAGAGCTATGTGAAAAGAGGACGTGTAGAGTCAGAAGAGATTCACGGAAGACTGAGTGACCTTGCAAACTACGCTGCACTAATGTCTGCTTTTATAAAGTTTTACAGGTCGGGAACTGTAAATGGCAAATCCAACGTTGAAATTTTTGATGACGATTACTATAACTTTAAACACGGTGACAAGGTAAAACTTAATCCAACCGTAAAGTTTGAAGAAATCAACGAAGACCTTATGGACGCGTATGCTTGGACGATTGAACAGGGTGTGAAAGAGTGCAGTGATTATGTTGTTGAAGGAAAATCGTTCATAGACTCTCAAATAAAAGAACGTCCTAAGTTCATGAAACTAAAAGAATTTCCAAATAGGGTTTTTCTTAGAAGATTGTTTGTAAGGGTTTAACATGGCACGTCTTAAATTAAAAAGAAAGATTCGTGCTGAACAGTCCGGAATGAACAAGCTTCGTGGAAAGTATATAGCTCTTGACACGGAAACTACTGGACTGATTCCGTACGGACCTTGCAAACACTGGGGCTTCTATCCTGCCAGACCTTTTGCCTTTTCTTTTTGTGACTGGTACGGTAACAAGGCTTATATACGTTGGGAAGTCGATCCAAAAACACGTCGTGTTATACAAGAGAAAAAGACTGCTAAGATGATACAAGACCTTCTTGATAAGAAGGGAGTTGTAATCATATTCCACAACGCTTCATACGACTTGAAGATGATACAGTTTTCAGGTTTTGAGATACGCGGCAAGTATCACGACACTATGATTATGGCTCACGTTGTGACCGGAGGAAGTGAATTTACGTATGCACTTAAACCTATTACAGACAAGTTTTTTGACTTCCCACAACAAGACCAGAAAGATCTAATTGAAAGTGTCAGGTCAGCGTGGAAGCAAAACAAAAAAGTGCATCCTGAGTGGAAGTTCGCAGATAAAGCGTTCCAAGGAAGGCAACCTGTACAAGCAGACTATTGGATGGGTAATAGAAGGCTTTGCAAAAAGTACGCTGTTCAAGACGCAGTACGTACAATGTTGCTTTATCAGTTTTTGATAAAGAAGCTGAATAAAGATAAAGTACTTAAAGACGTTTACAGAAGAGAGATGCGGCTCCTTCCTGTTCTTGAAAAAATGGAACTGAAAGGTATGATGGTTCGCAAAGAAAAAGTTCTAGAACTGATAGAATACTATGAGAACTATATGAAAAAGCAGTTGAGGAAAGCAAATAAAGAAGGTGGTGGTAAAGACCTAAACTTCAGAAGTCATAAACAGTTAGTTAACGTATTCTTTGAGATACGGAAACACAAGCCAGAATTCTTTACACCTGGCGGAGCTCCCAAGATGGATAGCAAAGTACTTGGACGTCTCGCTGAGAAGGACAAGCTTGCCAAAGCTATTCTGGAGTATAGAACTGCAGCCCACGCTATTTCAGGTTTCCTTGAACCGTACACTAGGTTTTGGGTACCGGAAGATGGCCTGATGGTTTTACATCCAAACTTTAGACAAGTTGGAACTGTTACGGGACGGTTGTCTTGCTCAGATCCAAACTTGATGACAGTTTCTTCTGCGTCAACAGGTCGTCGTCGTTCAGATGTTGTAGAGCGTCCTCGTGAAGCTTTTGGACCTAGACCTGGTACCGTTTGGTACCTACCGGACTATTCACAGATTGAAGTGTGGCTTTTCTCTTTTATGTCTGGTGAGAAGGGTATGCAAAAAGCCTTGATGAGCGGATACGACTTCCATGGCTCGGTTGCAAATGATGTTTGGGGCAAAGAGCAAAACTTTAAAGAACGTTATAAGTATTGGAGGAAAAGAGCTAAAATTGTAATGTTCTGTAAGTTGTACGGAGGCGGAGCCAAAGCTGCTTCCAGACTTTTGGAGTGTTCGGTTGAAGAGGCAGAGGACTTTATATCAAAGTTCGATATGAGGTTTCCAGGTGTCAATAGATTTCAAAGACGTATGATCAACAGGGCAAACAGGCAGGGCTTCGTAAGAAATAAGTTTGGAAGGATTTATTACTTACACCACAGCCAGTCTTATCGTGCAGTCAATTACCTTATACAAGGAACTGCCGCAGACATTTTGAAGAACGCTTTGTACTATGTTGATAAGATGTTGAAAGAGAAGTGGCCTGGTTGCAGTCTTTTGCTTCCTTTGCACGATGAAATATGTGTCGAAGTTCCTCTCGAGTACCACAGCAAGAGGCTTATGAGAGAAGTAATATTTGAAATGCAAAGAGACTCTGACAGGGTTGGTGTTCCAAAGCCGTTACCTGTTGGAATGAAAATATGTAAGACCCATTGGGATGAAACTACAGAAATTGAGAATGTATAATGGCTATGAGTAAACGGCTATTGTGCCAAAAAATATGCAGGTTGTCAAGAATAGTAAGAACTAGACACGGTTGTTCGAGTCTTCAAAAAGATGAACTTAAACAGCTGTATAGTTATCTTTCACTTAAGCAGAAAGAAGTAGAAGACCTCGAGCTAGAGATCTCAAGATTAAGGACTCAGCTTAAATCGAAAGGCAAGTATAAATGATAAACCAAAAAACGTTTACGACGCATGGCGTCAACTTTACTGGAGAGTCGGGCGACCAGTGGACCGGAGACTGCCCTTTCTGTAGTAAAGAGGGAAAGTTTTACGTTAACGTCAACAATGGACTTTGGGATTGCAAGACGTGCGGTTTAAACGGAAACATTTCTGAATTTTTGAATCAGACGTCTCTTATTTACAAGAAAAGGCTTAAGAAAAAATTACTGATTAAGCTCGCCAAGGATAGGGGTCTTCCTTCAAAGGCTTTCAAAGGATTAGATATCGGATGGAATGGAAAGTCGTTTACTTTTCCTGTCAGAGATGCGAAGGGAAAAGTTGCAGATATTAGAATGTTTAAAACCGGATCAAAGTTTATACGTAGTACTCCAGGATGCAAGACAGGTTTATTAGGGCTAGATAAAATTGGAGAAAATGTTGAAGAGCCTATTATAGTATGTGAAGGAGAGTGGGACAAAGTTGCTTTAGATTTCCTTTTGAAAAAAGTGGGAAAACCTGGAAAGGTTGTAGCTGTTCCAGGGGCACAAGTTTTTAAGCAGCATTGGGTTCCGTATTTTGACGATAGAATTGTATACGCAATGTATGACAATGACAACCCTGGAGAGAACGGAGAACTTGTTCTTGAAAAAAGACTGACAGGGACTGCAAGTGAACTCTGGTATTTGCATTGGATAGAAAAACTTCCGTCTGGTTTTGATGTACGTGACTACGTGATCCGTGCACGTCGAGACAAAAAATTCAAAAAGTATTATAAGTCCATTATGTCAATGCTTCGGTCCTCTCCGAGGAAAGAGACTTCTAAGGATACAACGTATTTGAATGAAAAGGGTAAGAAGGTTATAACGAAAAAAGTTAAACCAATCTCTCTTAAGAAGGTATTTAAGGCATTCAACAAATGGTTGTATCTACCTAATACAGACGCGATTGAAGTTACACTTGCTGTAATGGCTTCGAATAAAATGGAAGGAGATCCGTTATGGATGTTTCTTGTCTCTCCTCCAGGGTCTTGTAAGACTGAAACGCTATCGTCTTTATCGAAATGTAAAAATGACGTATACGCAACGTCTTCTCTTACGCCTCATTCGTTAATATCTGGAGCGTCCTGGGTTGAAGGATCTGATCCAAGTTTGATACCGAGGTTGAATGGAAAGGTTCTTGTTATAAAAGACTTTACAACAATCATGCAGAAAAGGGAGCAAGAGCGTGATGAGATATTTGGTATCCTCAGAGACGCTTATGATGGTAAGTGTTCTAAGGTTTTTGGAACTGGTATTACTCGAAGCTACTCTAGCAGCTTTTCTGTTCTCGCTGCGGTCACACCACGTATATATGAAGTTGCGGAAAGCCATCAGTCGCTTGGAGAGAGATTTCTGAAATTTACAATGGCCGATAACATGAAACATTACTCTGAGGAAGAAATTATTAACAAGGCCATTTCAAACGTTAACAAAGAGAATAAGATGAAAGACGAATTGGCAAACGCTGTATATGCTTTCATGCAAAATAAATATTTGGGTTTCGTACCCGATATGCCAGACGAGGTAAAAGCGAAGATTATTGCATTGGCGAGGTTCGGTGCAAGAATGCGTGGCACTGTATCTAAAGAAAAACATCGACAAGACATTGTAAAGTCAAGACCGTCTGCGGAAGTTGGAACTCGAATCGCAAAACAGTTAACAAAACTTGCGTACTCGCTTGCAATGATAAGGAATAAAAAGTCTGTAGGTGACAGGCAGTATAAATTGGTTAAGAAGACTATGCTAGATACTATTCCACAAAGGTCAGAGGATATTGTACGTCTTCTTTTCAAGAAGTGCAAGACTATTGACGATACATTAACAACAAAAGAAATTTCTCATGGAACCAAGTATCCGCTTGCAACTGTGTTTAGAATTTTATCAGACATGGTTATGCTGGAAATAGTATTACAAGTTGGTCCGGCAGGTAAGCATCAGTATACACTTTCACCTTATATACGAAAGCATTTAAAGACAGCAGAACTGTACACAACGTCTGAAGAGTTGAATAGAACGTCGATGATGAGAAAACGTTTAAAGATGAAGAAGAAAAGGAAAAGAAAAAAGTTGGTGATCGTTTGAGGATTGAATTTTACAAAAAAGAATTGTGGGAATATGGACAGTATGTTTTGCACTTTATTAAAAGACGTGACTTCAAAGGTTCTATACTTTATAAAGACGAGATACCAATTTCATGTATTCCTGGAGAAGGAGTCATACTTGAATACCTTAGACGAAAACAATGCATGCCGGTTCTCGATGGGGTAGGAAACTTTTTTAGACTTTTAATTCATTTTATGTCGAGAGACGGTCGAGACTTCAAACAGTTCGATGGAAGATTGGCTATTGTGGCTTTGATGAAAGGCTTGAGTTTTTTAC
>Ga0180432_10000544_pt1 | contig 62619 bp, 48 predicted proteins | sample SS_ome_10_FD_132414 | JGI IMG/M metagenome (GOLD analysis project Ga0180432, IMG submission 132414) | Hypersaline lake sediment archaeal communities from the Salton Sea, California, USA - SS_1_MS_2 metaG | ecosystem: Environmental > Aquatic > Non-marine Saline and Alkaline > Hypersaline >... | reverse complement strand
CGAAAAAACCCGTGCACCCCCCTGAGGACTTGAAATTCGATGGTCACCCTGGGGTATTTCCATGAAGGTGAGCTACGAAAAGGAAGGGAGGGACATGACCTACGTACACCGCGAAACGCTCTCGCCCGTCCGTCCGTTGAACTCCCGCCCGAGGTAGGGTAAAATAAGGGTTTCTTGCCTCGGATATGCGAGATGGAAAATCTGTCCACCGCCCACCCCTTCTCGAGGAAGATCAAGGAGGGCTGGGGAAAACTCAGACGCCTCTACCTCTGCCACCTGCGACCCGGCGCCGTGAAGGCCTCCATCGCGCGCCGCAAGGGCGCCTGCCAGGGATGCGCCGAATGCTGCGATCTCCTCTTCCGGTGCCCCTATCTCGACGAACGGAAGAAGTGCACCATCTACGACCGCCGCTTCAAGCCCTGCGCCGCCTTCCCCATCGACGAGCGAGACGTCCGCGACATCGCCTGCGGGTTCTACTTCGACCGCGAGGGCGCCGAGAAGAGGCTTCTCGGACTTCCCCTCGCGCCCTGGGCGAAGCGGGAGATCCTCCTGGCCGGGCTCGCCTCGATCGTCGGCGGAGGCGCGGGCCTCGCCATCGCCCTGCTCGACGGCCTGCCCGGCGGCTGGGTCGCGACCGCCGCCTTCGCCGCGTTCCTCGCCTTCTCCCTCTTCTTCTTCCGCAACCCCGCGCGCCTCGCCCCCGAGGGCACAGCGCTCCTCTCCCCGGCCGACGGCCGCGTCACCGACGTCCACGAGGTCGACGAACCCGACTTCTTCAAGGGGCGCGTGTTGCGCGTGGGCGTGTTCATGTCGCTGTTCGACGTCCATGTGAACCGGGCGCCCGGCGAGGGACGGGTCCTCTTCTCGCGCCACCGCGACGGCGCACACGGAAACGTCATGCGCCGGGACGCCTGGGAGAGGAACGAAAACGTGCTGCTGGGGCTCGGAACCGACCGGGGGCCGGTGGGGGTGAGGCTCGTGGCGGGCGCGGTGGCCCGGAGGATCGTGGTGGACCGAAAGCCCGGCGACCGGGTGATCCGGGGAGGGGCGCTGGGCATGGTGAAGTTCGGCTCCCGGGCCGAGCTGATGGTCCCGGCGGAAGCCGGCTGGAAGGCGCTCGTGCGGGAAGGCGACCGGGTGAAGGGGGGCGTCACGCCCCTGATGGAGAAGGAAGAGGCTGACCGCGAGGCGGAGGGGGGCGGGCCGTGAAACGAAAAAACAAAGGCAAGAAGAAGAAGAAGAAGAAACTCAACCAGAAGACCCGCCGCGCGGTGGCGGCGATGCTGCCCAACCTCCTGACGCTCGGAAACGCGGTGTGCGGGTTCGGGGCGATCGTCTTCATCGCCGGGGCGGCGTCGGGGTGGGAGCCGGACCAGGGGCTCCGGGCCGCCTTCGACGACATGAAACTGCAGATCGCGTGCTGGCTCGTTTTCGCGGCCCTGGTCTTCGACGCCCTGGACGGGAGCGTGGCGCGGATGACCCGCCAGACGAGCAACCTCGGCGCCCAGCTCGACTCCCTGTCCGACGCGGTCTCCTTCGCGCTCGCCCCGGCCTTCCTCGTCTGGAAGATCATCGCGCTGCTGCCCCGCGACGTGATCCACATCCCCCAGAAGGTGGCCTGGGTCCTCGCCCTCCTCTACCTGGTCTGCGGGCTGCTGCGACTGGCCCGGTTCAACATCGAGACGGGACCCGAGATGGCGCGCACCAAGTCCTTCAAGGGACTGCCCACACCCGCGGCGGCCATGGTGATCGTCTCCCTCACGCTCCTCGCGGTCGACATCCTCATGGACGGCGGCGAGCGCTTCGCCTGGGTGACGAACGCGTTCTTCCTCGCCATCCCGGTCATCGCCTTCTTCATGGGCATTCTCATGGTCAGCCGCGTCCCCTACCCCCATCTGGTGGAGCGGCTCTTCCGGGGCAAGCGATCCTTCCACTACCTCGTGCAGTCCGTGTTCGTCCTGGCGGTCCTGGCCGTCCTGCCCTACCTCTCCCTCTCCGTCGCCCTCATTTCCTCGATATACGTGATCGCGGGGCTCGTCCTGTTCGTCCGGGAGAGGATCCCGGCCAAGGCCCCGGCCGGGGCGGAGGAAGCCCCTCCCGCGCCCGCGGCCGATGCGCAGGAAGCGAAGGAATGAACGAGGACAGGGTTTTCATCGGACTCGGATCGAACCTCGACGACCGGCGGGGAAACCTCGAGCGCGGGCTGGAGGCGCTGGACGCGCTTCCGCGCACGCAGCTCGTGCGCGCCTCCGCCTTCCACTGGACGCCGCCCTGGGGATTCCGGGACCAGCCCTGGTTCCTCAACGCCGCCTCCGAGATCGAGACCGGCCTCGCCCCCCGCGCCCTCATGGACGCGCTGCTCGAGATCGAAAAACGGGCGGGTCGCATCCGCAACCGGCCCAACGGCCCCCGCGTCCTCGATCTCGACATCCTCCTCTACGGGGACCGCGTGATCGAGAAGCCCGGGGACCTCGTCGTGCCCCATCCGCGCATGGCCGGGAGGGCCTTCGTGCTCGTGCCCCTCGCCGAGATCGCCCCGGACGTCGTGCACCCCGTCGAAGCCGTGACCGTGACCGCGCTTCTGGAACGACTGGGCCCCGAGGCGCCGGACGGCGTGCCGCAGGAGATGGACCATGAAAAGGCCTGAACGCCTCCACGGGAAGCGAGCCGTGGCGGCCTGGCGGACCCGACTGCCCGGCGGCGCGGCGCTGGGCTTCGTCCCCACCATGGGCGCCCTTCACGAGGGGCACCTGAGCCTCGTGAGGGCGGCCCGCGAGGAAAACGACGTCGTCCTCGCCAGCGTCTTCATCAACTTCATCCAGTTCGGCGCCGGCGAGGACCTCGACGCCTACCCCCGCGATCTCGAAGGCGACCTGGACAAGCTGGGCGAGGCCGGCGCCGACGCCCTCGTCACCTTCCGCGACGGCGAGATGTACCCGCCGGGCTACGCCACCTACGTGGACGTGGAACGGCTGACCGCGGGGCTCTGCGGCGCCTCCCGGCCCGGGCATTTCCGCGGGGTCACCACGGTGGTGGCGAAACTGTTCAACCTGGTCCGGCCCCACCGGGCGTATTTCGGCCAGAAGGACGCACAGCAGGCCGTGGTGATCCGGCGGATGACCGAGGATCTGGACTTCGGCATCCGGATCCGGGTCATGCCCATCGTGCGCGAGGCCGACGGGCTGGCCATGAGCTCCCGGAACGCCTACCTCTCCGCGGAAGAGCGCAAACGCGCCCTCGGGCTCAGCCGGGGCCTGTTCCGGGCGCGGGATCTCGTCGCGGGTGGCGAGAGGGACGCGGGAGCCGTGGTGGAGGCCGTCCGCGAGATCATCGAAACGGTGGCGGGAAAGGAGGCGCGCGTGGACTACATCGCGGTGGTGGACCCGGAAACCCTGCAACCCGTGGACAGGATCGAGACCAGGGCGCTGGCGGCCGCGGCGGTGAAGGTGGGGCCGGCGAGGCTCATCGACAACGTGTGGCTCGAGCCGCCGGACCACGCAGAAAAAACGGGCGGATCCGCATAAAAAACGGGGCAATCCGGAACGGGAAGACTACGATAGCCGTGGTTTCGCGTTGCCGGCCGAGGCGGTCGGCGTTGCGGCGATCAGGAAGAGACGATGGCCAAGGACCCCAAGAGCGTGGCGATCGTGGGCATGGGGCCGGCGGGCCGCGCCCTGGCGGGCGCGTTCGCGGACGCGGGCTTCCCCGTGGTCGCGGTCTGTTCGCGGGGTTCCGAGAGGCTTTCGAAGGCCATCAAGGCCGTCGGCCTGAAGGACGTCAAGGGGACGGGGAACGCCGCCGAAGCGGCGGGCCTGGCGAGCATCGTCGTCCTCGCCGTCCCGGACAAGGCCATCGCGGAGGTCGCCAGCGAAATCGCCTCGGACGGCGGCTTCGAGGAAGGAGACCTCGCGGTCCACCTGAGCGGGTCCCTGCCCTCCTCCGTCCTCGAACCGGCCCAGGTCCGCGGAGCCCGCGTCGGATCCATGCATCCCATCAAGAGCTTCGCCGGCGTCGAGGAGGACCGCGACTTCTCGGGCGTTTGCTTCGGCGTGGAAGGACAGGACGACGCCGCGCGCCGCATCGCGAAGATCGTGAAGAAGTTCGACGGGATTTCCCTGACGCTCCGCACCGAGGACAAGGCTCTCTACCACCTGGCCGCCTCCATCGTCTCCAACTTCACCGTGTCCCTGTTCCACCAGGGGCTCACCCTCCTCGAAGGAATCGGCGTGGACCGGAAGACCGGCCTGCTCGCCCTCGGGACGCTCCTCAAGGGCACCGTCGACAACATTTCCAGCGTCGGGATCCCCAGCGCCCTCACCGGCCCCATCGCCCGCGGCGACGTGGAGACGGTCCGCGCCCACCTGGAGGCGCTGAAGGAACACGCCTCCGAACGCCTCCCCCTCTACGCGTCCCTGGCCCGCTACACCGTCGAGGTCGCCCTCGAAAAGGGATCCCTCCACACCGAGGAGGCCGAGGTCTTCAAGTCCATGCTCGCCCGCTACATGTAACCCCCTCGCCAGCGCAAGGCCGGAAGTCGAAAATCGAAGGATTCTTGCCCCTTGGACTTTGGACTTCGGGCTTTGGACTTGGGACTTCGGACCCCTACACGTCGAATTGTCGTTTTCCTGGAAACATTTCCGGGGTTGCTGTTTGTGGGAGGCGTGTGTCCCGGCCCACGCGGGCTTTCAGCCCGGGACCACGGCGATGCCGCGGCGATATTTCACGGCCGGCGTTCGCTGCATGGCTGCGTCTGTAACGAGTCACCTGTAACCTGTGTGGCTGTGCTTTGCTACTACGGGTTGGCAGCAGCCCACAGCATAAACAGGTTACGGGTTACGGGTTACAAACAAACCAGACCCAACCAACCGGCGGCCTCTCTCCAATCCCTACGCGTCCCCGCTCCTCCGGCTGAAATCGGTATCCGGCGTCCGCGTGAATGGCCCGCGCCGCCTCGGCTTGCGTCCGAAGCGCATCTGCAGCGCGCCGAGCCACAGCGCGCCGGCCAGGATGACGAGCCCGCCGGCGAGTTCCTTGCCGGCGGGAAACTGTCCCAGAAAGACGAAAGCCATCGGCAGGACGAACAGCGGCTGGATCGCGACGACCATGCCCGAGCGGGACAGCTCCCAGTAACGATAGGAGCGGAACGTGAGCACGTGGCTCAGGCAGGGGCCGAGCAGCGCCCCGAGAAGCGTCACCAGCCAGTAGCGAAGCGGCACGGAAACGTCCCAGGCGCCCCGCGCCGTGGTCCACGCCACCAGCACCACCGCCCCCCCCGCCAGGCGGAAGAACACGACCGTTTCCGGGCGGTGGGGCTTGACGAGAAGCTTGGCCAGCAGCATCTGCCAGGCCGCCGCCGTGCAGCCGAGCAGCGTGAGCAGCACGCCGAGACCGACCAGCTCGAACCGGCCCAGCGTGCTGAAGGCGCCCCCGGCGATCATGAGCCCCAGGGGCAGGATCTCGACCCGCCGGAACCGCTCGCGGAGGAACACCGCGCCGAACAGGAGGATCAGCACCGGCAGGAAGCGGTGGAGGAAGGCCGAGAAGGAGGGGTCGAGCAGGGCGAGGCCGGCCCACGTCAGGAGCATCCCCGCCGCGGTGAGCGGGCCGAGGAGCCCGATCTTGAGAAGGGAACCCCGGGGGGGGATCACGTCCTTCGCCCCTCCCGAGACCAGGCAGATCATGAGCGCGTACGACGCGCCGGCGGTCGTCCATACCGCGCTGAACGTCTCCGGCTCGAAGCCCCGCAATCCGTACTTCGCCGTGACGAAGTTCGTGGACACGAGCGCAGCGCCCCCCAGCGCGTAGAGGAACCCACGCACCGGATCGCGCGGCGCGGCGCCGGGCGCCAGGGGAACGGCCGCGACGCGCCCTGTCGCCTCATCGACACGCTGTCCGGGAACGTCCATGCCGCGATTCTTGGCCTTCCGCTTCCGCGAAGGCAAGCGCTTTTTCCCATTCGTGTTTCCTCTTGATCACGCCTCCACGAGATCCATGCCCTCCTGCGCGGTGACCTCGCCGTGAGACACGGAGCGAAGCGGCGTGGCGGAGCACCGTTTCCCTTGCCGCGCCGCCCCGGATCCGTTATGCAAGGGGAGAGGGCGCAGGATCTTTCGGAACGAGACATGAACGTGGTCGACATCCAGCTCTTCTCCTCCCAGTGCAACGCCAATTCCTCGGCGGTCAACGTCCGCGTGGTCTTCGACGAGGACCTCTCCGATCTCATGCCCTACCTCAACGCCACCCAGAAACGCTGCCAGTACTATCCCCAGTACCCGGCGGCCCGGTTCGTCCTGGACGGACACTGGGTGCTGGTCCGCGGCGACGCCGTGTCCGGATTCGTCTACGAGGACGAGGAATCCGCCCGGGAAGGGGGCCGGAAACTCGGCGCGTTCCTGCGCGCCTTCGACGCCTCCCGCGATTCCATCGAACCGGACGCCACCCCGTTCGATCCGCCCTCGGTCATGGAGGTCTTCAAGTCCCTTCCCCGGCGCCCGGCCTGCCGCGACTGCGGCTTCCCCTCCTGCATGGCCTTCGCCGCGGCCGTGGCCCGCGAGGAGGCCCAGCCGTGGGATTGCCCCTGGATGGAAGAGGACGGCGCAACGGCCTGATCGCGACAGGCGGCAATCGACGTCATCGCTCTTTGGACCGCAGAACAGCGTTCGCGATGCGGTTGCCGGAAGCTTACCCTCGGATGGAGACCCGCTTGGAATGGAAACATCGGAAAAGGACCATTTCAAGATAGGCGTCCTGTTTTTGGCGTGCTGGAAGCGATCGAAAAGGAAACGGTCCGGTCGACGGGCTCAGGATCGACCGTGAGCCGGGTCGAACGGTCGAAGCGGCTCGCCCTCCAAGTTTTCATGGTTTCTAGGAGCAGCACCGCGCGCGCCGGCGCCCGGGGAACCGGGGACGGCCGGGGAAACGCGTTTGCCGTTTGTGGGAGGCGTGTGTCCCGGGCCACGCAGGCTATCGGCCCGGGACCACGGCGATGCCGCATGCTCGCTGCATGGCGGTGTCTGGTACCGGTAACCGGTAACCGGTAACCCGTGCTGGCCGTGCTTTGCCACAAACGGATATTGGCAACCCACAGCATAAACAGGTTACGGGTTACCGGTTACAGACAACCCGGATCCAATTGCCGGCGTAGCCGGCATCAGGGTGATCAGGGGATGCTCCAATCCAAAATCTCCAATCCCTACGCGTCCCCGCTCCTGCGGCTGAAATCTGCATCCCACCCTCTACCCTCCCCCCGCCCTCGCCACCATCTGGAGGACCGCCTCTTTCGGCACCGCCCCGATCCGGCGGTCCAGCTCCAGCCCGCCCCGGAACAGCACCAGCGTCGGAATGGACTGCACTGCGAACTGCGCCGCGACGCGGGGACTCGCGTCCACGTCCACCTTCGCCACCAGCGCCTTCCCCTTCTGCTCCCGCGCCACCTCCCGGAGCACCGGCGCCACCACCTGGCACGGCCCGCACCACGGCGCCCAGAAATCCACCAGCACCGGCAGGGGCGCCTCCAGCACCGCGGACTGGAAATCCGCGTCCCCCACCTCGAACGGATCGCCCCCGAGCGGCAGGGGCGCCTTGCACCTCCCGCACACGGGACGGTCCTTGAAACGGGACGGCGGCACGCGGTTCTTCGCGCCGCAGGCATCGCAGGCCAGAATGACGGGATTCGCCATGAAGCGGGTCTCCAAAGATCACGGCCGGAGCATGCGCAGCTGGTACAATCGTATCTTCCCGTTGTATCCATTGCGCAGGATTTTACAACACCCGCATCATGCGTCCACTCGAAGCGCTCGCGCCCGCCCTCGCCCTCCTGCTTCCCGCCCTCGCCAGGGGCGCCGGGGAGAACCCGACCCCCTCCCGCCTCGTCGGCGTGAAGACCTCCCCTCTCTCCGAACGCCTCCAGGACGAATGGGACGAGCTCGCCGGCGGAAACGATCCCGCGGACTTCCACACGCTCTGCCGCCGGGCCCTCGACGCCGGCGACGACGGCATGGCCGCCCATCCCGACGGCCGTTGGCTCCGCACCGGCCTCTACGTCTCCGCGCGCCTGTTCGAGCTGCGCGAAGACGCCCTCGCCTCCTGGCGGCGGTTCGCCGGGCCCGGCGCCCGCGGCGCCGAGCGCGCCCTGCCTCCGAGGCCTCCGGAACGCGCCCTCCTTGCGATCGTGCGCCGTTTCCCCAACACGATCCCCGCCTTCCGCGCGGCCCTCCGCCTGGCCGATCGCCGCCTTGAAGAAGGGCGGCCCGAGGACGCGCTCGAGATCCTGGAAGGCGTCCCGGCGTGGGAAGACGCCCCGGCCCTCGCCGCGAGAGCGGCAACGAGAACGGCCTTCCTGCGCGCCCGGCTCGGACTCGACGCCGGGCGGCCGGAGGCCGCGGACCGCCTCGGGAAGAACCGGCGGGACGGCCGGCGCCTCACGGCTTCCTTCGCCCGGCCCCTCGGCCGGCGGGAATGGACCTCCCCGGATCCCCCCCCGGCGGGCCCCGTCTGGATGGCGGTGGGCGAGCAGCGCCTGGTTCTGATCGAGCCCCACCGCGTCGAGGCCGTGGCCCTGCGCGAAAGCGGGGCCCTGGAAACGCGCGTCACGAGCCGGCGTCTCGCCTCCTCGGCGGCGCGGGCCTTTCTCGATCGGGACCGCCTCTTCGTGACCACGAAGACCGAGCCCTGGCCCTGGAAGCTTCCCTCGGGGAAGCGCGAGAAACCGGGCAACGAGATCCTCGCGCTGGATCCGGATGCCGGTCGCCTCCTCTGGGAAGCCCGGCCCCCCGCTTCCCTGGAGGTCCAGGGGCGGACGGCGGCCTTCGTCTCGGGCGCCGTGGTGTGGCGGGGCGAGGTGGCGGTGGTGGTTTCGCGGCGTCCCCGCGGCGGGGCGGAGGAGACCTTCCTGCTTCGCCTCGACGCGTCCGGGGGAACGGTCCTCGGGCGCGTCCGGCTCGCGGCCACCGCGCGTCCGCCCAGGGAGACGGGGGCTCCGTCCCTGCGCTGGACCCTGCTTCCCCGCTTGGAACGGCTCTTCGCCTGCGACGGGCGCGGGCGGGTCCTGTGCCTCGACGACGCGGGCCTCCGGTGGATCCACGATGCGGAGGCGTCCAGCCCGGATCCGTTTCCTCCGCCCTGGAGGCTGCAAAGGCGCCCCCTCGCCGTCGTGTCCGGCCGCGTTCTCGCGGCGCCCCTCGTCCCCCCGGGCCTCGTCTGCCTCCGGGCCTTCGACGGCGCCCGCCTGGGAACCCGCGCCGCACCGGCCCTGCAGGCCCTGGTGCCGGCGGAGCCGGGCCGGGTCTGGGCGCGGGGCGAGGGATGGGTCGCCCGGGTCCGGGTGGGGGACCCGGCGCTCGCCTTTCACGCCGAGCGGACGGTGGAGGCGGGAAGCGGGACCGCCTTCGCGTTCGGCTCGATCCTCGGCCTTCCCGCGCGCGGCCGCCTGCATCTCGTGGGATCCTCGCCGGCGTACCGGAAGACGGTGGTGGTGCCCGGGGCAACGGCGGCGTTCGCGGTCCGGGACGGAATCCTCTACCGCGGGCGCTATGGTTCGGCGTCCGCGTTCCGTCTTCCGCGCCGCCGGTCGGACCGCGTCCTCGGCGCGCTTCCCTACATCGAGAAGGCCCCGGAGGCGGAAGCCGTGGTCCTGTTGTTTCCCTGGCTTTCGAGCGGGGACGCGCGCCTGCGGCGGTGGGCGGCGGATTTGTTGCGGCGCAGGACGGGTCGCGCGTTCGACTTCGATCCGGACGCGCCCGAGGCGAAGCGGCGGGAGGCGCTGTCGAGGCTGAGACGCCGGCTTTCGGGGGAAGGCCGGTGAGAGCCGTTCGCGCCGTGGCCGGATCGGGATTTTCCAAGGGTTTCGTCAGCGTTCCCGGTGTCGAAAGAAACCCGTCCTTCGGATAGAATCGGTCGGCACGAGACTTCAGAGAAGGAGAGTCCCATGGCTGTTATCACGCGCATTCCGGTGGTCCTCCTGATCCTGTCGGCGTCCGTCTGCGCGCTGGAGGAGGGGGGAAGCGAGCGATACGTCACGAAGGTCTATGACGTGGGCTTCTTGACGCGTTCCGTGAAGGACCACGAGTGCAAGGAGATGGGGCTCTTGCCCGTGGAGAACTACGAGCCGCCCAAGCCGGCGGTCGCCTCGGGGGGCCTGGAAGCCGAGACGGTTCTGGCGATGATGCAGGGCCTCACGCTCGACTGGGAGGAGCCGGCGTCCATCCAGAACACCGAGGGGTACATCGTCGTGGTCCACAAGGCCGCAGTGCACCGCCGGATGGAGGCCCTGGTCGAATCGCTGAAGCGCAAGCGGGGGACCACGGTGACCTGCGTCGTCCGCGTGTACGCGGTGGAAGCCCCGACGGGCCTGGCGGGCCGGGGCGTTTTCGGCGCCGAGGCGGGGGAGGCGATGTGGGAGCGGCTCGGGACGTCGAGCGCCCTTCGTCTCGTCCAGGCGTGGACGCTGACGGGCGTGAACGGGCAGAAGGTGGCGGCGTGGGAGGGCCGGGAGCGGACCTACCTCCGGGACTACGATCCGCAGGTCGCCCAGGAGTCGAGCATGGCCGATCCCCTGGTGGCGACGCTTCGGGAGGGCTTTGCCTTCGCCGTGCGCTGCACGGTGGCCGGCTCCGGCCACGTGCTCGCGGACGTGAAGGCGTCCGTCGCCTCGCTCGCGGGAGAGATGGAGGACAAGGACTTCAAGACGGAAGGCCTCGGCGTGCTGGAGAAGCCGGAGGTGGCCGTCCAATCCTTCGAGACGAGCCTTCTGGTGCCGGTGGACGGCGTGGCGTTGATCGGGTCCTTCGAGGCGGAGGCGGCGACGGAGAAGGGAAAGCCTGGCGGGGAGTCCGCCGGGGAGGGATCGGCCCGGCCGGCGGATGCGAAGCATCTGTTCGCGATTCGCGTCCACGTGCGGGAGGCCTTCGAGGAGGCGAAACGGCGCTGAGGGACGCGAAAGCCTCGGATTGACACTCCGCACGGCCTCCTCTATGATGTCGGGTTGCCTCCGGGAAAGCGCTGGAGGAGGCTTTGGATCGCAAGGCATGCTGAAGCAGTCCGACATCGATTTCGCCAACGAGGTCCTTCGCCAGGGACTGGTGGGCCGGGACGTCGTCGAGGAATGTATCAACATTCTCAAGAACCTGGGCGAGATGGGGGTCGAAGACGCGCTGGATGGGATCATGTGCCTCAAGGGCCATCTGGACGAGGCGCAGGTCTCCCAGGTCTGGAAGTCGGCCTTTGAGGTCGAGTTCGACGAGGACCAGGAGGAAGCCTTCCACCTGGAGGATTTCCAGGACGAAGGGGACGCGCCGGCGGAGGCGGCCCCCGCCGCGGGGAAAGCGGAGGAAGCCGAAACGCCGCCGGAAGCCGGGCAACCCCCCTCCGGGGCGAAACCCGCTTCGGCCGAGAAGGCCGCTCCCGCGAAAGGCTTGCCGGACCTACCGGGCTTCACGCTCGAGGCGAAGCTGGAGAAGGACATCACCGGCATCAACTACCTCGGCGTGCCGTCGGGGAAGAAGCGCAAGGCCGTGGTTCACATCCTCTATCCGCAGGTGGCCGGGGACGAGGCCTTCATGGGGTGGATGATCAAGCACGGCCGGCGCTTGGCGCGCCTGGACCATCCCTCGGCGGCGAAGTTCTATCCCGTGCAGCCCTTCCAGAACCGCGCCTTCTTCGCCCAGGAGATCCCGCAGGGGGAGGATCTTCCCACGATCCTGGAGGAGGAAGGCGTCATCGAGGAGGAGCGCGCCCTTCTTCTGCTGGAGCAGGTGGCGGAGGTCCTGCAGCACGCCGAGGAGCGGTCCATCTTCCACGGGCGCCTGACGCCGCAGAACGTCTTCCTCCTGGACGACAACCTGGTGGAGCTCCGTTTCTTCTCGTTCGCGGAACGGGAGCGGAAGCTGTTTCTGGAAGAGCCTCCGCCGGAGGCGTTGCCGTTCATCCCGCCGGAGATCCGTTCGGGCAAGCCGGCGACGGTGGTTTCCGACCTGTACTCGCTGGGGAAGATCCTTCTCCGGATGACGGGGGCGGACCAGGAACCGCCGAAGCCGCTGAGCGAGGCGGGCCGGCGGATCGTGGGCAAACTGATCGCCGTGGTTCCCTCGAAGCGGTACCGCAAGGTCCAGTGGCTTCTGAAGGATCTGGAGCGCTATTTCGAGGGCAAGGCGATCTCGGAGGAGGTGGAGCCGGAACCGGAGGAAGCCCCGTCGAAACCGCGGGCGAAGGCGGGCAAGCCGGCGGCCGCGAAGAAGAAGACCGGCGCGAGGAAGAAGTCGAAACCCCCGAAGGCGGCGAAAGCGAAGCCGGTGGAAGCGGAGCCGGTGGAAGCGGAGCCGGTGGAAGAGGAGGCGGAAGAGGCCGTGGAGACGGCGGAGCCGCAGGGCCGGGTTCGCCCGAAGGCCGGGGAGCCGAAGCGGGGCCGGGAGAAGCGCCCGTCGGGTCCCGCGGCGCGGAAGCGGGGTTCGGGAAGGACGCGGGGTCTTCGCCGTGACGCCGGGGAGCCTCGCAAGGGTGGGGGGAAGACGCGGGTGCGTCGTCCGTCGCGCAAGGCCATGGTGGTGGAGGAGGAGGGGGCGGAGAAGGAGAGGGTGCGGCCGGCGAAGAAGGTGTCCGGGCCCCGGAAGGCGCGTCCGGTGGAGCCGGTGACGGAGGCGGAAGAGGAAGAGGAGGAAGAGGATTCCCGCGTGACGAGGGCGGTGGAGCAGGCGGACCGTCGCGAATCGAAGGGGGATCTGGGGGGTGCGCTGGAGGCGCTGAAGGACGTGGTGGATCTGGCGGTCCGTCCGGATCCGGTCAAGCAGCGGATCGTGGATCTGATGGAGCGGGGGTTCTCGTCCGTCCGGGAGGAGGCCCGGTCCAGGGAGGCGGAAGGGGACTACAAGGGGGCGATCAAGGTTTTCGAGGCCGGGCGCATTTTCGCCAAGAACCCGAAGGACGTGGACGAGGTGATCCATCTTCTGGAGCAGAAGCGGGAGGAGCAGCAGCATCGGGAGCAGGTGACGCGCCTGGAGGAGAAGGCGAAGGCGCGCCTGAAGAAGGGGGACGTGCTGGGGGCGATCGCGTGCCTGGAGGACGCCAAGGAGGTTTCGGACTCTCCGCTGACGATCCAGGCGCGGATCGACGCGATGCGCAAGCAGGCCTACGAGAAGCGGATGTCCGAGTGCCAGGAGCTGGAGTCGAAGAAGGCGTTCGACAAGGCGATCAAGGCGGCCCAGCGGGCGCGGGAGTTCGCCGAGAACGAGGAGACGGTCGAGGCGATCATCAAGACGCTCGAGCGCAAGCGGGACCAGGCGTCCCGCCAGGCGGAGTACAAGCGTTGCGAGGAGGAGGCGGAGAAGCGCTGGGAGAAGGGCGACATCGAGAAGGCCATCGAGTGGTACGAGCGCGCAAAGACGTACACGACGAGCACGCTGGCCGTGGACGCGAAGATCGAGAACCTGAAGCACCAGACGTACGAGGGTTTCATGCAGGAGGCGCGGGGGAAGGAGGAGGCGGGCGACTTCAGCGAAGCGATCCTGGCGTGGGAGCGGGCCCGGTCGTACGCGCCGGATCCGGAGGAGGTGGAGGCGGCCATCCAGGTACTGCGGGATCGGAGCCAGGCCGACGAGCGGGAGAAGAAGCTGCAGGCGCTGCGGAAGGAGGCGGAGTCGCTGGAGGCGGAGGGGATGGTGGAGGAGGCCATCGCGCGGTTCCAGGAGGCCGCCAAGCTGGCCGGAGGCCCTTCGTACTCCACGCGGCTCAAGATCGACACGCTGCGCAAGAAGGCCTTCGACGAGGGGGTGGCGCTTTCCGAGAAGAGGAAGGAGAGGGGGGACCTCGACGGGGCCATCGAGGCCGTGGAGGCCGTGCGCAGGTACGCGCCCGACGAGCGCAGCGTGAACCTGATGGTCGCCACGCTGAAACGGGAGAAATCCGTCGAGAAGAAGTCGCGGAAGTTCAAGCAGCTGGAGGCGTCCGCCAAGGCGAAGGCCAGGGGAGGCGACATCCTGGCCTCGCTGGATCTGCTGGAACAGGCCAAGGCCTTCGCGGAGAGCCCGGTGGCCGTCCAGGTGAAGATCGACGGGTTGCGGAAGGCCACGTTCGACCGGCTGATGGGGGAGGGCAAGCAGAAGGAAAACGGCGGCGAGTGGACGGAAGCCCTGGGGAAATACCGGGAGGCCAAGAAATTCGCCGACGAGCCCGGACGCGTGGACGAGATCATCGCCGCCCTCGAACAGGAAATGGAGAGGGTCAAGAAGGACGTGGGCCTGAAGCGGATCACGGCCTCGGCGGACGAGCTCGTGAAGCAGGGAAAGATCCGGGAGGCCGTGGCCAAGCTGGAGGAGGCCAAGGCCTACGTGGAGGACCCCAGCACGATCCAGTCCCGCATCGACAAGCTGCTGATCGAGTCGATGTACCAGAAGTGCATCGAGATCGCCGACAAGAAGGAGGCCGCCGGCGACTTCAAGGGCGCGGTGGACGCCTGCGCCAAGGCCAAGGAGTATGCCACTGACCTCGGCGCGGTCGAAAAGCGCATCGCCAGGCTTGACGCCCTCGCCAGGGGGGAGGAGCCTCCCGGGGAATCCGCCCCGGCGCCGGAAGCCAGGAAGGCCGAATCGAGGACGGAGGAGGACGAAAAAAAGGAGGAGGAGACGGAGACGGAGACGGAGGAGGAGGAGACGGAGGAGGAGCCCCTGCCCGCCCTCGAGGGGGAAAAGGCCGCCGGCGGTGGGCCGGAAGCCGAAGACGCTTCCCCCGCGCCGGAAGCGAAGAAGGCGGCCCCGGCCGAAACCAAGGCTGGCGCCGGACGGGCGGCGGCCGCCAAGGCCTCGACCCGGCGCGTGAAAAAGGGCGACACGTCGAGCATGATCATGGTCCTGTGCCCCAACCCCGACTGCGGGCGCCAGTTCAAGGTGAAATCCAAGTTCGAGGGACGCAAGGGCAAGTGCCCCGCCTGCGGGGCCAGCGTGGACGTTCCCGTCCGGGGCGAGAAGGTCGTCTGCTTCCTCTGCGACAAGGTGCTGCCCAAGAGCAAGGCGCGCAAGCGCGGCGACGAGTACTACTGCTCCGAGTGCGAGACGTTCATCGGGGGGATCTAGTACATCGCCACACCGAAACGTATCGGTTCAATGGAGCTGTCTTGGAGGGCGAGGGTCTCCGAAGGACCCGCCATAGCCCTTGCATGGGCAAACCAGGCGGCGGCGGGCCCCCGAGCCACGCGTTTCCTGGCTGCGCCGGGAGGGCGGCCGTTTCGCCCGCTTCAGAACGTCAGCAGGAACCGGAAGGTGACCGACAGCCCCAGGCGTTCCGGCAGCTCCAGATCCACCTGCCTGGGCGGGTTCGGATCGGAGGGATCGCCCATCGTCTCCTTCTCCACGTCGGCCATGGATTTCAGGTAGAGGGAGGATGCGCCGGCGAACTCCAGCTCGAAGGCCCAGATCCGCATGGAGAAGCCCGCCGTGTAGACGGTCTCCTCGGCGGCCATGGCCAGGTTCCGGTAGGCGCCGGCGCGCAGGGCGAAACCGAACAGCTGCGAGTCCACCGGCTTGAACGCCACACCCGCCCCGAGGAGCTGCGAGTAGTACCCGTCGAGGGCCTCGGAGTCCGTCCGGAACAGATCGAAGTCGATCGCGAACGTCAAAAGGTCCATCGGATGGAAGGCGGCGCCGAGGCGGACCTGGGGCCTCACCTTGTAGGATCCCTTGCCGATGAGCCGGAAGGTGGGCGACGTGAGGTTCTTCGCCACCGCCCCCAGGGTCACCCAGGGGATCGGCCGGGCGCGCACCCCCACGTCGAGTCCGAACTTGTTGGATTCCTCGCGGTTCTCCCGGAAATCCTGGTACGTGTCGTTCAGCAGATCCTCGCCCGAGTCGATGTCCTTGAGGTAGTAGTCGCGCTTGTACGTGATCCCGTGGAGGAGCTTGGCGGTCGCCCCGATCGAGAGGCGCTCGTTGAAGAGCGGAAGGCTTAAGTTGATGCCGAATTCCTGGACCACCACCCCGCTCAACGTGAAGCCGGAATGATTGTCGTAGAGCGTCCCCGCCCCCCCCGTCTCCGTGTTGACTGCCGCGAGCACGATGCCCTGCCGCACGTCCGGCTGGCTCAAATCGATGCCGGCTTCCTCGGAGAGGAAGGCCAGCTCCCGCGCATCGGCATCATCGATGCCCTCCGCCTTCAGCTCGTTGACCAGAAGCCAGCCGTCGGCCGAGGAGGGCGGGGTGCCCGAGCCCGTCGTGGAGAAGAGCGTGCTGAACCCCCCGGCGGAGAAGGCCGAGAAGATCGAAAGGTCGAAGTTCGGGTCCGCCCCCGACCAGGCGAAGTTCCCGACCGTGACGCCGATGTTCTTGCCGATCCGAAGATAGGCCTCGGCGCCCGACGTGGCGTAGATCCCCTCGCCCCGCCGGTTCAGATCGTTCACCTCCTTGATCAGGACCAGCGCGTACTCGATGTCCGTCGTCGAGGCCGACCCGTCGTCCAGCCGCTGCTGGACCTGCTCGTAGTCCTTCTCGTCCCACAGGTCGATGATGTCGTCCGCCTCCGCGATTACGTCCCCCTGGGCCGAGACCTCCAGTCCCGCCAGCACGGAGAAGTCCACCTCGTCGATGAGGTTGGCGATGTCGAAGGCGTCCTCGCCGGAGGGGAACTTCGAGAGCGTGGCCGGGTTCCAGTAGGGGCTGCGGTCGAGGGCGACGCCCGACCCGCCCATGCCCCGGGACGCCCCGCCCACGAACGTCCACTCCTCGCCGCGCGCGGCCGGCGCCAAGAGCGCCGCCACGGTTGCCGCCAGGAACGCCGGAACCAGGATGCCTTTTACTCGCACGGTCATGCCCTCCAGCAGGAAGGGACCCCGCAGGCGGCCGCGCGCGGCGACCGCGCCCGCCGGCCGAAGACCGCGGTCCGGTCAGAACCGCGCCTCCAGCTCGAAGTACGGCCCCCCCATCGTGACGAGAATCGTGTCGGGGTCGTCGCTCCACACGTTGATGGCGTCGGCATACAGGTGGAAGAAGCGGAACCCCCCGCCCAGGCTCACGAACTTGATGGGGCGCAGGCTCAGGCCCAGGTAGCCCTCCAGGTAGAGGAGCCGCGCGTCGCCCCAGTCGCCCCGGCTCCAGGTGACTTCACCCACCACCTCGAAGTAGTCGAGATAGTCCACGGGCGGCCGGAAGAGGGCCTGCCCCCCGATGTAGGGGAAGGGGGCGTTGCCCCCCGTGTGCGTGGGCGGGTCGGGGGGATCGGGGATCACCTCGGCGCGGTAGTCCAGGTACCCCACGCCGACCATGGGCGCGAGCTTCAAAAACCCCGCGTCGAGGAGGTGGTTGATGTAGGTCAACCGGTAGAGACGGAAGTCGAGTTCCGTGAGCAGGTGCTCGTTCTCGAACGTCCGGCCGTTGAATTCCAGCCGCTCGATCCAGCTGTCCCCCTGCATGGAGGTCTCCACCCACGTCCCGATGATTCCCGACCCCTTGAGCCGGGCCTGAAGGACGAGCTCGGGAACCCCGGGGTTGTTCCGGGGGTCGAAGGCCTCCATGTCCAGCTCGTCCTGGTAGTCCGCGTAGGACCCCTCGTAGTCGTGCTGGTTGATCTGGAAGGAGCCGTCCACCGTGGGAACCCACCACCGGGCCCGAAGCGAGACGATGAACGTGTCGGGGTCGCTTCCGCCGCCCTCGTCGGCGAGAGCGGGGGCGCCCCACGAGGCCGCGAGGACCGCCGCGAACAGCAGGGCGAAGACGGTTCTCATGACGCGATCTCCCAACGGAAAACGAGCCGGGCCGCTCGCGCGCCGGCTCAAAACTTGAAGCCCACCGTGAAGTACACCCCGCTGAGCGAAAATTCCATCTCCCCCGTCTTGCCCCCCTCGAGGTCCAGCTCCCCGTCGAAATTGAGGTAGCGGTACCCCAGCCCCAGCAGGAGGTACTCGGCCAGGCGGAGATGAAATTCCCCGTAGACCTCGACGAGCCTCACGTCGTCGCCGGACGTCTGGAAGAACACCCCCGAGAAGCCCGCGTTGAGGTCGAACGCATCCCCCAGGGGGAAGATCGCGTGCAGCCCCGTCAGCGGAAGCGTGGCGTTGTCGTCCTCCGAGGCCTTCTTCCCCACGTGCCGGTTCTCGATGCTCGACTTCCACCGGAAGAAGGCCATCCCCACCTCGTAGGTGAGGATGTACGTCCCCCGGATGTCCTGGATGTACCGGACCGTCACACGGTCCAGCTCCGCCTTGAACTCGGAATGGACCGTCTCGGGCTCCAGGAAACTCTCGTTCCCGAAGTCGATGTCCCGCACCAGGACCTTGTTGCCCGGCGCGTTGAACCGGAGGAACGCCGCGGTGAGCTTCCCGTATCGCACGTCCCCGAGCCCCAGACCGACCTCGTAGACCTCCGGGTGCGCTTCCAGATCGAGGTGGGTGTCGAAACGGATCTGCGTCCCCGGGTCGGCGTCCGTGCCCGCCTGGATCGTGCCGTCGAACTGCGGCAGCCAGAGCTTGAGGTCCGCCGACACCGTGAGGGGGATCTTCTTGGAGCCCGACCCCCCCGTGGCGCGGACCCTCTGCCCCCGCGCCTGGGGGGAGGCAAGCAGCAAGACGGCCGCGAGGGAAGCGAATACGAGGATCGGCATGCCCCGCCCGGAGGTTGCGTGATGCCTGGCTGTCAGCATGGGCCGGCTTTCCATTTCTCCAGGGGGGGAGCAAGGAGCCGTCATGATTCTAAAAAGGATTCTGCGCTTCTTCCAGCACCGCATCCTCCACGAAGATGGGCGTGTTGTGGAGGGCGGCCAGGGCGATCGCGTCGCTGGGGCGGGCGTCCACCTGCAGCGATCCGTTCGCGTGCTGGATGTGCAACTGCGCGAAGAACGTGCTGTCCCTCAGGTCGTTGACCACGATCCGCTCCAGGGTGCCGCCGAACGCCTCGATGACGTTGTTCAGAAGATCGTGCGTCAGCGGCCGCGGAGCCCGGATGTTCTTGACCCGCCGGTCGATGGCCATCGCCTCGTAAGGGCCGATGAGGATCGGAAAGGTCCGCTCCCCCTCCATCTCCTTCAGGAAGATCACCTGGGAATCACTCGTCTCCTGGATGATGATGCGGCTCAATTCCATCCGGATCATGGGAAAACCCTTCAAGGACCGCCCCGCGGATCGCTGATTTGATGGTAGAGGATCCCCCGACAGCGGTCAATGGAGAAGCGTGCACGCGCCGTTCGCGGTGCAGCCCGAGGAGCGGGAACGCGTAGGGATTGGGGATTTCAGCTTGGAGACGGCTGAAATCGGACCTCGGACCTCGGTCAGGCCTTCTTGTCCACGCGGATGCCCAGCGCCTCGATCTTGGCGTCCAGCGTGGGGCGGGAGACGTCGAGGATGCGGGCGGCCTCGGCCTTCTTCCCCCCCGCCTCGCGCAGCGCCCGGAGGATCGCGTCCCGCTCCACCTTCTCCACCGTCTCGTTGATCACCTCCTTGAGGGGCCGCCTCCCCTGCTGGACCGAGGGGCTGAAATCCCGGGGGCCGATGGTCTCCTCGCCGAGCGTGTAGGCGCGGTAGATCTCGTTCTCCAGCTCCCGGATGTTGCCCGGCCAGTGGTAGGCCTCGAGCAGGTCCATCGCCTCCGGGCTGATCCTCTTGGCCCGGCCCCCGCTCTTGCTCTTCACCAGCGACAGGAAATGCTCCACCAGCAACGGGATGTCTTCCCGCCGGTCGCGCAACGGGGGCAGGTGCACGGTCAGCACGTTGATGCGGTAGAAGAGGTCCTCGCGGAACGAGCCCTGCGCGGCCATCAGCCGCAGGTCCTTGTTGCTGGCCGCGATGAGACGGACGTCCACCTTCACCACCTCCTTGCCGCCCACCGGACGGATCTCGCCGTTCTGCAGCGCCCGCAGGAGCTTCTTCTGCATGGCCGGGCTCATGTCCGCGATCTCGTCCAGGAACAGCGTCCCCCCGTCGGCCGCCTCGAACAGCCCCTTCTTGTCCGCCACCGCGCCCGTGAAGGCGCCCCGCTTGTAGCCGAACAACTCGCTCTCCAGGAGCGTCTCCGGGATGGCCGCGCAGTTCTCCGAGACGAAGGATTTCTCCCGCCGCTTCCCGTGCTTGTGGATGGCCAGGGCCACCAGCTCCTTCCCCGTTCCGCTTTCCCCCTGGATGAAGACGGGCGCCTCCGAGGCCGTCACGCGGTCGAGCAGGCGGTACACCTTCTGCATCGCCGGCCCCGTCCCCAGGATGTCCGCGTACTTCCGGCCGGCGTCCTCCCCGGAACTCTCCTCCTCCGCACCCGCCTCCCGCCCCTGAAGCGCCTCCCGCGCGCGCTCCAACTCCCGCCCCTGTTCCGCCACCCGCTTCTGGAGGAGCGCGTTCAACTTCTCCATCTCCTCCTTCGCTTCCGCCAGCTCCTGCGCACGCTTCGCGTTCACGTCGTTCAGGCGCGCGTTCTCCAGCGCGATCGCCGCCAGATCCCCGAACGCCTCCAGCGTACGCAGGTCCTCCTCCGTGAACACACCCGCGCGGAAACGGTTGTCGAGGTACACCACGCCCACCACCCGCTTCTGCTTCTTCAGCGGCACGCACACCAGCGACCGAAGCCGGAGCTCCGACACGCTCACGTAGTCCTGGAAACGAGCGTCCTCCTGCGCGTCCGCCGCCACCAGCGAAGAACCCGATCCCGCCACCTGCTCCGCGATCGAACGGCTGATCTTGTACTCCGGCTTGCGCACCGACTCCCGGTCGAAGTTCCGCGCCGACTCGAACCGGAACGCACCCTCCTCCACCAGCACCAGAAAACCGCGTTCCGCCTCCGTCAGGCGGATCGCCTCGTCCAGGATCAGGTTCAACAGCCGCTTCAGGCTCCGCTCCGAGTTCACCGCCTTGGCGATGTCCACCAGCTTGGAGGCCTTCTCCATCTCCTCCAGCATCCGCCGGAAACGCCCCCCCTCCCCCCGGTCCACGTAGTCCTGGAAGATCGACTCCGCCTCTTCCAGCCCCTCCGGACCCAGCTGCCGGCCGATCTCCTCCAGCACACCCGCCAGCCTCTCGTCCAGCTCCACACCCTCGCCTCCACCACCACGCGGACGGAACTTCCGCACCTTCGGACGGCGCCGCGACCGACGGCGACGCATGGGCTTCAGCCGCGGCTTCGGATCCTTGGGCTCCGCCTCGAAGACGATCGCCGTCTCCCCGATCTCGATCCGGTCCCCGTCCTCCAGGAACTTCACGTTCACCTTCCGCCCGTTCACCATCGTCCCGTTCTGGCTCTCCAGATCCACGATCTTGTGACGGGCACCCTCCCGCTCGATCTGGCAGTGCAGGCGCGAGGACAGCGGGTCCGTGATCCGCACGTGCGCCTCCATCGCCCGCCCGATCGTCACCACGTCCTCCGTCAGGTCGATGACCACGCTCTCGCTCTCCCCCTCGGGACCCTCGATGATCCGAATGGCTGCCGTCATGGTCCGCCTCGATCCAACGTCCCCCCGATCCCCTACCCGGCATCGAACTTCACCAGCGGCGCGGTGCCCGCACGAAGGGTCTTCGTCCCCGCCTCCCGGAAACGAACCACCAGGTTCGCCGTCTCCCCGAATCCCGTGATCTGAAGCACCTTGCCCCGCCCGAACCGCGGATGCTCCACCCGGTCCCCGACGCAATAGGACCCGGACCCGCCCCCCCCCTCGGGAACCGGCTCGTAGCGCCAGTCCCCCCAGTCCTGGAACACCGGCGCCAGCGCGCGCGTCGGCGCGACATCGAACCCCGCCTCCCGGAGAAACCGGGAGGGATCCTGGTCACCCCGGGCGGCCCCCGACTTCCGCCGGCGGGCGAAAGCGAGGTGCAGACGGTCCATGGCCCGCGTGATGCCCACGTAGCACAGACGCCTCTCCTCCTCGATCTCGTCCTCCGATCCCTGGGAGCGGACGTGGGGCAACAGGCCCTCTTCCATCCCCGTGATGAAGACCGCGGCGAATTCCAGACCCTTGGCGGCGTGCAGCGTCATCAGCGACACGGCTTCCGCGCTCTGGTCCCAACCGTCCACGTCCGACACCAGCGCCACGTCCTCCAGAAAGGCGCGAATGTCCGACCGCGGCCCCGCCTTCGCCTCGAACTCCTCGGCCGCCCCCGCCAGCTCCTCCAGGTTCTCCAGCCGCTCCCGGTCCTTCGGATCCCCCGACGACGCCAGCATCTCACCGTAGCCCGAAGCCTTCACCGCGGTTTCCACCGCACCCCGGAGCGAGTCCGCCCCCGCCTCCCGCACCGCTTCCACCACCCGGACGAATGGCGCCCCCCGGCGCGCCGCCCGGTTGCCGGGATCCTCGGCCGCGATGCGCTCCAGCGCCTCGAACAGCGAGCACCCCGCGCCGTCGGCCCGCGCGCGGATCGCCTGCAGGGTCTTGGCCCCGATCCCGCGGGGCGGCATGTTCACCGCCCGCCGGAAACTCACCTCGTCCCGGAAGTTCACCGCCAGGCGGAGGTAGGCCAGGATGTCCTTCACCTCCCGGCGCCGGAAGAAGGCCACGGAACCCACGATCACGTAGGGGACGCGGCGCACGGTCAGCCCCTTCTCCAGCGAGCGGGACTGGGCGTTCGTGCGATAGAAGACCGCGATGTCGGAGGGGACATACCCGGCGCGCAGCAGGTCGTCCACGGCGCCGGCGACCTGGAGCCCCTCGTCCTCCTCGTCCGTCGCCTCGATCAGCGCGGCGGGCCGGCCGGAAGGGTTCTCGGTCCAGAGGCCCTTTCGTTTCCGCCGCTGGTTGTGCGCGATGAGGCGGGAGGCGCAGGCCAGGATCGCCTTGCTGGAACGCCAGTTCTGCTCGAGCTTCACCACCTTCGTCCCGGGGTAGTCCCTCTCGAAATCCAGGATGTTGTTCAGATCCGCCCCCCGCCACCGGTAGATGGACTGGTCGGGATCGCCCGTCACGCACAGGTTCTTGTGGCGCTCGGTCAAGAGCCGGAGCAGACGGTACTGGATGCGGTTGGTGTCCTGGAACTCGTCCACCAGGATGTAGCGGAAACGGTCCTGGAGGCGTTGGCGAAGCTCCGGCCGCGTTTCCAGCTGCTCCAGCAAGACCAGAAGCAGGTCGTCGAAATCGAGGGCGTTGTTGCGGGCGAGCCGCTCCTGGTAGGTTTCCTGGACCTCGGTCACGACCTCGCGCCACGCCCCGAATCCCCGGACGGGATCGCCGGACCCCGCCGCCGCGTTCTTCCGCGCGCTCACCGCCTGGGCCACGGGCGCGGGCTGGAACTGCTTCGGGTCAACTTCGAGGTCCGCGAGGATGTCGCGGATCAGCCGTCGCCGGTCCTCCTCGTCGAAGATCGTGAAGTCGTTGGTGAACCGGTCGTGGCGCAGGTGGCGGCGCAGCTGCCGGGCGCAGAAGGCGTGGAACGTCGAGATCCAGATGTCCTCCTCCACCAGGGCGCGGACGCGCTCCTGCATCTCGCCCGCCGCCTTGTTCGTGAACGTGATGCCCAGGAGGTTCCAGGGATTGCGCCCCCCCCGGACCAGGTGGGCGATCCGGTAGGTCACGACGCGCGTCTTGCCCGACCCCGCCCCCGCGAGCACGAGCAGCGGCCCCTCGGTGCTGCGGATCGCCTCCGCCTGGGAATCCGTCACGTCCCGGAAAAGATCCATGTCGTTATCGTCCAGGAAGGTGGTGTCGCCCGGTTGGAGACGGGTATTGTACCGAAACGGCCTTTCCGATGCGACCCGCGGCCGCGGCATCAAACCCGCCCCTTGCCATTTTCGCCCCGAGGTCTGACAATAGGACGTCCGAAAAACGGCGTCCGGGAGAAGGTGCATGACCACGGTCCTGGGCCTGGGGACGGATATCGTCGACGTGCAACGGATTCGTTCCGCGTTGCGGCGACACGGCGGCCGGCTGAAGCGGCGGGCGTTCACGGAAGCCGAGGCCGCTTACTGCGACGCCCAGGCCGATCCCTCCACGCATTTCGCCGGCCGCTTCGCCGCCAAGGAAGCGGTCCTGAAGGCGCTGGGATGCGGCTGGAGCCGGGGGGTGACGTGGCGTGACGTGGAGATCCTCCCCGGGAGCGGCCCGCCGGAGGTCAGACTGGCCGGGAAGGCGAGGGAATTTGCCCGGGAACGGGGCGTACGCGAACCGATTCTCGTGTCCGTCTCCCACGACGGGGGGCTGGCCGTGGGGTTCGCCGTGTTGCAAGGGCGTGCCCCCGGGGGGGATCGAAGCGCGCGCGTGGAGGATTGAAGGGCATGGGAAGCCAGAGAATGGACAAGGCGTACCGGCGGCGCTCCGTGGTGGGCACCGTCTTCAAGATCGGCCTTCTCGTCGTGGGCCTTCTGGTTCTCGCCGGGGTGGGGGTTCGTTTCCTTCTCCCCGACGCCTGGGAAAAGGCCGTCGGCGGCGTCCAGGACGTTCTGGATGCCCCCCTGATGGACATGTTCGAGACGCTCTCGACGAAGTACGTGGACGAGGCGGACGACATGGACGACGCGGAGAAGAAGCGCTGGAAGGAGCGGTTCGCCGACATGACCTCCGCCCTTCGAGAGGAGAAGGGAAGCGTCGAACTCCGCAAGGACCTGAAGGACATCTTCGACGGGATCGTGGAGGAGATGAAGGACGGGGATCTCAAGGCGGCCGAACTCGCCCCCTTCCGGAAGGATCTGGACGACCTTCTCGAGAAGATCGAGATCTGGCAGGAAAAAGAGAAGGAGTAATCCCCGGACTGTCTGCAGACGATGATCCCCCGCCTCGTTCCGACATCCCTCGCCTTTCTCTTCGTGACGGCGCTCTCCAGCGTCGCGCCGGACCTCCAGGCTGGCGAAACGCGCAAGGACCTCAACAACCCCGCCTACCTCCGCATCGAGGTCTTCGCGGAAAAGAAACTGGACAACGCCAGGCGCCTCATCGATTCCGGATGGTTCCGGGAAGGCGTGACCCAGCTGCTCGAGATCCGGAAGGAATACGCGGACAAGATACACCTCCTCGAGGACGACCCCCAGGGACGCTACCACCGGTACGTCACCTTCGAGCGCTACATCAACCGGCTCCTCGAAGACCTCCCGGAAAAGGCCCGCGCCGACTACCTCGAACGCGCCGACCCCCAGGCACGCGCACGCTTCCAGGACCTGCAAAAACGGGGATCCGTGCAGGACCTCGTCGCCTTCCTGCGCACCTTCGGCCCCTCCTCCTTCGGACCCCGGGCCCGCCGGCTCCTCGGCGACCGCCTCTTCGAGGCGGGACGGCCCTACGAGGCCCTCCAGGCCTGGCGGCCCCTGCTCGAGCGCGAATCCCCCGCGGCCCGCGACGTGCTGCGCGTCGGCGGAGCCTTCCGGCGCCTGGGCCGGCCCCAGGAACTCCGCCGCCTCGTCGAGCGGCGTCTTCCCGGCCACGAGACGCTCGCGTCCCTCCCCGAACCCCCACGGCTTCCCCCCGCCCGGGAAGACGTCCGCCTCCCCCGCGGCAAGGTGAAACCGGCGCTGGCCTGGGTCCTCCCCGTCCAGGGACGGATCGTGAGGCCCCTCGGAAACGGGCTGTCGATCAGCTATCCCTCCCGTTCGTCCACGGATCGCGGGTTCGCCCCCCTGTTTCCCAGGGCGGGGGCGGGCGTCCTCCTGCTGAATCCCGGAAGCGCCCCGGGCGCCTTCGATCTCGCCACCGGCAAGGCGCTCTCCGACGTGAAGGAACTGGCCCCCTACCCCTACTTCTATCCCGCCGTACCGGGACAGGAACAGGAAGCCGTCATCGGCGAGAGCCGCCTCGATCTCGCCCGCGCCGGGCGCCTGTGGCTCCAGCCCCGCTGGGTGCGAAGCCAGGGCCCCGGCGGCGTGCGGAAGCAGCTCCGCTGGGAGCTCGCCGCCTGGCGGATGCGCCGGCGGAACGGGCCGGGCGTCGAGATGGAAGAGGCGTGGACGTGGGCGCCGGGGGGCGAGGAGACCTTCCTCGGGCCCGGCCCGGCGCAGGCGGGCGACGCCGTCTACGCGGTCTTCGGCGAAGGGGGACGGGACGTCCGGATCCATCTCGCGTGCCTGGACCGCGCCACGGGCCGCGAGCGGTGGCGCGTCTTCGTGTCGGGCTACTCGGCCCCCCGCACGACGGGGTGGTTCCAGGCCCAGCCGTCCCCGCCGCTGGCGCGCGGGGGGCTCGTGTTCCTGGTGACCAACATGGGCACGATCGCTTCCGTCGACGCCGAGGACGGGACGCTGCGCTGGGTCTTCAAGTACGCGATCCCCCCCCCGGCCGGCCGGGTCGGATCCCCGGGCACGCGCCGGACCTGGTACACGAATCCGCTCGTGTACGAGCGGGACGTTCTTCTCGCCGCGCCCAAGGATTTCCCCTTCCTGCTCGCGCTGGAGCCGGGTTCGGGGAGGCCGCTCTGGTCGTACTGGGAGACCTTTTCGTGGGACCGGTTTTCCCACATCGTCGATGCGCTGGGGCGGGATTTCGATTTGCGGTACCGGTACGTGTTCGGCACGAGCGCCGGCGCGATGGTCTGCGCCAGCCTGACGCAGGTCCAGGCGTGGGACGTGGGCACGGGGCTGATGCGCTGGAAGGCCGACATGGGTGCCGAGGTGACGGGGCAAGGGGTCCTGGCGGGCGGCCGCGCGTATGTTCCGCTGAACGTGGGGGTGATGGTGCTGGATCTCGAGCGGGAGGGGCGCGTCTTGGATCTGGCGGCGGGAGGGGCGGGCCCGGGAAGGGGGGTGTTCCTCCTGCGCTGGAGCGATTTCGTGGAGGCGGGCCTGCCGGACGGGTTCGAGGGCGGCAATCTTCTCCTGGCGCGGGGGCCGGGGCGCGGGGGCGGCGGGAAGGAGACGTACCTGGTGGTGGCGGGACACGACGAGGTGGCCTGTTTCGCGCTGGTTCCCGCGGGGGAGGGCGGGAAGAAGGACTAGCAGCCCGCTGACCAACCCGTTCGACTGCGATCGGCTGCCATCGCCGCCGGCTTCGTTTTCACGACACGAAGAAGGGTGGAATTGCGAATTCAGTCAGCCATGAGCCTTCGGCTCTCCCGGAAACCATGAAAACTTGGAGGGCGAGCCTCTCCTCCTTCGCTTGCAGGTGGTTGCGAGAGCTACGGAGGACCCTACGTAGCCCTTGCAAGAGCCGATGGGCGTCGTACGGGCTGGCGAGCCGGCTGTGTTTTGGCTCGGGAGGACCCTCGCCCTCCAAGGCGGTCGTCGATCATGGCTGTGGATTGCGGGCGGAAAACTGGTAAAATGGGCGAACCCTCGTTTTCGTCCGCGGCGGGAGGGCGTTCTTCCCGCCCGGGAATGCTTTTCCGAGGGTCGAGAGCGCATCATCCAGGAGCGATCATGAGTCCCGACAAGAACGACGCGGTCCCGGAAGGGGGGAGCGAGGCGGATCTCGAGGCCGTCAAGCGCCTGAACGACAGTTACAAGAAGATCCGCGCCGAGCTGGGCAAGCAGATCGTGGGAATGGAGACGGTGGTGGAGCAGCTGCTGATCTCCATCTTCGCGCGGGGCCATTGCCTGCTGATCGGGGTGCCCGGTCTGGCCAAGACGCTGCTGATCAAGACGCTGGCGGAGAGCCTGTCGCTTTCCTTCAGCCGCATCCAGTTCACGCCGGACCTGATGCCTTCCGACATCACGGGGACGGAGGTGATCCAGGAGGAGAAGGGGACGGGGAAGCGGAGCTTCAAGTTCCTCAAGGGCCCGATCTTCGCCAACGTGGTGCTGGCCGACGAGATCAACCGCACGCCGCCCAAGACCCAGGCGGCGCTGCTGGAGGCGATGCAGGAGTACCAGGTGACGGCGGGGGGGCGGAAGCACGCGCTGGACGTGCCGTTCTTCGTGCTGGCCACGCAGAACCCCATCGAGCAGGAGGGGACGTACCCCCTGCCGGAGGCCCAGCAGGACCGGTTCATGTTCAACATCCTCGTGGACTATCCGAGCCAGGACGAGGAACTGGAGATCATGCGGCTCACCACGGCCGACTACCGGGCCGAGATGGAGGTGGCCCTGTCGGGGAAGGACATCCTGGACATCCAGGAGATCGTGCGCCGGGTGCCGGTGTCCGATCACGTGATCCGGTACGCGATGAGCCTTCCGCGGGCCACGCGGGTGGGAGGCGAGGAGGCGCCCCCCTTCGTGAAGGAGTGGGTCTCCTGGGGCGCGGGGCCGCGCGCCACCCAGTACCTGATTCTCGGCGGGAAGGCCCGCGCCATCCTGAACGGACGCTACTACGTGTCGGCCGAGGACATCCGCGCCGTCGCCCACCCGGTCCTGCGGCACCGGATCATCACCAACTTCTCCGCCGAGGCGGAAGGCATCCGGCCCGACGACATCGTGGACAAGCTGATCGAGACGACCGCTTCCGACCGACCCGAAGGGCTGGCTGATGAACGACTCCCAGAAGTACTTGGATCCGAGAACCCTTAACAAGATCGCCGGCCTCGAGATCAAGGCCCGGCTGATCGTGGAAGGGTTCATCTCCGGTCTCCACAAGAGCCCCTATCACGGCTTCAGCGTGGAATTCGCCGAACACCGGGAGTACGTCCCCGGCGACGAGATCAAGCACATCGACTGGAAGGTCTTCGGGCGGACCGACCGCTACTACGTGAAGCAGTACGAGGAGGAGACGAACCTGAAGGCCACCCTCCTCCTCGACACCAGCGAGTCCATGGCCTACCGCTCCGAGGAGGTGGCCGTGTCCAAGCTGGACTACGCCTCCTACGTGGGCGCGTCCCTGGCCTACCTCATGCTGCGCCAGCAGGACGCCGTGGGGCTGTCCATGTTCGATGCGGAGATCCACCGCGTCCTGCCCCCCCTGTCCCACGCCTCGCACCTGAAGCACGTCATCCACGCCATGGAAGAGGCGAAGCCGAGCCGGCGCACCGATCTCGGCACGGCCCTCCACGAGACGGCCGAGCGCGTGAGGCGGCGCGGGCTGATCATCATCCTCTCGGACCTCTTCGACGACCCGGACCGCGTGGCCTCGGGATTGCAGCACCTCCGCCACAAGAAGCACGAGGTGATCCTGTTCCACATCCTGGACCGCGACGAGGTCCGGTTCCCGTTCCAGCGCCCGACCCTGTTCGAGGGGCTGGAAAGCCTTCCCGCCGTCAACGTGGACCCCCGGGCGCTGCGCAAGGCCTATCTGGACGAGCTGCGACGGTTCCTGAGCGGCGTGAAGAAGGTCTGCCTCAAGAACGGCGTGGACTACGTGGAACTCCACACGGACATGTCCCTGGACGTGGCCCTCGTGGAATACCTCGCCACGCGGACGGGAACGCCCCGCCTGCGCGGCACCAATCGATGACGCCCGGGAGGAAACCCGCTCCGGGGCGGGTTCCGGCCGACGGAGGGCCGTGCGTTGGGTGAATTCTTCCTCAATCCGTGGTTTCTGGCGGGCGCGGCGGGCGCCGCGATCCCGGTGGTCATCCACCTTCTGATCCGCCGCCGCTACCGCCGCGTGCCCTGGGCCGCGATGGACCTCCTCCTCCGGGCCTTCAAGAAGACCAACCGCCGCCTGCGGATCGAGAACCTCCTCATCCTGCTCTTGCGCATGGCGGCGATCGCCCTGCTCGCGATGGCGCTGGCCCGCCCGGTCCTGCGCAGCGCCGGCGTGGCGGGCCAGCTCGGCGAGAAGACGCGCACCGTCTACATCCTCCTCGACAACTCCTACTCCATGCGGTACACGCGGGGGAAGCACACCCCCTTCGAGGGCGCGAAGAAGAGCGCCGCCGATTTGCTCGAATCCCTGAGCCCCGGCACCGACGCCGCCGCCCTCATCCTCGTCTCCGACCTGCCGGACGTGATCTACGGCGAGCCCACCCCGGAGATCGAGAAGGTCAAGCAGGCCCTGGGGGAGTGCCAGCCGGGCTTCGGGGTGAGCGACCTCGCCGAGGGGCTCGAGCGCCTCGGCGAGATCCTGGAGAACGCCTCCGCGAAGGCGGGCGTGAACCGCGAGGTCTACTTCTTCACCGACGGGCAGAGGCTGGCCTGGCTCCGCGGCGAGGAGGACGGCGAGCAGGCGGTGACGCGGAAGCTCGAGAAGCTCGCCGGGGAGATCGAGCTCTTCTCCGTGGTGGTCGTCGGCGAGGAGAGTACGGAAAACCTGGGCGTCGAGAAACTGACCTCGGAAGAACGCGTGATCGGCCTGGGCAAGCAGGCGACCTTCGCCGTGGAGGTGGTCAACCACGGGTCGGATCCGGGGGACGTCCACGTGGAATTCCTCGTGGACGGCAGCTCCCCCTTCTCGACCCACGTCTCGGTCCCGGCGGGCGGGAAGCAGAGCGCGCGGTTCCAGCCGGTGTTCGACGCCCCGGGCGCCCACTGGGTGATGGCGCGCATCGGCGCCGACGGCCTCCTGACGGACAACGAGCGCTTCTTCGCGCTCCGGGTGCGCGAACGGATCAAGGTCCTCCTGGTGGACGGGGAGCCGGCGAGCGAGGGGGGGGGCGGGATCTTCGGCGGGGAGACGGCGCATCTCGAGCTCGCGCTGTTGCCCGCCGAGGGCGGGGAGGCGCCGGAGGGCCTGAGCATCATCCAGCCCACGGTGGTCAAGCATTTCGAGCTCGACGCGCCGCTGCTGGGGCGCCCGTGGGATCTGATCATCCTGGCCAACGAGGGGACGACGCTTCCCATGGACCCCTCGCTCCTGGACGCCCTCTTCCGGTACGTGAAGGGCGGGGGCTCCCTGCTCGTCTTCCTGGGCGACCGGGTCCGGCCCCGGGACTACAACGAGCAGCTGTGGCGCGGGGGCGAGGGCATCCTTCCCCTGCCGCTCGGGGAGGTCCGCGGCGATCCCAACGAACCGGTGGGGCTGGAATTCCGGGGCCGGCTGCATCCCGTTTTCCAGGTGTTCGACGACCCGGCGTTCCGGACCCTGCTCACGAGGAAGACGACGAGCTTCTACATCGGGATGGAGGTCCCCGATCCTCCGCCCGAGGGGGTGCGGGTGGCGGCCCGGTTCTCCTCGGGCGCGCCGGCCGTGGTGGAGAAGACGGTGGGCGACGAACCGTCGGCGGGCCGGGTGATGGTGGTGGCCACGTCCGCCGACGCGGAGTGGACGGACCTTCCCAAGGGCATCGCCTTCCTGCCGCTGGTCCACGAGATGGTCTACCACCTGGTCCGGGAGGACCAGGGGCGGCGGAACCTTCCCGTGGGAAGCATGCTCTACCGGAACCTGAACCGGTCGCAGTATTCCGAGGACATCACGGTGAGCCTGCCGGGGGGGGGGCGGACGGCGCTGGAGCCCCCGCGGGATCTCGGCGAGGGCCGTTTCCAGGCGGTGTGGGGCCCGCTGTCCGAGCCGGGGCCCTATACGCTGGCGATCCGCAAGGGCGCGGGCGAGGCCGGGTACGCGCTGAAGGACGTCTTCGCGGCGAACGTCGATCCGGCGGAGGGGGACCTGAGGCGCGTGTCGGAGGAGTTCGTGGAGGGCCTCGTCCCGCCGGGGCTTCTGGAGAAGTTCGCCTTCGACCGCGAGCGGTACGAGAAGCGGGAGGCCGAGGCGCCCGGCGGGGCCGAGGTGTGGCGGCCGCTTCTCTTCGCGCTGGTCGGCGTGCTCGTGCTGGAGACGATCCTGGCGCAACGGTTCGGCGACTATTCCCGTTGAGGCGTACGCGAAGCCGATGGAATCCGTCATCCACTGGTTGCTGGGACTGAAGGGGGAGGCGATCTCCCCGGGCGCGGACTGGACGGTCCGCTTCTTCTCCGCGCCCCCGCTGTGGGTGGTGCTGCTGCTCGTCGTGCCGCTGATCGCGGGCTTCGTCTTCGTGATCTACCGGCGCGAGGGCCCCTCGGCGCCCCCGTTCAGCCGCGGCGCGATGGCGGCCCTGCGCTTCCTGGCCATCTTCCTCGTCCTGCTCATGCTGTTCGACCCCGTCGTCTCGGTGGAGCGGACCCTCTCCCGGCGCTCCTACGTCGCGGTCCTTGTCGACGATTCCCTCTCCATGGAACTCGGCGACCATTACGCCAGCGAAAAGACGAAGCGGAAGATGGCCCGCGTCAGCGGCATCATCGACAGCGACCGGTTCCTGATCCCCGAGGAGAACGAGCGCTTCGAGGAGACGAACCGCATGGAATTCTTGAAGCGGACGCTCGCCCGGCGCAAGGAGAAGATCTTCGGGGCGCTGGCCCGCGACCACCGCGTCAAGATCTACGCCTTCTCCTCCAGCGTCAAGCGCGACGTGGACGTGGATACACTCCGCCCCGAGGGGCGCATGACTAAGATCGGCGACGCGCTCTGGGAAGCCGCCGCCGACCTGAAGGGACAGCCCGTCTCCGCCTTCCTCCTCTTCTCCGACGGTTGCGAGAACGCCGGGACGCCCGCCGTCGAGGTCGCCGGCGAGCTCGGCAAGCGTGACCCCCCCGTCCCCGTCCACACCGTCGGCGTGGGATCCCCCGAGGCCCCCAAGGACCTCCAGGTCCTCGACCCCGAGGCGGAGGAAACCATCCTGGTGGGCGACGAGTGGGAGGTCGAGGTCACCGTGCGCCAGCACGGCTTCGACAGCATCCGCAGCGTGGACCTGCGCCTCGTCGGGGACGACGCGATCGCCGGCGGCGTCGTCAAGACGAAACCCATCCTGATCGGGGAAAAGCAGGGCGACCAGCGCGAGAAGATCGTCCACCGGCCGCGCAAACCCGGGCGATACACCTTCCGCGTCGAGGTGCCCGTCCAGGAGGGCGAGGTCATCTCCGACAACAACGCCGTCACCGTCCACCTCACGGTGGTGGACGACAAGATCCGCGTGCTCTACGTGGACCACTACCCCCGCTACGAGTACCGCTACCTGAAGACCGCCCTGATCCGCGACACGCACATGCGGGCCAACATCCTGCTCATCGCGGCGGACCCCACCTTCCCCCAGGAACGGAGCCCCGAGGTGGAGCCCCTCCAGGTCTTTCCCGAGACGGAGAAGGACCTCTACGCCTTCGACGTGATCGTCCTCGGCGACGTGAATCCCGAGGCCGAGGCCAGCCGCTCCATCTTCCTGGACCCCGAGCGACAGATGAAATGGATGGCCAGGTTCGTCCGGCTTCTCGGCGGGGGCATGGTCTTCATCGCCGGCGAGAACAACAACCCCGTCGCCCTCAAGGGCACCCCCCTCGAGCCCCTCCTGCCCGTCGTCCCCCCCGCCGCACAGTCCCTCCCCTCCGGACCCTTCGTCGAGTCCTTCCTCCCCCGCCGCACCCCCCTGGGACGGGACCACCCCATCCTGAGCCTCGATTCCGACCCCGCACGGAACGAAAAACTGTGGGGCGATCCGGACTACGCCCTCCCCGGCTTCTACTGGTACGTCGAGATCGACGAGATCAAACCCGGCGCCCAGGTCCTGGCCCGGCACCCCTTCCATCCCCCGAACGCACCCGACCACAAGAAGGACCCCGTCTTCGTCTTCCAGCACTACGGCGCCGGCAAGACCTTCTTCAGCGCCACCGATGCCACCTGGCGATGGCGGTACCGCTACGGCGACCGATGGTTCTACCGCTTCTGGAGGAACGTGATCCGCTTCGTGGGCCAGCAGCGGCTGCTCGGCGAGAAGAAACGATTCGTCCTCGGCGTGGACAAGACCGAATACATCCTCGGCGAGCCGGCACGCGTCTCCGCGAAGGTCCTCAACGAAAACTACCAGCCCTCCTCCCGCCCCTTCCAGGAAGTGGTCGTCGAGAAGCCCGACGGAACCCTCGACAAGATCCGCCTCCAGCCCAAACCCGCCGAGGAAGGCGTCTTCGAGGACACACTCAACCTCGACCAGCTGGGCCCCTACACCCTGGCCATCGAGGAGGAAATGCCCACCGGCGAGGTACGGCGCATGACCACCGTCTCCTTCTCGGTCCAGGTCCCCAAGCGCGAATACGAGAACCCCCTCATGGACCGCGTGACCCTGCGCCAGATCGCCGAAGCCTCCGGCGGGCGGTTCTATTTCCTCCACGAGATCGACAAGATGATCGAGGAACTTCCCGAGACCGTCCGCAAGCGGGAGCAACCCCTCCCCGGCATGCCGCTGGTACACCGGCTCTGGGATTCCTGGCTCTCCTTCGCCCTCCTCCTCGCCGTCCTCACCGCCGAGTGGCTCTACCGCAAGATCTACCGCCTGCTCTGAGCGGGCGCACTCATTCCAGCGTGCAGGCGTGGCTCAGGCCCTGGTCCCTGCAAACGAACAACACGTGGAGCCGCCCGCTCTCGTCCGCCGCCATCTGGAGGATCCGACCGTTGCAGCGCTCCTTGCGGATCTCTTTCGAAAACAGCCTCTGCGGCTTCCCCCATTTCCCGTCGCGGCACGCGCGGAAGGACGCAGAGAGGCCCGTGGTTGGGTGATTGTGTGGCTGGGAAGCTGCGTTGTTGTGTCGTTGGGTGGTTGCGTGGCTGGGTGCTTGGGTACGAGGTTGCCGCCGCTGAAACCTGAAATCTACAATCCTACCCTCCATACAAAGACCGGGGGCGCCCGAAGACGCCCCCGGCCTGCGAGAGTGCGTATGGATGGCCTACGACTTGCCGTGGCCCCGTTTCTTCCCCTGCCCGGGGTTCCCGGCCCGCTGGCGGGCCTTCCGCGATTTCTGGGCGCGTTCCATCAGCCGCTTGCGGAGCGCCTGGAGCCTCTTCTGGACCCGGGAGACGCCCTGGCCCATCCCCGGGTGCCGGCGGGAAGCCCGGCGTTTCATCTGGCGACCCTCTTTCCCCCCCGGCGTTTCGCAGGAACCGTCCCGCTTCCGGGCCTGAAGCCGCTTGCGAAGCTCACGAAGATGCTTCTGCCACTGCGTGAACCTTCGCTGCATCCGCCCGCCCTGGTCGCGGTCCTCGCCCTGGCGACCCGCGAAACGCCGCGCCTTCCGGCCCGAGGGCCCTTCGCCCTGGCGGGCCTTGGGCCCGGCGCCCTGCCGGAGCCGCTTGCGAAGCGCCTGGAGCCTCTGCTGGAACGACCCGCCCCGCGGCCGGGCCTGCTTCCGGTTCTTCCTCGCGTTGCGCAACCCCTGCTTTTGGCCCTGCGCGGAAGCCTTGGGGGCCTTCTTCTTGGCGTGCGCGGCCGCCTTCCGGGCGTGCCCCTTCTTGTGCCCCTTGCCTCTCCCCTGCCCGGCCTCGGCGGGAAGGGACAGAAGCCCCAGAAGCCCCAGGGCCAGCGCCGTCGTGGTGATGATCCGTTTCATGGCAATCTCCTCATCAAGGTCTCGTCTTGTCCCATCCGGTCCGAAGAGAAGTGGCTCCGGGGCCCGGGTTGCGACGGGGAATCCCGGATTTTTCCTATTTTTTTTCCTCCCGCCGGGGGCCGGGGCGGCGGTGTTTCCTCAACTCCCTGTCTTGAAAGGTCTTGAGGCGAGCGAGAAAGTCGTCCCGGAGGCGTTTTTCCGGAAAACGCCTCGCCTCTTCGGCCGTGGCCTCGAGCTTCTCGATCAGCCGCTTCCGTTCGTCGGGGCCCAGCCCCCGGGCCCGGTCGAAGAGGTGCTTCATCCGGTAGAGCCGCCTCCCGCGCCCCCGGCCGTGCGCGGTCGCCGTCGTCCCGGCCCCCTTCTCGAACGTCCGGTACGCCTCGTACAGGGCCTCCGCCGGGTCCTTCCCGGGCGGCTTCGTCTTCTCCGCGCCGGGCTCCGGGCCCGGGTCCTTCTCGTCCTCTCCGGGTCCGCTTCCGGCGTCTTCCGGCGGTCCGGCGTCCTCCCACGCGAGGGACCCGGTGTCCGCGGTCTCGTCGGGGAAGAAGCGATGCGGTGCGAGGAGCATCGCGGACGCGGCGGACCCGGCGCCGAGCAGGAAGGCGCCGAGGACGAGGGCGAGGAGGCGGCGGCGGCGTGCATCGCGGCGCCCGGTCTCCTGTTCGATGGCGTCGAAGACGCGGGCCGAGAAGGTCTCGGTGCTGGGGATGGCCTCGGAAGCGCCCTTCAGCCGCTTGACCGTGTCCTGGAGTTCGAGGTAGGCGTCCATGCAGGCAAGGCAGGTCCGGGCGTGGTCGAGGACCGCCTCTTCCACGGCGGGATCCTCGAGGGCGCGTCCGAACTTCGCGCGGGCGTCGAGGCAGGCGGGCGGGACCGGCTCATCCGGCATGGCGATCCTCCTCGGGCAAGAGAAAGTGGAGCAGGGTCGTGTAGCCCTGGAGGGCCTTGATGCGGCTCGCGACCATGGCGTGGCCCCTGGAGATTTGCTTGGTCACGGTGCCGAGGGGCCGGCCGAGCAGGTCGGCGATCTCCTGGCAGGAGTTGCCGGAGAAGTAGCGCATGGAGAGCACCTCGGCGTAGGGGTCGGGGAGTTCCTGGACGATGTGGAAGACCTGCCGGTGGAGGTTCGCCTTCCGCTGGCGGATCTCGTCCTTCTCTTCTCTTTCCGGGGCGGGGGGATCGCGTCTCTTCTTCCGGTCCTTGGCCCATTCCTTCCACAGGTTGCGGGCGATGCCGAAGAGCCAGGCGCCGAACTTCCCGGGGTCCTTGAGCTTCCCCAACGAGACGTAGGCCCTCACGAAGGTCTCCTGGGCGAGTTCCTCGGCGATCTCGACGGAGGGCACCCGGCCGAGCAGGTGGGCGAGGACGGGCCGCTCGAAGCGCCGGACGATCCGCTCGAACGCTGCGCGGTCGCCTTCCCGCGCGTCGCGGACCCAGCGGGCGATGGTCGGCGCTTCCTCGACGTTCGCATCCATGAAAACGAGCCTGCAAGGAGAAGGCGCGAAGGAAAGGGCCCTTTGCATGAAACCCGGAATCCTACCCTACCAGCGCCGGAGAGGGGCGGCAACGCGTTTCCCCGGCCGGCCTGGGGGGGACGCTGTCCCCCCCAGGAAACAGACTCTTACGATCGCGACAGCGATCGATAGAGCAGGTGGAAGAATTCGCCCTTGCCGTTGAAATGGAATTCCCGATCGGCCGAAACGAATGAATCCGGCGAATTCTTTCACAGGCTCTGAGCAGAGGGGTTTGATTGGGTGGGTGGGAAACCGGGTGGTTGGGTGGGTACGAGGTTGCCGCCGCTGAAATCTGAAATCACAGCGCGGGCATTCTGGCTGCCGCTGAAATCTGTTCCGAAAATTCGGGAAAAACCATGATCGGCGACCGCCTTGGAGGGCGAGGGTCCTCCCGAGCCCAAACACAGCCGGCTCGCCAGCCCGTACTACGCCGATCGGCTCTTGCAAGGGCTACGTAGGGTCCTCCGTAGCTCTCGCAACCACCGGCAAGCGAAGGAGGAGAGGCTGTGAAAAAATCCCTCACCCACGCACCCACGCAATGACCCAGCGACTCAATCACCTGGATTCATGCTGCTGCTCTTTGCAAAGCACAGCCACACAGGTTACGGGTGACTGGTTACAGACACGGCCTGTAACCATGTTGCGGGTTCCAGGCATCGCCATGAAGGCCCCCAGCGTGTAGCGGCCGGCTAGTCGGGCCCGTTTCGTTGCCGCCGGAAGAAGCCCGAGAGAAGCGCCGAGGCCTCCTCCGCCAGCACGCCGCCGATCACTTCCGGGCGGTGGTTCGAGGCGGGATGGCGAAGCACGTCCATCGCGGACCCGCACGCCCCCGCCTTCGGGTCGGACGCGCCGTAGACGACCCGCGGGATGCGCGCCAGGACCGCTGCGCCCGCGCACATGGCGCAGGGCTCGAGCGTCACGTAGAGCGTCGTGCCGGCGAGGCGCCAGGCGTCCAGCGCCTCCGCCGCCTGGGTGATCGCGATCATCTCCGCGTGCGCGGTCGGATCGCGCAGCTGCTCGCGGCGGTTGTGCGCCCGCCCGACGACGCGCCCCCTGCCGTCGACGATCACCGCGCCCACGGGCACCTCGTCCCGGCGGTCCGCCTCCTCGGCCTCGCGAAGCGCAAGGCGCATGAACCGCTCGTCGTTCCCGGTCGTGGCGGAAGGTTCCATCTCGCCCGCCATTCTACCTTCTCGAAATTCCGTTACCACTTGTCCGCGGATGGCCGTACACTACACGGTGATGCCGGGACCGCGCCGGGGCGGGCGGCTTCCGGCGCCCCGACCCGTTTTCCAGGAGGTGCTCATGTCCAGAAACCGCATGCTTCTCTGGCCGGCCCTGCTCGCCCTGTTGTGGCTGGGCGCCTGCAGGTCCTATCCCACGATCCAGATCCAGTACCGGCGACCGCCGGAAGCGGACATCCCGGACGAGATCCGCAAGGTGGGCCTGGTGTTCGAGAAATCCGCCGGCGGGCAGATTTCCGAGCCGGGCGTGCTCGAGCACCTGAGGACGCGCTACGAGCAGGCCCTCATCAAGAACGGCTGGTACCGCCTGGTGGACCGGTCGCAGCTGAAGGCGCTGATGGCGGAGATGAAACTGAGTTTCTCGGAATGGGCCGAGTCGGACTCGCGGGAGTTCAAGCTGGAACTGGTCGACGCGCTGATCATCGGGCGGGTCACCAAGGCGATGGCCATGGAGGGCCGCGCCCCGCTCACGATCCTCATCAAGGAGAAGCGGACGCGCCCCGGCCCGATGCGGCGCAAGCGCGTGGGCACGGACAAGGACGGCAAGCCCGTCTACAAGAACGTGCGCGGGCCCGACGAGGTCTACTACGTGAACGTGCCCAAACGCGTGCGGCGCGGGCGCTACGTCTACTGCGAGTTCGCCCTCACCATCAAGCTGGTCGACGCGCGGCGGGCCGTCACCTACGCCTCCTGGATCCACCGGGACATCTACGACTCGCGCAAGGCCGTGGTCTGGGAGGGCAACCAGTACGCGCTTCCCGAGACGCAGCTGCCCAGCCCCTCCCGCCAGCTGGAATCCATGATGATCGCCAGCATCGACCCCTTCATGAGGAAGATCGCACCCTACGAGGTCTCCAAGTCCGTCATCCTCATCCCCGGCGACCCGTGGTCGGACAAGGGGATCGAGCTGGCCCGCAGCGGCATGGTCGAGGAGGCGCTCCAGCAGTTCGACCTGGCCGTCCAGAACACGGTCCCCAACGACGAGCCCCTCTACAACAAGGGCGTCATGCTCGAGGCGCTGGGGGACTACCGCCAGGCCTACGCCGTGTTCAAGCAGGCCTACGACCAGAACGGAAAGCAGCTCTATCTCCAGTCCATGCAGCGCATGAAGCAGGAGATCGACATCGAGGAGGAGGACAAGTACTAGCCGCCAGGGCACGAAGAAAGAGGGATTTTTTCACGGCCTCTCAGACGTCCGCCCCGAGCAGCCCCTCGATGATCAGGTCCGTCGCCCGGTCCTCCTCGAGACCCCGCGACATGAGCGTCTCCAGCTGCTTCGAATCCACCGACCCGATCGCCGCCTCGTGCGTCACGTGGGCCTTGGGATGCAGCACCTGCACGATGGGTACCGCGAGGGCGTCCGCCTCGTCCTGGACGATCTCCTTGCAGTCCACGTGGCCCCGCGCGTACGGCGCCGAGGCCTTCAGCGTGTTGCGGGCCTCCGCGCGCGCGCGGTCGCGCAACGCGATCACGGTGGTCAGCGCACCCCGCGCCCCCTCCCCCGCGAGGTGCGCCCGCTCGTCGATCACGACGGCGTCGTCCCCCCGCCCGCCGATGCGCGCCGACATCTCCAGCACGCTCCGGGGCCCGCATTCCGCCTCGTAATCGATGTCGATCCGGCCCGCCCGGCCCTTGATCAGCTCGAAGTCCGTGCGGAACCTCGCCGCCTCGTCGAGATGGACCTTCGCCTTCGGCACCACCCGCACCCCCCCCCGGTCCCCGTGGACGTGCCGCTCCAGGTACGCGTACGCGGCGCGCTTGCCCAGCCGGAGCTCCGCGTCCATCGTGTGGAGGACGTCGACGGCGTTGGGAAACGTGCAGGAGGCCAGGATCGCGATGCGCGCGTCGTCCTCCAGCCGGACGTCCATGGCGATCCGCTGCACGCCGCTCTCGGGAAGCATGCCGAAGCAGATGCGCACGGGCTTGTCGATCTTCACCCCCTCCCGCACGACGATCCTCGCGTCGATCCCGTCCTCCTTCTCCTCGGCCTCCACCTCGAAGCCCGGCACGAGGTGCACGCCGAGCACGCGGTTGCCGTGCACCTCCACGTGCGCCACGCCGGGGTCGGTCACGCAGGATTCCCCCAGGCTCGCGTAGAGCTTCTGGATCAGCTCGTCATGATCCATCGACGGCCTCCGTTTCAGGAAGATTCTTGTGGTTGCAGGGCACGCACCGGTCGCCGAAGAAGGACCGGATCTTCTCCACCGGGCCCTTGTCCATCAGCATCCCGCAGCAGATCAGGAACGCGTGGTCGGCCTGCTCCAGCACCGCCAGGCTGTGGGTGATGAGAAGCACCGTGACCCCCCGCTCCTTGAGGACGCGGATCGCCTCGAAGATCTTCTGCAAGGCCTCCACGTCGATCCCCGAGTCCGGCTCGTCCATGATCACCAGCCGCGGGTCCATCGTCAGGATGGACGCCAGCTCGATCCGCTTGCGCTCGCCCCCCGACAGCGTCCGGTCCACCGACCGGTTCAGGTAGGCCCCCGGATCCAGCCCCACCTGCGACAGCGCACCGCGCAGCGTCGCCTCCGCATCGTCCTTCGCCCCCGCCGACAGGAAGGTCCGCACCTTCAGACCCTCGAACCGCGCCGGCTCCTGCCACGCCATCGTGATCCCCTTCGCGGCCCGCCGGTCCACCGGCAGATCCCGGAGGGATTCCCCCTCGAAGAGGATGTCCCCCTCGAACTCCCGGTAGCCGGCGAGGCCCATGATCGATGCCGCCAGCGTGGACTTCCCCGCTCCGTTGGGACCGACCACCGCCTGGACGTGCCCCGCCCACAGCGAAAGCGAGAGATGGTCGAGAATCCGCTTGCCCCCCAGATCCATGACCACGTCCCTGATCTCGAGAAGGGTCTTGGGTTCCATCGCCCGGTCCTTTCAATCCTGTCAGTGCTTCTTGCCGAGGATGTAATGGATGGTCGTCTTCTCGCCCGGCTTGATCCGGACGGTGGCGTAGAAACGCCGGTGCCCCGCCTTCTCGAAGATCAGGCGCCAGCGCCCCGTGGCGAGCTCGAGCCCCTTCGCCGGGACCCGGAAGGCGATGGACCGCCCGCTCGATCCGTCCGGCTCGAGAAGGATGGCCTTCATGGAGGCGTCCTTGACGAACCCGACGGCGTTCAGCACGCCCGTGGCCCGCCGAAGATCGTACGCGAGCACGCCCGTCTCCCCCGCCGAGACGAACAGCGTGGTACGGTGCGTCTCGAAACCCGCGGCCGCGATCTCCAGCCCGTGCGCCCCCTTGGGAAGCCGGTACCGCCGCACCGACCGGACCTCCGCCGCCTCCCCCTCCCCGGACGTTTCCGCCGAGGCGCTCTCGAGGAAGTCCCCCCCGTCCCGGCGCTCGCCCTCCACCAGGAAGACGACGCCCGCCTTCGCCGGGCCCGTCTTCAAGACGAAGAAGCCGTGGTCCTCCACCAGGGTGAAGGAGACCTCGTTCGCGGCGAGGGCCCCCGCCCCGATCTCCTTCGCGGCCGGGTCGTATCCCTCCCGGCGGAGAACGATCTCGCGCCGGCCCGGCGGCCAGAGAAGGCGCGACGTCACGGGCGTGGTCCAGCCCGTGTCCCGGCCGGACAGGTAGACGCGCGCGCCCGGGGGATCGGAGCGGATCGTGACGGAGGCGGGCCCGAGGGTGACGCCCGCCAGGACGATCAGCAGGACGAGCGAGGCGACAAGGGAGAACGCGGCGACCTTGTTCCGCCGGGCGCGCTTCCAGAGCCGGGCGAGCCGGCTGATCGGGCGGGCGTGGATGGGCCGGCTCGCGAGGTAGCGCTCCAGGTCGTCGGCCAGGGCGCCGGCGTCGGGGTAGCGCCGCGCGGGTTCCTTTTCCAGGCATTTCAGGCAGATCGTCTCGAGATCGCGGTCCACGGCAGGGTTCCGCTTCCGCGGGCGCTCGGGCTCTTCCAGGATCAGCTGGCGGATGATGTTCGCCACCATGTCCCCCTCGAAGGGGGGGCGCGTGGTGAGCATCTCGTAGAGGGTCGCGCCGAGGGAATAGAGGTCCGAGCGGGCGTCGATGTCCTCCAGCCGCCCCTCCGCCTGCTCGGGGGGCATGTAGTGCGGCGTGCCCAGCGTCGTGCCGGAACGCGTCACCTTGTCGTCCGACTCCACGTCGCGGGCGAGGCCGAAGTCGGTGATCTGGGGCTCCCCCTCCGGCGTGACCAGGATGTTCGGCGGCTTGATGTCGCGGTGCAGGATCCCGTGGCGGTGCGCGTGATGGAGGGCGCGGGCCACCTTCATGGCGATGCGCGCGGCCCGCCGCGGCGTCACCTCCTCGTCCTCGATGAGCCGGTCGAGCGGCTTCCCCTTCACGAAGTGCATGGCGAAGTAGTGGAGGCGGCCCGCGCGCCCGATGTCGTGGACCGGCACGATGCCCGGATGATGGCCCAGCTTGGCCACGGCCGCGGCCTCGCGGTGGAACCGGGCGATCGCCTCCGGTGAGGCGTCCTCGCCGGCGATGAGCGCCTTGAGCGCCACCGTACGCGCGAGCGCGGGGTGGTGCGCGCGGTAGACCACGCCCATGCCCCCGCGACCCACCTCGTCCAGGATCCGGTAGGGCCCCATGGTTCGTTCCCCGGAGGCGTCCGGCGCTTCCTCCGCCGGAGCCCCCGCGGAAACCCGCGTGGGGGGAGGCGGGGCGACATCGTCGGGGGCGAGGGTCGGCGCCGTGTCCGGATCCGGCGAGCGGTGCGTGAACAGGGTCTCCCCGCGGGTCGAGGGCGCCTTCCCCGGGGCCGGCCCGGAAAGGTCGTCCCCCCCCGCCTCCACGCCGGAGGCGTCCTCGGGGTCCGCGTCGGGGGTGCGATCCGTTTCCATGGCAGGTTCCGAAAGGCGCGTCGAATCGAGCGTACCAGTCGCCGGACCGCTTTGCAACGCGATGGGGGAAAGAGAGCCATTCGCGCTGCAACCAAGCCGCGTTTGCTGTTTGTGGGAGGCGTGTGTTCCGGGCCACGCGGGCTTTCGGCCCGGGACCACGGCGATGCCGCATGCTCGCTGCATGGCGGTGTCTGTAACCGGTAACCGGTAACCCGTGCTGGCCGTGCTTTGCTACTACGGGTTGGTGCAGCCCACAGCATAAACAGGTTACGGGTTACCGGTTACAGACAACCCAGATCCAATTGCCGGCGTAGCCGGCATCAGGGTGATCAGGGGATGCTACAATCTGAAATCCCTGCGCATCCCCCCTCCCTACTTCTTCGCCCCCAGCGCCCGCACCGCCATCAGCTCGTTGCCGCGCTCGTCCACCGCCTTCACCGCAACGCGGCCCCGGGCGCCGGAAGCGAAGGGCGCGCTCTCCGTGCCCGACAGGCGGTCCCACGCCTCCTTCCCGCCCCGCTTCCCGAACGCCCCGCGCGCCTCCGTCCACGCGCCGGACCGGGGAAAGAACGCCTGGCGCGCGCAAAAGCAGCGCCCGTCGAAATCGGTGTCCAGGAACCAGGCGGGTACTTCTGGCCCCGTTTCTTGGATCGTGTCCCCCGTCGCGGGATCGCGGCACGCGATGCCGAGCAGCCTCACCCGGAACATCCCGCCCTCCCCTGCGACCTCGATCCGCACAAGCCCCACCACGCTGAAGATCTCGCTCGAGGGACGGTCCGCCAGAAGATCCCCCATCAGCAGATCCGGCCTCGCCTGCACGTACGAAGCGGGCATCCCCGCCGCCTCCCCGCACGACGCGACCGCCTCGCGCGCCCCCGGCGTGACGGCCATCCCCGTGACCAGGAGCCGGTCGCAGGGCCCCGCGTCCGCCTCCCGGGCCGCCCGGCGGACGAACGCCTCGTCCACGGCGCCACGCGCCGGCCCCACGGCGAAGGCCGCCCGCAACGGCCCGGGGGCGTCGAGGTCCGCTTCCGCGAGGATCGCCCCGCGGGGATCCGCCGGCCGTACGTTTCGCCAGGAAAGGGTCCGGCCCCCGGGGAGGCGCGCCACGGGCGCGCGCTGCAACGCCTCGAGCACCCGGTGCGCGAAGGCCTCGTCCGCGCGGGACGGAGAATCGCCCGTCCCGCTTTCGTCGCCGGGGTCCGGCGCCGGTTCCATCGCCGCTTCCACCGTGAACGGGCCCGAGACGCGCGGGGGTCCGCGCCGGATCTCGGGGCGGTCGACGAGGATCTCTTCCGGGGGTCTCGCGCCCGCGGCGACGATCTTTTTCGTGAGGTGAGGCACCCGCCCCCCGACCGGGTCGCCCTTTCGGTTGCGCTTTTGCTTGTAGACAAAGCCCCCGGCGGGTCCGCGGGTCTCGTCGCGGAGCGCGTAGGGGGGAAAGGTGGCGGTGAGCATCCGCTGGCGGGTCAGGGCCACGGGCAGGCGGGAGACGTCCGCGGCGATCCAGCGGCGGCCCCACTTCTCTGCGGCCCAGGGGGTCGTCCCGCTTCCGCACATGGGGTCGAGCACGACATCGCCCGGGTCGGTGGAGAGGAGCAGGCATCGTTCGACGGTGGGCCGGCTGGTCTGGACGGCGTAGAGACGCTCCCGCGAGTAGGTGGAGATGACGGTGCCCGTCCACCGGGTGTCGAGCTTCACGTAGGGGAAGTCGGACGCGAGGCGCTTGTAGTACTTCCCGTCCGCGCTCAGGCGCCCGGCGTTTTCGAGACGCGTCCGTTCTTCGGCGGTGACGGGGCCGAGTTCGGCGAGCTTGAATCGCGTTTGCCCCGCCTGCCGGTCGAAGGTCCGCTCGATCTCCCACGGCTCGCGCGGGCGGTAGAGGGTGCGGCGCTTCACCTCGGGCGCGGACTTCGCGTACCACAGGAGGTTGTCGCACAGCCGCTGGATCGTCCGGGTGTTCCGGTTCGTGGCCGTCTGGAAGGAGATCCGGGCGAGGAAGTTTTCTTGGCCGAAGACCTCGTCCAGCACCTCGCGCACGTGGTGCGCGTGGTCGTCGCCGATCTGCACGAAGATCGAGCCCGAGGGGTGGAGGATCTCCCGGCAGGGCCTGAGCCGCTCCAGCAGGAACGTGAGGTAGGAGGGCAGGCCTTTCGCCCAGGCGTCTCGGTAGGCCCGGACCTTTCCGCGGCGGGGCGCCGAATCGCCCCGGGAGGCGAAGGGCCGGAAGGCGGAGGCGAAGTCCACGCCGTAGGGCGGGTCGAGATAGATCATCTGCACGCGACCGCTCATCGACGCGCGCGACAGGAGGGCGTCCAGGATCTCGCGCGCGTCCCCGAGGATCAGTCGGTTCGGCCGGTCTTCGCCGTGGTGGAAGGCGCGGGGGGGCGGATCGGGCAGGGGGGGCCGGCCGCGTTCCTTCCCGAAGGCGTTCAGGGTCCGGAGGATCTCTTCCGGGCAGAGCCGCTCGGGGGCGGAAAGGCGGGGGGGCGGGAGGGGGGCCCCCTTTTCCTCGTCCTTGCCGGGCCAGATCAGCGAGGGCTTTTGCACCGGTCCTGATCGTCGCAAGGCGCGGATGCGTTCCGCGAGCGCGGCCTTGTCGCCGGCGGCGTCCAGGCCCAGCTCGGCGCAGAGATCGCGGAGCTCGGTTTCCTTCAGTCTCTCGAGGGCGCTTCGCGTCCGATGAGAAGGGGTCATTCCTCGAGGTCGAAGAAGGTGACGGAGTAGGTATAGTCGATGCGGCGGTCGCCGTCGATGTCGTAGATGTCGCGCACGGTCACGGTGTAGGTCTCGTCCTGGTTCGCCTCGCCCGGGTCGAAGCCGATCGTCGGGGTGATCCCGTAGCCGGGGGTCTTGACCTGGGTCGTCACGCCGAGGTCCGTCGCGTCGGACCCGCGGACCACCTGGGCCTGGGTCAGCGCGTCGAAGTCGTACCGCGACCCGTTTGCCGAGAAGCTCCAGAGCGCCTGGGGGCCCGTGAAGCACTGCATGGGGTAGCAGCCCGGCGAGGGGTAGGCGACGAAGTCGAAGGCGGGCGCGGGGTTGGTGAAGTTCGGCCGTTCCACCACGTACATGACGCTCGCCCACACGCCTCCGCCCGCCACCGTGCCGAAGGCCGTCTTGCCGAGCCGGGGGTAGAGGATCCATCGCCGGTGGCCGAGGGTGGTGTCGTTGCCGTAGTCGTCCATGTACCCGTCCACGGTCGCGGCCGGCGTGTAGGCCGAGCCGCCCCACCCGCGGAAGATGTTGCCCGAGGCGCAGGCGATCCAGCCGCCCGTGTTGCTTCCCAGAAGGGCCGGGCCGCCGTAGATGTCGGACTCGTACGAGCCGGAGGCACCGCTCGGAAGCGGCGGATCGTGCGGGCTCGTGTAGGGGTCCCCGTTGATCTCCAGCATCGCGAGCACGTGGGATCCCTTCTGGCAACGGGTCGTCCAGACGGTGTCCTCGACGACATCGTCGGGAAGGCCGGCGAGCCAGCGGTAGAAGTTCACCCACGCGACGCCCTCCTCGACCAGCGCGTGCTCGAGGACGCCTTCCTCCGCGGTGTCGTTCACGGCGAGCACGGGGGCGGTGGTGAAGGTGACCGTCGTGCTCGTGGGTTTGATCGCGTTCCAGTACGCCTTGATCTCCGCCCGGCTGCGGAGCGACGAGGCGGGCACCACGTCGACGGCGATCGCGGCCGTATCGCTGAGGGCTGCGCCGTCCGTGACGGTGAACGTGACGTGGTACGTGCGCGCGGCGTAGAAGGTCACCGGCCCCGGATCCTCGACGGCGGAGGCCGGCGCCCCCCCGTCGAAGTCCCAGGCATACGCGTAGGGCGCGACGCCGCCGCGGACGTCGCCCTGGAAATCGACCGCGGTGCCGGTGGTCGCGGTCACGTGGTCGGGGGGGGAGAGGATGGAAGCGATGAGGTCCTTGACGGTCACGGTGACGGTGTCGTCGTCGCGGTTGCCCATCGCGTCCTCGGCCTCGCAGACGACGAGGTAGGTGCCGGGGGCGTCGAAGACGACGTCGCCGGGGTTGCGCGCCGAGGAGGGGGGCGCGGCGCCGTCGAAGGTCCAGGCGACGTCGTAGGCGCCGGTGCCGCCGGTGATGTCGGCCAGGAAGGAGGCGGACTCGCCGGTGAGCAGTGTGACGTCTCCGGGCGAGGCGATCTCGACCTCGAGGCGGAAGGGGTTGCCGCCGTGGGAGCAGCCGGCCGCGACGAGAAGCGCGGGGAGGATGCCGGTCAGCAGCAGGCGCCGGGCAAACGATGCGGCCATGGCCAATTCCCGCGAACAGGGGCAAGGGGGGTGTCCGGGGACAGTATAGGGAAAAACCCGGCTCGCGTAAACGGCGCGGCGTCGGAAACGTTTCGCGCGGCGTGCTGCAAAGACTCCAACAGGGAAAACCGTGATCGTTGACCGCCTTGGAGGGCGAGGGTCCTCCCGAGCCCAAACCATGGCTTGCCCTCCAAGTTTTCATGGTTTCAGGGAGAGCCGAAGGCTCATGGCCGACCGAGTTCCCGATGTCCATCTGCGTGCATCGGCGCATCGAATGTTTTTGCGGCCAAGGGGTCCTATTGTCTTTTTCGCGACCAAGCTGTAGAGTTCGCGTCCGATGGGAAACGTGGTTGGTGGCACGCGGAAGCGCCGGACGGATCCGGCCCTGTCCGCCCGCCCGAAAATTTCGATCGGAGGTACTCATGCAGGTTTTTGCGATCCGGCGACTGCCCGTTCTTTTCTCCTTTCTCTCCCTTCTGGCCCTTCTCGCCGTGGGTTGCGGTGGTGGCGGGTCGCCGAAGGACGTGGTGAAGGGATTCTGCGAGGCGGGCAAGAAGGGCAAGGACGGCGTGGACGAGCTGGTGGGATTCATGACCAAGAAGGCGGGCGAGGGCTACAAGGGGCTGATGGAAATGGAAGAGGACGAAGGGCTGACGGTGATCAAGTACGAGCTGGGCGAGGAGAAGATCGACGGGGAGAAGGCCACGGTGGCCTGCAAGCTGACGGACAAGCGGGGCGACGAGGAACGGGAAGAGGCGTTGACCTTCCACCTCAAGATGGAGGACGGAAACTGGCGGATCTGGGGCGTGCAGCCCGAGGGCAAGGACAAACCCGAGGACTTCGAGGAACTGGCCGACGTGGTCAAGGAGATGAAGGAAAAGATGAAGGAGATGGAGGAGGCGAAGAAGAAGGCGGGGGATGGCTAGACTTCAGCCGTCCGATTCCAGCAACCCAGGCCTACCGCTGAAATCTGGACTCCCTGCGCGGTCGAGGTGCAGAATCCCGATTCGCTAGTCCCCCTCGGCCTGCGCGGCGGGGTTGTGCCAGACGGCGCAACGGAAGCCGACGCGGGGGCCCCGGGCACCGAAGGGACGCCGGCGCGTGGTGAGGAGGTGGCGCTCCGGGCCCGCCCAGTCGCCGCCGCGGATCGTGTGGTCGTTCCCCGGGCCGGGGACGAAGGGGTTGGCGACCCAGCCCGCGCCCTCGGCGTCCTGTTCGATGAAGCGTTCGTGGTAGTCCTCCACGAAGGCGTCGAGGCACCATTCCGAGACGTTGCCGGCCATGTGGAAGCAGCCGATCGGGGAACGGCCGGCGGGGAGGGAGAGGACCGGGACCGTGCTCCCGTCCTCTTCCCGGTCGAAGTTGGCGATCCCCGGCGTGGGCCTCTCGTCGCCCCAGGGGAAGCGGACCTTCACCCGGCGGAGCGGATCGGCGCTCGCCGCCTTTTCCCATTGGGCCTCGGTGGGCAGGCGCTTGCCCGCCCAGCCCGCGTAGGCGTAGGCGTCGAACCAGTCCACGCCCACGACGGGCAACGCGTCGCCGTTCCACTTCGTCTCGTCCCACAGCGCCGGGGTGTAGTCCTTGCCTTCCGGCTCGTCCTCGTGGGCGAAGCGGTGCGGGTCCTCGGCCGTCTTCGCCCAGTCCAGGAACGCGCGGTACTGCCGGTTCGTCACCTCGTACTTGTCGATGAAGAACCCTCCGATCCAGACCAGGAACTGCGGCCGCTCCACCGACTTCTCCCGCCAGTCGTCGGTGCCCATGGGGAAGAACCCCTTGGGCACGTAGACCATGATCGCGCCGTCCACCGCGCTCTCGTACTCGCCGATCCTCTCCGCCCGCTTGATCCCCGGCGGCAGCTTGCCCTCGAAACCCACGCCCCCCGTGTCCTCCGCCGGCCAGCCGAACGTGCGGATCATCTCTTCCACCGCCTCCCGGTACCACCCGCCGGGGTACCGCGACAGGTACGCGTTGCAGCGCGCGATGCTCTCGGACGCGTTGCGGAACACGCGTCGCTCCTCCTCCGCCCGCCGGAACGCCTCCTGCACCTCGTCCGCGTGCGGGCCCCCCTTGTACGCGTCCCGGTACTCCGGCCAGGCGCGCACCACCGCCTCCACGTCCGGATTCCCGAGGATCGCCCCGGCTGCCTGCGCTTCCTCCGCCAGCCTCGCCTCCCGTTCCGACCGGACCTCGTCGGCCCAGAACCCCTCCGGAAACCGGTCGAGGTATTGCTTGCCGAAGGACATCTTCTGCCAGAACACCGAAGCGTTCCGGAAGTCGTCGTACCGCGTCTTCTCCGCCTGCAGCGAGTGCAGGCGCGCGCGCACCGCCGCGGCGTGCGCCCCGTCCGGCCGGATTCCAGGTAGTCGCGGCAGGCCCCGAGCACGCCCTCGTACCCCGACCGGCGCCCGATCCGCTTGAAGGCCTCCTCCTCCTGGGCCGCGAGGATGCGCGACTCGATGGCCCGGACCTCGTCGAGGTGCCATCCGAAGGGGTAGACGGCGTCGGCGTAGGCGATCCGGTAGGCGGCGCAGGCCTCGAGGCGCCTGGCGGCCGTGCGCGCTTCCTGGCACCGGCGGAAGGCTTCCTCCTCCGCGCGCAGCGTCTCGAGGATCTGGCGGCACGCCGCCGCCTTCTCCCCTTTCGGGTAGGCCTCAAGGAACGCCCGGTGGATGCGAAGCGTCTCCTCCGCCGAGGTCCCCCTCGCGCGCTCCCGCCAGGCGTCCAGTTCATCGCTCACCCACTTCGAGAACTCCACGGTCACCAGTGTTTCCCGGTCCCGCCGGACCGTGACGGGCAGGAGGTAGGCCGTGCCGCTGTCCATGTCCGTGATCTCGAGCGTGTAGTCCCCCACCTCGACCTTCTGGAACGTGTGGGAGGTGGTCTCGGTCTGGCCGAGGTGCTTGACGAGGAACTTCCGGTCCCCCTCGCCCGAGACGACGGTGATCGCGCCGAATTCCCCCCGCCGGAGCGTCGTTCGGATCTCCCCGTTTCCATCGGCGGTCCAGGAAAGCGTCTTGCGCACGGGGTGGTACCCCTCCAGGTCCAGCGTGATCCTCCGCCGCCCGGCCGCGAGATCCTCCAGCAGGCACGGCGTGGTGTCGGCCAGTTCGCCGTCCACGTAGACCTTGGCCCCCGCGGGTTCGGTGAACACGGCCAGCGCCCCGGGCGCGGCGATGCGCGTCTTGAGGGCGTCCCGGCGCGATCGGCTGGTTTCGGCGCGCTTGCCGGGCGGGAACGCCTCCAGGTAGGCCTCGTAGCGGGGCAGGGCCTTGAGGGGGTTGCCCGCCTCGTCCTCCCGTTGCGCCTCGCGGAACGTCTCCTCGGCGCGGGCCAGGGTGTTCTCGAGTTCGCGTTTCGTCTCCTCCCACTGCATCTTCGCCTGGGGCGTGGAGGCGAGGTCCAGGATCGCGTAGACGCGGTCGAGCGCGCGGCGGTGGTCCTTCTTCGCGAGCGCGTCCCGGAAGGCGGCCTCCTCCTGGTCGCGCTGCGCCCGGCGTTGCTCGGGGGTGAGGCCGGGCGGGGGGGCGGGCGCGCGGCTGGAAAAGGGGTTCCAGACGGCGAGCGCCACGATCGCGCCCGCCACGAGCAGGATCGCCGCGGAGGCGGCCTGGAGCCAGGCGGGCAGGCCCTTGCGCCGGATGGCCACGGTCGACTTCAGATCCGCCGAGAGGGTCTCGAGCTCGGCCAGGCATTCCTCGGCGGACGCGCAACGGCCGGCGGGATCCTTGGCCAGGTTGCGCATGAGGAGGCGCTCGAATTTCCTGGAGACGCCTTTCACGTGTCTGGAAAGCGGGAGGGGCGGTTGCGTGGCCAGGTTGAACATCCGTTGCTGGGGGTTGTCGCCCTCGAAGGGGAGGTTCCCGGAGACGGCCTCGTAGAGGATGACGGCCAGCGAGAAGAGGTCGCTCCGCCCGTCGATCTCGCGTCCCATGGCCTGCTCGGGCGACATGTACTCGACGGTGCCCATCACGGCGCCGGGGCCGGTGAGGGGCCGCCCTTCCGTGTCCTGGCCGCCGGGGGCCGTGAGCTTGGCCACCCCGAAGTCGAGGATGCGCACGACATCCCGGCCGCCTTCGTTTTCGATCATCACGTTGGAGGGCTTGAGATCGCGGTGCACGAGGCCCGCGGCGTGCGCCTCCTTCAGCGCGCTGAGCATCTGGTGGGCGATCGAGGCGGCCCGCTGTTCCGAGACCGCCCCCGCCTCGTCCAGGACGCTCTGCAGGGTGCGGCCGGGGCAGTAGTCCATGGTCATGTAGAGCAGGCCCCCGTCCTCGCCGAACTCGCGGATCTGCACCGCGTGCTTGTGCACGAAGGCCGAGGCCGCCTTGGCTTCCCGCATGAAGCGCTGGCGGAAGGATTCGTCGGAGGCCAGGAAGGGATTGAGGACCTTCAGGGCGAAGTCCTCCTCCAGGGTGAGGTGGCGGACGCGGAAGACCGATCCCATCCCCCCCTTGCCCAGCTTGGACTTCACCTCGTATTTCCCCGCGATCACCTCCCCTTCCCGGCCCGTCGGCGTGCGCGTGGGCGGGGTCGCCTCCTCCGCCGCCGGGGGCGTCGGCGGCGGACCGCCGACCCGCGTGTCCCTCTCCTCCACCAGCGCCTCGCACACCTGGGCCACCAGCGCCGGGATCGACGGCGCGCCGTCGTCCTCGAGGGACGCGAGGATCCTCTCCATCTCGTCGGCCACCGCGGCGATCTCCGCCGGCCGGTCCTCCGGGGTCTTGGCCATCATGCGCCCGATCAGGTCGACGAGATCCCGCGGCAGGCCGGGGGCGCATTCCGCCAGGTCGGGGGGAGGCGTGTTGATGTGCTGGACCACCACCTCGAGCGGCGTGCCGCCGTCGAAGGGGCGTCTCCCCGCGAGCATGGTGAACAGCGTGACGCCGAGCGAGTAGATGTCGGAGCGATGGTCGACGGCGTCCCCCTGGCCCTGCTCGGGGCTCATGAAGGCCGGCGTGCCGATGACCTGCCCCGTCAGGGTGAACTTGCGGTTCTCCGAGGTGTCCTTCGCCAGGCCGAAGTCCACCAGCTTCACCTGCCCGTTCGTCCCGACCAGGATGTTGTCCGGCTTGATGTCCCGGTGGATGACCTTGCCTTCCCAGGCGGAGGCCAGCGCCTTCGAGGCGGCCCGCCCCACGCGAAGCACCTGGGACGGGGTCAGCTTCCCCTTGACATCCAGGAGGTCCGTCAGCGAGCAGCCGTCCACGAACTCCATCACGATGTAGTAGGTCCCGTCTTCGAGGAGGCCCCAGTCGTAGAGCTTGAGGATGTGCTCGTGGTCGAGGGCGTCGAGGATCCGGGCTTCCCGCTCGAACCGGGCCGTGAACTCCTGCTCCGAGGCCTCCGCCTCCCGGATGAACTTCACCGCCACGGGCAACGCGTCCCGAAGGCGCACCCCGCGGTAGACGATCCCCATGCCTCCCTCCCCCAGAAGGGAGAGGAGCCTGACGCCCGGCACCTTGCGGTCGATGGTCGACACGTACGGCCGCCCTCAAAACGAAACGCCGATCCCCAGCTGGATCTTGTAGGTGAGCAACGAATCCGACGCGTCCGCGTACGGGGACCACGCCGGAAGAGGCTCGCCGTTGTAGCCGAACTCGAAACGGATCGCGAACCCGAGCAGCGAGAGCCGGTACTCCAGCCCAAGCCCCAGGAGGAGGAAGGGATTGAACGCGCGGTGGTAGAGCGGCCGCTTCGTGGTGGTGAACGCACCGCCCTCGTTCCGGCAGACCGTCGCCTCGACCTCCTCGAGGATGGAAATCCCGCTGCCCGCGATCACGAACGGCACGAAGCCCGATCGACCCTCGGGGTTCCCCAGGCGGACCAGGTTCGGCGCGTCGAAGAGGACCTGGTCCACGGGAAAATGGAACACCGCGCACAGCGCCAGCTGGAAGACCCGGAGATCGCCGGCGGAAAGCAGCTGCTGGTAGTGGGTCGCGTCCTCGTAGACCACGTAGAGGGTGGGGGGCGACACCTCGCGGTTGAACGTGAAGAGGGAACCCTCGAACACGAAGGAGACCATGGGCACCAGCGAAATCCCCGCCTGCAGGCTGAACGCGATCGCGTTGGTGTCCCAGAGGCTCTGGACCTCCACCTCCTCGGCGCTGGCGAGGACGAGATCCGGGTTGTCCATCTCGAGGGCGACGGACTTGGGCAGGAGGTTGACGTAGCCCACGTAGGCGTTGAGGGAGAAGCGGCGGAGCGGGATGGGCACCTCCCAGACCGTCCAGGGCTCGGGACGGTGCCCGCGACCGAAGGCGGGCGGCTCGGGGGGGGGCGGGTTGAACCGCCCGGCGTCGTCGTCGAGGACGGGGTGGAATTCGAGAAAGCCCTCGAGAGACGCCGGCGCGCCGTCCGGCGTCCCCGGATCCCCGGCCCGGACGAGGCCCGGGACGACGAGTGCGAAAAGTCCCGCGAGAAGGGAAAACGGTCCGAGCGTCTTCATGTCGACCTCGATGAGGCGCCGGTGCAACGTACAAGGAGAAGCCCGGGAGCGCAAGCAGCGAGGTCACGCGCCCGGCGTCTTCCGCTTGCCCACCGGCGCGAGGTAGACCGCGAACTCGTCCTCGCCGTCCAGGCCGATCAGCGCGTCCAGTGCCTCCTGGTCGTAAGCGCCGACCCCGCAAGTACTTGCGCCGATCGCCTCGCAGCCGAGGTAGAGGTTCTGGCAGACGTGGCCCGCGTCCATGAGGATCGCGCGGTGCGCCGCCAGCGCGTAGCGCCACTCCATGCGGTAGGGGATCGTGGACCACACGAAGGTGACGGCCGCCTTGCCGGCGAAGGCCTGGCCCAGCAACGCGTCCACCAGGCGCGTCTCCATCTCCGCCGGCCGGTCCACCACGAGAAGCGCCTCCTCGTCCGCCAGGAAACGGTAGAGTCCTTTCTCCAGCCCCGTCACGTTTCGGGCGAACAGGTAGGTCTCGAAGCTGTGCCGGGCCCCGGCCGAGGGGACCGTCTTGAGGACCGCATGCGGGCCCCGTCGCGCCCGCACCCCCTGGGTGATCCACAACAAAAAGGCCAGCTCGGAAAGATCCAGGGGCTCGGGGGCGAACATCCGCCGGCTTTCCCGGTGGTCGATCGCGGTCAAAAGGTCGGTCCGGCCGATCCGGCCCTCCCATGCCTCGCGGGCGGGAAGGGCGACGCGCTCGGCGCCGGCCGGGGCTTCTTTCTGCCAGGGCGGCGGGTCGACGCCGCGGTTCTGGTCGGTGGCGCTGAAATCGATCCGCTTGCGGATCGAGTCCTTGACGAATTGCCGATAGGTCCGGATGTCGTCCACGGGAAACCCTCCATGATCCAAAATGCGCGTCCGGAATCCGCGTGATGGAGGAGCCTCGAAACCTGTGGACCCCGGCCGCGAGATTCGTGAGAATCAATGTAGTATACGAGAACAGTGAGGAAAACGGTGAAATCTTCAGGTCCGGGCATGGACGATGCAAAGGACTGGGACGACCTGGCTGCGTCCGTAGACCGTTGCGTCCTGACGGTTGTCGACCTCGGCGAGGAGGACGAGAGCTCCTTCTGGCTGGGGAAAACCCCGCGGGAGCGCCTGGAAGCCATCGAGATCAACAGACGGATCGTGTATGGGTACGGCTCGACTCCACCCAGACTTCAAAGACTTCTTGAGACTGCTCGAAGAGGAGAGAGTTGACTATCTCCTCATCGGCGGATACGCGGTCGGATACTATGGGTATCCCCGCGCGACGGCCGACATGGATGTCTGGATCGACGTGGGGACTGAATCCGCCGAAAAGATGGTTGCCGTTCTGAAAAGGTTCGGGCTGGACGTTCCGCAGCTCGAACCGGGTCTCTTTCTCGAGCCGGGTAGAATCACGAGAATCGGGGTCCCGCCCGTTCGCATCGAGATCCAGACGCGGATCTCGGGAGTGGAGTTTCGCGATTGCTTCTCCCGTCGCCGCCGCGTCGATTTCGACGGCGTGGAAACCAACCTGATCGACCTCCCCGACCTCAAAGCCAACAAGAAGGCGAGCGGGCGTCACAAGGATTTGGACGATCTCGAACACCTTCCCTGAGCCTGGATCCGGAAGGTCAGGATCCGCCCTCGCCGTCGCGCCATCGCTTCCACGCCTTCGCGTCAGCGCCGAAGTCCTGCCCGGTGATCTGCGTAAGGGCCTTCGCGGCGGACGCCCTTGCGGCCTCGTTGACCAGGGCCTCGATCAGCGGGTCCACGGCGCGCTCGTCCCCGATGCGGCCGAGAATCCTCGCGGCCTGGGCCGGCAGGGCGTCGTCGCCCCTCAGCATCACGGCGGAGGCGCCCTTCGTCGCGCCCATGAGACCCACGCTTCCGGTCGTCGCCTTCCCCGTCTTCCCCTGCAAGGCCTCGATGAGCGGCTTCACGGCGGGCTTGCCGATCTCCACGAGCTCGTCGGCAGCCTGCGCCCGCACGGCGGCCTTCGGATCGACCAGCTTCAGGACCAGCCCCCTGACCTTCCGCGCCGTCTTCTCCTGTTCCGAGGGCGGGGACACCACCGGCCCGCACCCCGCCGCTCCCGCGGTGGCCAGGATCAGCAACCCCATCGTCATCGATTTCATGAATCGTCTCCTCCAACCTCGCTACGTCTTCATGAATAATCCGGGCTAGGCGGTCGGCCCCCACTCGGACTCGTCGATCCCGGAAGACCAGTCCCCCCCCGAGAGCGCCTCGTCCCAGGCGGGTGGATCGTGGGGGCCGGAATGCGGCGACTCCCCCAGGAAGTGATACGGTTGCCCCTGCGCATCGATCATGAACATCCGGACGCCGGATCGCCCCTGCGTCTCGGGCCAGGCGTAGACGATGTAGGCCCCCTCCGCCAGGGCCGCATCCACCCGGTCCTTCCTCACGGCCGTGGCGGAGCCCTCGCCCGTCGGCAGATAGACGATGAAACAGTACCCGCTCTTGGTGCTCACGCCCCCGGGCGTCATCTCGCCCAGGAGGCTCGGGATGAAGGGGGATTCGTCGTACTTCAGACCGTTTCCGCGGCAGGCGGCCGTGCCGCCCAGCTCGTCCAGAAAGCCGTACTCGCCCACCCCGTTCGCGTTCCGGTCGACGCTGCAGGAGGACCGGAAACAATCCTCTCCCGTGCTGATGGCCTTGAGGGTGGCGATCGCGGACGACTCGTTCGTCCCGATTCGCCTTTTCTCGGGGACGCCGATCTTCCAGCGGCCCTCTTCCCGGACCAGGTGCATGGTTTCCTCCTGCCCGCCCACATCGAACCGGATCTCGGCGCGGTCGCCCTCGACCGTCTCTTCGAGGAGCGTCCATGCTGCGGGAGGGGAGGGGCGCCCCTTCGATTCGGCCTCCATGAGGAGCGCCCACAGCTCCTTCCACTCCATCTCCAGGATCTCCTCGCGGGACGCGCCGGCATCCCGCTCGAGCGCCTCCCAGCTCCCGCGCCCTTCCCGCATCCTCTCGAGGATCCTCTTCGCCTCCGTCTCGAAGCCCGCCTGCATCTTTGCGGAAAAGTGTTCGAAAACGCCCTCGTAGTCGCCCTCGGCCATCTTCCGCTGGACCTTCTCCCAGACCTCCTTGGGCGAGTCGGGCTCGCCGGCCCCGAGCATCAGGACCGCGACCACCGCCGCGGCCACCACCAGCGCGGCCGCGCCGCCGATCGCCGCGACCCGCGCGACGGCAGGCTTCGACCCTTCCCCGCCCGACGGCGGCGGGGATTCCGCGCCGGCCTCCGCGTCCAGGGGATGGCCGCACTGCGGGCAGGCCCGGGCGCCCGGGGGCGTCGCGGCGCCGCACGCCGGGCAGGTCCCTTCCCGCACCCGCTCGGCCACGGGAAAGCCGCAGTGGGGGCACTCGTTCGCTTCCGAGGAGACCTGGTTGCCGCATTCCGGGCAGGCGATGATGCTCATGGAGGTCCTCCGCTGCACGTCGAGACATCGCCCGTCCATTCTATCCGAAAACGGTCCGGGCGGGGCATTCGCGCTGTGCCGAATCGGGATTTGATGTTTCGACCGCACGAGGAGCGGGGATGCGTAGGGAGTACAGATTTCAGATTGTAGGTTTTCAATTGTAGGATCCCCTGATCACCCTGATGCCGGCTACGCCGGCCATTGGCACTGGGTTGTCTGTAACCGGTAACCTGTTTGATGCCGTGGGCTGCTACCAACCCGTAGTAGCAAAGCACAGCCACACGGGTTACGGGTGACGGGTTACAGACAATGCGAAAATCTGCAGCCCCCTTGCACTCCTGCCATGGGTCGGGGGTGAAATTTCCCGGAAAAACCCGTGCACCCCCCCTGAGGACCTGGAATTCGAGGTCCACCCCGGGGTCTTTCCATGAAGGGGAGCTACGAAAAGGAAGGTAGGACCATGACCTGCGTACACCGCGAATGGCTCCCCCCGATCCGTCTTGACTTTCGTCGCCTGCTTCCCATACTGGCCCGGTTTGCGCCGGGGAAGCCGGCCCCCCCGGCGTGGTTCCCTTTTTGGGGGGGATGCGTCGAATGGGCACCTTCGTCCGTCTGGTCGTCTGTCTTCTCGCGGCGGCGCTGTCGTCGTCGTGCAGCCGTTCGAGGCCGGAGCCGGGGGGGGAGGGGCGCACGTTCACCGACGTGACGGGATGCGCGGTGCAGGTGCCTTCGACGCCGCGCCGCATCGTCTCGCTGGTCCCCTCGATCACGGAGGGGCTGTTCCGGCTGGGGGCGGGGGACCGCGTGGTCGGGGTGACCTCCTTCTGCAACCGCCCGCCCCGCGCCCGGGAGCGCGAGACGGTGGGCAGCTACCTGCAGCCCGATCTGGAGACGATCCTGTCGTTGCGGCCGGATCTCGTGATCGCGGGAAAGAAGGGGGAGCCGGGGCCGATCCTCCGCCTGCGCGAGCTCGGCGCGGCCGTCTACGTCTTCGAGGACGGGAAGAGCTGGGAGGACATCCGGCGGGATTTTTTGACGCTGGGCCGGCTCGCGGGGGAAGCCCAGAGGGCGCGCGAGCTTCTCGCCGGGGTGGAGGCGCGCCTGGAAGCGGTCCGGCGCCGGGTGGAAGACCGCGAGCCGGTTCGCGTCTTCGTCCAGATCGGAACGCGCCCGATCTTCACGGGAGGCCGGGACACCTTCCTGGACGACGTGATCCGTTTCGCCGGGGGCCGGAACGCGGCGGCGCCGTATTCTCCGGATTATTTCCAGGTCTCGCGGGAGACGGTGCTTTCCTGGAATCCGGAGGCGATCCTCGTCTCGGGCATGGCCGTGTCCGCGCCGGCGGAGAAGGAGCGATGGCTTTCCTTCCGGGGCCTGTCGGCGGCCGATGCGCGCAACGTGCACATCATCAGCGGGGACGACGTGAGCCGGCCCGATCCGGTGGCCTTCGCCCAGGCAGTGGAGACGGTGGCGCGCTTGCTGCATCCTTGAATCCTGGATGGGGAGCGCGGGCGAGGGGCTAGGGGGCGCTCGAAGAGGAGAAGAGGGAAGGAGGGGGAGGTTAGAAAGTGATACGTTGATATGTTCATACGTGGAAGAGGGTGGTGAAGATGTCCCGCTTGTCTCAATGACTTATCAACGTCACCGCGCGGGGCGCAGGCGTCTCGCCCGCAGCACGTTGCGCGGACCGCGGACATCCTGGCCTCGCCTGCGGGTCCCTCCACTCCGCTATCCAATGATGATTGACCGGTCCGCTCAAAGCCCGGGCCGCAGGCCCCAGACGCCGTCGATGGAGAGGGAGAAGAGGAGTCCGGCTCCGGGTTTCGTCAGGTCGCCGACGATGTCCTCGATCACGGCCACGATGTCGGGGACCTTGTCCTCCAAGGTGACGATGAGGATGGTCTTGTTGTCGGGGGAGAGTCCGGGAAAGGCCTTGCGGATGCCGGCGAAGATGGGGACGTCCTTGCTGAGGACGCGGGCCATCCCCATGCTGTCGAGGACGGTGGCGCCCGAGACGCCGATTTCCAGGAGGCCTTCCAGCACGTCCTCGAGGAGGTCCACCCGGTTGAGCAGCAGGACCACCAGTTTCTTTTCCATGGTTTCGTCTCCGCCTCGAGGGGGTCTCGCCCCTCAGATCTTGTGGCGCGCCTCCTCGTCCCGGATCACGCGCAGGGCGTCTTCGGGTGTACGACAGTCCATCAGCGCCTTCCGGAACGCCTCCCGGTGCAGCAGGCGGGTGATCCGCGCCAGCGCCTTGATGTGGGTGCCCGGCTCGTTCCGGTCGGCGACCAGGAGGAAGACGAGGCTGACGGGCTGACCGTCGGAAGCCTCCCAGGGGAGGGGGGCGTCCGCGATTCCCAGGACCCCGGAGAAGGGGACGCGCCGATCGACGATGCCGTGGGGGAGGGCGATGCCGCTGCCGATGCCGGTGCTCATCGTGTTTTCCCTTTCCACGACCGCCTTCAACACGGCGTCCCGCGTTTCGGCGTCGGGCAGGGGCACCAGGTCGAGGAGCTCCCGGAAGACGTCCGTCTTCGAGCGCCCTTCGAGCGGTACGCGGATCCGGGATGGGTCCAGAACGTCGGTCAGTCTCATGAGGCGGTCTCCTGCGCGGCGTCCGCCCGCTCGGGACGGGACCGCGTCTTCCGGGATTCACCCACCCGGTCGAGGGCGAACTTGAACGCCACGGGTCCGATGATCTGGTTCACGGCGATCGCGGCGATGAGCAGCGAGCCGAGGGCGCGTCCCCACGCGTCGAAGGAGGCGGCCAGCTGGGAGGCCAGCGCGATGCTGAGACCCGCCTGGGTGACGAACCCCATCCAGGTGTGGGCGCGGAAGGCGGGGGGATCGCCGGCCAGGGTCGTGGCCAGGCGGGCGCCGAGAATAATCATGAGCAGGCGTGCTCCCACCAGGATGACGGCGGCCGCCCACCCGGCGACCACGGCGCCGAGGTTCAGGGCCGCGCCGGCCATGGTAAAGAAAACGACGTAGACCGGCAACCCGACCTTGTCGAGGATCTCGAGGATGGCCTCGCCCTGGCGGGAGGCGTTCTGCACGGTGAAGCCGACGGCCGCGGTGATCAGGAGCGGTTCGAGATGGATGTCCACCGCGTGGACCGTCTGCAGGTACTCGGCCAGGAGGTCGGAGGACTTGTAGACGAGGAAGCAGAGCCCCAGGATCACCAGTCCCTGCTGGGGGCCGTTGTATTTCAGGTACGTGGCGAGCAGGACGCCGAGCGCGACGCCGAGGGCGATCGAGATCCCGATCTCGCCGCAGAGCACGAGGATGAAGAGGACGTTGAAGGAGCGCTCCGGCGCGAAGGCGAGCGCCGCCAGCGACGCCGCCACCGAGAACAGGGGGAGGATGAGCAGGTCCATGGACATGGCGACGCCGAGGATGGTCTCGGTGAAGGGTCCCCGGGCGCGCGTCTCGTTGATGATGGCGATGGCCGAGGAGGGGGACCGGGCCGCCGCAACGACCCCTACCAGGGCGCACATGGCCATCAGCTGCACGAAGGACCGCCCCCCCAGCGCGGGGATCACGCCGTGCGTCAGCATCAGGATGCCCGTCACCCCCACCACCACCGTCGCCGTCGTCACCACGATGAGCAGGATCACGCTGCGCGCCTTTTCGCGCAGCACGGCGAGACGCAGCTCCGCGCCGGCCGCGAGCCCGATGAACGCCAGGGCCATCTTGTTGAACACGGCCAGCCGGTCGAGCACCCCGGCGTCCAGGAACCCGATCAGGAAGGGGCCGAAGACCATGCCGGCCGCGAGATAGCCGGTGATCCGCGGCAGGCGGAAGGACGCCGTCAACGCCCCCGCCAGGTAGGCCCCGATCAGGGCGAACCCGATCCAGAACGTCGTGTCCATCTCGCCGGCGATCAGCGGCGTCGACTCCAGGCGGACGATCACCCCGACGATGGCCGCGATCACCGCCAGCATCAGGGCGCGGCGAATCAGGACGCGTCCTTCGACGGCTCCTCCTTTCCGCCGATCACGGCGACGGCCAGCGCGGGCCCGAACAGCTCGCTGACGATGATGCCCAGCACCACCACGGTCAGGACCACGTGCCCGAACCGGCAGGGAAACGTGTGGAGGAAATCGATGGCGATGGCCAGCGACATCCCCGCGTGCGACGTCAACCCCAGACCCACCCAGAACGGCGCGCGCTCCTTCCCCGCCACCGGGAAGGTCACCGCCAGGTTCCCCAGGAACTTGGAAGCCATGCGCGCCGCCACGTAGACGCCCACCAGCGCCAGCGACCAGGAAGCGGGAAAGCGAAGGCTGGCTCCCGCCAGGATCAAAAGCACCACGTAGACGAATTTCTCGCCCCCCGCCAGGTACTCCGTCACGCGCGCGCGCAACGGCGAGATGTTCGCCACGACCAGCCCCAGGACCATGGAAGAGAAGAGGATGGAGATGCCGGTCTGCCGGGCCATCCCGCCGCACAGCGCGCAGCTGCCCAGGATGACCAGGAGCTTCTCGGGCCGGGTCATGCGCTCGCGCGTCATTGAGGCGAAGAGCCAGCCGCACACGACCGCCAGGCTCAGGACCAGAAGCAGCTTCTGGAAGCCCACCTCTCCGTAGCGGCCCCCGATGCCGCCGGCATGCAGGCCGGTCAGCACGCCGAGCGCGAGGATCGGCGGCAAGGCGTCGACGCTGGCGATGTAGCGGAGCAACAGCAGCCGGTCATGACGGTCGGAGGTGAAGCGGCGCTGCAGCATGGCCAGCGCCGGCTGGCCCGTGCAGGCAGCCGCCGCGCCCAGCGTCACGCTGGCCCCCAGGGCCCCGTTCCGGGGCCATCCCACCCACCCCGCGAGAAGGGGATAGAAGGCCAGAGCCACCAGGGCCATCACGAGCAGGGACTGCCCGAGCGAGGCCGCGAACACGGGGGGCGGAAGCGCCTGCAGGCTCTTCCGGTCGAACTGCAGGCCGAACAGGAGGCCCACGCACCCCAGCCCCACCGCCAGGAAGGGCTCGAACCCCTCCAGCGCCTTCCCGTCGATCAGCCCCAGGTAGGACTCCCCCAGAAGAAACCCCACGATGATGAACTCCGTGCCCGTCAGGAAGATCAGCCGCGCCCCCAGCGGCACGCTCCGCGCGAACAGCACGCGCCGGGAACCGGCCAAAGCCAGGATGGCCAGCACGATCAGGGCGAGGAGGAATTTCAAGGTGCGTTCTCGACGGAGGCCGCGGAAACACATCGCGCCGGAGCCAGCTGCCCCCCGGGCCACGATCAGCGATTATACCCGGCGCCCCCCTCTTCGTCCCGTGATCCCCTCCGGGAGCCGCGCGCGCCGGGGCCGGATCGGGACTCGAGATTGTAGATTGTAGATTGTGGATTGTGATGTTCGATGGAATTACGAATTCAGGGATTTAGGAATTCCGAATTGAGGAATGGGGCTGTACGACTGTGAAACTGCCAACAAAGCAGGCCGTCAGAACAACCCCGGATCCGGTCCGGTTGTACAACCGGGCACATGACTAGCCCCGGTTGTGAGCCCGGGGGTAGGCCGCCGGTTTTTATGGGTTTGAGTAGTTTGTAACCCGTAACCCGTAACCTGTTTATGCTGTGGGCTGCCAATATCCGTTTGTGGCAAAGCACAGCCACACAGGGTACAGGTGACAGGCACCAGACACAGCCATGCAGCCCAGGCTCATGTCCGTGACTCGATTGCCCCGGATGGTGAGCGTTTGGGGGACGTTTCCGTCCCGTCGTTTCGCCATGAAGCCCCCTTGGAAGACGGCGGGGTGACGCTCGAAATCATACTCCAGGCCGGGGGAAAGGAAAAGACGCCCTAGCCCGGATTATTCATGAAAACTACTGCGGTCGCCGCAAGCACATGATCTGCTTCGTCGCTGCGACGATTCCGGCCCTCACGTGGCGCTTTGGCCACGCTCCGGACCGGAATCGTCTT
>Ga0180432_10000543_pt1 | contig 62679 bp, 56 predicted proteins | sample SS_ome_10_FD_132414 | JGI IMG/M metagenome (GOLD analysis project Ga0180432, IMG submission 132414) | Hypersaline lake sediment archaeal communities from the Salton Sea, California, USA - SS_1_MS_2 metaG | ecosystem: Environmental > Aquatic > Non-marine Saline and Alkaline > Hypersaline >... | reverse complement strand
TCATTTTCTGAATTCAACGTAGAACTTGGTAAACACAAACCCCTCTCATAGATATGATAGGAGTTTCCATAATCTGTATGTTTGTGCGCTTTATAGGGGGAAAACTCCATTATAGGCATAAAGATCCTTCTTGTGGGGATTCCTTTTTCTTTTAATTTTTTTTGTAAAACCACTATGTTTTTTTCAAATATAGCACATGAAAACCACCAAGAGCTTTCTGCCTCTTCATGTTTTTCCTGAAATCGCACAGAGTTTACTTTTTTAAATTCTTCTCTATAAATACTATTGAATACTTTTTTTCTCTTCAAAAAAAGGTCCAGCCTCTCCATTTGCGCAAGCCCCAGTGCCGCCTCAATATTAGTCATCCTATAGTTGAAACCAATTTCGGAATAATAATGCCCTTTTGTCTCGTCCCGACCCTGGTTTACGAGAGACTTTATGCGGTTCAACCTATCTATGTCATCCCCCACAACCATACCGCCTCCACCGGTGGTAATGATTTTATTTCCATTGAAACTGAAACATCCCAAGTCGCCGAAAGTACCCGCATGCTTACCATTATATTTTGCCCCCAGGCTTTCAGTAGCATCTTCAATAACGCGTAAATTATATTTTTTGGCGACTTGCATTATAGCATCCATGTTACAGACATTTCCATAAAAATGAACGGGTATTATCGCCTTGGTTTTTTTAGTTATTTTTTTTTCAATCTCTCCCGCGTCAATGTTCCAGGTATTAATATCTACTTTCACAAAAACAGGTTTTGTTCCTACGTCAATAACAGGGTTTACCGTAGCCACAAATGTAAGGGCCGGAACAATTACTTCGTCACCCCTTCCTATTCCAAGTTCATATAACGCTATGTGAATAGAAGCAGTTCCACTCTGGGTTGAAATAGCTTTTTTTACACTTAGATAATCCGCAAATTTTGCCTCGAACTCCGGAACATAAGGGCCAAAAGTGGAAACAAAACCTTTATCAATTGTTTCTTCCAGGTATCTTTTTTCTATCTTTCCCACGTTTGGGGCATCTAATTCCATTTTAATCCTTACCTGTATTAAGTTGATCCTTGTACCATTGATAAGTTCGGCGAATGCCTTCTTCCAGTGAAATATTCGGGCTATATCCTGTCAGGCGGTTTGCTTTTGCCGTATCGGGACACCTTCGCCTGGTAGAACCAGGTGTATCCGGAAGTTCGTTGATTGTAATTTCTCTACCCATAACACGCGCTATCTTCACAACTAGATCCCTCATATTAATTTCTTCTCTGGAATTTCCAATATGCAAAATCTCGTTTGCTGTATTGGGGCTTTCGCATGCCCTGATAGTCGCATCAACAGCTTCGTCAATAAAGCAAAAAGCCCTTGTGTGATCAGGCGAAGGCACTTCAACTACCGTGTTTTTACTTACCTTTACAAATGTTTCCGGAATAACATGTGCAAATCCCATCCTGGGCCCATAAACATTGTGATACCTTATAATGGTAACCGGTATTTTGCGCTCGCCGGAATAATTAAGACAGGCGGATTCGCCCACCATCTTACTAAGCGCGTAAGTTGTTCGCGGTAAAATAATATTTTCAACGACAAGATTTACTTTTTCATCCGTAGGTATCGGAATACCGTAATGCTTGTGCGTTCCGGCATAAACTTCACTGGTTGAGGTAAAAAGAAGTTTTTTCAACTTTTTATTTTTAGCGCTTATCCATTCCAGGAGATTCAGAATAGAAACAATATTCACATATAACGTCCTTACCGGGCTCTCGGTAACATTTTTGACACCTATGATTGCGGCCAGAGAATAGATATATGCGTAATTATTGTCTAGCAACCCGTAAGATTTCAAATCTGTAAGATCGGCCTTTATAAACTTCACGTTTTTTCTTTTTAAAAACGCTTTAAAATCCGGGTCAAATTTTCCTCGTAAAAGGTTGTCAACTATATGCACCTGGCAGTCATCGTTTTCAGACAGGCGTACGGCTAAGTGATAACCCACAAATCCCGCTCCGCCTGTAATAAGCACCTTTTTCATATTAGCCTTTCAACATTTTATTCCAGTGCCCTTTGCCTACGCCAATTAGTTTAAATCCCATGGCCCTCAAGGAATCGGCTTTTCTATCATCAATAATATTGTTGGCATCGAGAATAAAACCACCGGGTTTTAAAAGTTTTGCAAAATGTCTGACAGTCATGTGAATATACTCGCTGTGCCTTACTGCAAGAACAATTGCGTCTACCTTCTCAACCCTTACGCGCTCTAAGTCATTATTAACGTCTACACCAAGTTCCGGCCAGTATGTTACAATCGGATCGTGGAACATGACATAACTGCCTCTCTTTTTGCATATTTTGTAAAAAAACTTACTCGGCGAAAATCTTGTATCTGCGATGTCATTTAAATAAGAAACACCCATAATAAGTATTTTTCTCTTGTTAAGTTTTTTAAGGTATTTTCTGAGCAAAGCGAAAGAGTGCAGCGGCATTTTATCATTTATCTCAACAGCTCCGACGGTCATATTCAGGCGATCGTTCGAATTAAATATCTCCTTGTTGCCCCACTCTGCCAGAATGGGATCCTTTGTAAGGCAGTATCCCCCTACACCGAATCCCGGAAACATGATATTGCGATGCGTATGACGTTTCCTTATTCCGTCTATCACTTCAAATAAATTAACCCCTGCCAATTCTGCCAGACGCGTCCATTCCTGTATAAATGCAATGTTTGTTGCCCTATAGGAATTTTCCAGGACTTTGCCTATTTCCGCGGCCGTAACATCAGACAGTTCGGTAAGCGGATATGAATTAGTGTCTATTATGCTTTCTAAAAACTTTCGGGCTTCTTTTTTTGACTTATCGTTAATAGCGGAAAAAATACGATAATAAGAAATAACGCTTTTAAGATAATTTTCCCCGGGCATAACCCTTTCATAGGAATATGCGAGTTTAATCTCAGAACTCTTATAGCCTCTTTTGCGAAACTCTGTTTTAATCCTAGGTAGCAATACTTTTTCACAGGTACCAGGGGGAAGCGTTGATTCTACGATAATCAGACAGGAGGGTTTAATATACTTTGCCATTCCTCGCAAGGCAAGATTGAATCTATCTGTGAAAACTTTTTTTCCTTTGCGTAATACATTATTGCCTTTTTTTACGTCGAGATTTATGCTTACCAGCACAATATCAGCGATGCTATAGGCATAAGCGTCGGCTGTTGCCATTATGTTACCTGATTTAAAAGATTTCTTAAAGCTCCTGTACAGACTAATGTCCGAGCACTTAACTGGGAGCTTCCCGTCATTAATCATGCCTATCTTCCAATACGATGATGGCTTAGCAAGATCCACACCAATCACTGCGTAAAGCGGCAGTCGTTTTTTGTTTTTTGCGCGGGCTACGGCCGTAAGCATTGCTGAACCCACAAAACCTAACCCCTGTATCACTACTACTTTCCGGCCCCGATTTTGATTTATAAATTCATCTATCCTGCGAAAATCTTTTACGTTATATTCTAATTCATAGCCGTCGCCAAAGGGAGATTTTGATATCAATTTCTTTTTGCATAAACCCTCTTTTCTCATTTTTTTGCTCTTTCCTTTAACGGCCTATCTGTTTAACCATTAAAGCGTCTTTTCTATTATTCTTTCTGGCCTTAAGGTTCAAGACGTTATTTAAAGGATTTGAATTGAACAGATTGAAAAGGGATTGCGCCTTTTTGTGAATACTTTTTATCTCATCTAATTTTTGCCTGAATACTTTTGCAGCTTCCCGTTCTTCCGGGCTGGACAAATCTATGGTATTCAAAGCGGCGTATGAAAGGCTTATCATATCCTCAACCTCGGAGAGACGGCTTTTGGCCATTGCTTCGACCCTATCCATTATAATCTTAGAGATGTTGCCATCCGACTCATAATAATCCTTTCGTGAGCCCTTCACCCATACTTTTCGCGCTACGCCGTACCTTTCGAGGGCCCTTATGTTGACACTGGCACTGCCTTTGCTGATCTTGAGACGCTCTACCATGTCATCAAGCGACAAAGGTTTATTCGCGAAATATAGTATGGTGTAGATTTGGGCCATAATATTATTGAGCCCGAATTTACTGCACATGTGATTTATTTCACCAAGAAACACATCCTGCACTTTAATAAGCTTCTCTGTCATATTGCCACCTTCTTTTTATATATTCGTATCGTTTATAACATTCTAAACGAAGATAACAGATTTACCCTAAAATGTCAAGGGTTTTTTGGTGTTTTTTACGCCTTGAAGGCATGCTTATAAGAAGGCGGGATTCTGTTCTTTCTTAGCGATTATCAATACGATCCTGTAATGTATGATGAAGTGTTGCGCTACTTTTCCCTCTCATATACACAAGTCAATGGTTTGTTTCCCCTAACCCTCTCAACAAAACCCTCGGAACGCGCGATAAGCCCCACCTCATCCACCAGAGCGCTTCTCACCGCGAAATAACGTTTTGTCTTACGAAGAAGCCCCCTTAAAAGGTTCTCTAAATCCTTTCCGGACATCGCTTGTTTGAGCCAGAAATAAGTACTCAAAAGAAGAACAATATCATAAGTCCCTATATCGGGGATACGCTTTGTAAGGTCAGCATACATAAACTTGCTTTCGCAGGGAACCCATCTGAATAACCTTTGGCAAAAACCGATCGAGTCCAAGCGTTTGTCTATCCCGTGCACAAGCCTCGCTTCGTGGCGGGCAAACTCGTAGCCAACAAGGCCGTCGTACATACCAACGTCAAGTATCGTCATGCCTTTTGCCCTTTCAAGAAGATATTCCAGGCCGGCGCATCGGAAGTTGGGCGGAAATGGCGATCTGCCGTTTTGTTTATATGACATGGAAATGACGCGATTATCCGCTATGAGGGCAAGCCCCACAATATCCATCCACATCATATGCAGTTTCTGGCTTATTCTCCGCGTAAGGCCCGCTTTTTTACTTTTATTCAGCAAATAACGATATTCTTGAGACTCCATTTTTTCCTTTCCTGCATTCCGGCTATCAGCGGTGAACCTTTTCAAACGAAAAACTCCACCGCCATGTTTTAAGCTATACAGGCGTTTTTTTCGCGTAGGTAATTAAAAAAGAGCCGAATCTTTCGCGTAAAGGCCGAATATCCATAATTTTTTCAATGAGATTGTAAACGGGTAAAATCAAAAAAGAGGCCTTATGCCCAAGATATCTGAAGGTAACCCCGGAAATGCTGTACACTTTATACTCCGAAAAACCCCCGGCGATCAGGGCCGATGTTATTTCTTTTTTAACCAGCGGGCGCTCATTTCGGGTTACCCCCTTCGACACATATAATGTCGAATCTTTACACCTGAACACGCGCATAAACGGGTTTTGCCTGTTTGGATCATAACACAAAAGGATTCCGCCCTTTTTCAATATCCTGTGGCATTCCCCGATAACGTGAAAAAAATCCCTGAAGTGGTGCAACACGCCGCTAAGGAAAATAACATCAAAGGTCTGAGAGGGGTAATTTGTACGCTCCGCGTCCCCCACCTCAAAGGATATATTCGGATACCTCTTCGCGGCGTATTTTACGCAATTAGGCGATATATCGATCCCGAATAATTTAAATTTGTATTTCAGAAATTTCGACGTAAAGGACCCTGTGCCGCATCCGATATCCGCGACTTTCAACCCCGGTACCGGTTCAAAATATTTAAGAAATTCGTTAATGATCCTGTTATAACCGCCGGCGTCAAAAACGTCATAAGAATTATTTTCGCCGAAAGCGTCAAAAAACCTCTGCTCATCTTTTTTATTCTGGGTATTGTTCTCTTTTATTTTCGGCCTCATTTTAAATTCATCATTTTACGCGCCCATATCCTCATCACTGTCTGCAGATATTTTTTCATGCTTTCGGACAATTTTAATTTCGAGACACCGCTTTTCCGGCCATACCAGCTTATAGGGATAACCACCCGCTTAAACCCCTTAACGATAGCCTTTAGCGGAAGCTCAACGGTGATGTTAAAATAATCGGATTCAATAGGAGAAATCGCTTTAATTACTTCGGCCCTATAGGCCTTAAACGCGTTTGTAATGTCATTATCCCTTAGCAAAAATAAAACCCTGATAAAGGTATTCGCCAGGCGGTTTATAATCAGCTTTAACACGGGATAATCGTAAACCCTTCCGCCTTTTATAAATCTGGAGCCAAAAACACAATCATAACCCTCTTCTATCTTATGAAAATATTTGACAACATCCCCCGGGTCGTCGGAAGAGTCAGCCATCATAATAACCACCGCGTCGCCGCTTATATAAGCAAGCCCCGCCCTGAGCGCTTTTCCGAAGCCGGGTTCCGAGACGCGGTGCACCGCTTTTATGCCGCTGTATTGACGGCTTAAAGAATCAGCGATTTTAGGGGTACCGTCAGTACTATTGTCGTTGATTATTATCAATTCGTAATCGATTTTATGCGCGTTCAGTTTTTTTATCAATCCGGCGGAAGTTTTCTCCAGCGCCTCCTCTTCATTATGCGCCGGCATAAGTACGGAAAGTTTCATATAAACGCCTTATAAAATCGTTGACCTGTATTGTACCTTAAAACGGCTTTCCGGTATAAACGCTTCTTATTTTCCTGTACAACACTTCCAGGCCGTAAGCGAAGAATATGATGGCGGCCGGCATCAACACCCCCCTGTATCTTGAATTTAAAACGAAAAACACCGCCACCCTGAAAGACATATACGCGAGAAAAGAAAATAAAATTATTACGCCCGGGCGATTCCGTTTTTTCACGAGCGCGACGATCATGCCCAATAAAGCCAGTAAAGATCCGTAACACTGCATGTAGGCCGGGAACCTGAAAAAATAGCCGCTATAGGTAAGCGAGGGGTTTACCAGATAAACAGGGTCAAATACCCCGAAATTCGGGATAAACCATAGAACAACAAGCCTTTTAAAAAACCCTTTCGTTAGCAAGGTTGATACGGCAAAAGGGTTTCGCGCGAAAACCGATACGGCACCGCTTAAATCCCTAAAAGGATTGAACCCCATATCCCCCAGCATTTTATTTTCATCCGTAAAGGTACCCGACTCACTGCCTACCTCAAAGCTTATCGCCGCGGCGTTCGGAGCGAAACGCTTTTCGCCGTAAATAACATAATTCCTCACATATTGAACAGAGATTATTCCGATGAAACCGACAAGAAGAGATACCGCGACAAGCGTTATTTTCTTCAGGCGCGCTTTTTTCCTCATAAAAATAAATATTATGAAACCGAGTATAAAGGGAAACAGTATCAGTTCCGGCGGCCTGGCGTTATACGCAAGGCCGAAGGCGGCCCCTATCAGGAAAGCTTTTTTGCAATTTAAGATTCCGTTTTCAAAAAAATTCACCGCGAGAAAAAGCGCGAGCAATACAAGGGGTATATAAATCGCTTCCATCCCTATCACGACAGAAAGAAAAATCAAAGACATGCTTAGCATCGTCATAAAACCCGCTAATACCGCGGTAAGATTCGATTTAAAAACTTTTTTAGCGATAAGATATGTCAAAACAGGGACCGAGGAGCCGATCAATGACTGTATGATAAAAACCGCTTTGAAGTTATGTAAGCCGAAAATTTTATAAACCGCGGCCAGAAAATACCAGTATCCGAACCCGCTTACCGCGAAAAGCGACTCTCTCGGAAGTATATTTCCGCCTGCCAGTATCGCGGCGAAGCTATCGTAACACGGCCCGTCATCGCTTGCCATTATGAAATTGTTCCCCCCTATGATACCGAGAAGCCTCGCCCCCCACATGTACCTTATGAGAAGCGTAAGTACAAATATTGAAAGCAGAAATAGTTTTTCATTCCGCGCGAAACCCGCGAAAACCGCCCGGGCCTTTCCTAACAAATCAAATACTTTTTCATATGAGAAAGCGGCTGAAAAAAGCAAAAAAGCGCACACCGCGTAAAGGAAAAGGCCTTTTGAAAAAAGAAGGGCCAGGCAGTACGCGAAATAAAGAAAAACCGGGGCATGCAGGATAAGGTTGTGCGCCTTTAGATCCTCCAGTTCCAGAGGGCAGGATAATTTCCCGGCGAGAAGTTTTCGAAAAAGCGTCCCGCATAAAACGGAAAAAAGCGCGATAAAAAGTGTTATATAAGCCCCTGCGTACATCCCGTAAATTCCCCTGTTCCCGCCAAATGGATATGACGCGCATATCCCTATTTTTAAATCCACCAGGAGATAAAATAAAGGCAATATGGCGGCCATCGCGATAACGGGAAACGCGACAACGCGCAGTTTCTGCCTTAAAAAAGCCGAATAAGCAAAAATGAAAGTGGCCACCAGGGCCGCGTAAAAAATCGGGTTAGCGAATGTAAGCCCGCACCCAAACGCGTTTTTTGTATAAAGTTTCGGGTCCACGGCGGTAAAATACCAGAGTGAAAGGCATGAATAAAACAGGGTGAGTCCTAAGGCAAAAACGGTTTTTTCAGGCTTATGTATTTTCAGCATATTGTTGTTTCCCTGAAGCGGCACGACGATTCACAAACAATAAATTATAGCACACAATATGCGCCGAATCAAGTATAAAATCCGACCTTGAACGGAAATAAAAAATAGTAACGCGCGAATATGCGGAATGTGATATAATACAGGTTACGATGAATATACTTTTTATTTATTCGGTAGACGACATCTCATCGCCGGTTAAACCTTTTTCCTCGCAAGCCGAAATGCAGTTCGGCATATCCTATATCTCCTCTGTTTTAAAAAAGCACGGCCACAGCACAAAATTAATCGTCCTGAGCAGAATGCTGGGCCGGAGAAATGAAAAAATAATAGACGGGCGCGTAAAGTCATTTTCCCCGGAATTAATCTGTTTTACGGCGGTAAGCACCGAATATCCGTTTATCTCTAATATAGCGGGATACATAAAGAAAAAATATTCCGGCATTTTTCTTCTGGCGGGAGGCCCTCATGTTTCCCTGAATCCGGAAGAGGCCATGCGGGACGGATTTAACGCCTTGTGTGTCAGCGAAGGGGAGTATCCAACGCTTGAATTGGCCTCACAGCTGGCAAAAGGCGCGCGCCCTTCCCGTATACCCAATCTCTGGATCAGGCAAGGTTCTCTGGTTGAGAAAAATCCAACCCGCCCGTTTTTACAGGTACTTGAGGATCTGCCCTTCCCTGACAGAAAAATGTGGCAAGAGTGGATAGGGGAAAAATCGGGTTCGGAACATTCGATTTTATTGGGGCGGGGCTGTCCGTTTAACTGCACGTATTGCTGCAACCACGCCTTAAGGAAACTGGCTGAGGGAAGGTATACAAGGTTCAGGCCTCCGGATGACATCATAAAAGAAATAAAAGAGGTTATTTCCGAATTTCCGGGAAAAACAAATTTTTATCTGGAGGTCGAAACCATAGGAACAGACGTAAAATGGGTCACGGATTTGTGCTCAAAACTCGAACGCCTTAACGCCATTCTCGATAAACCGCTATCCTACAGGACAAATTTCAGGATTACGCCGAATTTTGACATTGACAATCTTTTTGCCGCTTTTAAAAAAGGTAACATTAAAACCGTGAATATCGGGCTTGAGTCCGGAAGCGAAAAAATCCGCAGAGAAATACTGAGAAGAAACTATTCAAACCGGGACGTTACAAACACCGTGGCCATAGCGCGAAAATATGGGATAAAAGTTTATTTCTACAACCTGATAGGCGTTCCGGGGGAAACCGTGGAGGACTTTAAAGAAACGATTAAAATCAACCGGATGTGCCTGCCCGATAAAACCTTTAATCATATTTTTTTTCCATATCCGGGAACCGAGCTTTATTCCTTATGTAAAAAGCGCGGGTTGCTGCCAAAGGCCATTGATACGGACCTGGAACGATGCAAAGCTGTGCTGGATCTTCCCGGATTCACTAAAAAAGAGGTGCAAAACAGCTTCGTATGGTTTGATTACAATGTTTACAAAGACAATAAGCCGATAATCGAAATATTGCCCAGGGTTTTGATATCAAAATTCAGGTCGAATTCTCGCCTGCATTCTTTTTACAGAAAATTTACGTTTTCTTTTCTTTTTAAACAATTGAAAAAAATATTTTGATAAGGGTATGCGATTTCTAAAATTCATAATACTTCAGGCGCTTCTGGTTATTATATTCGCCTTCGTGATAGAGGGCGCCGGACAGTTTTATTTTATTCTGAAACACGGCTATTCTTTCAGGGAATCCCTCATGTATGCCAAGGATGAAAAATTAGTTTACAAATTAAATCCGGAGTATAAGGGTAAGGACGTCATGCACAACGGCTTCAGGGGCGAAAGCTTTCCCGGAAAAAAAACGGAAAACACGTTCAGAATAATCGCTATAGGCGGCTCAACTACATGGGGCGCGAATGATTCATACCGTAATTCCTGGCCCTTTCAGCTCAATCTCCTTTTGAATGAAAACGCGCCGGAAAAAGTAAAATACGAAGTAATAAACGCGGGCGTTAGCGGATACGGTTCGGCCCAGCATTACGTCCGGCTAAAAGAGGAATTGTTAAACCTGCATCCCGACATGGTCATTATCTACAGCGGCTGGAATATGGTCGGGAGCCTCGACAATAATGTTTATTACTGGGTGCCGGATAATGTCGTAAAACCGGATAGCCAGTTTACGGAACGGATCGCCGCGTTTCTCACCGATAATAGCGTGATTTTCGCCAAATTAAGGGTTTTATTTCCCGGATACCTGGACGCGTTTGACCCCGGCATAAGCAGGCAGGAACGGCTGGATTCCGGTTTCGAGGAACTCGCGGAAAAACATAAATCGTATCTCGTCAAAATCGTACGCCTTACGCAAGAAAACAACATTACGCCGGTTCTCATAACATACCCGCAAATATGCGGCGCGGATCTTGATAAGGATGATTTGTCTCTTTTGAAAACAAGATTCCCCGAAATTTATGAACATAGAGAATATTTAAACCGCCGATACGGGAGGATAATCGGCAAAATAAAGGAAACGGCTGACGAGAACGGCGTCCTCTTGATTGACACATCAAAGCCTTTTGACGAGCTGCCTTACGAAAAAAAACTAGATCTTTTTGTCGACCGGATGCATCTCGCGAAAGAGGGATTCCCCGTACAGGCGCGGGCAATTTACGAATCCCTGAAGGAAAACAACGCTCTTTGGAGGGAATAATAAACGTTTTTCTCTTATTCGGCGCGGTTTGAATTTTTGTCTATGTTCCTTTTGGAAAAAACATTTTCCTTATCTCATTCACGATCCTCGGAAAGATCTTTTGTTTATCAGGCCTTTTGATATATATCTCAAAAATTCCCTTCTCCATAGTATTCATGTACTCCTCATATGTCGGGCCATACACCGTAGATAATTTCAAATTTTCCGCGGTCATAAAGGGTTTTTTACCACGGATATCGAATACATGCCATTTATCACCGATCTTGACAAACGATAAGATAAGCCCGCCCCGAACACCGTTTATCCTCAAAACATTCCAGAACGCATCGTATCCGGCGTAACTGGCAAGTGTCGTAAAAACATCCGCCATCTGGTCAAAACCGCCGTAACCCCTGACAATAATGTCCCAGATATGGTCATCAACGACCGGGAAATCTTCGGGCCTCTTCCTGATATTTTTGACGGTCCAGCCGTATAAAGCTTCGATTTTACCGATATCCCCTTCGATACCGTTGACGATACGCCCCGAGAGGTCTTTATATTGATAATCCCTGTAAAAAAAACCGCTTAACTTGGCGTACAGAGGAATATTCCGCGTAAAAACAACACCGTTTATGCCCTGCCTGGTCTTCAGGGGAATATTAAAAACAAGGGCCGCCAGGAAAACCGGCAAGATACATAGTGTTAACTTTTTAAATATTTTTTTCATCGGTTTTTATCGTCGGAAAAACGCATGGGGTTCCGGCCGCCAGCGCTTTGAGTATACTGAACAGGCGCGGCGCGTTTCTTTTAACCGAACACACCTCTTCCGCGGTCTTTCGGCCCGCCTCGCCGATTCTCTTCCTGAGCGAATCATCCCGTATCAAAACAGAAAGCCTCGCTATCCATTCGGGTTCCGTTTTCACTAAAAAACCGTTTTCCCCGTCTTTTATGATTTCCGCGTTTGTAGGTGTGTATGATACTACTGAAGGAACACCCGCGGCCATGTATTGCAGCATCTTACATCCGAGTTTCCCCCTGGTCCACAGGTCATCCGGCATGGGCATGAGCCCTATATCAAACCCCTGAAGCTCGGCCACTTCTTTCTCGTAATTCCAGTTTTTTTTGACGGCCCTTTCGCCCGGAAAATTATAATTTCCGGCCCCTATGAGTATAATTTTTATATTTTTGAACCGGGATAGGATTTCAAAAAATACATTATCGGCCAGTCGCAGATAAGCCGTCGTGGCGGGCGAACCTATCCAGCCAAGGGTAACATTGTTTCCGTCTTTCTTTTTCCGCATGACATATCTTTCCGTATCAATGGGGCCCGGTATTTTATATACTTTTTCGCAATATTTTGAAACGTAATTACCGATGTAATCATTCTCCACTATTACGGAGTCCGCGATCCCCAATACGCCCCTGACCTCTCTTTCTTTTATGAAGGCCTTGCACCTCGCGATCATGCCCTGCCCCGGTATGTCGGAAAGAAATATGGCGTCATCTATGTCGAATATTATTTTTTTATTACGGAGCCGGAGCAGCTTCTCTAAACCGAAAGGAAATGTGACCCTCTGCAAAAAGATCAGGTCAAAACGGCGCGCTTTAAAAAATACAAACCAGAAACGAAAAAACCTTTCTATAAAAAGAGCGATATAATAAAGAAGCCGGCTTATTCCGTTAAATTCCGGAGACCGTATGGCTAATTTCGTGACAAAATCATCGATAACGGAAAAAACTTCATATTTTACGCCCCTGCTTGCCAGATACGGCAGGTATTGGTGCACCCTGTAACGCGTCGCCGCTACCCGTTTTGTGCCGGATGTTACAAATAATATTTTCATCTTTTTTTATAAAATTTCCTTATCGCTTTCACAACCGTCCGCGCGTCGGTAACGCTTAATCCCGAATGCATGGGAATGGATATTATTTTCCCGTATGCCGCTTCCGTATTCGGAAGTTTCAAGCTTTTACTTTTAAAAAGCGGCTGAAGATGGTTTGGTATGTAATTTATCGCGGTACCGACCCCTTCCCCTTTAAGAAATTTCATGAGAGAATCCCTTCTCTCCGCCAGCATGGTGTAATTAAAGGGGACGATAGCGCCGTAATCATGTCCCGGCAGCTTTACCTCTTTTATGCCGGAAAGTTCCTTGTTGTAGAATTCCGCTATTTTTTGCTTAATTCCCGCGAAACGATTAAGCTTTTTAAGCTGCGCCAGGCCTATCGCCGCATTTATATTGCTCATGTGGTATCTGAATCCTTTTGTGTGAACTTCATAAAACCAGCTTCTTTCGTGTTTATACCTGTTCCATGTATCCTTATCCACGCCGAGTATCCTTTTTTTAGTCATGATTTTCGCGAGTTTATCGTCATCCAAAAGTATAACACCGCCTTCCCCGCAGGTTATATTTTTTATCGGGTCAAAGCTGAAACAGGCAATGTCACCGAATGAGCCTATATGGGCGCCTTTGTATACGGAGCCAAAAGCGTGGGCGGCGTCCTCAACCACGCTTAAATCGTGTTTTTCGGCCGCCTTTAATATGCCGTCCATATCGCACGGCGCCCCACCGTAATGGACGGGGATCACGGCTCTTGTTCTTTTTGTAATCAGTTTTTCCATATGTTTTACGCTGATATTCAGATCATCCGCCCCGATATCGCAAAAAACCGGTTTTGCCCCGCACATTACCACCGGTTGTATCGTCCCTATGTAGGTAAGGGACGGGACTATAACTTCGTCGCCTTTTTTAACCCCTATCGAATCCAGGGCCAGGTGTAGCGCGTTGGTCCCGGTATTCACGCAAATAGCGTATTTTCTTTTAAACATTTTTTTAAGTTCGTTTTCGAAACGGAAAACCATGTCCCCCATGCCCAGCCAGCCGCCTTTCAGGACTTTAGCGATATTCGAAAGTTCTTCTTTCCCCATAAGAGGCCTCGCAACCTGTATCATCATGATTACCCTTTCTTCGCCATGCAAACCATAACGTGCCCGTTTCCTGTCAAACCGCCGAAAAACAACACTATCTTTCTTATTAAGTCGAGCGCACCACGGGTAAAACCCTTTTTCGCCATGCGGCCTCCTCCGGTCATGCCCGCAACCTTAAAACGGTATATTTTGAGCCCTGCCTTCTCCAGCGCCAGGCTGAGGGATTTTTTGTTAAAACCATATACCTGGTAACTCGGAAAAAGCGGGGAAAGCTGAGTCGTAACCCTCTGCCCCCTAAAAACGCCTTTGATGCCCTCAAAAAGGTTTCCCGCTTTAAAAACAAGCGCGTCATCGTTCGTGGCCTCAATAAAAATTATACCGTCTTTTTTAAGCAGAGAACTGATTTTTTTAAGCGTTTCCATCGGGTCCTGTAAATATTGGATAACGGAAATCAGGCATATAACGTCAAAACTTTCAGGGCGCAGGTCTATATCCCTCAGGTCGCCCGTCAGGACATTGAGCCCGAATTTATTTTTGGCGTAATCCGCGAAAGCCTTTGAAATCTCGGTGCCGACCGCGTTCCAGCCCATTTTTCCGGCCACATGCAAAAATTCGCCCCTTCCGCAGCCAACATCCAGAACTCGCCCCTTCCCGCGCTTAATTCCCTCTATCCCTCGTAAAATATTCGCAAAAGCCTCGAGCCGCCTGTCGGCCTCCCTCGGGAAATATTCCTCGGGTTTACCGAAATTTCCCTGTATCTCGTTTTCCTCGAAATGCGGCATCGGGTTCGGGTATATAAGGCCGCAGCTCTGGCAACGCACAATATCTGTCTCAAGATTGATATTACCATCCGGCCCCTTTCGCCTGCCCATAGGCATTGCCTTCGCGGAACCGCATATATTACACCGAACATATTTGAATTTCATTTTGTCCTCCCGGCCGGGATTTTTCCGTTTGCCAGGCGATTGTAGATTATATCATATTTAACGATGGCGTCGCCAAGCGAAAAATGCTTTACCGCGATCTCTCTGCACCTTTTAAAAATCCGCCTATCGCTCAATAACCCCTCCAGCCTGTCGACGGCCTCATTGTAATGAAAGTCGTTAAAATCTTCCACGATAACGCCCACCCTGCCTTTCCGGACAATATCGTCCATGTCCCCTATCCCCCTGTTTATCACAACGGGGACACCGGCGGCAAGTGATTCCCCGAATTTTGTCGGCGAACAGCCGATTTTGCACTCAACCGGTTTTATGAACATAACCGAGAGGTCGCACCGCGTTAGATATTCCGGGACCTCTTCGGGATTCAATTCCGTTATGATATAATCAAACGGGGCTTGAAGGTTCTCATTTTTTAACACATTTTCTATGTAGCGCCTGTCACTATGGGAAATGATCAAAAATATTGCGTTTTCTTTTTTCGATTTAAGCGCCTTAAAAAAAGATACCATTTCCTTCAGAAGGTAACAAGTGCCCAGAGAGCCCAGATAGCACATTACGAATTTACCGCTTAAATCGATTTTCAGTTTTTCACGCGGGCCTTCAGCCTTGAATCTAGTTATATCAGTGGCGCACGGGATATTTTCCAGCATGGCATGGCCGCCGGATACGCGCGGGTTTGACTCAAGCGCCTCACGTGAGGCTTTTGAAAGCACGACGGTCGCGTCTGAACGAGCGATAATGAACCTATCCAGTGCCTCAAGCGCGGCGGAAAAAAAACGGATCGAAAATAGATTTTTTACGTTTACGTCATCCACGAAATCTCCCGCCATTGTTCCCCTTCTATCATAAATAAGTTTTCGCCCGAGGATCTTCGCTACGGGAAAAGCCATAAGCACCGGAATGCTTGCCCTGGCGTGAATAAGGGATATATTCCCGTTCTTTACGATTCGCCATGTTTTTATCAAACCCGCGAGTAGATCCCGTAAATTGCCCCATCTCGCGTGATAAGGAAGCCGGTCCCATTTGATATTTAAATCCGACAATTCGCCGTGAAGCCGTTCCAGCGCCGCCTTGTTTTCCAAATTGTGTTTTTTCTCGAAAGAAAGTATGTTTATTTTTACTCCTTTTTCGGAAAGCCCCTTTAGATAAGGCAGGATCTGGGTTTTCGCTAAATTGTCCAGAAGCCCGAGATTGGTTATGTAAAGCGCTTCGCCGCTCATAAAGTTTTTTCCAATTTGTAAACTTTTTTCAAAAAATTGAACGCTTCAGACAGCCTTTTCCCCCTTACCTGGTGCATATTATCCAGGATCAGGTTTACGCTCCTTGGAAAAGATTTAGAGATATTGCCCCTGATTTTCCCGGTTTTCACGATAAGATACAGAAGCTTCATGAGATTCGGGAAAAAATATAGCGAGATTTCTTTTAAAAAACTTTTCCCGAGTACATGCCAGTAAGCGGCGCTTACATATAATGAGATTTTCTCTCTTTTTATGCCCGCGATATCGAATGACGGTTTAAAAAAATCCATGTCTTCCCATTTTATCCCGCCCGGCGCGCGGGAACAGCCGTAAATATGGGTCCACAGATCGGTATTCGGCAGCGGGGAAACGGCGAAAAACCTCACTATATCAGGATTTAATTTCCTGGCGAAATTGATTGTATTACGCATGGATTCCTCCGTGGAAACGGGAAAACCAAGCATGAAATTGGCCCGCGCTGTAATTCCGGCTTTTTTGGTAAGGCGCAGGGCGTTTTCGGCGTCTTTTAATGTCGCGTTTTTTCGTATGAATTCAAGCTCTTTCTGGTCACCCGTTTCCACGCCGTACATGATCTGTTCGCATCCGGCGTGTTTCGCTTTTTTTAAAATATTTTCGGATAAACCATCAACGCGCGCCTGGCATGTCCACCGGATAGAAAGCTTTTCCCCTATTATCTTATCCAGTATGTGTTCGGTCCGGTTTTTTTTCAGAAAAAAGTGGTCATCCACTATATACAGCCTGTTTCTGTTTAAACGGCCGGCTATGTGCTTGATCTCGCTGAATATGTTCCCGGCGGAACGGAATTTTACTTTGCGCGTTGAAATGCTTTTATCGCAATAGATACACTCAAACGGGCACCCCCTTGAGGTTAAAAAGGTTATCACGTTGTACTCGTTCAGATTTAAGAGTTCCCTCGCGGGCCATGGAAGCGCGTCTATATCGCTTATGGGAGGCCGAACACGGTTCTCTATAATGCCTTTTTCGGCGCTTTTGTAAACCAAACCCTTCAGCCCCTCAAGGGAGATCCCCCCGATTAATCTTTCAATAAGCTCCTTAAAGGTATATTCGCCCTCTCCTACGACCACTGCGTTACAATTCAGGGCCGCGAGCGTCTCCTTTGGAAAAGCCGTCGCGTGATGGCCGCCGGCCGCGATAAATATGTCCCTGCCTGTATTTTTTGCCTTTTTGACAAATTCTTTCGCCGAGCGAAAAGAGGCGGTTCTGAAAGAAATCCCTATAACGTCTATTTTAAGTTCCTCCAGTTCCTTCCCGAGAATGTCTTCCGAAAAAAGATTAACTTCATAGTCGCGTAAAAAAATATTCACGCCGCTTAATTTTTTAAGCATTGAGGCGATATAACAGATACCCAGGGGCGGCTCCAGATTTTCCCTTTTATTAAATTCTATCGGCATGTTGGCAAGAAGTATATTCATTCGCGATTACCCGTCAGTTTATTTATACCGCCCGCGAAATAGATGATTAAAAACGGCGTTACCATATCCCTGTGCCTGAATAACGCACCCATATTCCCCTCCAGAAGGGCAAATAAAGAAAATATGAAAAATGAGTACAGGAAAATAAACGTTGTTTCAAACCGGTTTATTTTAAAACCGGCGTAAAAACCGTATAATATGAAAGGTATCATGAGATACCACACCATAACCTGCGGATACGCCATGAGCTGCAATTTTGAATCCACCCGCCATGGAAAAGGCGAAAAAACAGCATAATACATTCCCCTGCCATAGGCCCTGGCCAAATCTATCGGCCCGCATGTTTCCTCCCTGTAGCAGCGCGGGGGATATATGTAATAACCGCTGTCATCGATCTGAGCCAAATTTTTTTGCCGGCGTAAAAATACCGTCATTCTTTCTTCCCATTTTTTTTCCAAAAAAGGCATCGCGGGTGAATGTAAAAGCACGGCAAAAAGCGAAAACCCCGTAATAAGGATTATCAGCTTGCCTTTTAACCGCATGCGCGTGAATTTCTTAAGAAATACCGCGGTTAAAAACGCCGTAAATAAAAGCTGCGCGATATAACTTCTGACAGACGCCACCATAAGAAGGGAAACTATCATCATTAAAATCCATTTTGGCCCGGCCTTTTTCATAATCTTAACCAGGGAAAACATACACGCGGTTATGCCCAGAAGCACAAACATGTCCACGCCGATCGCGACCGACCAGAACATTATAGACGGAAAAAACGCAAAAACGCATGAGGATATCCTGGCGACATTCGAATCAAATAATTCCCGGGCCAGATAAAAAATAAGTAAAAACATTATGATATTGAGGAATACATTGATCAAACGCGCCGCCTGTATCTGATAACCGAAAAAAAAGTAAAACCGGCTCAATATGTAACTGTATCCGTTAAGGCCGTATGTCGACGGCCTCATATCGCGATCAAGAAAATACTCCATGAATTGATTTTCGGCGTCTTCGACGCCTTTCATTTGGTAGGCTATGACAAGCGATTTTTTGCTGTAAAGCCCCTCATCCTGCATCAGGTTAGCGCCGCGGGCGTGAAAAACAAAAAGTGAAAGGATAAATCGCGAAACAAATATCAATATCACCAGTGTTATGAGAAACTTTTTGTTCGCCGGGCTTTCTTTGCTTTTTTTGCCTATTAAATAAACGACAAGCCCCGTCAGGAATACGAAAAAATAAAGCGCGCTCAGCTTAAGGGATAAATAAAGTAAGATAAACCCCGCGATGATCGCCGAGGACATGATAATTTTATTTATTTTTTCCATAACGCATCCGTAAATATTTTAGCGAACCGTGAAATAAGGCGATATCCGTAACCAGAATAATAAACGCTATTCCGAAAAAATACCGCGGATCAAGTATAAATTTAATCCTGAAATCCTCTCTTTTTTTAAAAAATATGCGCGCTATCCGCATGATCCATAGAATCGGAACGCCCCACAAAAATATCCCGCCCGCGGCCGGCGCCAATAGAAGAAATATCAAAAAAATACCGTATGTCCTGAAAACGGAATAATGCCAGTCTCCTGCCCTTCCCGCTAAAATATCATATGCCGAAAATTCAGCGAAGCGTCTGAAAATTCCTTTTATACTGCCCGGTATTTCCCAGCGCGCCACGGCTTTATCGGTATAAGATATTTTCGCGCCCGCTTTTTTAGCGTTATCCATAAAAACCTTGTCCTCGGCGGCCCTGAAATCCGGGAAATCCCCCGCTTTTCTGCACGCGCTCTTTTTAAAAAGGGCCGAGGCAATGGAATTTGTCCGGAAACTCGCCTCCCCTATTTTCTCCCTGGCCGGAACATACGCTATAAGGCTGCATTCTTTTAAAAATGAATCCGCAATGGGCTCAAAAGCTCCGTAAACCACATCAACACTGCCGTCCTTTTCCATGGGGCGCATAAGTTCTTCGAGCCATCTTTCGCCGAGAATAATTCCCCCGTCTGTAAACGCGACCAGCCCGTGCAAACTTTCCCTTATGCCGGCGTTTCTCGCCTCACCGGGATGCGCGTTTCGCATTTCGACAAGTTTCATGCTGAAAGGGGCCTTACCGGCGTTACCGCGGACAACGGATTTGGTCATGTCCCGCGATCCCGCGTCAACGAATATTACCTCATCGGGGCAAACCGCCTGGGAAATTATGGAATTTATCAACCTCTGAACGATTTTTTCCTCATTTTTAAGCGGTATCACAAGCGAAACTTTTTCCATGCTACCTCGGCCTCAGAAAAGACCTTAACAGCGCCTTTTCTTTTTTTCCGACCGCGAATAAAAACCAGCAGATCAGAAAAATTCCTTTAACTACAAAATCAACGCCCGGCCCTAACGGAATAAAAAAGACCGCCCCGATAAATATGATGCCGGCGATAAAAAGCCTCACATTTTGCCGGTTAAACACAAGTTTCATTTTTTTAACCTGATACATACCGCTAACAAGGCAGGCCAGTATGTTAGTTGCCAGGTATGATACGGCGATGGCCAAAAAACCCATTTTTCGTACCAGTATCGTGAATAAAAGGGCGTAAGCCAGGTTTTGAAGAATACCGATCGAAAAATACACGTTTAATTTTTTCCTGGCCAGAAAAGTTACGCCAAGCATGTATGAAATCATAAAAAAAAGGCTTCCGAGCAAATAAAGCGGAAATATTTCAAGCGCCGGCAGAAATTTTTTTGAGAAAATTGTTATCACCAGCTGGCTTTTTAAAAGAAAAAGGAGCGCCAGGAGAGGAACGAGAAAAATCAGTATAAAGCGGGCTGCCTTATTAATTTCCGCGTTAAGACTTGAGGCGCTTTTGCCGGCGCTCAATTTCGGAAGAAGGTAGCCCCAGAAACCGTTTGTGAAAAACGGTGAAAAGTATCCCACCAGGGCGAATGCAACCTGGTAAAAACCGTTCACCTCGGCGCCGCACTCTTTTATGAGGATGCTCCTTACGTAAAGAACGGTGATCCACGTAATGGCGGATGACACAAGCATCACCGTCCCGTATGAAAACAGTTTTTTCAGATAAGGCCTAAAATTGACGTGTTTGAAACTTTTAAAAAAACCCGATACGGAAGTTTTGATTTTGGTTCTTAACATATAAATCACAAACGCGCAAACTATCAAAAAGCTTATTGCGGCGTTGGCGGCGATATATATAAACCCGCCGTTCAGTTTCAATGCCCCCACCAGCAGAACTAGAGACACAAACCCCGCCGAGTAATATACAACCCTGGATTTGGAAAAAACGTCGGGCCTTGCCATTCCGAGAAGCGTGGACTCCAGGGAGATAAGCAGAATAGAAAATAAAACCCCGCCGGAAACAACGATTAGAAGCTTTGAGTATTTTGCCGTGGAAAAAAGGAATTGCGATAAATTTCCCGAAAAAACGCAAACCAGAATAAAAAACAGTGAAAAACTCACGCCCTGCAGGATGAACGACACGAAAATCGTGCTTTTCGCGGCGTTCATGTCATGTTTCTGCCACGCCTCGGAAACGTATTTCACTATCCCGATCCCTATCCCCAGTCCGCATATTGTTTCCGCGCTTTGGAAAAACGTCATTGCCTGGGAAAAAATACCCGTACCATGAGGGCCCAATGTTAACGCTATAAACTTCGCCCGCAAAAGCCCTATGAACATGGCCACAAAAGTGGAAAGGCCCATGACTACGGTTGCTTTATAAAATTTTTTCAAACGTTTCTCCCCGGTTTTTAAATGCGCCCGCGTAAAAGCGCATCATAAATCGCTTTCTCGTTTCCGATCGATTTTTCGCGTGAATATCCCGAAGCGGCCACGGCGCGTGAATAAAGCCCCATTCGCGCGTTAAGGTTTTTATCCATCAATAGATTCAATGTTTTTTCGGCAAGTCTTTCCGTATCGCGAAAAGGTACCACAAAACCCATTTTATCGTTTTGCAAAAATTCTTTGTGCCAATCAAAATCGTAAACCACGCACGGCGTGCCGGCCAGCGCCGCTTCCAGAAGAACTACGCCCCCATGGGGCTGGACGACAACATCCGCCGTAAAAAAAATGTCTTTCAATTCTTCCTGTGTTTTGGGCCCCAAGAATATCACATTTTTACCGAGTCCGTAATCCCGGGCCATATCCCTTAATTTTTTTTCGAGAACACCCTCGCCCGCTATGACAAGAATGGATTTTTTATTTCTTTCGTAAACTTTTTTAAACGCGTCCACAAGATCGGTAACATATTTCACCGGATGCAGCCTTCCCACATAAAGAATCATGTCCCTGTCCTCCGCGCGCAGGTCCTTCTTGAGGTTCCGGCGCGTATCAAGCCCTGTATAATGCGCTTTCGCGACCCTGACGCCCGTTGAAATATATTTTCCCGCGCATCTTTTCGGAAAAGCGCCCATGTTTTTATAAAACGCCCTGTCCGCCATGATGACATCTGCCAAACGCGCGCTCAGGTATTCAAGCCATTTTTCCAGTATGCGAAAACGCAAAAATCTGACGGATATTTTATGCCTGGCCTTATATTTCACTTCATAACTTGTGTTAAAATGCAGGATAAAAGGCGCTTTTAAAAATCTTGAAAAAAGAAGTCCTATAAATCCAAGAAAAACGGCTTCATGGCTCTCTACGCAATTAATTTTTTCCCTCCTGCAGACACCCAGAAGAAAGAAGATGTTTCTGATAAGGCGGGCCGCCTCGCCTGTTTTTTTAAAACCGAAACGCGCGAAATTATTTTTCCCATGGATCGAGAAATGATAACAGGTGATGTTATCCGTTATTTTGATAATCCTGTCTTCTTCGGACTCAAAATCAAAAGAAACCGAAATCTGCCTGGATATAGACCCTTTTAAAAGTATTTCCTCGATCAAACCGTTCTGATTTTTCGCCTTTTCCATATCCATAACGCAGAACGTAAGGCGGTTAAGCGGCGCTGATTTTTTGATAAGATTATTTGTTCGTTTGAATAAATTTTTTACCAGGATAAAAAATAATCCTGCAGCCCCGAAAGAAAAACCTGTTATATAAAATATTACCGAGTCTAACACTTTCAACTTTTCATCCCTTTTTTCCGTATATTTTCGTCTTCAGGCCGAGGCCACAAAACCAATATTAGTGGCATAGTCAACGCCGAGTATGTGCGTTAATATCCTTCTTAAACTGAATTTCGCGTAGAATACAGGGCTTTCGCTTTCCCACCACACGATCCTGTACATTACGGCGCTTTTGAAACCATGGCCCCTCAGAAGGGCGTAAAGGTCCTCGTACGGATACGGCCTTACATGGGTCACATCCCCTTTCCAGAAATGATTTATGTGGTGAATGTTGGGTGTGGTGATTATCAGTTTTCCGCCATCGGTCAGTTTTTTTCTGAACTTATCCAGCAGCCCCACGAATTTCGGGAGCTCCATGTGCTCGATCACTTCGAAACATAAAATTAAATCAAATTTCTCCCGGGTTTCATCAAGATCGGCGAAATCATATTTAAAATCCTTTCCTATGTCGAGAGCCCTGTATCTGCCTTTAAACCCGTTACGGAGGACAAATTCCCTGAACCGCAAATCCCCGGCCCCGAAATCCATGACATTATTCGCCGACATTACATAATTCAACCAGAGCTTATGGGCCTCGGAGGGGCGGGCAGGGTCATTTAACGGGTAAAATTTAACAAATTTTTTTTGAACTATTTCGCCGGCCCCGTCCCTTAATTTTTTCATCGTCCAGTAGTTATTAAAATAATCATCCATGGCTATTTTCCCCCGTTTTTCGTTTTATCCCGATATTTTATCCAGCAATCCGGCCAGTTGGCCGGTCGTAAATTCGGCGCTGTATTTTTCAAGTACATTTTTTTTGACTTTGCAATCGATTCCGCCTTTTTCCCTGAACTCCTTAAACCATTCCTCGAGAATTTCTTCGAGCTCCCTCTCATTCGCGGCGAGCCTGGCGGCACCCGATGTTTTCAGTATACGGCAAGCGGCGCCCCCGGCGGCCGAAACAACAAGAATGGGTTTTTCAGCGCCCATATACTCGAATATTTTGTGCGGGCATACCCCTTTTGAATAAAGAGGTTTTCGCGTTCTCCAATCTATAAAAAGAAGCGCCGTGGACTCGAGCTGTCTTAATATGGATTCCTCATGGCTTACCTGCCCGTATAACCGCACTATCCCGTCAAGATTATGCCGCTTTATCATCGCCTCAAGATCCGGCCTGTAATACCCGAACGTGTAAAATCTAACCCTTATCAGGTTTCTGTCAAAAACGCCTTTATCCAGGATAAGGCCAAGTGCCCTAAAAAAAGGCCCGGGATCCTGAAAATCCCTGTGTATTTTTCCTGTATAGGAAATGATAAACTTCCCTTTATCCGCCTTCACGTCTTTATTCAGCCTGTCATTCCTATCAAAAGAATGCGTAATCGTAAAAACCCTATTCTTCATGCCCGGATAAAGCCTCTTTAAAGTGTCACTCCAAGGGTCCGAAACCGTTACCAGAATGTCCGCTTTGTTAAGAATTTTTTTCTCCAGTATTTTCGAAACTGAATTCTTTAATAACCCCGCCTGAAAATAATGATTTCCGGCCCACGGGTCGCGAAGATCGGCAATCCATGGAACGCCAAATCTCTTTTTTACCGCTTTGGCTATAAAATGCGACGTCTCAGGCGGTGAGGTGCTGTATATGGCGTCAAAATGCTCGCGGCGCAAAAGATCCGAAATTTTCTCAAGCGCCGGTTTGTACCATCCCCTGGCTTCATCGGGTATTGTCAGGAGTTCTCTCGCGATTTTTTTAAGAAAAAACGGGGGGGTTTGGGATTTGGTTTTTTTGATTTTTGATTTAAATATTTTCAGGGCATCCTTATAGCCCGTCCTCAGGGTCCTTATCCCGTCTATCCTATCGAAAGACCCGATTTTTTTGCCTGTTTCAGGCGCGACAACTGTCGGTTCCCAGCCAAAGTTATCGAGGTATTTCGCAAATTTAAACGACCTGTATATGCCGACATTTCGGCCCGGCGGCCATGAATAAGAGATCATCAATATTTTTTTCTTACCAGGGGTATAAGCCATAATTCTCCACGCACACGCCGCATGGGTCGTCGATTCGCGCCTCTGTATCCAGAAACTTCATACGCATTTTACGGAAAAAAGCGTTGTTCCATACGTTCGTGTCCGTAAAACTGCCGTTACCTTCCATGTTAAGCAGCATAACGGAACAGCTGCTGACATTACCGTTACCGTCAATTCTTATCTGGCTAAAGTGGCTCCCGCACTTTTTCTTTTTCGCGGCGCGGTCCAGGATCAGCGGAAGGGTAACTTTTTTCCTCATTGCCCTCGGCAAAGCGTAATAGGCCTTTCTCACGGCTTCCAGAATATCGCTATCTTTGGTCGTCAATACCCTTTCATCCACCGTAAAACCGCGATAAGGGGAAGGAAGAAAATTGCAGAAATAGGTATGGTCAACGCCTAAATTACGCGCGAGGCCCATCATCCGGGAAATATGCCTGTAATTCTCTTTGTCGATTATAAAAGCCAGTTTGACTCTGAGTTTTGATTTTTTCTCGTTTCGCCGCTTCACCAGTTCTTTCACGCCCTCATATATCGTGTGAAAATATCTTTCCCGCATTCCTGTCATTCGCGCAAATTCCCCGGCCCTGTGCCCATTTATGCTTACGGTGATTCCGTCAAATCGGGAATCGGTAAGTTCATCGATTTTATTCTTCAGAACAAGCCCGTTTGTAAACGTTTTAACTGTCATTTTTCTTTTTTCGGAAGCGTATTCGGCCATCCTGAAAAGATCCTTGTTCAGGAGGGGCTCTCCCGCGCCTATTATGTTTAAAGTCATCGCGTTACGGAATTTATCCGCCACCTTTCTAAACGTTTCAATATCCATATCTTTGGTTAAGGTTTGTTTATAAGGATACGAATCCGGGATCGCCCTTGAATGGGTCGGGCACATATCGCAATTCAGGTTGCATTTACAGGTTGCCACGATAGATATGGCTATCGGGTCATAAGCAAGCACGGGTTTGCGAGGGGTAAGCCTGTATTTTAAATAATTCAGTTTTTGAAAAACTCCGTGTCCGCCCGCCAGAACAAGCATCATCTCTTTTAAATCCTGTATTCTCATAACTTTTTACACTAAATATATTTCAGGTTTATGTTTTTATCCAGCGGCAGGCACCCTTTGCACATGGGAAGCCGTCTTTTAGACATAACGTTTTTTCTGAAATCGGCATAACGCTTATCCTTCCATATATCCTTAAATGGCCTTTTTGCCACATTTCCGAAGTTATATTTTTCACAAATATCAAAACAACAGCAAAACACGTCTCCGCTGAATGAAATAACGGGATATTTTGAGTACTGCGGACAGCGGATATTTTTACATTCGCCGGCGCTTTTAAGCCCGATCCCATCACCCTCTTTTTTGGTATATCGCGACGGAATGCCGTCCAGTTCCACAAAATACTCCTCTTCCATTTTTTTCACGTAAGAGGGATTGCCCCCCGTCCTATCCATGTACAGAGATTTAAGGTATGCCTCGTCCGCGTTAATTTCTTTCGCCAGTTTTTTAAACCGCTCTATTTCACCGAAATTCTTCTTCGTCACTATGAACTGGATCTTGATATGCGGTTTTTTAAGCCTGAGTTCTTTTTTGCGTTTTACAAGGTGCTTTATATTCTCAAGTACAACTTCATAGTTCGCGCCTTTCCTGATAATTTCGTAAGTTTCTTTCGTTGCGCCGTCGAGGGCAAGGGCCACTTCACCGAGGCCGGCTTTTAAAAAATTATCCGCGGCCTCCGGGTCTAATAAAGTGGCGTTCGTCGAAATGCTGCTGAATATATGATTTTTTGTGGCGTACTCGACCATCTTATATAAATCCCTGTTTACCATCGGTTCCCCGCGCCATTGTAACTGAACCCCCGTGCAAAAATCCTTTGTATCGTCTATTATCCTTTTAAACCTGTCGAGATCCATGTTGCCCCGTTTTGTCGTTTTATCAAGGCTCCTGATCCAGCAAAACTCGCATTTAATGTTGCAGGCGCTAGAGGCTTCAATAGTCAATATATTCGGGAAATCATTTGCTTTGGCCACGATCCTTCGCTTTACATATTTGAACGCGTAATTGGCTCCCTCGTCCCTGATAAGTTTCATGACAGTTTTGAAATTAGCCGGCAAATTCATATTCCTTCATCCCCCCGTCAATAAATATCCTCATCCACAACTCCAGGTTTAAAAGGCTCCATATGTTTGTGGTATAATCAGCCCTGCCGCTTAGATGGTCATTGAACATTTCTCTTACCCTCACCGGATTGACATAACCCCTTTTTGAAAAACTTTCGGATCCAAAGATCTCCCCTATCTTTTCTTTCATCCGGCCCCGGAACCATAACGCGGCCGGTACGGGAAAGCCCTTTTTGTCTTTTCTGAGCCGATTGGCCTCCGGCAAAATTCCTTTCATGCTCTCCCTCAACAGATGTTTTGTATATCCGTCTTTTATTTTATACACGGATGGCACGGAAAAAAGGAATTCCACCAGGCGGTAATCCAGGAAAGGAGACCTGGATTCTACGGAATGGGCCATTCCGCCCCTGTCGTCTGAACGCAAAAGATGCGGGAGCGGCGAGATCTTGAACGCGTTATATAATTCGTTATTCAGGATCCCCTTGAATTTTGTTACGGCATATACATTCCTTTTGTGTTTTCGCTTAAAATTCTCGTTTAAATATTGAACCCTGTTTTCGTGAAAAAAAACTGTTTTATCTTTAATCCGCCTCGGTATGAGGGACGAGGCGAGAATATGAAAGGCCGCGCCGATAGCGTTTAATTTCGAATACTTGTGAACTTCCGCGTAACTCTGCAGTTCCCCTATCAATTTTGATATTTTCGCGTTTTTTGACAAATCAGCGAAAAAATACGGGAAATACTTGTGGTACCCCGCCAGTGTCTCATCGCCCCCCTGGCCGGTCAGTACCGCTTTTATTCCGCATTTTTTCGCCGCTTCAAAAACATTCCATTGGGCGTAAGAACCGAGGCTTATCGTCGGCTCGTCCTGGTGCCATATACCCCTGTTCAAAAGCTCGAATACATCCTGCCTTCCGGAAAATATAAAATTATGTTCAAAACCGGTGGCATCCAAAACGGGCCTGATAAATTCCCTCTCGTCATACTTTTTCTCGTCAAAACAGGATGAAAATGTCTTAAGCTTCCGGCCTGTCATGCGGCCGGCGGTACAGGTAATGGCGGAAGAATCCAGCCCGCCGCTTAAGGCAATACCGAGTTCCGCGTCACTCCTTAATCTTAATTTTATCGCGTCGTCAAAGATCGCCCGGAATTCTTCTACCAGTTCACCCATGTCCCGTATGCCGCTATCATTTCCGGGGGTCATATCCCAGTAACATTTTATTTCCGGGTTTCCGTCTTTCAACACCATATAATGGCCTTCCCTCAAACGCTCAATACCCTTAAAAAAAGTATCCCCTGATATGTCCGCGTATCCGTAGCCTGTAGACAAATAGTTGTAAATGGCCTGTTCGTTGGGTATTCTTTTTACCGAAGGATGCGATAAAAGGGCCTTTATTTCCGAGGCGAATATAAAATATTTTCCGTCGAAAAAGTAATAAAGCGGTTTTACGCCAAATCGGTCACGCGCGGCAAAAAGTTCTCGTTTTTTCGCGTCCCATACAGCGAATGCCCACATGCCGTTAAAACGGTTTAATGCATCTTTCCCCCATTCCTCAAAAGCGTGTAATATAACTTCCGCGTCACCGGCACTTTTAAATTTATGTCCCGATTTTATAAGTTTTTCCCGTAATTCCGAATAATTATAAATTTCCCCAGTATGGATAATCCATTTGGTATTATCCTCGTTTGTTATCGGCTGATTCGCGTTTTCGGAAAGATCTATTATCGCGAGGCGGGTGTGCCCGAGCCCGATATTTTCCCCGAAATAAAACCCTTCCCCGTCCGGCCCCCTGTGCTTCTGAATTTTTATCATTTTCCGCACAATGTCTTTTTCCACTGATCTATTTTTAAGATCCAATACGCCGGCTATCCCAGACATTTTAACTCCTAATCCACAAAATTTTTATGCCATAATTCGAGATTCAATAAAGACCACAGCTTGGCCTTGTTGTCCTTAGTGCCTGACATGTGTTCGTTTATCAGCCTTTTAACGCCGCCTTCTTTGAAATAACCCCTTCCAAGGGCCTTTTTATCAAGCAATACCCCGCAAACATATTCTTTTAATTCATTCTTAAGCCAGGCCCTTAAAGGCAGGCCAAAACCCATTTTTCTCCTTTTCAATATATCTTTCGGCAGGAACTTTAGGGCCAGTCTCTTGATTATATATTTTGAGGTAAATCCCTTGAGCTTCAATTCAGCCGGGATAGAGGCAGCAAATTCCATAAGCTTATGGTCAAGAAAAGGGGATCTGGCCTCCAGTGAATTTGCCATTGTGGCGATATCCATCTTTACTGTTAAGTCCCCGGGAAGATTTGTCTCTATATCCGTTTTCATGGCTTTTTCGGCCGGGTTTGAAACCCCGGCACCTTTTATCGTGCGGGATATAAAATCCGTCGCCTTAAAACCGCTTACCGTGTTTTTAAAATCATCCGTGTAAAGCCGGTTTTTATCGTTACCGGTAAAATTACTCATCCAGTGCTCGTATTTTTCCGAAAAATCCTTATATTTGTACATAGCGTACAGAAAGTCCCTGCGACGCGTGAGAAAATCGGCACGCTTTCCTTTGTAAAATCTTCCGAGGCGGGAAAATACCCTTGCCCCCATTCCAAAAATGCGCCGCGCGTGAAAACCGTTCAAAAATTCCGAAAGGCAAATACCTTTATACCTGTCATATCCGGCAAAAGATTCATCGCCCCCGTCCCCGTTCAGGGCGATTTTTACGTATTCCGCGGTTTTCTTCGCGACATAATAGGTCGCTATGGAGGATGAATCCGCGAACGGCTCATTATAGTACCATACCAATTTTTCCAGGCCCTTAACGGCGTCCGGTTTTATAATAAATTCCCTGTGCTCTGTACCGAGGATTTCCGATACCTTACCGGCGTATTTTAATTCGCTGTAATCCCCGTGTTCAAAACCGACAGTAAATGTCTTTATTCCGGAACCGGAAATTTGACCCATCAGGGCCACTACCAAACTTGAGTCAATGCCCCCGCTTAAAAAAGCGCCTAACGGTACATCGCTCGCGAGGCGCAATCTCACCGATTCTCTTAGAATATCAAGGAGGCATTCTTCATATTCCTCGATTCGCTTCGATTTTTGGGGTTTGTCATATTTAAGTTCCCAGTATTTTTTTATCTTAAGCCCCGATTTATCAAGTATGAGGTAATGCGCGGGAAGAAGTTTACTTATGCCGGTAAAAATACTGCTGTCAAGGGGCGTATAGCCGTAAGTAAGATAAAAATCCATTGAAGACAAATTTATTTCTCTTTTCACCGCGGGGTCCTTTAATATAGCCTTTATTTCCGAACCAAAAATAAAGTTTCCCATACCGTAATAAAAATTGAAGGGCTTTTGCCCTACCCTGTCCCGGGCGGCAAAAAGCCGCTTATTTTTACCGTCCCATATCGCGAACGCGAAGGCGCCCCTTAAATCCTCCACCATGGCAGGGCCTTTTTCCTCGTACAGGTGTAAAAGCGCCTCTACGCGGCCCTTTGCCCTGAAAATGTGGCCTCTTTTAAGAAGCCCTTCCCTCAATTCCGTGAAATTGTATATCTCGCCGTCAAATACCATCCATAAAGCACCATCCTCGTTTGATATCGGCTGACGGCATCTGTTAAAACCTATTGTGTTTAATCCCGCGTGCGCTAATCCTGCGTAAAAAATTCCGGAATTGTCAATATGAATACCCTCGCCATCAGGGCCCCTGTGCCTTAATGTAGAAACCATACTTTTAAGCAGGGGCTCTTCTACCCTGCCGCCCGAACTTATTTTACCCGCTATTCCGCTCATACCTTCATCTTTTTATTGGACACGGTTACTCGTTTGCCTTTCATAATCCTCTTTTAGGCGCCGGTATTCCTTCTCCTTTGCCTTTAAGAAATGGACCGTGAGCGCCATTTGTTCCTCCATGCCCTTTTGGGTAAGTATATACTGCAATTTTTTTGCCTTATCGGGTTTTTTGGAAAAATTTACGATTTTGATTATGCCTTTTTGGGCAAGTTTTCTTAAAAGATAATTGGTTTTTCCGAGCGAGATATTGAGCCTCCGCGAAAGTAGGCGCTGGTTCAGGGACGGATTTTCCCCCACTTCCCTTATAAGCTTGAAGGCATCTTCCTTTTCGGCTAAATTATGTTCATTCATTGAACATATTGTAAATTAAAACCGGATTTATGTCAAGAAAAACTAAAGGTGGTGCACCAAAAAAATATATTGAAAACTTTTCAACGCAGGTATATAATCGCTCAAATAGAATACATTAAGGCATGAGTCTTTTTTTACTAACGTAAAATCGCTTATGACAAGAAAATCTTTTGTTCTCATAGCCATAGCCATTCTGATCGCAATTGTAATTTTAGTAAGATTCGCGGCATTAGAAAATCGTGAATTTTTTAACGTTGATGAATTCGCTTTTTACAAAGGCGCCAATAACGCGTTTCTATTAAAAAATCTTTTTACGAATCTACCCACAATTTTGAGGAATGGGGAACTTTTTCCTTTCTATCTTTTTGGGATTGCGAAAGGTATTTTCATTGCTGATAGCTTTTTACCTATGTATTGCTTCCTCTCCATGGCATCCGCCGCAATAGCGGGAATCAGGCCGGAAACGGCCTTTTATATGAACGCGATTTTCGGGATTTTGACGCTGGTGGTCTTTTTCCTGTTATGCAGGCGGTTTTTTTCGGTCAGAACGGCGCTAATAGCGGTTTTTATGATGTCATTTTCGCCGACCCATATATTTTATTCGAGATTTGGTTTTTCAGTTTCAATTGCCCTGTTTTTTATTATAACCTCAATATATTTTTACCTCAGGAGCCGAGAAACAGCGGATGGGGTTATCCGCAATAGAATTTTAAGCGGGCTTTTCGCGGCATTAGCCGGGACAACCCACGCGGCTTACCTTCTATTCTTTCCGATATACGGCATTTTAGAATTATACAAATTTTGCGCGTCTAAAAACAGGCTAAGGTCTTTCTTTCACAGCATATATCTGTTTACACCTTTTGTATTTTTAGCCATTCTGCTGGAACTGCCTTATTTTATGGTTCACACATATTTTGCCGTTAAGGGAAAAATTCCCTTTTTCAAGGATTATTATAGCAGCATGGTCAGCCTGAACAATATGGGTAGTTTTGTAAGCAATTTTTTCCATTGTCATTCTGTTAACGCGGGTTGGTATCAAGCGCAGCCTAAATCACCGGAGGATATATTTTACTTTTTTAAATACCTAATCGCGTCTGAGGGGGTGGGATTCATATTTCTGATATTTGTTTCTGTGGGCTTTTTGATATACCGGTTCCTCAAAAGCAGAAGCGATAAGCTGTTGATTGTAATATCATGGGCGATTATCCCGTTCATTTTTTATAACACTGTCCACTTAACCAGGCAAACAAGGCATTTTGCCTGTCTTATACCCGCATTGTTTATCGCAATCGGCTATTTATTCGATTCCATGCTACAGAGTAAAAAGAACAAACTGTTATCAGTAATATTCATCTCTTTATTTTTGCTTCACTTTGTTTTTAATTCCGTGAGCAAAATTGAAAAAATAGTTAGAAGCAAGTTGGATCTAAGTCATATAGCGACCTATATAGAGAAAAACAATCTTGATGACATTTTAGTAGATTCGGTCGTCATGTGGATGCCTATCGAAGACCATGTCATCAGAAATTTGCCGGGATTTAAGATAAATTTAAAAACTAAAAACAGCTCACATGTATCAAGTGCGGGTGTAAAATCTACCCGGTACTATGATAAAGTAGTCTTAAGCGCACCGTGGGTATCCTGGGCCGATGTCGAAAGGCTTTATCGGGAAGGCTATATAAGATATTTTATAACGAGTTTATGTGACGCGGAGATGGATTTTCCGCCGCCGGGGGTATTCAAAAATGTAAAACCGCTTGTTTATGTTGACAATCCACACTTTGTTTACAAACCGGGAGTGTATGATTCCAAGTGTTGTATGCATGCAAAGAGATATTTATGTAATAGCTCTTTAAAGCACATTGCGCTATATGACCTGCGTGAGGTTTTTGGAAACAATGATTCATAGATAAAATACCCTTTTAAACTGACGCAAGAACTCCTTTTATAACATATTCAACATCCACCCCGGTCATCCCCGTCCAAAACGGCAATCTTACTATGCGATCGCTCACATCAAGAGTTGTCGTCAAGGTACCATGAGTACGGCTGTATTTTTTTCCGGCAAACGAGCGGTCCAAAGGGATGTAATGAAAAACCGCGCCGATACCATCTTTTTTAAGGTTCGAGATCAAGAAACGGCGTTTATCTAGATTCGGCAGTAAGAGATAATACATATGGGCATTATGTGCGCACCCTTCTGGAATGACCGGTCGTCTCAATAACGCCGCCTTCTCCATCCTTTGAAATGAATTATGATATGCTTTCCAAATAAAAAATCTACGTTTTATAATGTTTTCGGCCTCTTCCATCTGTGCCAATAAAAAGGCTGCGGTAAGTTCGTTGGGTGAATATGAAGAACCTATGTCTACCCATGTATATTTATCCACTTTTCCGCTAAAAAAGCTTTTTCGATTTGTTCCTTTATCTCTTATAATTTCCGCGCGGTCATAAAAGCGAAAATCGTTAATAAGCAAGGCGCCTCCTTCGCCTGAAATGATATTCTTTGTTTCATGGAAACTAAAGGATGCCATGTGGCCGATACTTCCCAAAGATCGGCCTTTATACGTGGATAGAAAGGTATGGGCGGCATCTTCGATTACCAGCAATCTATGCCTGCGGGCGATATCCATAATAGCATCCATCTCACATCCTACTCCCCCATAATGCACCGGCACTATTGCTTTTGTCCTGGGCGTAATCGCCTTTTCTATCTTTGCCTCATTGACATTGAGCGTATCGGGACGGATATCGATGAATACCGGTACGCCGCCGCGAAGCACAAAGGCATTAGCCGTGGAAACGAATGTATACGATGGCATGATAATCTCATCACCCGGCCGGATATCTGCCAAGATCGCCGCCATCTCCAGCGCGGCCGTTCCAGAATGCGTGAGGAACGCTTTTTTGCACCCTATATGTTCTTCGAGCCATGCCTCGCACCTTTTAGTAAATGGGCCGTTTCCTGAAAGGTGGTCATTTGCATGCGCTTCTTTTATGTAATCTAATTCCTTCCCTGTCATATATGGCTTGTTAAACGGTATATTCATGAGATCCTCAAAATGTCATTATACACCTTAGTATAAAAAACTCCAAGCAGATTTCGTTTGGGTGTAATAGAAATAGAACCTTGCGTTCCTTGTCTATACATGTTAAGATTGGTTTTAGAAATGGTCTGAATTTTGTGAAGTAAAGTTTTATCCCTTTACAATTTAAGAAATTCTCATGGAAACCAAAGAACATAAAACAAAATATAGTGTAATCATACCAGTGTATGATAGCGCCTCGATTGTGGGCAACACTATTGAACGCACAATTGCTTTTTTCGAATCCCAATCTTTACAACATGAGGTAATTTTGGTGAATGATGGCAGCCGTGATAAAAGTTGGCAAATACTTCGTGAACACGCCCTTGGGAATCCGAATATCACCGCCATTAACCTGCTGAAAAACTACGGGCAGCATACGGCTGTCTACTGCGGCCTTAAAAAAAGCACCGGCGATTTCGTTATTACGCTAGACGATGACCTGCAAAACCCACCGGAAGAAATTATGCATTTAATCAAAAAAGCGCTCGAAGGGCACGATGTCGTGTTGGGGCGGTTTCGTGTAAAAAGGCATGGATTTTATCGTCGGATGGGAAGCATATTGATAGGCGCCGTCAATGAGCTTATCTTCCATAAGCCAAAAAACTTAATATTATCTAACTTTCGGATTATCCATCGAGACATCGTTAACAAAATATGCGCATATAAAACAAACTATCCTTATATTACAGGGCTCGTGCTGATGTTTGCTTCGAATCCGGCCAATGTCCTGACAGAACATCATAGGCGGAGTAAAGGAAAAAGCAATTATAGCCTTTCAGCAATCGCCAGGCTATGTTTCAGAATAATATTTAACTATTCGGCGTATCCATTGCATTTGGTTAGCATGTTGGCGTTTTTTATTGCACTGGTAAGTTTAATGCTAGGGTCTTTCTATCTTGCAAAGAAATTTTTTATTGGCGTAAGCATTCCAGGATGGGCAACGGTTGTTGTCCTCATCTCTTTCTTCAATGGGATTATAATATTTATCCTCAGCATGTTAGGCGAATATACTATAAGGCTTCTGCAGCAAATGAGTCTTGCCGAAGGATATGAGATAAAAGAAACTGTTAAAGCCGATGTATAAACATTTTTTTATTGCCGGTGCCCAGCGATCCGGGACAAGTTATTTATATCATTTGTTGGATGAGCATCCGGAGATTCAAATGGCGAAACCACTGCAGCCTGAACCAAAATTTTTTCTGAATGACAAACTAATCAAAAAAGGTAAGGCATATTATGAGAACACTTATTTTACCCATAGAGACAGTGATTGGTTAAGGGGTGAAAAAAGTGTAAGTTACATGGAATCAGAAAAACCTGCAAAGCAAATAGTAGAATATTTTCCGAAAGCGAAAATTATTTTTATATTACGCAACCCCATCGAAAGAGCCATTTCCAATTATTATTATAGCGTCCATAACGGATTAGAAAAAGCGCCTATGGAAGAAGCGTTTTTAAATGAAGGCAAAAGATATTCTGATTATAACGACAGAAAAATCTCCGTTTCACCCTTTGCTTATTTAAAGCGAGGGCAATATATCGACTATATATCTACTTATAAGCGTTATTTTCCAACCGAAAATTTAAAGGTCATCCTATATGAAAAACTTATTGGGTCAATCAATGTTGTACATGAAATTTATACTTTCTTAAAAGTTAACGCTGGTTTTGTGCCTTCTGCGTGGCATGAGGCCATAAATAAAAAGAGTAGAAACAATTTTTCACTTCCACCCAATTTAGAACACTACCTAAAAAACTATTTTAAAGATTGCAACAAACGCTTAGAAGAAAACTTCAAGCTTGATATTTCTGATTGGTGGCAGCTGTGAAGATATGCTTTAATTGTAGCGAAATATTCAACAGTACCGGCTGGGAATGTCCAAAATGCCATACTGCACCCGAAGTGGTTGATGGGCACCTTTCTTTTGAACCAAATCTAGCAGGAGGCACTAGTAGTTTTAGAACTGATCGCTTTGCGAAATTGTTTGAAATTGAAGCTGGTAATTTTTGGTTTCGTTCACGTAATCAATTAATACTATGGGCTATGAAAAAATATTTTCCAACGGCAAAAAAATTTTTTGAAATAGGATGTGGTACAGGTTTTGTGTTGTCTGCTGTTGAAAAAGAGTTGCCCTGGCTTAAATCGTTCGGCAGTGACATTCATAGTGAAGGAATATATTATGCTTCAAAACGCTTAAGAAAAACTCAACTGTTCCAAATGGATGCCCGGAAGATACCTTTTGATAGAGAATTTGATGTAATAGGCGCTTTTGATTTACTCGAGCATATAAAAGAAGATCAAGCGGTTTTATCGCAGATGCATCAAGCCGTACATGAAAGAGGGGGTATAATACTAACGGTACCACAGCACCCTTTTTTGTGGAGCTATATCGACGAAATTGCGTGTCATGTATGCAGATATAACGCCGGTAAGCTGAAAGGCAAAGTAGAAAAGGTGGGATTTAAAATAATCGAAACAATTTCTTTTATGTCGCTACTCTTGCCACTTGTTGTAGTTTCTCGGCTAAATAAGAAAAAAACCGTTAAAGAAAATATCGTGAGGCCCGATTTAAAATTGCCGCGTGCGGTAGATAACGTCTTGGGGTGGATACTTGACCTGGAACGTTACTTGATTCGTTCTGGCATACGCTTTCCCATTGGAAGCTCTTTACTTTTAGTTGCAAGGAAAGTTTAAAAATATAAATATGACTGAAAATACTAAATTTCGCCCAGATTATAGACATTTGGGGAAAATAGAATTTGTACCCGCATCATGTCCTGTCTGTAAAAATAGAAAAGCACTGGTATATTTTGGTTGTGAATTTTAGCCAGATATATTCAAAAAAGTTGATTCTGGATGTGATAGAAAAACAGGGCTTTAAACTTTTGTCCCGGCGCAGGGAAATACCGTAGGCCAGTATTTTACGAATCATTGATGTTCTTGCAATCCACACTTTGAGGATACCAGGTATATATCGATTTGCTGAAAGGATCGGAATAGACAAGGTTATCATTAAAATCCCATTACCAAACGTATTTAAATATATTTGGCAAAAACAATAAAAAAAGTTTTCATTGTCGCAACATCCCGCGAAGTTTACTTAATAAACAATCCGCGACCACTTTATGGCCGCGGGCGTTAAGGTGCCTGTCGGATTTCAGATAGACGTCTTCCGCGCCCCGGGCCCTTAGCGCCGCGAGGGGGTTTATAAAAATTGCCCCGTTTTTTTTCGCGAAGTTTTCCAGCGTTATCTGGGGAACATCGGATTTATTTTCATCTTTCACCTGCTCAACAGACGGTATAACCAGTAAAATAAGTTTTATATCGTGGTTTTTGCAAATATCGGCCAGCTTTTGCAGCCCGGCTAAATAATCATTCCACGCATCTCGCCAGAAAGGAGTCACCGGTAAGGCGTAGAAGTCACTGTTTTTGCCTGATTCATCTTGCGCCTGATAAAGTTCGGGATTTATTTTACGGCTAAGCAAATACGTTTTTAACTTATAAAGCTTTATATACAACGCCGTACGCCTCAATAAATCCTTGAAAGGCAGTTTAGTCGGCCTGTAAATTTCCCTGTTTTTTTTCCTGTTATGGAAATCAAGCACATCATTTTCATAAAACTGAAATACCAGCATTTGCGGCTTAAGCATAAGCCCCTTTTCCTTAAAAAATGCCAGTTCATCATCTATTGTCGCGCCGCCGGAACCCGCGTTTATGACCTCTACGCCGAGATCGGGTTTTATTTTTCTTAAACTTTTCTCGAGCCGGTCCGCAAAAGTGTATTCCAGGTCAACACCCGCCCCGTAAGTAAATGAATCTCCTGAACAAAAAATTTTATACCCGTTTTCATATTTGATCTCATTATCCCGAAATCCGCGCGAATTAATAATGATCCTGTGGGGTGGCTGGTATTTATATGTTTTTTCGATAAAATCCTGGTTTGGTTTCATGAGATATAACCCGGCCTCTTTGCCCGGTTCAAATTCAAGCCCCCTTGAAGGCGCTCCCATTAATCGTAAAATTATTTCGGCGATAAAGAGAGAAGCGATTACCGCGATAAATAGAATAGAAATATTTTTGAGGATTTTTTTCGGCATTTTATCAATCTTAGTATTCGAGCAAAAAGGCTAAAAAGTTCTATTTCCCAAAGAATTGTTTGATTTTCATCACGATATACTCTTTTTCCTCGTCTGTAAGTTCGGGGTAAACCGGTATGGAAAAGCACTCACCGGAGCATTTTTCGGACTCGGGAAAATCGCCTTTTTTATAACCCAGGTCTTTAAAACACTCCTGAAGGTGTAACGCCGCCGGATAATAGGTCCTCGCGTCTATTCCGCTTTCATTAAGATAGGTTTTAATTTTTGGCGCGTGAGGGGTTCGCAGGGTATACAGATGAAAAGAATGCCTGTAATCTCCCGGAATAGACGGCGTTGTGAGCGGACAGCCTTTTAATGCCACGTTAAAAAAATGCGCGTTTTTAATACGGGCTTCTATCCATTTATCCAGATATGAAAGCTTTACATTTAAAACAGCCGCCTGCAGGTTATCAAGGCGGCTATTATAACCGATGATTTTGTGATAATATCTTTTTTCGCTTCCGTGATTTCTTAAAAGGTTTATCTTTTTATAGATTCCTTCGTCATCCGTCACGACCATTCCGCCGTCGCCGAAACATCCGAGATTTTTACCCGGATAAAAACTTACACCGGCTGCGTCGGACATGCTGCCGGCTTTTTTCCCTTTATATTCCGATCCTATTGCCTGTGCCAAGTCCTCAAGCACCTTTAGATTATGTTTTTTCGCTATCTTAAGGATAGGGTCCATATCCGCGCACAGGCCGTACAGATGAACCGGCAAAACCGCCTTTGTATTTTTTGTTATTTTTTCCTCTATAAGATAAGGGTTTATATTGTAAGTCCCGGGGTCTATGTCAACAAAAATGGGCCTGGCGCCGGATCGCTCTATAGCCTCGGCCGTCGCGATAAAAGTAAACGGCGTGGTAATTACCTCATCCCCGTCTTTTATTCCGAGCGCGGCTAAAGCCAGTATCAGGGCGTCTGTCCCGGAATTAACACCCACCGCGTACCGCCTGGAACAGTATGAAGCTATCTTTTTCTCTAATGCCCCTACCTCTTCGCCCAGTATAAAGGCCTGCCTTTCAAGAACATAATCCAGCTTCTTTTTTATTTCGGATTTTATCTGTTTATACTGCGTTTTCAGGTCAGATATCTGTATTTTCATTTTCTTTAAAATAATTGATTGTTTTTACCAGACCTTCTTTTAAGCCTATTTTTGCCTTCCATTTTAATACGGATTTCGCGCGTTTTATATCAGGCCTCCTCACCTTCGGGTCATTCACGGGTAGTTTCGTGAAGATTATTTTACTTTCGCTTTTCGTAAGTTTTATTATGAGCCGCGCGAGTTCAAGGATCGAAAATTCCCCGGTATTTCCGAGATTTACCGGATAATTCACGCCTGATTTCGATAATTTATAAATTCCTTCTGTCAGATCGCGTATGTAACAAAAACTCCTTGTCTGGGTACCGTTTCCGTATATGGTTATGGGGCGGTTTTTTAGGGCCTGATCGATAAAATTCGGTATTGCCCTTCCGTCACGATGGCGCATCCTTTCGCCGTAAGTATTGAAAATACGCACTATTTTTGTGTCTATTTTGTGCGAGCGGTGATACGCCATGGTTATTGCTTCGGCAAAACGTTTTGCCTCGTCATAAACACCCCGCGGGCCTATTGGGTTAACATTGCCCCAGTAACTTTCTTTCTGCGGATGTTCGAGAGGGTCCCCATAAATTTCGCTTGTTGAGGCAAGCAAAAATTTCGCTTTTTTCTCTTTTGCGACACCCAGGGCGTTATGCGTACCGAGAGAACCGACTTTAAGGGTCTTTATAGGGTATTTCAGGTAGTCAACGGGGCTCGCGGGCGAGGCAAAGTGCAGGACATAATCCAGGCGGCCTTTTATGTTGATATATTTTGTAACGTCATGTTTTATAAAACTGAAGTTCCTGTTCTTCAACAGGTGCTTAATGTTTTCTTTGGAACCCGTTATAAAATTGTCCGCGCATATTACGAAATAACCTTTAGCAAGCAATAAATCACACAAATGCGAACCGATAAATCCCGCTCCGCCCGTTATCAATGCCCGTTTTTTCACGTTTTTCAGTTCCTCCGCATATTTACTTACGCGTATAATATCTTTCGTACATTTCCCATGCGCAAGCATGGGTGTCATTTTACGCTTTATAGTTCTTTCTAAACCATTCTACTGTCCGTTTTAGTCCTTCCTCAAATCCTACGAAATCCTTCAAGTTTAATTTTTTCTTAAGTTTCGTTACGTCCGCAAGGCTCTTCCTGACGTCCCCGGGCCTTTTGGGCCCGAATACGGGTTTTATGCTCTTGCCCATAATGGCGTTCAACGCGTTCACGATCCCGAGCACACTGGTAGAGGCGCCGCAGGCCACGTTAAAAACCCCGCCCGAGGCGCCCGGGGCAATAGCCGCGTTCAGGTTCGCCTGAACCACATTTTCTATAAAAGTAAAATCCCTTTCCTGTAGCCCATCTCCGTGTATGGGCGGTTTTTCGTCATTCAGCATGCATGTAATAAATTTGGGCACAACAACGGCATATTCGTTTTCAAGCGACTGTTTCGGCCCGAACACGTTAAAATATCTCAAGGCGACGGTTTCGAGTCCGAAACTCCGCGCGAAAAGTTTACAGTAATACTCGCCCAAGAGCTTTGTGGCGGCATAAGGAGAAATCGGACTCGCCTTATCTTCTTCCCTTTCCGGAAATGTGTCCCGTTCCCCGTAGACCGAGCTTGAGGAAGCGAAAACCACCCTCTTCACCTTGTGCTCTTTCGCCTTTATCAGTAAACGCAGTGTCCCGTTTACATTAACATCGTTATATTCGAACGGGCGCGCCATTGACCTGGGAACCGACCTCAAAGCGGCCTGATGCAGAACGAAATCAGCGCCTTTAAGCGCTTTATCGAGATCTTTTTCGTTCCTGATATCACCTTTTATAAAAGTGATCTTGTTTTTTACGGGCGCCAGGTTTCCGATCTTACCGGCTGAAAGATCGTCCAGAACAGTTACCCCCTCCCCTATGCGGACCAGTCGTTCGGCGATATTTGAGCCAATAAAACCGGCTCCTCCGGTTATGAGGTATTTACTTGTCATGTTATCTTTCTTCTTTCCTCCGCAGGCTTACGCCTGTGGTATCCTTCGTTGTATTCCACACACGTAAGTGTGTGGTGCCTTTACAGTTTTACTATATTCTTTCCCTTTATCCCAAGCCTCGCGAAAATGTTTCTCGTGTCCAGTATGGCTTTCGAGTTCCTCGCTAAAAACTTATAGTCCAGCTTCGTATGGTCCGTTATGAGAAGCGTGCAATCGAATTTTTTGAGTGTTTTCGCGTCCATCGATACCGGCTCCATTTCAATACCGCGTATATTGAGATACGGGAAAAAAGGGTCGTAATACGATACCTTCGCTTTCTTTCTGCGCAAATAATGCACAATATTTATCGCGGGGGATTCCCTCAGGTCCTTCACGTCTTTTTTATAGGCAATACCCACTATCAGGATCCTTGCATTTTGAATTTTCTTTTTCCGGGCGCTCAATATTTTTTTAATTCTTTTCACGATATACTCGGGCATTGCCTCATTCACGTAAGACGCAAGGTTGATAAATTTCGTTTCGAATCCGTGTTTCTTCGCTTTCCATGACAGGTATAAAGGGTCGACCGGAATACAGTGCCCGCCGACCCCCGGGCCGGGGTAGAACGCCATATAGCCGTAGGGCTTCGTTTTTGCCGCGTCTATTATCTCCCATATATCAAGGCCGAATTTATCGCATAAAATCGCTATTTCGTTTACAAGGGCCGTATTCACTATGCGGAAAGTATTCTCGAGAAGCTTTACCATTTCCGCGGCGTTCGCCGAGGAAACGGGAATAACGCTCTTGATAACCTCGTCATAAAGAAGTTTGGCGATTTCAGTCGACTTCGCGGAAATACCCCCTATGACTTTCGGCGTGTTTTCCGTTTTATATAACTTGTTGCCGGGGTCTATTCTTTCCGGTGAAAAAGCGAGATAAAAATCCTTTCCCTCCGTGAGGCCGCCGGATTCCAGAATCGGCAGGAGTATCTCGCGCGTGGTCCCCGGATACGTAGTAGACTCAAGCGCTATTATCTGGCCGGGGCGTATGTTATCTTTGATTTTTTTTACGGCGCTTCGTATATAGCTCATGTCCGGGGTTTTTTTCCTTCTAAGCGGAGTGGGAACACAGATTATAACGGCGTCGGCGGAGCGCACGGCCGTGAAATCATTTGTGACCGCGAACCTCTTAAAACGCAAAAGTTTCCTAAGTTTTTCATCAGACACGTCTGATATGTAAGAGACGCCTGTCGCGATCTTTTTTATCCGCTTCTCGCTTATATCGATCCCGATAACCTTAAACCCCTTTCTCGCGAAAGTCATGGCAAGAGGCAAGCCGACATATCCCAGGCCTATTACGGCTACCCTCGCCTTTTTGGTCCTTATTTTCTTTTTCAGTGTCTCGATATTGTTTTTCCGCATAAATAATCCTTCAGGGCCTCCCGCCACGGCCGCATCCTGAAACCGGCGGTTTTTTCGAATTTCGTGTTATCCAATACCGAAAACGCGGGCCTGTTCGCGGGACGGCCGAGCCGGCCTGCCGTAATCGGTATCACTTCAATACCCTTTATCCCGGCAATATCCAGTATTTCCTTCGTATAATCAAACCACGAAACCGCGCCGCTGTTGGTTATGTGATAAATACCCTTCGGGGCTTTTTCCTTAACTTTCCGTTTGCCGCCCGCCGCCCATCGCAGGGAAATTTCCGACAATTTACAAATCCCTTTCGCCAGATCTTTTGTATACGTCGGCGAACCTCGTTGATCGTCAACAACCTCCAGTTTTTTATTTTTTTTCGATTTATTGAGTATTGTATTTACAAAATTTTTTCCGCTTGGCCCATAAAGCCAGCCCGACCTTATGATAACATACCTATCAAGCTCCCCGGCGATCAACTCTCCCCTCAGCTTGGATTCGCTATAAACATTCTGAGGGTTAGGCGCGTCTTTTTCCGTGTAAGGGGTTCTGCCGGAACCGTCAAACACGAAATCCGTACTTATGTATATGAGCGTGGCATCAAGTAGCTTTGCCGCGCGCGCGACGTTCCGGGTGCCCTCTTCATTCACCCTTCTCGCCTTATCCGGCTCCCGTTCACATCCGTCCACATCCGTCCACGCCGCCGCGTGTATTATCATGTCCGGTTTCCGGCTTAAAATAACCTTTACAACTTTTTCTTTATCCGTTATGTCACACCGGATAAAAGCCGCGGATTCCGATATATCCAAACCTGTAACATTATGGGCGCGCGATAACTCCGCGCAAAGATCCGAGCCGAGCATGCCGGCGGCGCCTGTTACCAGAATTTTTCGCACGGGTTTCCCTTTAATTTTTGCCACCATCCAGTGTTGTTTTTATACCAAAGAACGGTTTCTTTCAAAGCGTCCTCAAACTTGCGCTTTGGTTTCCACCCGAGCCTTCGCAGCTTTCCGGAATTCAACGCGTAACGCCTGTCATGGCCGGGCCGGTCCTTCACAAACTTTATAAGACGATGCTTCCTGCCAAGCAAATCCAATATTTTCTTAGTGAGGTCTATGTTTTTCATCTCGCTGCCGCCTGCAATATTGTAAATTTCGCCCGGTTTTCCGCGTTTAAGCACGAAATTTATCGCCTCGCAATTATCCATGACATATAGCCATTCCCTTACGTTCGTGCCGTCGGCGTAAAGCGGGAGTTTTTGACTTCGCAGGGCATTTGTGACGAAAAGCGGTATGATCTTTTCCGGATATTGAAACGGCCCGAAGTTATTGGAACTTCTCACTATAATAACAGGAAGTTTGTATGTCACAAAATAAGAACGCGCCAGGACGTCAGCCGCGGCCTTGCTGGCGGCGTAAGGTGAGTTAGGCATAAGAGGCGATTCCTCGCTAAAATACCCCTTACTAATGCTGCCGTACACTTCATCGGTGCTGATATGTATGAAGCGCCGTATATTATTTTTCTTCGCCGCGTCCAGTAGAACCTGCGTGCCGATCACATTTGTTTTAACGAATGCCGTGGCGTCCTTGATCGAGCGGTCAACATGCGATTCGGCCGCGAAATTGATTATTATTCCGCATTTTTTCACCAATTTTGAAACTAATTTTTTATCGCATATATCGCCCTTCACGAAGGTGTATCCCGGATTTTTTTCGATATCCTTCAGGTTATCGGGATTTCCGGAATAAGTCAATTTATCGAGGTTTATGATTTTCACGCCGGCGGGAAGCGCGCGCGCCAGCATATATCTTATGAAATTCGAACCGATGAACCCCGCTCCGCCCGTTACGAGCATGCTTCGCTTCATTTCCCGCGTTCTTTCCTGGCTACAAGATTATTCGCCTTGAGAAGTGATTCGAACGTGCCGCTATCCGACCACCAGCCTTTCAGTACATTATAGGTAAGCTCGCCTTTTTTTGAATAAGCGTTATTCACGTCCGTTATCTCGAGTTCCCCCCTCCCGGAAGGCTTAAGCGTTTTTATTATTTCAAAAACCCTGCTGTCATACATGTAAATGCCGGTTACTATATAATCGGATTTCGGTTTTTTGGGTTTTTCCCTGATCTTTAATATGCGTTTTTTCTTATTAAACTCCACAACGCCGAATCTTTCGGGATCCGGAACCTTCTTCACCAATATCTTCGCGCCCTTCGGTTGTTTTCTGAAATCCTCCACGGCGCGTTTTATATTTTTCTCGATAATATTATCGCCCAGTATAACCACGATTTTCTCTTTATCGGCAAAATGCTCGGCAAGGCCCAGCGCCTCGGCTATACCGCCTTCCCCCTCCTGGTAAGTGTAATTTATGTGTTTAAGGCCGAATCGATGGCCGTTTCCCAGAAGGCGCAAAAATTCCCCGGCGTGATTTCCGCCGGTAACGATAAGTATGTCCTTTATTCCGGCGTCAACCAGTGTCTGAATCGGGTAATATATCATGGGCCTGTCGTAAACAGGAAGCAAATGTTTATTGCTGATCCTTGTCAACGGATATAATCTTTTACCAAGGCCGCCGGCTAATACCACGCCTTTCATCGGTCACCTCTATTTTTTCCAGTCAAACGGTATGTTATTTTTAAAAGCATCCACCCTGTATTCGTCCGGTTTCGCGTGGTTATACGGCTCCGTGGGCGTGTTAATTACGACGGACTCCTCATCCGCCATCCCTTTAAAACCGTGATAAACATTCGTCGGGATGGAGATCAGCTTCGGTTCCTCCAGGCTTACCGTGATATCCATTGTTTTTCCGAAAGTCGGAGAATCGCCTCTCGCGTCATATAACCCGATACGGACCCTTCCCTTAACGCAACAAAAATTATCTCGCTGCATTTTATGATAGTGCCACGCTTTTACCACGCCCGGTTTTACCGTTGTCATGTAAACCTGCCCGAATTTCTCATATATTTCATCGTCCGAACGTAATATTTCCATCAGCCTTCCGCGCTCATCCGGTATTACTTTCAACGTCTTTGTTTTTACCCCGTCTATCATTAGTTTTTCCTTTCTCACGCGCCTGTCTTCCGGCCGCCCGCCGCCAGGCATAAACACGTGGCCCCGCTAAATTCTTCTGCCTATCCCCGTATACATGAAACCGGACTTCTTCATCACAGCCGGATCGTAAATATTGCGTCCGTCAACAATTACGGGTCGTTTCAAAAGCTTTTTTATTTTTTTAAGATTTATCTTTTTGAATTCGTTCCATTCAGTAACTATCGCCAAACAGTCACAGCCCCTGGCGGCGCTGTAAGCGTCTTCGCAAAATTTTACCCTCTTATCGCCAAGTTCCTCACCGGCTTTTTCCATCGCCTGGGGATCGTATGCTTTTACAACGGCTTTTTCATTCAGTAATTTTTTTATAATGTCAAGCGAAGGGGCGTTTCTCATGTCATCGGTATCGGGTTTAAACGAAAGGCCGAGTACGCATATTTTTTTTCCTTTGATCTTTCCGTTCAGGGAACGACGGATCTTATCTATAAATACGTGTTTTTGCTGTATATTAATGCGCTTTACGTCTTCCAGGAGCCTGAACGGATGCCCCAATTTATCACAGATATGTATGAACGCGTCCACATCTTTGGGGAAACATGATCCGCCGAACCCGATTCCCGCGTTAAAGAAATTTTCACTTATTCTTTTGTCCATTCCGATACCCCTGGCCACCTCAACCACATCCGCTCCCGTAGCCTCACAGATATTACTTATTTCATTGATAAATGAGATCTTTGTGGCAAGAAACGCGTTCGCGGCGTGCTTTACGATCTCCGCGCCTTTAATAGTGGTTATGCTCATCGGCGCCTTAAGCGGTTTATAAAGCTTCAGCATAAGTTTTTTCGCTTTTTTTGTCTCAACACCGATCACGACCCGGTCCGGACGCATAAAATCCTTTATCGCGGACCCTTCCCTTAAAAATTCCGGATTGCAGGCAATATCAAATTTCACCTTTTTTTTCCTAAAAAACCTGATCGTATCCTTCACCCATTCACCTGTTTGTACGGGAACGGTGCTTTTCTCAACTATCAATTTATACGAATGCATGTGGCGCGCTATTTCATGGCACACCTTCTCTATATTCGAGAGGTCGGCTTCGCCGTTCTCCCGGGAAGGCGTCCCAACGCAGATAAATATTACTTTCGCGCTCTTTATCGCCTCTTCTATAGTATCCACAAAAATAAGCCGCTTCATGCGTCTGTATTTCCTTATGATGCCTTTAAGCATGGGCTCATATATCGGGACATCTCCCTTTTTCAGGGCCTTTATCTTTGTTTTATCACTATCCGTGCATATCACGGTATTTCCCAATTTAGCGAAACAGGCCCCTGTCACGAGGCCCACATAACCCGCGCCGATTATTACTATTTTCAACGCTTACATCCTCCCCGCCCCGTTAATTCTCTTTTGATGGCGACGGTTTTTCCGCCTCATCAATCAGCATTACCGGTATTCCGTCTTTGACCGGATATTTTAAACCGCATCTCAAACATACTATTTTCGCGCCCTGCGATTTTACCGCTGATTTACAAGCCGGGCACACCAGTATTTCCAGCATTTTTTTATCAATCATTGCGCTATCCACGCGTTATTATAACATCAAAATATCGCCCATACAAGGGCCTTCTGTTGTCAGGCCCTCATATCCGGCATTTCTGCGTTTTCTCAAATGAGAACGCAAGGACCCGGCCCTTTTTCCGCTAACGCCGGTGGCCGGGTGTAGGCCTTCGGTAGGTCGTCTTCAAGAGGCCGATAGGTATATCCGGGAACGCTTTAAGCCTGAATATAAGCCACGCGGTATAGTCACCGTGCCGGACATCAAAGGTAAATTCCGCTATCCAGCAGTGAAGATCCTTAAATATAGTGTATTCCTGCTCGAGCCATTTAGCCGTTGCCCAATCAAAGCGCTGGTAAATTTTACATTTCCAGTCGTCGTTCAAATTGTAAAACATCTCACCGGTAAGCTGGCTTGTTTCCTCGTCCCCGGTGGTTTCATAACGCTGTCCCACCCCGAGGGTAAATTTCTTTCCCAGATTGATATTCACGTCAATATCGGCTGATTTGAGCCCGGCATCTTTATCATTCAATACCATTTTTGAATCTACGGCAAGCCACGTGTAAGGCCACATCTCGAAAGTGAATTTGATGTCTTCGAATTTTCCGACCCCCTTGAATCCAAAAAAATTCTTCTTTTGCCTGAAAGTATAATCGGTGCCTACCGTGAAACGCGCCAGATCAACGACCTGCATATCATTGCCGCTCGGCCTCTTAGTTTGTAGCTTGCTTTCCAGGAACAGCCCAAAACCGTTGTAATAATCCATAGCGTCTATCTCATCAAACTGATAAAGGTTGTCCGGCGATATAGTAGGATTGCGCCTGTGCAGGAATTGAACGTAAGGGGCGATGATGTGCTTAAGCTTATTGATATTCAGCCCCCAGAAATCGGTATGCACGTCGAATACCCTGTGAAACCTGGCGCTTGTTTCCACGCCCCACTCGTAAATACTCCGGAACCGCGAGGGCTCGTTCCACCTGTTTCTGCTGTAAAAGGTCTGTCTTGTCGCCGCGAAAGGCGTTATGTTTAGAAACCTGAAAAGCCTGGCGGCGTAAGAAAGTTTTTGAAAAGTATCCATTCGCAGGGATTTCTCGGAAGAAAGGTCATCGCTTTCCTGATATGTTTTTACAAAATTCGTCATTGAGCTTTCGCTCCCGTAATAAAAATTGGTATTCCAGAGCTGCTGATTATAAATCTCGAGTTTTGCTTCAGGAAGCCGCTCAACGACACTGAAAAAATCGTTGAATCTTTTTTTCGCGAAAAGCGTAAATATGTAATTCGGCTTTGACGTCTGGACCATCACGTAATTATCGGGAAGCGGGTCCTCCTCGTACTCCCTGTAGAGATAGTCCTTAATCACGCTGCTATCGCTTAACTTGTTAAACTCGAGCACGCATGTAGTGTCCTGCGCCAGGTCCAGTTCATGCCTGTACTGTATCCTCCAGCGGTTTCTCGTTTTTTCGTCTTTCTTTGTAATTGTTAACGCGTCGTTTTCGTGCGTGTAATAAACCCTGCCGACGCCTTTTCCGAAATCCTCGGTCGTGTACTGGTAGGTAGCGCCCTCGGATAATCCTTTCTTTTCCCTGTAATCCAGATGCACGAATCCTTTAGAGGCCTCGTTGAAATAAACCCTCCAGGCGGTAAGGGCGTAATACCCCCAGTCGGTCGTTCGCCCGGGCACGATGGTAATTTCGGGAAATTTTTTTCCGAGAGGCTGCACGTAAATCGGGAGATAAAATACAGGGATTTCCCCTATGTAAAACACGATATGTTTGGCTACTATTTTTCTTTCCAGAAAAATTTCCAGCGATTTCGCCTCTATCCTGTAATGGGGCTTCTCAAGATCGCACGTGGTTATACTTCCCCTCTCCAGCCGGAAATCCTTATCCGCCGTTTGCTCGACAAGAGCCGCGCCGGCGTAAAAAGGCGCTGCCTGCACGCTGCTTTCGAGGGCATATCCTTTTTTGGTCAAGAAATTATAATTTATCTTGTCGCCTTCCATTGAGGCCCCCGGCTGCGTAATTTTGACGTTTCCCTCGCACACGGCTTCCTTTGTATCGGTGTAAACGCTGATCCTGTCGCATGTAAGTTTTACGTCGCCGTAGGTTATGGAAACATTGCCGACTCCGGAAACCTTGTTACGGTTGTGGAAATATTCGACTTTGTCCCCCTTGACAACAATAGGCTGGTCTGATTTCTCTATTTTCCCGAAGAGATCGTCCTCAAGCGCGCGCGCCTCAAGGGCCGGAATTTGAGAGAATATTATCACGAACGCCAGAATAAACCGTATAAATCCGGACACATTTAAACACATTATAGCTAATATAACTCCCGATTGGCATTCAGTATATCATAAGATTACACCCGGCTCAATAATAAAAATTCGCTTCGCGGGATAAAAAAACCGCGCCAGGATTGGAACCCCCTGTTCAAAATATCGTCTTTCCGTTCAATAAGGGAATTGTCGTAACTGCCTGCGCTTTTATTTCGACGGGGTAGGTTATTAAAATAGAATATCAAAAACAGGAGTCTGCAGGCGGTATATTTGTCCGGGCGCCGGCGCGGGGCGTAATTCAGAGGTGCCGTCGCGGTATTTCCGATATGAAAGATCGCGGATTCCTGTAACCTGTTAGAACCCTGTCGCCATCAGGCGAGATAATCCAGTAAACACGACAGGCTTGCCCGCATATCATTACGGTCTACTATCATGTCGATAAGGCCGTGTTCGAGCAAAAATTCCGACTTTTGGAATCCTTCCGGCAGCTTCTGCCTTATAGTTTGCTCGATAACGCGCGGGCCGGTAAAACCTATCAGCGCCCTGGGCTCGGCTATGATTATATCCCCGAGCGACGAAAAACTCGCCAACACCCCAGCCATCGTAGGGTTTGTAAGGACAGATATATATAATCCCCCTTTTTCTGCGTGGCGCGCCAGCGCGGCGCTTGTTTTCGCCATCTGCATAAGGGAGAAAAGGCCTTCGTACATTCTGGCGCCGCCGCCGGAACCTGAAACAATAATAAGCGGCAGGCCCTCTTCCGTGGCAAGCTCCGTAATCCTGGTTATCTTTTCCCCGACCACGGAACCCATTGAACCCATTATAAATTTTGAATCCGTAAAAGCGAAAGCGCACTTTTTCTTATGCACAGATCCGGTGCCGACAACCGCCGCTTCTCTCAGGCCCGTTACCTCGCGGTCTTTTTTAAGCTTATCGGCATAGGTCTTGGGCCCCTTAAAATTCAGCGGGTCAAGCGTCTCCAGGTTTCCGTAATATTCTTTCAAGCTGCCGTTATCCAGGAGGTACTTTATTCTTTTTTTTATTCCGAGCACAAAATGAAAACCGCATTTGGGGCAAACGTAAAGATTTTCCTCAAGCTTTTTATTGTATATTATCTCACCGCAATCCTCGCACTTGGTCCAGAGGCCGCCGGGTATATTCTTTTTTTTCGAAACAGTCACTTTTATGTATCTGTCTTTTTTAAATAGCGCCATGGCCCGTTATAAGCAGTAAACCGTAAACGCGGGGTTTAAAGCTTAAAGCCCTCCTAAAATTTGTTAATAACAAGCCCCGTTAAAAGTTTCGGATAAAAATATGTCGATTTCTGCGGCATCATCACGCCTTTTCGCGCAATTCGCGTCATTTCCGAAACCCGCGTAGGTCGCAGAAAAAACGCCGCCTCGTATCCGCCATTCTTGACAAGCGAAACGGCTGTGCCTTTATCCCGGGCATATTTTATACTATTTTCCCTGTTTTTAACACCTAATATTTTATCTATCACAAGATCATGGAGAATCGTAACATCAAGCCGCTGGAGCGTGCCTGATTTCCCGGGATTCGCGACATCAGCCGCGGAATATTTTCTCTTTAAGGAAAGCAGGTACGATTTTCCTCCGGTATACGCGCCGAAAAAATATTTATTCTTCGGGGTCTTCTCAAGGCGCGCGAGCAGGGCGTCCGCGTTGGCCGCGCGCTTTACAAGAAAATACTTTTTTAACGCGGCTATAACTTTTTCCGCGCGAAAGAGGGGTATGTTTTTCACGACCCTGTGCGTTGAAAGTATCGTAAGATTTTGCCGTTCACTCAAATTGGAAAAATACACCATGACATGCTCGGCATTTTTTTTGTATCCTTTCGATTTTCGCGCCTTGTTCCTGTAGGCAAGGGCAACCTCGTAGCGGTGGTGCCCGTCGGCAATGAATATTTTCCTGCCACGCATGCGCCCGGTAATCTTCCGGACAACGCTTTTACGGCCGGCCCTCCATAACCGGTGCGTTACGCCCTCTGTTCTTACCGTAAAAAGCGCCTTTTTTGATTTTATAAAACTCTTTAATATCCTGTTTATACCGTTATCGCGGTCCTGAAAAAGGCAGAATATCGGGCTAAGATTCGCCTCTGTTTCCGTAATAAGGCTCATTCTATCGGCCTTCGGTTTATTCAGCGTATACTCATGCGGCAAAATACCGCTTTTTTTCGGGTCCTCTATTTTCATGAGGGCGATAAAGCCGATACGCCTTCTTTTCTTTCCTTTGTGAAAATATTCCTGGGCATAAATGTAAACAGCCGGCCTGGCGTCTTTTATGAGCACCTTTTTCCCGGTCCACTGCCTTAAAAACGCCGCCGAACGCGTATATTTATTTTTACGCGGGGTGTCTTTTTTTCCTTCTTTCCCCAATATAAGCCTTATAACATTATGCGGATCTGAGTTGTAAAAACGGGCTTGCATGCCCGGGGAAATCACATCATAGGGAGGTGTAACGGCTTTCGTGATGTTTACTTTTTCGCCGTTATAAAGAAGGCCCCTGAATGGTTTTATTTCAGCCATATCCTGCTATTTAATGTTCCGGCAGACAATTTGTTTTTCACGTTTTAATCCCGCCGGTCACCCCTGCCCCTCCGGAACGCGCTATTTTATATTCGTCGGGCAACTTGTGCAGCCCCCGCCGCCGCTTTTATCAAGAGGGCACGCGTTAGTCTCGGTTTTTTTCTTATAATCCGTAGCGTAAAAGCCGGAACCCCTGAAAATGATTCCGGCCCCTTTTCCGATAAGCCGTTTGACGGCGCCGCCGCATTTCGGGCATTTTTTTACGGGTTTCGCGGTCATGCTCTGGAACCGCTCAAATACCTTCCCGCACTTTCCGCATTCATATTCATATGTAGGCATAATTTTTCCTTACTTAAAAGTTTTTTTTACTTTGTCAAAAAAACTTTTCTTTTTCGTATCCTTCCCCAGGGTATGGGCGAACTCCTTTAAAAGCTTCTCCTGCTCTTTTGTGAGTCGCCTGGGAACATCCACGCTGATTCTGATCAGCTGATCCCCGCGCCCGGAGCCGTACATCAGGTTGGGGACGCCTTTTTCTTTCAGCCTGAATACCTTTCCGCTCGGAGTGCCCGGGGGTATCTTCATTTTTACGTTACCCTTTACCGTGGGAACATCCATCTCGGCGCCAAATACCGCCTGAGTAAAATCCACTTTTGCCTCACAGTATATATCGTTATCATGCCGCCGAAAAAGCTTATGTTCCTTCACGCGTATCACAACATATAAATCTCCCCGCGGCCCGCCTTTTTCACCCGCGTCGCCCGCCCCGGTAACCCTCAGCCTTATTCCGGTATCAACGCCGGCTGGTATTTTAATGTTTATTTTTTTCGCTGCTTTTATCTTGCCGGAGCCGTTACATTTATTACACGGATTTTTTATGACCCTTCCGGAGCCGCCGCAATCACTGCATGTCCGGGATATGCTGAAAAAACCGTTTGATACGCTTTTCTGGCCTTTGCCGTTACAGGCGGGGCAGATGGTATCTTTCGTCCCGGGCTTCGCGCCGCTTCCCCTGCAGGCAGAACAGGAATCGTAACGGGAAATTTCTATATTTTTCTCGGCGCCGAGTACCGCCTCGGTAAATTCTATCTTTAATTCATGCTCGATATCCCTTCCGCGGCGCGGGCCCCTTTGCCTGCCCCGGCGGCTAAAACCGAATAACTCATCAAATCCGGAACCGCCGAAAACATTCCCGATGTTCGCGAAAAGATCGGATATGTCCTCCGCGTGGGAAAAATTCTGCCAGTTAAACCCGCCTCCGCCAAAAGCCCCTTTCAGGCCTTCGTGCCCAAAGCGGTCATAAGCAGCCCTTTTATCGGAATCACTCAAGACCTCGTACGCCTCGGAAATTTCCTTGAATTTTTCTTCGGCGGCCTTATCGCCCTGGTGCTTATCCGGATGGTACTGTACGGCCAGCTTCCTGTAAGAACGTTTTATTTCGTCAAAACCGGCGTTTTTCCCCACTCCCAGTATTTCGTAATAATCACGCTTACTCACTTTTTGCCTTTATCGTCATCCTCTACCTTGTATTCGGCGTCAACGACATCGTCCTTCTTTTTCTCCCCGGGCTTCTGCTGCTTTTCCGCCGAAGCCTTGGCAGAGGCGGCTTTCTTTTGAGCTTCTTTATATATTTCCTCGCCTAATTTTTGGGACGCCTTCGTAAGCTCTTCCGAGGCTTTTTTTACTCTGGCAACGTCTTTTGAGGCAATAGCCTCCTTCGTTTCCTTAATTTTCTTCTCGATGTTTTCTTTTTCGGAAGCCGAAACCTTGCTGCCGTAATCCTTCAGCGATTTCTCTACCGTATAAACAAGGGTGTCGGCCTGATTTACCGCCTCTACCTCTTCTTTTCGCTTTTTGTCTTCATTGGCGAATTTTTCCGCCTGTTTTACCAGGTTATCTATCTCTTCTTTTGACAACTTCTTCGGCGCGGTTATTTTTATTGACTGCTCTTTACCCGTACCCAGGTCTTTGGCGTGCACATGAACTATTCCGTTCGCGTCAATATCGAATGTTACTTCGATCTGCGGCACGCCGCGCGGGGCCGGCGGAATCCCCACGAGGTCAAATCTGCCGAGTTCCGTATTATCGTTTGCCATCGGCCGTTCGCCCTGCAGAACCCTTACCGTAACAGCCGGCTGATTATCGGCCGCTGTTGAAAAAGTCTGGCTTTTTTTCGTAGGGATAGTCGTATTCCGCTCGATAAGCCTTGTAGATACCCCGCCGAGGGTTTCTATACCGAGTGAAAGTGGCGTAACATCGAGAAGGAGAACGTCTTTCGCGTCGCCTTTCATTATCGCCCCCTGTACCGCGGCCCCCATCGCGACGCATTCCATGGAATCGATTCCTCTTTCTATTTTTTTGCCGACAAAGTTTTCCACGAATTTCTGTACGACAGGCATCCTGGTGGGGCCGCCGACCATGATAATCTTATCTATGTCTTTCTTGTCAAGTTTGGCGTCGGTTATCGCCTGCTCCATAGGATGCTTGCATTTTCCTATGACAGGCATGATCAGCTCTTCCAGTTTCGCGCGGTTAATGGACATGGTAAGATGCTTCGGGCCTGTCTGGTCCGCGGTTATGTAAGGCAGGTTTATATCCGTCGTGATAGAACTTGAAAGCTCAACCTTTGCTTTTTCCGCGGCTTCCCTAAGGCGCTGCATCGCCATCTTGTCTTTTCTTACATCAACACCGCTTTCCTTTTTAAACTGCTCGGCTATGTAATCAATAAGGATCTTGTCCATATCCGTTCCGCCGAGTTCAGTGTCTCCGCTCGTGGAAAGAACTTTGAATCCGCCTTCCGACCACATTTCCATTATAGTAACATCAAGTGTTCCTCCGCCGAAATCAAATACCATGATCTTGAGTTCTTTACCGATTTTATTCAGCCCGTAAGCGAGGCACGCCGCCGTGGGTTCGTTTATGATCCTTAGGACCTTGAGCCCGGCTATCTCACCGGCGTCCTTGGTGGCCTGTCGCTGGTTATCGTTAAAATACGCCGGGCATGTTATGACCGCTTCGCTCACGCTGTCGCCAAGATAGCTTTCCGCGTCCTGTTTTATTTTTTGCAGGATAAAAGCCGATATCTGTTGCGGCGTATATTCCTTGCCGTACACTTTAAATTTGTAATCGGTGCCCATTTTTCTTTTGGCCGCCATTACGGTGCCTTCGGGGTTTATGGACGCCTGACGCCTGGCCGGCTCCCCGACAAGCTTTTGTCCGTCTTTGGTAAACGCCACATATGAAGGAAAGGCCTTTCCGCTTGCTATGCCCGCGCCCTCGGCGCTAGGAATAATCGTTGGCCTGCCTTTTTCCATGAACGCGGCCGCTGAATTCGAAGTCCCTAAATCTATCCCTATTACTTTCGCCATTTTTCCGTACCTCCTTAAAACAACCTTTTCATTAATTATTTTACTTTTTCTCTTTACCTTTGGATACTTTCACCAGCGCCGGCCTCAGAAGGCGGTCATTCAGGGTGTAACCGCTTCTTAATTCCTCCGCTATAAATCCTTCCGGAAATTTATCCGTAAAAATTTTTCCCTGGGCTTCGTGAAAGTTCGGGTCGAATTTCTCTCCCGAAGTTTTTATTTTTTTCAGGCCATTCACCTCAAGCACCCTGTGAAACTCGCCCTGCAGCATCTTGATCCCCTTCAGGAACGATTCCCTGTCGTTTGACTTTTCGATCGCTTTTATAGCGCTGTCAAAACTATCCATGATCGGAAAGAGTTCCATAATAAGAAACTGTGTTGAGAATTTTACGGTTTCGCTTTTTTCTTTTTCGGAACGTTTTTTAAGATTTTCGTATTCGGCCAGGGCGCGCAGCCACTTATCTTTATAATCCACGCCTCCGCCGGCGGAATCCGTCCCGGGCGGCGCGGGTGATTTCTCCCGGGAAGGTTCAACGGGCGCGGGGCCCGCGGAACTATTTTTCGAAGGATCGGGTTTTTTCGGCTCTTTGTTTTCTTTTTGTTTAGTCACGCGCAAACCTCTTCCAACGCTTCCGTAGTCATTTCGGCGAGATGCTCCACGACCGGCACGACCTCTTCGTAACGCATCCGCATTGGCCCGATAATGCCTACGCTGCCGGAAGCGCGTTCCCTGAATTTGTAAGTGGCCGTTATAATGGCACAGCCGCGCAGTTCCTCGTAAACATTTTCACGGCCTATGCGTATAACTATGCCGTTTGAGGCCATATCCCTGTTCATTATGCGCGCGAGTTCCCTTTTTTCCTCTATGACCCTCAAGAAATCGCGCGCGGTATCAAGCTCCCTGAATTCCGGCTGCTCAAGCATGTGGTATGTGCCGTCAAAATACAATCTGTTGTTCGGGGAAAGCGCTATACCCGTATATTTGGTTATTCTCGAAATAGCATAGGACGCTTCTTCTATTATCTCCTCAAAAAACTTTTTCCTGTTCACATATTCGCGCAATCTTGAGAGTATTTTCTTATGCATTATACCCCTGACAGGCATCATGCTGTCAACATACCTCCTGTAACCAAGATCGGTAGGTATCCTGCCGGCTGATGTATAAGGGTGTGTAATGTAACCCCCTTTTTCCAGTTCTATCATCACATTTCTTATGGTCGCGCTGGACAGATCAAGTATCCGGGCTATGTATTTTGAGCCAACGGGAAGCGCGCTTTCCACATGGGCTTTTATTATAGCTTCCAATACCTTGTTTTTCCGTTTTTCCCTGTCAATTGTCACTTAGGCGCTCCTTTTTATAAAACAATTAGCACTCTCATCCAAAGAGTGCTAATGCGATATTTTAACACAAAACCCATTCCTGTCAAGCAAATTATTTATCCCGCGTATTTTTCCTGATCTTCTCGTACAGGCTTACCGGAAGCTGTACTTCAAGGCGTACTTTTTCAGCGCGGTATTCACGTTTTAATACATGCCCCTTTTCGTGCAGGAAACTTATCAGGGCGGCTTCACGCTGCGGCAGGACAATTGAGTAAGTTTTCACGATGCTTCCGAGATGCAGCACAATCCTGTCAATAAGGGCCCGGAGGTTTATTTTTTTTAACGCGGATATCGGTATAGCGTCTTTGAATTCTTTCGCCAATCTCTCTGCCTCATTATCGCTTACAGTGTCCGCTTTATTCAGGGCCGTGATCACGGGTTTTTCCTCAGCCCCGATTTCTCTCAACACGTCGAACACCGACGCTTCCATTTCCCTGAACCTGGGGTGGCCAATATCCACAATATGCAAAAGGACATCCGCTTTTATCACCTCTTCCAGGGTGGCCTTGAACGACTCTATAAGGTGATGCGGCAATTCGTTCAAAAAACCCACGGTATCCGCGAATAGAACCTTCTGATTGTTCGGCAGGATAAAACTTTTTACGATAGGATCAAGCGTGCTGAACAATCTATCCCGGGTGTAAACGCCTGAACCGGTTAAAGCGTTCAAAAGTGTCGATTTGCCGGAATTCGTATACCCTACGATAGCAATAGATAGAAGTGAAAATTTTTCGCGCTGCTTACGGCGCGTGGAACGCTGCCGGCTAAGCCTGTCCAGGTCCCTCTTTAATTTCGCGATTCTGTCTCTTATGCTTCTCCGGTCAACCTCCAGCTTTTGCTCGCCCGGGCCCCTTGTCCCTATCCCGCCGCCGGGCCTGGAAAGAAGTATGCCGGTTCCGGTAAGCCGGGGCAGTAGATATAATAGCTGGGCCAGCTCTACCTGGATTTTGCCCTCATTAGACCTTGCGCGGCCCGCGAAAATATCCAGGATGAGCTGGGTGCGGTCTATGGTCTTGACGTTTATTATGCCTTCCAGATTCTTCTGCTGAGTTCCCGTAAGGTCATTATTGAATACGACAACGCCTATTTTTTCCTCAGCGCATAAAAAAGATATTTCTTCGGCTTTCCCCTTACCGATAAAAAACGATGCTGACGGCGCGTCCCGCGCCACGATTATCTCGCGCGCGACCTGCGCGCCGCTTGATTTTACGAGCTGGGCAAGCTCAGACGCCTTCTCCTCGGCGCTCCAGGACACGCTTTTTCTTTTTAACTTCAGCGTTACAAGCAACGCCTTTTCCACGCCGCTCACCCCTTTTATTTCACGGTGAATTTCCGAATAAAAGGCGGCCGCCCTTATTATTTTCCGGATAATCCATCTTTGAAAAAAGTCATTCGGAGCAGGCCGAGGCCCGCCTGAAAATTAACGATAAGCCTGTTAAATGTCCTGATCCTTAGAATTTGTTTAAAAATACGAGCGGGCCTTAGATAAAATCGTTTATACGCTTCCTTCTGCCATTCAAGCATCTCTGAAGGAAGCATCTTTTCGAGCCTGTGGACAGGCGGCGTGTGTATCCCGAATTGATCGTAATCTTTTGTTAAAATAAGATTTTTCGACAGCAGATAATCATAAACTTCTGTTCCGGGATACGGCTTCAGTATGTGAAACTTCGCCACGTCGGGGTTCAGCCTCCCGGCAAAATCAATAGTTTGTTTTACTCTGTGCGAATCATCGCCCGGCAGGCCTATCATGAAAAACGCCCATGTCTCGAGTTTCATTTTCCTGGCGAGCGCGAAAACTTCTTCGACCTTCCGGAGTTTCACGCCCTTGCGCGCTCTATCCAAAACATCCTGCGAACCGCTTTCCACGCCCACGGCTATACTGTAGGTTCCCATGTCTTTCAGGGCCTTCATGATATCTTCGCTCAGGAAATCAGCCCGTATACCGTTCGGAAAAGCGAACTTGACCTTAAGATTTCTTTTTTTGATTTCGTCACGTATCTCAAAAACCCTTTTTTTTACCGTCGTAAAATTATCGTCCCAGATATGAATTTCTTTTACGCGCGTTTTTCTTACGAGAAATTCTATCTCGTCCACAATATTCCCGGCGGTTCTGGTCCTGAAAACATTCCCGAAAATCTGCCTGACATTACAGTATGTGCACCTGCCGGGGCAGCCCCGGCTCGTGATCATGGGCGCGGCATTACGGTATAAAGCGTCGGGGTATGTATACACCTTTTTCCTGATGAGGTGCCTCGCCGGAAAAGGCACTTCATCCAGATTTTCTATAAGCGGCCTTGCCGGCGTTTGTCTAAGAACACCGTTTTCTTTATAAACCAGCCCTTTTACGCCTGACAAATCGTTTTTTCTTCTTATATTTTCGGCTATTTCCCTTAGTGTTATTTCGCCTTCGCCTTTAACCACAACGTCAACACAGTCGAAACCCGCGGTCTCAAGCGGGCTGATCGTGGCGTGAATCCCCCCGAAAACAGTCAGCGTGGAAGGGCTTTGTTTCTTTAGGGTTTGCGCCAGTTCCAGAGCCGACGAAAGCGTGGGGCTCGTAACCGTAAATCCCGCGATATCATATCTTTTCGCCTTCACGGTTTTCGCGAAATCCTGCAAATTTAAATTTTCGGCGCCGATATCCATTATCTCTACATTGTTCGCGTTTTTTTCGAGAGAGGCGGCGATATACGCCAGGCCCATATGCATCTGCATGGGCGGTTTTATTTTACCGTATGCTTTTACCTGAGACGGATTTACAAGTAAAATTTCCATTATGCCCTGCCCTTTATCGTGTTTACCATAATACGCACGGCACGGGCTTTGCCAACGCGGCTTAAATCAAGCCACGTAATGCGCCTGTCCGGCCTGAACCAGGTAAGCTGCCTCTTGGCGAGCCTGCGCGTATCCCTTTTTAATGTTTCCTTTGCTTTCTCCAGGCTGTAATCTCCGGAAAGATACCCTGATACCTGCTTGAAGCCGAGGGCCTGCCTCGAAGTCACGCTCATCTTCGATTTCGTGAGTTTTTTTACCTCCCGGACAAGCCCCGCCCTAAACATCGAATCCACCCTGCCGTTGATCCTTCGGTATAATTTTTCCCTGCCCGCGGTAAGCCCGAACATGTCAATATCGTATTTTTCTTTTATGCCCATGGTTTCTTTTTTTAAATCAGACTTTGTTTTTTTCTCAAGCTCATGTATTTCCAGCGCCCTTATGACCCGCTTTAGATCATTGGGATGTATTTTTCGCGCCGAAATAGGATCGATTTTTTCAAGTTTTTTATGCAGGGACAAAGCGCCTTTTTCGGAAACTTCCAGGCGCAGCTTTTTTCTCAGAGCCGGGTTTTTTCCTTTAGACGGGAATATCCCGTCGATAAGCGCCTTCACGTAGAGCCCGCTGCCCCCCGTCACAACAGGTGTTTTTCCCCGCTTTAATATGTCCCGTATTATTTTTTCGGCCATCCCGCAGAATGAAGCGGCCGAATATTCTTTTTTCGCGCTCAAAAAAGTTATAAGGTGGTGTTTTACCTTTTTTTGTTCCGCCCCGGACGGGGCCTGGCTCATGATATCCATTCCCTTATAGGCCTGCATGGAATCGGCCGATATTATTTCACCGTTTATTTCTTTCGCCAGCTTTATCGAGAGTTCGGTCTTACCTGCCGCGGTCGGCCCAACTATGAATACTATTCTCTTTTTCAATTTTTTCCATGGTTTACGGCTTACTCCACAATGATCCTCGCCGCGAAAGCGTCGCGCCGGAGTTTCCTTAAAAGCCGTTTCGCGTAATACTTGTTTGAAAACTTACCGGCCCTCACCCTGTATAAAATTTCACCGTTTTTCCTGGATTTCTGTATATAGGAATCATATTTTTTCCGTTTTAGCTTTTTAAGAAGTTTTTTCGCGTTTTTCAGATTTCCGAAAGCCCCGAGTTGGACTATATAATAGCTTGTCTTCTTTGAGGCTTTTAGGTACTCGATTTTGTCCGCCTCAAAACTGCTGCCATACCGTTTTTTAACCTTTTGAAAATAAGCGTCCGCTTTTCCGGTATTTTTTTTCGCGCCGTAACAAAGGGCGGTATTGTAATATACGCTGCTTAACCTTTCTGAATCCGGATATGCCTCTATGACGGTTTCGTAGGCGTCGATGGCGTTGTCGTATTTTCTCTCATGAAAGTAGGAATCCGCGATTCCGATATACGCTTCTTCCTCAAAAGCGTCCCCGGGCATTTTCGATATATCCCGGAAAAGGCCTCTCGCCCTGTCAAATTCGCCGAGTTGTATGTAAGAAAGCCCCTCAAGATACAGGATCTCTTTCTTCTGGCTGCGCGAAAGCCGGCAATCCGGCAGGTAGCGCTCTGTTTTTTTGACCAAAGCGGTATAATCGCCCCTCAAAAAAAGAACGTTTATTTCTTCGACAAATTCGGACCTTGAAAACCGCCTTGCCCCGGCGCCCGGTGATATGAAAAGCAGGCTAATCGCGAGAAGTATAATAATTTTTTTCATTTTTTTTTCCTGAAATTTCCCTTTGCAGGCCAAGAAGCTCCCTGTGCCTTCGTCTTTTTGCCTCCTCCGGAACATCATCTTCCAGTTCCCCGGCCCTCGTGCCGGGCCTCGGGGAATATTTGAAAATATAAGCCTGGTCGAATTCCATTTTTTCCATCAGCCGGAAAGTGGCCTCAAAATCCTTTTCTGTTTCCGTCGGGAAGCCGGTAATGATGTCCGTTGTAAATCGCAGTCCCGGGACAATTTTACGCGCCGCGCCGATAATGTCAAGATATTTTTCCACCGTATAGCCCCTGTTCATGAGCCGCAATATGCGATCCGAACCGGACTGAAGCGGAAGGTGCAGGTGTTTTACGGCTTTATCGAGATCTCTTATTGCCTTGATTAAACCGATGCTCGCGTCTTTTGGATGGCTTGTCATGAAACGCATCTTTTCTATGCCGTCAATGCCATTAACGATTTTCAGCAATTGTACAAAATCACACGTTTCGGTTTTCCCGTCGACGCTCTTTTTGCCATTGAGGGCCCCGGCCGAAATCCGGGGCGAAATAATCCCTTTATACGAGTTAACATTCTGCCCCAGGAGCGTTATATCCCTGATCCCGCGCTTAACCAGCGCCCTTATCTCGTCAAGGATATTCCTGACATTACGCGAACGCTCTTTTCCCCTTACGTAAGGCACGATACAGTAACTGCAAAAATTGTTGCAGCCGCGCATTACGGAAACATACGCGTGAAGCCGGTCTTCTCTATATTCTGATTTTATTTCCGGAAAAGCCGAGTCTATATTATCAACCGCTATAATATTCTCTTTTATCCCCCGTCCCCTTTCCCCTGTCTCTCGTCTCTCGTAACGTTTTTCTTGTATTTTTTTGACAAGCTCCGGGAGCCGGGCAATTTCGCCTGTGCCACAAACAATATTAAGTTCGGGTAAGCGCTCAAAAAGTTTTCCTTTCAGGGCCTGCGCCGAGCATCCCGCTACAGCGTATATTTTTTTATCTTTATATCTGTGCATGAGCTGGCCCATGCTGCTTACGGCGCGCTCCTCCGCGTGGGAGCGCACGGAACAGGTATTAAAAATAATCACATTGGCTTTATCAGGCGAATCGGCAATCTTATACCCCTTCTCCAGAAAAAGTCCGGTGACAAATTCCGAATCCCTTTCGTTCATCTGACATCCGAATGTACGGATGTAGATTTTTTTACCTTTCTCCGACATTTTCTTTATCTTCTCCCCAATGGGTGGGATTGTTTATAATATATTGCCGAATTTTGTGTAATGATTTTTCATCGCAAAATAGGGACAG
>Ga0180432_10000541_pt1 | contig 62751 bp, 68 predicted proteins | sample SS_ome_10_FD_132414 | JGI IMG/M metagenome (GOLD analysis project Ga0180432, IMG submission 132414) | Hypersaline lake sediment archaeal communities from the Salton Sea, California, USA - SS_1_MS_2 metaG | ecosystem: Environmental > Aquatic > Non-marine Saline and Alkaline > Hypersaline >... | reverse complement strand
GTACATCAAACTCTTCCTTTTGCCAATAAGATTCCAGAAGTGAAGGAACGTCCGGTATTGGAGGCAATTTCGTGTTTAGCTCTGCTAATTCGTTGTTGGTCAGTGCCACAGACTTGACTCTGGTAGGATGTGGTCCGCTCTTAGCAGTAGGAGATGGCACCCAGTACAGTTCGTTGTAAGCGCCACTTCGGACAATCTCCTGGGTCACTTTCAGTATGGGCACTATCTCACCAAATACGGACTTGTAGTAAGCCTGGAACTCCGACTGGCAGTCAGCATAGTACTCCCGTGCCGCAGTCAGATCGGAGGCTGAAAGAGAAGATTCAACATCCTCTAGAAGATTGAACAGGAGCAGAGCTCTCTTCGTTTCTTCGCTAACCGCGCGCAGCCGCTGCAATACGCCTTGCCTTCGTATAGCTTCGTAGTCACCTTGGGAGAGAATATTGCATAGGCTTCTCTGCACTTCACCTATTCTCTGTCTTCCTGCTGTTCGTGACAAGGATTCAACCTCGCCTATGAGAGCGTCACACTTCATTTTCAGTTCGTTCATGTGCTTGTCTGCTTCTGTTGTAGAGAGACCATAACGACCTATGAGGTTTCTCTTTACATAGGGGTAATTCTGCTCCAAGCCGCACCCGGCGCTCATAGACGTTGGATTGGTAGCCCATTGGAAAAAGGCATCTAGCATCACCTCATTGTCATGATATTGAGCTAGGGTATCGCGTACTCTCTCTTCTATTGTCATTTCTGTACCCCCTTACCGGCTCAAGGCGAAGATAGTGTTCTCTCTCGGTCCCGTTTTCATCCCTGCTATCAGCCTGGATGCTCCGGATCCTCTCGACAATCAAGTGTGGGCGGGCTGTGTCCGCCATCTCTCCTTCTCAGGTGCTCGTGCCCTCTGCAAGCGTACAACTTGTGGAGGATGTCGCTGAAGCCAGGAGCCTATTGAAGTCCTGTCAATTGGATATTGTTGTCGAAATTCATCTTCTCGAGGACCTTGCGCATACGGCTCAACTGACGATCATCCACACGGGACACATCCAGGACGAATTCTCTTCTCGAGGTGCTGAGTTTCACTTCATTTCCTGACAGTTCAACCGCGACCAGCAACTCATCCTCACACCTGTCTTTCTCCCAGGAAACGCTGACGCCCCGCTCGTCAGGATCAAGAATGAATTCATACTTGGGTGTACGCAACAACGTCAAGCTGAGAATATCCAGAGGGTCATGACTGGCCACCGCGAATGACACAATCAGATCGTCTCCCTGTTCGATTGTCATGAAGCTCACCCGGTACATCTGCCAGCGCTTCCTCCTCTCTCGAATCTCAAGCCTCGTGCCAGATTGCTAAGATCGGCTGAGACCACCGTCTCCCCACTCTCATGCGGCGCGTGCTGTCCGGCAACGCTATCGCAAAGGAATCAAGCACAGTGGCATCCCCAGCATACAGAAAACCGATGTTAGGGGTCAACGAGGCGTATTCCCCCGGTAACATTCTTGCGTGAGTTGACACGCTGGGAGGCCGTTGGGCATCTGCCCGCTGAATTGAAGGTGGGTAAGCAGAGGCTGAACGGTGATTCCCCACCTCCATAGGCTGATCCACACATGACACAGGCAATTCCTACGCCGGGACAGCAGCAGCGTGAGTTTGGCTCCGCTCATAGGGTTGGAATCGTGAGCGATCTCCAGGCTCAGGATCCCACTCGAGGCACCCGCCTTCATCGCCGCAGAGGTTTGGCGCCCTCACATCTTTCTCGACATACGCCGCATGGTGACGGGACGTCGCATGTAGGCGGGCATCTCAAGCCGTGACTCGTCTGCCTCAAGCTCCCGAATCAGTCCCCGGAACTCCTCGTCCCGGCGGGCAGCAGCCGCCTGTTTGACAGCGCTGAAGCCTGTAGCCACCAGGGTTATCCTGACATCGTTGTCAAGCCTGGGGTCCAGCGTGACGCCGAAAAGCACCACGGCCTCTTCGTCAACGGCCGACTCGATGACCTCCGCCGCCTGGTTCACCTCCGACAGCGTCAGGTTGTTAGCCCCGGAGACCACGTACAGCACGCCGGTGGCCCCATCTATGGGCACCTCGATCAGCTCACTGGAGATAGCGGCCCGGGCTGCTTCCCTCACCCGGTCCTGCCCGGTGCCGTAGCCTATGGACAACCAGGAAGGGCCAGCGCCCTGCATGACGGACTTCACGTCAGCGAAGTCCAAGTTTATCATGCCCGGCACGGTTATGACCTCGCTTATGGCGCGAACCCCGGTCATGAGAACATCGTCGGCCGTCTTGAAAGCCGCGTCCACTGTGACCTTCTGACCGGTGATGGCCAGCAGCCGCTCATTGGGGATGACGATCATGGCATCGACCTCATCCGACAAAGTGCTGATCCCTTCCTCGGCGATCTGCTGCCGGCGGGCCATCTCGAAGTTGAAGGGTTTGGTCACTATGGCCACGGTCAGGGCGCCACTCTCTCGCGCCACCCTGGCGACCACCGGGCAGGCGCCCGTGCCGGTGCCGCCGCCCATTCCTGCGGCGACGAAGACCATGTCCGCACCCTTGATGACCTTCTTCAGCTCCTCCTGGTTCTCCTCCGCCGCCTGGCGGCCGCGACCGGGGTCACCGCCCACCCCAAGACCGGCAGACGTCTTCACCCCGATCTGGACCCGCGTTGCCGCCTCGTTCATCATGAGCGCCTGGACATCAGTGTTCACAGCGATGAAATCGACTCCCTGGATGCCCGCCTTCACCATCCTGTTGACTGCGTTGCAGCCCCCACCCCCCACTCCTACTGCTTTGATAATGCACGGTACGGTGGTGAAACTGGTCCTTGCCATGCCCCCTCCTCGTTCTGACCGTTTTCTGCCAGGGCGCTCCCCCACGGTCCCCTGGGCTGTCCGACCATATGCCCGCCGCACAAAAGCCTACCCCGGGGCCCTCAGTGAGCGTTCCAGCCGGAACATTATGACAACTTCAGCCCGGAGAAGAACCCCGGCGACCACGACCCCCACCAAGTCTGTCGCCCACCCGCTTTCCCCAGTCCTCTACTACGACATAACCAGTTGGAGGTGATTAGATTCTATCACAGCGCGTCAATACCGACGCGGATCGCCAAGCCAGCACCTGACAGATTGGACCAAAGGCCTTCTTTGAGCACCCGCCGGGTGAGAGAATTACCCCTTACGGGATGCTTGATAGATGGTGGATTCTGGTTCCCCCACCTCAGAATGCTATTGGAGCGGCGGTGAACCCGTTTCCAGTTTCCACCGGGGCAGGGCTGGGACCCTGGCCTACGTGGTAGTGAACGGAACTGTCACCGTGTCGATCGAATGGAACCGTACTCGGGGTCGTCCCCGACCTCGAGTGAGCCGGGCGATGTGGGTCGGGGTCGGGGACGACCCCGGCTACAGGGTGCTACTAACCCGGCCATCCCAGTTCTGCCCTGCGGATACATGGTGGACTTTGGTTGTTACGTCCACTTGCCGAATGTATACTGAAGAGGCCGGCGCTACGTAGAGCCGGACTTGGAGAAGAACACCGCTCACCAGGAGGACAGGAAGGCTATGGTAGACCTAGCTGATATCGAGGCAAGAATGCGGCGCATAGAGGATGTCGAGGCTATCAAGAGGCTCAAGTACAGGTACTGGCGGTGTCTCGACCGCCTGGACTGGGAGGGCGTCATGGACTGCTTCGCCGAAGACGGGGCAGTGGACTATGCCGGCACCATAAAGATCGATGGCAAGCGCGCTCTTGCCGAGCAATTGCCCGCAATCCTGGGCGAACACCTGGGCATGCACCAGGGACACCACCCCGAGATAGACTTCACCAGCGACACCACAGCCCGGGGCACCTGGGGGCTGTTCGTCTACGCACTGCACAATGAGAGGAAGAGGGGCCTCCGCATAGTCGGCTTCTACGAGGACGAGTACGTCAGAGAAGACGGTCAATGGAAGATAAGGAAATCGGTCATGAAACAGACCTTCCAGGAGAGGTGGAAGACGGAGGACATGCCCACCCGCTTCACATTCTGACGCACTGCTCCCCGCTTCGGCCAGCAAGACGCCCGCCTCTATCCCTTGATCACGTTCTCCTGGGTAACGATGGAAACCATCCTGGTCAGGTCAACGAACCTGTCCAAATCCTCCACATGAGCCTTGCCGGCGTCAGTGGACTGGAGTGCCTCCACGGCAGCCTGGAAGGTAGCCATGTCGGGCCAGTAGGTCTCCGCCACGCCGTCGTACTCCTGCTCCCCCTCCGGCATAATCACGCCGTGGTTCTGCACGTACTTCAACATGTCCGGATTGTCCCTCAGGGCGACCTGAGAATGCCTCTCCCTCCAGTACGTGTAGAACTCCTCCAGTGAAAGCCCGGGCTTCCTCTTCAGCAGCGTGATCACCTTGATCATGTCTTCACCCCCTGTTGTATCCGCCGCGTCGGCCTGTGACCGGGTGGCCACTCCTAGTTCGGCCCCAGCGGAGCAGTGCGAAACAGATCCAGCAGCCTGGAGTGCATCTCGGGCCCGGCGGCCACGAGGCCTCCTTCCACCCTGATCAGCCCGTCTCCACCCGGCCGGTACCAGGCCTCGCCCTTCATATTCGTCACCACGCCGCCCGCCTCCTCTACCAGGAGCGCCGGCGCCATGTCCCACGCTTCAGCTCGCCCGTAAACGAACACCAATCCATCCAGGCTGCCCCGCGCCACCCACACCAGGTCCACAGCATCAGACAGCGACGTGGGTGTACTGTCGGTGATCACAGTGAGTCTCTCCAGGTATCCGCCAACCCCTGCTGCGTCCGGCCAGTAGCTGAACCCAATGTCAACCGGCCCTGTCCCCGAAGATACCACTAGCCTCTGCCTGCTCAGACCGTACGATACAAAAGCCCCGCCACCTCTCTGGGCCTCGTACAACTCACCCGTCCAGGCATTGTAGAACAAAACGTACTGAAGCTCGCTCTCCTGCACCACGGCCATGGTCACGCCAAAGCCCGACTCTTTCCGACCCCTGGCGAAGTTGTGAGTGCCCTCCAGAGGATCGAAGTACAGAACACCCGAATCCCCGAGTCGCAGGGGCTCCTCCGCCTCTTCACTCACGATGACGTAGGGCAGTCCTTTCTCCCTGAACCTCTGCACCCCAATATCGTGACAGGCCAGGTCCACCGCCGTGGCGTAGTCGAACCGGCCCTTGCCTACCATCCGATGCCCTTTGCCGAACTCGTCCCGCTGGTACCGGCCGATCTCCATCGCCGTGGCTATCAGGATATCTCGTATCCCTTCGTCTACCAAAGGCACCCCCATCCAAGTCCTGGGCCTGATCTCGCCAGGCTTCAATATACCCGTCCTACCCATGGCCTGTCCATGGCGGCATGAAACGCCACGGGGAGAAAGGTGACCGCAGTTACGGGAATGGCCCGGGGCAGTGCTCGCGGCCGGCCAGAGGCGGGCCGCACGAGTAGCGGACCCAATATACCACACGCCCAGAACCAAGAGCTATCGGAGGCCTCTCAGGGCCTGCCGGAACATACTCCGGTGATGCTTCTCCCTTTCATACGCCATCCTGAAGGACCTGGCCGCTTCCTCGCGGCCTTCCCTCTCTGCGTCCTCGATGAACTTGGGGTACATGGACACGATCTCAAGGTTCTCCCCTTCGGCTGCCTCCTTCAGGTTCTCCTCAGTGCTCTTGACCGCACCGATTACGTGGAGATGGCTGAGTGCATGCACTACTTCCGCCCCGGCGGCCTCCCTGAAAAGCTGAGCGATCTCGATCAGTCCTTCATGTATGGCCTGATGCGCGTATGCCAGGTATTCAACGTTAGTCTGGCATTCATGCGAGAAGGCAATCTTCAGGTTCTCGTCCGTTGCTCCCATCACCTGCCTCCTGTGCCGTCTTTGCGGTACTGCGGCACCTGACATTATATCAGTTCGCGCTGGCACCTATTCACTTCCGCCATCTACCATAGCGCCGACCCAGCGGGAGAGAGAGCGCCCGGCAGTATGCATGGCGCCCAGCAGAACACAACCAGATTCGCCGGGACGGCAAGCCCGATTTCATTCCACTTCCCCAGGGCTACTCACTCTGCCCCCCGTCCATCCCAGCTTCGCCTATTCCGTTGCGCATGGTTAGCCAGCAGGAAGATCAGGTCAGGGATCTGACACCCACCGCAAGCATTGAGAGCCGACTCCTTGTGCAGAGCCCCGGATTGTGCAACGCGCTCTTGTTGAAAAGGACATTTTGTTCCTGGCCTCCTCGGCTATCGCCGCTGCCTCTCCTCTGGTTCTCACCCATGTCCAGGTGCTATCCAGAGGGCGAACACCATTGCGGAAGAAGACACACCACTCTTCACCGGAATCTCCCTTCAGGCCATTGAGCTCACTGCTGTGATATATCCTGATCACCATGTCACCTCCTCCGTGCTTCGCAAATCCCTGTATCTCGCTCGTAATTCGAAGCCTTTCCGCTGCAGAAGCAGCGCACTACCCCGGCAACTCATAGAGCTTACCCATACGGCTTTCCTGCCATGAACAGCAACAGCCACTCTGGCAGTTCTTGCATGCCACACCATCGCAGCGCACCTCCCGCAGCCTCCCCTGGCGGACGAGCAGTCGAAGCATGCCATCGAGAGCGCTTCTCTCCACACCCAGGGCACGGCTCAACCCGTTCAAGTCCACTATGCCGCTACCCCCCTCGAGTTCCTTCAGTATCCTGGAAAGCATTATCATTTACTCCCAAGTCTGAGTCTTCCGCCTGATTAGATAGGAGTACCCTGTACCCACCACAGTGACCCCGAATAGTCCAAGGGTGAAGATGACTTGCCAATAGGGCGTTGGCTCGTCTTCCTCACCGACCTCGAAGAGTTCATCCAGTGCCTCAGCTTCCAGGAACGCGCCCCTTACTTCCTCAAATTCCCCCAGGTAGGCAGCCTTCTCAGCGTCTGTGGCTGTCCCCGCCTTGACCTTCATCCACAGGTCGAAGAAGCCGTCGGGGAAGACCTCCTCCAGAACCCCGGTCTCGAAGGTCTCCCCGCTGTCCAGATTGGTGAATACGTACTGGTAGGAGTCCGCACCGAAGTTGTCCTGAGTGACCCCGGGATACGGATCAACGTCCCCCTCACCCCTTGAGAACACCCGCGTTATGTACTCAAGGGCGACCTGCTGATCTTTGTCAGGGTTCTTGTAGGCAACGGCGAAATCCGCCAGGTTAGGGACCTCCTCCGGCCAGAGCTGCTCGAATGCTACCTGCACGGCGCGGTAGGCTATGACATCGCCAAGAGGCAGGCTGCCCCTGGGCATGTGCACACCCAGCCAGTCCTCCTCCATCAACTCCATGCCTGTGGAGTAGCCCCTCAACTCGTTTTCCTCTATGACGAACTTGTGCAATTCGTCGTCCTCATCGAATGTCCAGATGGGGGGCAGATCGCCCAGTTGGTCCTCCCCCACCTCGCTGGCCCCAGGCGGCGCTTGAGCCAGAACGGGCGTCGCCAGCAGAACCCCCACGACGGCCAATATCGACGCCAGGGCGAACACCTTGACCCCGGCAATAGTACGTCCATTCAGTCCAGTCATATACTCGCTCCTTTCTCACTATCCTTGTATGGCATGGCCGATCTGGTAGATGAGCATAGCCAGCAGCCAGCCCAACACCAGAGTGTAGCCAATAACAAACCCCGTCCATTTCCAGGAGTTGGTCTCCCTCTTGATAACACCTATGACGGCCATGCAGGGGACGTACACGAGGGTCATCACCATGAAGGCAAAGGCGACAAGCGGCGTCCAACCAAGCTCGAAGCCTATGATCGCCCCCAGGCCTCCCTCAATCGCTTCAGCGCCGGCAAACAGGACGCCAAAGGTGCCCACTACTACTTCCTTGGCCAGTATGCCGAATATCAGAGTCACTGCCGCCTGCCACTGTCCGAAACCACAGGGCTCAAATACTACATCGAAGCTCTTGCCTATCGGCTCCAGCGCCCCGTGGTAGTCCAGCAGCCAGATGACTACTACAATGGCAAAGATAATGGTCCCGGCCCTGACCAGGAACACCCTGCCCCGTTCCCACATGTGCACCAAAACTCCGGTGATCGAGGGCACACGGTAGGGCGGAAGCTCCATGACAAAATGCCCGCTTTCGCCCTTGACAAGTCTCTTGCGGAACAGCCATGCCAGGGAAATGGCCAGTATTATCCCTATGACATACATGGAGAAGACCACGATATCCTCATTCCTGGTGAAGAAAGCGGCGGCCAACAGCGCAAAGACCGGCAACCGGGCACCGCAGGACATCATGGGATTGATCAGGATGGTTACCAGACGGTCTTTGGGATTCTCTATGGTCCTGGTGGCCATGACAGCCGGAACATTGCAGCCGAAGCCAAGCATGAGCGGTACAAAAGACCGGCCGTGCAGTCCTACTCTGTGCATCAACCGGTCCATTACGAACGCGGCACGGGCCATGTACCCGCTATCCTCCAGGATAGAGAGGGCGATATACATGAGGAATATCACAGGCACGAAGACCAGCACCGACCCCAAACCACCAAGTATGCCGTCGGAGAGGAGGGAACCACCCCAGCCCCCGATCCCCGCAGCCTGGTCAGACAGCCAGCCGAAGCCCTCCTCGATCCAGTCCATGAAGGGGGGCGAAACATCGAAGGTGAAGCGGAACACGCCGTACAGCAGCGCCAGGAAAAGAGGAATGCCCAACCACCTGTTCAGCACCACCGAATCGATTCTGTCCGAGATGGTCCGTCTCTGTATGGCGGGCTTCTTGAGCACGTCTTTCGTCAGCCCGCTGATGAAGCCGTACCTGGCATCGGCAATGAGTATGTCAGCATCATCGCCATAACGGCTTCTGAGACGGGTGAGGCTATCTTCCTGAGCTTTGAAGACTTCGCTGCTACTCACCACCCACCTCCCTGAATTTCCTCATTACATCATCGTCGTTTTCCAGCAGCTTTATGGCGAGCCACTTTGGAGGGTAGGTGCTGGCGAGGGGACTGCCGGAAACGACCTTCTCCAGCCTGTCGATCTCCTCCTGCAGTTCCCGACCATAATGCAGTGCGGGACCTGGTACCGCAGTCCTTCCATCGGCTACTTCAATCACGGTCCTCAGCAGATCCTGAGTACCCTGGTTACGGGTGGCCACCATTGGCACCACCGGCAGACCCAGAAGGCGTGAGAGTTCCCTCACGTTGATCTCATACCCCCTGCCCCTGGCCATGTCCATCATGTTGAGTGCCACAACCACCCTGGCTTCCATCTCCAGGAGTTGGATGGTGAGATAGAGGTTCCGCTCCAGGTTGGTGGCATCGACTATGTCCACTACCACATCCGGCTTCTCATCCACCACAAAGTTCCTGGCTACCACCTCATCCAGTGAGTAGGCGGTCAGACTGTAGACCCCGGGGAGGTCTACTACCCGGATGCCCTGACCCTGGTAATAGCACACCCCCTCTTTCTTCTCCACGGTGACCCCGGGCCAGTTACCCACGTGCTGCCGGGCACCGGTGAGATTGTTGAACACCGTGGTCTTACCCGAGTTGGGATTGCCCGCCAGCGCTACGACTATCTCTTTGCCCAATTCTCCGTCCTCCTTTCAGATCGCTCTGTCCATAGCTATCACATCCTCAGCACACCACTACCCTGTGAGCTACGCCGTGACCCAGCGCCAGTCTGGACCCCCTCACCTCCAGGACCACAGGACCGGGGCACTGGCCGCTTATCACCATGACCTCGACGCCCGGGGTGAGACCCATGTCTGCCAGCCTTCTCTGCAACCCCCAACCACCCCTGACATGGCGGATCTTGACCTTAGTTCCTGGTGAGACCATGCTCAGCGGCATCGCGCACCACCTCCTACATCACCTCTACCTGAATAGCCGCCGCCTCGGCCTGGCGCAGGGTCAGGTGGTATCCCCTTAGTGTGATCTCGATGGGGTCTCCCAGGGGCGCAACCCGTTCCACCTCGACCTCGGTTCCCGAGACTGCGCCCATGTCGAGGATCCGCCGGCCCGCACCACCCTTCCCCACTACTCTGACGATCCTCGCCTTCTCCCGTGGCTTCAAGTCACTCAACAGCCTGATTGCCATAGGCTTCCTCCTGTCCTGAAGAATTCCCGTCGTTCACCCTGATTAGGGTAGCCTGTCCCACGTATTAGGTTACCCTAAACGGGACGCCATTATACCCCCCGATCGCCGAGGTGTCAAGGCCTCCCTAATTATCTATTGCGGGGTACCTACAGGCGTCGTTGACACCTCCTGATGCTCGTCCTAGAATTGGCTGTAGCGGGCCACAGGAAGCGCCACGGAGGTTGGCTTTGAGTGAGCGGACATTAGAGGAATACCTGGAGTCTATCGGGGCCCTTGAGCAGATCGAGACCCCTGTCACCACGTCTTCGCTGGCGAACCACCTGGGAATAGCCCCAGCATCAGTGAGCGAGATGCTGCACAAGCTGTCCGAGAAGGGGTTGATCCAGTACACACCATATCATGGAGCTACTTTGACGAGACAGGGCAGGCAGACCTTCCTGCAACTGACACGCCGTCATCGCCTCTGGGAGGTCTTTCTTCACCGGTGCCTGGGCTTCGGCTGGGAAGACGTCTACGAAGATGCCTGCAATCTGGAGCACACTACTTCGGACCGGGTAGCCGAGACACTGGCCCGGTTTCTTGGTGACCCGGACAGATGCCCGCATGGCAGCCCCATCCCGAAGAGCTACGACGAGTTGCCCCCAGTCTCTGGGCACCCGCTGGCTCGTGTCTCTCCCGGGCAGAGTTGCAGGGTGGTAGACATCATCAATGAGAGAGATTCGAGCTTCCTTCGATATCTGACCAGTCTCGGCGTTGTCCCTGGAGCGAAGGTCCTCGTAAAAGACAAGGCATCTTTCGACGGAACGCTCACCATAGAAGTCGAGGGCTCGGTCAAGGCGATGGGGGAGGAAGCCGCCTCTTTCATCATGGTGGAGCCGGCTTGAGACAAGCCCTCTATCTTGGCACGATATGAGTCACCTGATCGCCTGCTGCGCACCTGTGCAGGTGAGAGCAAGCCAGGATCAAAGCTTCTTCACGGCCTCAGATGTCTTCTTGAGCTACCCCCCTTGAGTGGTATATAATCTACTCACAGAGAACGGAGTGGAGAATGCCGATCTACGAGTACTTCTGTCCCAGTTGCCAGACGAGGTTTGAGCGGCTGCGCTCGATAAGCTGCGCTGACCAGGACGCCACGTGTTCACAGTGCAATTCACAGGCCAAACGGGTGCTCTCCACCTTCAGTGCCTTCAGCAGTTCAGGTGAGTCAGGGTCCGCCCCAATAGCCGGCGCCGGCGGAGGCTGCAGCGGATGTACTGCCAGTACCTGCAGCAGTTGCGGCACATAGCCCTTCCGCCGATGTCCCTGCCTGCTTCTGGCTGCAACTTGCCGCTTGTCCGTTGCCATCTGCCATCCCTGTCACCAGTCGCCTCGCCGGGGTCTCACTATGCATGAATTGGCCGTGACGGAGAGCATGCTGAACCTCGTGCTCGAAGAGGCGGCAAAAGCGGGTGCCCAGAGGGTCGACAGGATCAACCTCGTGATTGGCGAGATGTCGGGCATAGTCGGGGAATCGGTTGAGTTCTACTTCGGGTTTCTCGCCAAAGAAACTGTAGCGGAGTCAGCCAGGCTGGACTTCGACTACCACCCCAGCCAGGCGATGTGCCGCGACTGCAAGCGGGAATTCGCCCTGCCCGAACTGGACTGGACCTGCCCGGAGTGCGGCAGCGCCAACCTGCAGATTGTGGGAGGCAGCGAGCTCTACATCGACAGCATCGAGGTTGAATAGGAAGGCGATGGCTGCAAGCCGCAAGGTGGCAAAGAATCACGAAGGGTCATCAACCTATTGGCCAACCTACGTCATATGCAAAGGCTGATCGAGCCTGGAATCCCGATGAATCGGGACCCACAGCGGGCTGTCTGTGGGAGAGCCTTTCCAGGCTCGATAGGGGGAACAGGGGAGTACCGCCAAACCTGGCGGAGGGCATTTGGTTGCAGCCCAACTGGCTCCTGGGACTTTTCGGCCGCACTTCCAGGCGCAATACAAGGCCGGCAACTTCAGCCGGGCACAGGCATAAACGATCAGCGGGAGGAAGCGGTGCAGAGAGAGATTAAGGTCCTCAAGGATATCCTCAGCGTCAACGACCAGGTGGCGGAGACGAACCGTGGACTTCTGGACAGCCACAAAGTGTTTATGGTGAACGTTATGTCGTCTCCCGGGTCAGGGAAGACCAGCCTCATCCTGGAGACAATACGACGACTTCAGAGCAGGGTCAGGATCGGTGTGATCGAGGGCGACATCAGCTCCACCATCGACGCCGACAAGATAGGCCAGGAGAACGTGCCGGTGCTTCAGATAAACACGGGGGGAGAGTGCCATCTGAATGCGGGGATGGTGAACCGCGCCCTGGAGGCCATGCCGCTCGATGACATAGACCTCCTGTTCATCGAGAACGTGGGCAACCTGGTGTGTCCCGCCGAGTTCAAGATAGGGGACGACAGGAAGGTCCTGATACTGAGCGTGCCGGAGGGGGACGACAAGGTCTACAAGTACCCGCTGATGTTCACTATCGCCGACGCGGTGATCATCAACAAGATCGACCTCCTTCCATACTCCAGGTTCGACCTGGACGCCTTTCGCCGGGCCGTAACGGGGATAAACGAGAAGGCCGACATCTTCGAGGTGTCCTGCATCACGGGCCAGGGAATGGACGAGTGGATTGAGTGGCTTGTGGCCAACATGGGATTGTAGCGACCGGCAGCCCCCACACCACCGTGGACCCCGGTCTTTCAAGCTGAAGCTGCAGAGCGTGTGAAGCAGACAGCCTGACCGGTGTGAAACAGGCCGGTGGCCCCCCACCGAACGATCCCCCCGGTTACTCAAGCCTGTACAGGTCTATGTCGCCGTTCGAGGTATACGCACGTATTCGACCGCTCCCGTCCCCCAGGACGCCGTGAGCGAAGCGCTCAGTCCCGATGTCCTCTACCACCAGGTCGGCCAGGTCGACATCGTGGAAATGTAGCTCACCGCCGGTCACGTTCGGCGATATCTTGAGGTCAACAGCAGCATCCAGACTCGCGTCAAGGTATAGCTTGATAGAGCCGTCCCTTGTTCTAATCCTCGCATCCCCGCCCCCGTAGCCCCCGGTCCCTACGCTCCACACCTCTGCCTCTATGTCTCCGTGGTCGTTCGTCACCGTGGCAATGCCGGCGATTCCGGTGAGGCATATCCCTGCGCGAGCGGTCTCCGCACTCACAGAGCCGTCGACGCCCGTGGCCACAATGTCACCATGGGCAGTCTTCAGCCATACATCTCCCTTTGTTCTCTCAAGGTGGATGCTCCCCTCCGATGTCTCAACAAGACTGACTTTCATGGATTCCGGCACCTTTATCTCGTAGCATACGGTTACCAGGAGGCGTCTCTCTTCGCTGGACCTTGTGGAAACGACCATGGAACCGTCGACGCTCACCTCGATCTCCACCTTTTCGAGCACGTGCCTGCCCTGCTTGGTCCTCTTTACAGCATAGACGTCTACGTAGTCATCTTCCCACGCTGTGATAGTGACATCGCCTCCAGTCACCTGCGAGCGAGAATTGAAGACCGACAGATCGGTGCCCGCCTGGACCTGGTACGTGCGGTGGAACACCTCTACCTCCTCAGACGACACAAAACATCCCCACGGTGAGAGGCAAAAGAGAACGCTCATGATCATGAAAAGAATGAGCCGTCCAACGATCATGATCATACCTGAAGGTGGAAGGATACGACTGCTCTTCCTCCGGTCACCAGCAGTACAGGGATCCATCAACCACGAATGAGGGACGTTGGCTACATTTGAAGACGCTATCTACCCGCAACGAGACCTATATCACACACCAAGGTACCTGCCCCCAGCGAATGATCCCCCGCCTACCCAAGCCTGTACAGGTCTATGTCGCCGTTCGAGGTTGATACCGATATTCGGCCGCTGCCGTCTCCCAGAACGCCGTGAGCGAAGCGCTGGTTCTTGATGTCCTCTACTACCAGGTCGGCCAGGTCGACATCGTGGAAATGTAGCTCACCGCCGGTCACGTTGGGCGATATCGTGAGGCCAACAGCAGCATCCAGCCCCATGTAGAGGTAGAGCCTGATAGAGCCGTCCGTTGTCTCAATCCTCGCATCCCCGCCCCCGTAGCCCCCGGTCCCTACACTCCACACCTCTGCCTCTATGTCTCCGTGGTGGTTCGTCACCGTGGCAATGCCGGCGGTCCCGGTCAGGCGTATCGTTGCATAAGCCGTCTCGGCACTCACAGTGCCGTCGACGCCCGTGGCCACAATGTCACCCTCGGCAGCTTTCAGCCATACATCTCCCTTTGTTCCCTGAAGGTGGATGCTCCCATCCGATGTCTCAACAACACTCACTGTCATGGACTCCGGCACCTTTATGTCATAGGACACGGCCACCACCAGCGCTCTATCTTCGGTGGACCTGGTGGAGACGACCATGGAACCGTCGACGTTCACCTCGATCTCCACCTTTTCGAGCACGCGCCTGCCCTGCTTGGTCCTCTTTACAGCATAGACGTCCACGTAGTCATGTTCCCACGCTGTTACAGTGACATCGCCTTCACTGACCTCCGTGGAAGGATTGAAGACCGACAGATCGGCGCCCGGCTGGACCTGGTACGTCCGGTGGAACACCTCCACCTCCTCAGACGTTATCAGGCACGCGGAGAGGGCGAAGCCCATCAGCAACACAGCCGCAGCGAAGCGGAGCATGAGCCTACACATGGTACTCAGTTCCTACCCCAGTAGTGCAGCACCAGTCCTCGTCCGGTGACGGTCCCTCCACAACTGCCATGGTCAAAACCACGCCTCGATTCCATGACTCCGGCCCTCCACGAACGAGCAACCGTCTTTCCTTACGACAACACGGCTTCTCGGAGCTTGACTAAGTCCAGAGGGACGTATATTATTCTACCACCTATCTCTCGACTTCACCAGCATGTATGCTAGGAACATACACGCTCAAGAGGAATCGCACCATGGCTGGTAGATGTATCTGGGGCCTGGCCGGGGACCTCCTCGGTCAGCCATTCTTACTTACGAGAAGGGTGCTCGCATGGACCGAAACCCGCTGCCGCTTCTTGCCTTGATGGCCGCGGCAATCGTGATTGTCACCGGGCTGCTGAACGCCTTTGACACCCTTGCTGTACCCGAGCCCACCGCCGGCCCGGCCGGCCCGGGCGTCGCCTGCGAGATCTCGCCGGAAGGGGGCGTACATCCCCATGATTCCCTGTTCATAGTGCGTGGCGCCGAGCATACCGCCTACCTCAGAGAGAAGGTCACCACCCGCTACGACCTCCAGGAAAGGATGTGGCAGCTTCCTGATGACAGACCATGGTACGACTATGAAGGAGAGACGTTGGCACTCCGGGTCCCCGTCCCGGCAAAGGAAGTCGTCCAGGACGAGATATATGTATCGCCAGCCTGGAAACCGTACCTGGAGGCCGGATACATACCGACTTCGCTGCATACAATCCAGGTCTCCCACCCCTCTCCCCTGACCTATTACCCCGAGGAAGGTGTGTTTCTGTCCCATGAGAGCGCCGGCTCCTATTCATTTTTCACTTTCCACTGGCAGTTCGACCTGGCAATCTTGAGGCAGGCGGAGGCAGCCGACGACCCCACATACCTCCAGCTCCCGGAGGGGCTGGACGGGAGGATAGGTGACCTCGCCCGCAGTGTCACTGCGGGACTGGATAGCCCCTACGAAAAGGCCGAAGCGCTGGAGACGTATCTGCAGAGCAATTACTTCTACGACGAGTTCTACCAACGGGCACTGGGCGAGGAGCCCAACTGCTGGTTTCTGTTCGAAGAGAAGAAGGGGGTCTGCGCCAACTTCAATTCTGCCTTCGTCATCCTGTGTCGCTCGGTAGGCGTTCCGGCCAGGCTGGTATCCGGCTACAGGATCACTCCCCAGGTCTCTGAACAGACGGTGTATGCTGACCAGGCCCATGCTTGGGCGGAGATCGCCCTGGACGACCTGGGCTGGATAACCTTCGACGCCACGGGGTCCAGAAGTGAACCAGGCCCACTGCCACCGAAGCCAACCCTCACAGAGATCGAGGAACTGGCGACCTCCAGCGACGTTCTCATGAAAGGCAACAGCTTCACCGTCAAGGGAACGGTAATGTCACTTGACCCGTACAGTGTGTACGAGCAGCGCTGGGAAACCGAGGACGGTCCAACCCACTCGGTCCACGGCGTCATTGTCATGGATACTGAGAGCAAACCTGTAGCCAGCATCGAGGTGGTAGTATGCCTGAGCAAGCACAAGATGTCGGGGGTCCCGTGGTCGTGGGGTGACGACGACAGCGATCCGCCGATGGCGTCAGGGGAGTACCTGGTAGGCAGAGGCAAGACGTCCTCCGAGGGAAGATTCGAGATCACCTGCAACATCCCCACCGAAGCCACAGCAGGCCACTACCACGTTCAAGCCTGCTGCCTGGGCAACGAGGAATACGCCGATTCCCTAAGCGATCCCGAGATAGACATCTTCAGTGATACCAGCGTTGCGATAGAGCTGCCGCAGGATGTCCAGGTGGGCAAGCCGGCACAGATATTCATAGCCCTCAGAGAGGAGCCGGGCTACCTGGTGCCTGTTTCATCCTTTGACTGGGAACGGAACTGGAACCTGGTCAGCAGCCAGGAGATTCGGGTGTTCATCGATGGCCAGTTGTTTGAGGCGGGCAACACGGGCAAAGGGGGAACTCTCTCGCTGGAATACACCTTCGAAGAAGTCCGGACCTACGAGATCAAGGCAGTGTTCCAGGGGTCGGAATACCACCTTGCCTCAACCGGCACAACAAGCGTCTCCCTGCATCCCTTCCCCTGGTTCTACCTGGCCATTCCCATGGGCCTGGGGGCTATCGCAGCAGCTTACCTTCTGTACCGTCGCAGGAGCCTGGCCCGCCTGGAGTTCGTCGCGCTTGTGGCGGCAACCGCTGCCACAATCGCCTGCGCGGCCTACGGGCTACGGGGTATGACCCTGTATCCCTGGATCTACGTGAGCCTGGCCCCCCTGGCTGCCCTGGGTCTCTGGATGGCCTCGTCGGCACTCCGGCGACCACGGCAACGAATGGTGCTCGTGGCAGGAGAGGCCTTGCCGGATGAACAGTTGATTGCTGTACCGGTTGCATCTGTGCCTGTTCCGTCGGCGGTGGAGGCAAGGGCGGCGCGTGCCGGGAAGATCGCCATCGAACTCCCTCAGATCGAGGAGGGCCTTCCCGACGTTTGGGGTCTGGACGACGAGCTGCTGATACACCTGTCCATGAAGCACCAGGATGGCAGCATGAAGCCCCCAGGTGACGCAGAGGTCTACATAGATAGCCTGTTCATAGGCAGGACGCACATCGACCAAGAGCACAACAGCGGCCTGGCTCATGCCTTCCGCTCAAAGGGTAGATACATGATCAGCGCCAGTCTGGGCAAGCTGCGCGGCGAGAGGCTGATCAGGATAGTCGACTACCGTGAGGAGATCGTCGACCTTTTCAACGCAATGCTGAGCAAGCTGCGCTCCCGCGGGGTAGACATACCGCAAGAGGCTACACCAAGGGAGATCCAGCAGAGGATACTGGAGTCCCAACCTGGGATAGACCAATGCCTGTTGGACGACATCATCGGCTGCTTCGAGGAGGCCGACTACTCCAGGCATCCCATGAACAGGCGGCACTACGTGACGATGTACCTGTCCCAGAAAGCGATCCTGGGCGAGGAGTGACAGGCGTAATGCGACTGGACGAGTCCTACTTCACGGGCTACCAGGCACTGGCCTCGACCGCCGTCGCCGTGGCCGGCCTGTCCGCTCTGGCTTTCCTGGCACTGGCCTTGGCCAGCACCTTCAGACCGCTCATCAGGCCAAAGCTCAAGGGGAGTCTCTGGCCAGTCTTCGCCGGCGCCGTCTTCTGCGGGGTACTGTTCTCGTTGATACGCCTGTTCGACAGCCGCGAGTGGGTCGTCTTCTCCTTTGGCATAGCCTTCCTGGTACTGCTGGGAGCCCACCTGGCAGGCTCTTTTCTGTCGGGCCTGAAATCGACAGCCGTCTCTTACACACTGCTGGTGATGGGACTCTTCTTCCTGGTGGCTGATCTCCTGGCATCCTCCATCGGCAACACGGTCTACTACGCACTGCCCATCATCATCGGCCTCATTGCGCTCCCATGTTCGGAGGCGTTATTGCCGTCTGCGCATGAGAGGTGGCGACCCGCCATCTCAGCCCTGGGGTTGCTGCTCGCCGGCGGCAGCGCATGGGTCATGTTCTCCACAATTGCCGATGACAGAGGCACAGCGTTCGATACCGTCAACATCCTTTCCGGTGGCGTGATAGCACTGGGCCTGGCAAGGCTCGCCGCCTACGGACGGGGGCCGGGCACTGACTTCACATCTCGTATCTGTAACTGGGTGCTGAGATCACAGCAGGTCATGTTCCTGCTGGGGGCGGTCTTCGGTCTCTATTTCGCCCTCATCCGCCCGGCCATTGTCGAAGAGATATCCTTCGCTCCCCTGGTTGAATGGGCGCTGGTGTGCCTGGCTGTGTGGTATATCTACCGGAGCTCCAGGGCCGGCATGGAGGCCCATACTTCCGATGCGTTCTTCCCTGTTTGGCGCAAGTACGGCCCACAGGTACAGAGGGTCCTGGACGAGGATTTCGCCTACATCAGCCTGGTCCAACAGGAGTTCATCGAAGGCGGCCAGAAGGACGGCCTCGTCGTGTACCTGACAACACTGCTCAACAGAATGGGGGTGAGCCGCACCGGAATAGTCAACCTGCTGCACCCCCTGATAGGCTATCAGGACGAGGAGTCCCCCTGGTATCCCCTGATGCGGGACCATACGGGCCTGGCGCGCAAGAACCAGGAAGCCCGTCGCCGGGTGGTAGACCAGGTCCTGGCCTCGCTGGACAGGGCTGTAGAAGAGCAGACCAAGCCACAAAGGAGGCGCTACAAGTGGAGAGTACGATTGTAGCCGAAGCCAAGGGAACCTGCGATCGGCTGGTGGAGGCTGTAGGTGATGTGTTCGTGGGCAACCGGTTGCTGTTACAGAAGCTGCTGGCTGCCGGACTGGCCAATGGACATGTGCTCTTTGAGGACTACCCCGGCCTGGGAAAGACGCTGCTGGTCAAGACCTTCGCCCGGGTCATCGGCTGCGCCTACGGCAGGATACAGTTCACCCCCGACCTACTGCCTGCAGATATCCTGGGCACCAAGGTGTGGCGACAGAAGGACTCCACCTTCGAGTTGGTGAAGGGGCCGGTGTTCACCAATGTGCTGCTGGCCGACGAGATCAACCGTACACCGCCCAAGACGCAGGCAGCATTGCTGGAAGCCATGGAGGAACGACAGGTGACCATCGAGGGGGAGACCCACCCCCTCGGCATGCCCTTCATTGTGCTGGCGACCCAGAACCCTATAGAGCAGGAGGGCACGTATCCTCTTCCGGAAGCCCAACTGGACAGGTTCTTGCTCAAGCTTTCCACAGGATATGCCGAGTCACTGGAGCAGGAGAGCTTGATCCTGGAGCGAAGGGTGAAGTGGAGAAAAGACGACCCCTCTGTAGATGTGGAGCCGGCTGTTTCGGCGGAGGAGTTCTGCTCCCTGCAACGTATGGCCGAGGAAGACATATACGTTGACAGGTGCATCCTGGACTACATCAGCGAACTGGTGCGCGGTACCCGCGACCATCCCAAGGTGGAGGTTGGCTCCAGCCCCCGGGGAGGATTGGCTTTGCTCAGGGGTGCACGGGCACTGGCCATAATCAAGGGCCGCGACTTCGTAACACCTGACGACGTGAAGATGCTTGCGCTGGACGCACTGTCACACCGCGTCATCCTCACCATAGAGGAGGCGCTGGAGGGGCTCAGCCCCCAGAGCGTAGTGCAGGAGGTGGTTGAGCAAGTGCCGGCCCCCAAGGACTTCTATCCCCGCTGAGACCTATGTTCAGTAGAGAAACCGCGAAGCTTGTCACCTTTTCCTTTGCCGTTTTCTTCGTGGGCCTGTTCCTGGGAAACTGGATCATCCTGGGGATGAGCCTCATCCCTCTGTTCACCGTACTGCTGGGACTCCAGTACGGCAAACCAGGGAAGGTTGAGATCAGGCAGGTGGAAAGAGCGATCCCGGCATGGGTGGGGCAGACCCGCGCCCTCTCTTTCGACGTGGTCACAGCGGGTGGGGCCGGTGCCATAGCCGTGGCACAGCAGTTGCCGGCGAACTTCGAAGTCTTGGAGGGAAACAACTTCGGACTGTTCTGGAAGGGGAGGGGAGAAAGAAGGTTCAGCCTGACCTGCGAGGTGAGATGCACTAAACGAGGCAGCTACTCCATGCCGCCCGTCCAGTGGGAAGCCCAGCACTCTCTGGACCTGCTGCCGCCAACCCGGGGGGAGAGCGGGAGCAGGGCCTACATGTCGGTCAGCCCCAGAATCCTGGACGTCAGGAGAATCCGGGGGATACCGAGCGTGGCCCACAACCCCTTCCCTGAGCTGGACGTGGCCAAGGTGGGCCTGCCCACCACCGACTTCAGGGAAATCAGGAAATACGTATACGGGGACCCCATCAAGACAATCAACTGGAAGGCCACCGCCAGGCAGGAGAGGCGAGGAATATCCTGGCCCCTGGTGAATGAGTATGAGCCCGAAGGGAAGAAGACCGTGTGGGTATTCCTGGATGGGTCCAGCTACATGATGGTGGGTACTGCTACGGAGAACGTCCTGGAGTATGCGGTCGAGGCGGCCAGCGCTGTGGCCCTATACTACCTGGACCGGGGCTACAGGGTGGGAATGTACGTATACAACGGTGTGGACAAGCTGTTCTATCCCGACTCGGGAAGAAAGCAGTACTTCAGATTCTCGCGGGAGTTGATCGGCCTGAAGCCGGCCCAGGTGTTCGATCAGTTGCCTCAAGCCATACAGAGATGTCGCAGCTACATCCTGGGATACAACCCCCTTTGCGTCGTTATCACGCGGCTTGACACGCGGTATGCTCACCAGGTGGAGGAAGGAGTCAAGAAGATACTGGCGCTCCGGAGCGGCTGGAGGAGAAGGGTATTGCCCGTGATGGTCGTCAGTATCGCCGGGTACGACACTGTTGCGCCCGAAGGTCCGTATGAGCAAAGCGCAGGCCATTTGCTGAGGTTGGGGACGCGCCCGGCTGTCGATTCGCTTCACCGCCTGGGTGCCTCCGTTCTGGAGTGGAACCCGAGGAAAGAGGGCTTCGCCACTGCGCTGCTGCGACAGGTGAGGACGGGATGACTACGCGCCGCCTCACTGTCCTCCAGGTGCTGATCATAGCGGCAATGAGCTGTGCCGCCACCTACACTTTCTACATGTCCTTTGCCTATCCCCATATGAGAGACGCTGTCGCCGGTATCCCCGATTCCCCCCAGACGAGGGCGGTGCTTCTGATTCTTACCGTGGCGGTAGGGGCGGCTTGCGCCATACGCAGGGACTGGCTGCTGGCAGCTACCTGGACCTCGATAATGCTTACCCTGTCCGAACTGCTTCCTCTCTACGGTGGCCTGGGGACGTCCCTGGCCCTGCTGGGAATGCTGTTGGTCCTCAGAGCGTCCCTGCTATGGGCATTCCTGGGAATCGCATTCGCTTTCTGCTTCCCTTCGCTCATGGCCTTCTCTTCGGCCGACTGGTTCTGGTCGATCCGCGATCTCGACTGGGAGACCGAGCTGGGCTCGGCCGCCATGGCGGCTCTCTTTGGCGTTCTTGTGGCCGGGCACCTGGTGCTTCGACACGTCACCCTGTCCAAGCGATCCAAAGCAGACCTGGTTTCCCAGGGATTTGACCCGGGTGACGTGGAGACAATGCTGGCGGGAAAACTGCGTCTAGCGACGCTGGCGCTCCTTGGAGCATCGTTGGTCACCGCAGTGATCGTCGGCGCTGCCATTGGCCTGGACAGAGTCGTCGGTGAGGGCGTGAGTGACTTCCCTCTCAAGCCTGTCCTGTTCGGCGTGGGTGGCAGCGCAATAATGATAGCCGCAGTCTACTACGTGCTCCTGAGGAGGGAACCCACCTAGCAGTGTAGCCGGAAAGCCCCACAAGCCACTCGGACTGCAGCCAAATGCTTTCCGCCAGGCTCGATGGCCTTTGCCTATGACACAGGTCAGCCATAACGTTAGTAACGCTTTGTGGCTGACTCCCAACTTCTCCGGCCAGGCTCCCAGTCCGCAACCGTGACGGCTCAAGGGCGCTCGCCCAACGCTTCACCCCGCCACAATCCCCCTCTATGCTACAGGGAATACCTCCTTGGTCAGGCGAACAAACTCGAAGTGCTTCCCTGCGACCACCGTCCGCTTGGGCTTCCCCTCAGCCCGCATCCCGAACGCCTCATAAAAACGGATGGCACCAGTGTTGTCCGTCTCAGCATCCACGTCCAGCCTGGCGGCCCCCGATTCCCCCGCCTTCTCCTCAACCAAGGTCAGAAGCCTGGCACCCAGTCCCCGGTTTCGGAACTCGGAGTAGACGGCGATGTTGCTGATGTAGAATGTCCCGTCTTCTACCTTGCTGAGTACGGTGTCAGACCATCGAAGAGGCCCAAGACGCAGGAGAAACCCCAGCCTCATGTACCAGATGGTGAGAAAGGACGACTTGATGGCCTGCCGCTTCTTGGTCCGCCAATCGTAGGCAAGCACCATGCCGGCATTCCTGCCATCGACCTTGACGAAAAGCGTGTGCTCGGAGCTCAGCACATTGCCCCGGCGGCCGAAGCAACCAGTGGCGAACCTCTCATGCCACCCTGCAAACAGGGCAGGGATATACTCCGGGCCAGAGGCAACGAAGAGACGAAAGAAGTCGGCTGTGTCCACCGGCGCCTGACCGGGGGCGATGTCACCCTGCACCATGAAGAACTCACAACACCATGGGAGTCCTGGCCAACGCCCGGCAAATCCCCGCCCAGGTCAGTGTGCCGGCCCCAGTCTACTCCACGACCTCTATGTCCCTGATCTCGGGGATCTCGTCCTGGATCTGTTCACGCACCAGCTCAAGCATGGTGTCGGAGGCGATCCCCACTGAACACACCGAGGGAAACAGCCTGACCTTCACCACGCCATCCTGCACGTCAACCAGCTCCACGATGTTGACGCCGAAAGCCGGCGTCAGCCTGTCTATGCATTCTTTGACCCTGTCAAGCACGGTATTACCTCGAATCCAGCACCTGCTCCAAATGCCCCGCCCAGGCAGACCGACTGCCACAGTCCGTCTACTGGACAGCCACCACTCTCCTGATCTCTGGCACGCCCTCCCGAATCCGCTCTTCCAGCACCGCCAGTACCATATCCGGAGGCACATCGTAGGACGGGTGGTGGGAGGTGCAGGGGTTGGGGATTATTCTCAAGCTGGCGACACCATCGCTGATGCCGACCAACTCAACAACGGCGGTCCCTATCCAGGTACGTGAGCCCGCTACTATCTGTTGAACCCTGCGCTCGAGGGCGGTGCTGCCACGCTGCAAGTTGCGTCCTCAGGGGGCAATCCGCTCAGCCCTGCCTCGTCTACTCTACAGCGATCACTCGCTTGATCTCGGGGACGTCCTCTTGCATCTGCTCCTCCACCAGCATCAGCGCCGTGCTGACGGGCATGCTGTACATGGTGGGAATAGAGGGATCCCCGGCAGCACAGCCGGACTGGACGATCCTCACCTTTACGATGTCCCCGCTCACGCCAATCAGCTCTACGATGGTGGTGCCCAGGGAAGACCTGACTCTGGCTATGGATTCCTCGATCCTCTGTCTCACGCTTCCGACTTCTGCGCGGTCCCGCGCTGACCCCGTAACAGCAGACCGCACACTTACCGACTTGCCATCCCTCCGAAGAAACAAGCGTCAGGCGCTCCACTACTAGACTGAGACCACCCCCTTGACCTCCGGGACGTCTTCCTTCAGTATGCGCTCAATACCGTTCTTCAAAGTCATGGTCGCCATGGGGCAGCCCCCGCAAGCCCCGGTCAGCTTGACCATCACCATCCCATCGCTCACGTCAACCAACTCCACATCACCCCCGTCGGCCTGCAGCGCTGGCCTCACTCTGGCCAGCGACTCTTCCACTTTCTCCCGCATGTATCCCTCCAACTCTCTGTCCGCTTCGGTCCAGCCCTCCGACAGACCGATAGCATATGGAAATCTTACGTATTGCAGTTCTCTGAGTCAACTCCAGGTATCCCAACCCCGGCCGCGAGAGACCTGGCCCTCTCCAGGTCATTGGCGGTGTTGACATTGAAGAAGCTCAAGCAGTCCGGGTCGAAGCGCCTCACCACCTCCTCCTCCACGTACCGCGTTCTCACCTTATCCAGGAGAACCCGAATCCGAAGCTCGTCCCGCTTGATCTGCTCCTCCATTGGTGCAATACACCGCCTGGAGTACACAGCATGAAGGGGCTCCAGCATGCCGCCCAGTCGCGGGACTACCGCATCGAAGCCGGGGGCAGCCTCCACGAGGTACCGCAGCAGAGACGTGTTGAGGAAAGGCATATCCGCTGCGACCACCAGGCTGCGAAAAGTCGTGGAGTACACCAAGCCGGTATATATCCCGCCCAGCGTGCTCTTCCCCGGGTAGAGGTCGGCAACCACCCGCAGCGACTTCATCGGCAGGCCGTCGCTTGGCCGTCCCGGGGCTACAGACAGCAATATCTCAGAGCTCACCTGGCTGACCCGCTCCACCACCCGTTGGAGCAGCGACCGCCCCCCGATCTCCTCGGCCAGCTTGTCCCGCCCGAAACGCTCCCCCTTGCCGCCGGCAACCACAATACAGCTCACGGCTTCGCCGGTCATGTCTGCGCTCTTCGGTTCCTACCCAGCACCTTTGCCCCCTACCAGAACCAGGTCGATGCACGGGGGGATTCCGCCGTCCGATGGGAAGACAACAAGGCACCACGCCACGAATCAGCTCAGCGCCCTGGGGAAGGAAGACAGCACCTCAAGCGGGACACGCTCAGACGCCTCTTGGCCCGCGCCTGGAAACGAGGTACTGGGAGAAACGCTACTCACCCACCCCCTACCCACGCAGGGTGGCCCCCAACTCCTGGGACAGCCGGGCCAGGATTTGGCCCTCCACTTCCTGTATCTCGGCATCGGTTAGGGTGTGGGTGGGCGATTGGTAGACCACCCTCAATGCCAGCGACTTCTTCCCCTCTGCCACCCTGTCACCCACATAAACGTCAAATACGGTAACCTGGTGCACAAGCGGAAAGGAAAGGGCCACGTTCTCCACCTCTCTGGCCGCCACTCCAGAGTCAACCACAACGGCGATATCCCGTGCGGAGGACGGAAACCGCGAAAGCGATCGGTATTTCCTTTCCCCGGAAACGTGCCTGAGCAGTTGGCCGACGTCCACCTCCAGCAAAGCGACAGGCTGGCTCACCAACTCCAGCTCCGCCACAAGCGCAGGGTGCAGTTCGCCTACGCAGCCCACCGTCTCACCAACCACCACCACATCCGCCGCCCTCCCCGGATGCATCACAGGGTCGTCAGACGGCAAGTACTCCGCCACCACTCCGATCCTCTCCAGCAGGGTCTCCACCACTCCCTTGGCGTCATAGAAATCCAGAGGCCTCTTCTGTCCCAGCCACGACAGGCCGGTCCCGCTGCCACTCAGCACCCCTGCCAGCACCTCTCTCTCCTCGGGCAGATCGCCTCCGCTCGGGTGGTAGGTCCTCCCGATCTCAAAAAGCCTCATGCCGGCCTCTTCATGCTTCTGGTTGGAGCGCAGATGCGTCACCAGGCCCAGACGAAGGCTGGTCCGGAGATATTCCTGCTCAGAGGATAGAGGATTGGCCACCCTAAGCGCCTCCGCCGAGGCATCCACCCTCAAGAGCCTCTCCCTGTTCACCAGGGAGTAGCTGATAATCTCCTGGAAGCCGCAGCCGACCATCAGGTCTCGCAACCTCTCTCTCAAGCTTACCAAGGGATCATCATAGCGTCCCGGCAGCCTGCCACCAAGCATAGTAGTGGGTATGAAATCGTAGCCAACGATGCGGGCCAGCTCTTCCACGATGTCGGCCGGCAGGTTAATGTCCATGCGCCAGTGAGGAACAGTAGCCAGCATCTCCGTCGGGCCAGTCACCTCGCACTTGAATCCGAGGGACCTCAATATGTCCACTATGCGGTCCGTCTTCATCTCCATGCCCAGAAGCCTGCGCACCTCGCCCGTATTGAATGTGATCACCCTGGGTTCCCTCTTCCCCGGGAAGACGTCAACGATTCCCCTGGCAACCTTCCCATCTGCCACCTGCTGTATCAACTGCGTCGCCCGCTTCAACGCCGACACTGTGATGTCGGGGCTTATCCCCCTCTCAAAGCGCATCGAGGCCTCGCTGCGCAGCTTCAGGGCCAGAGAGGTACGTCTTATGCTCACAGGGTTGAAATTGGCCGACTCCAGCAGGATATCCCTGGTTATGTCAATGACTTCGGTGTCCGCACCACCCATGACCCCTGCCACGGCAATGGGAACCCCAGCGTCAGCTATGACCAGCATGTCCGGCCTCAATTGCCGGTCCATCCCATCAAGCGTCCTGATCACCTCACCTTCGGTGGCACGCCGCACTATGATCTTCCCGCCGCCAATCTGGCGGAAGTCAAAAGCATGCAGCGGCTGGCCGTACTCCAGCATCACGTAGTTGGTCACATCAACAACGTTGTTGATCGGCCTCATGCCACAGGCCAGCAACTTCTGCTGCATCCAGACCGGCGAAGGACCTATCTCGACTCCTTCGATCAGGCTGGCGCAGTAGCGCCCGCACAGGTCGGGGTCGGCTATCTCTACGGAGGCGCGCAGCGCGATGTCCGGCCCCTCTTCGTCGTAGACAGGCGGAACGAGCCTGATTTCCTTCCTGGTCAAGGCGGCCACCTCCCTGGCGATCCCGATTACGGAAAGGCAGTCGCCGCGATTGGGTGTGACGTCCAGGTCCAGGACCGCGTCCCCCAGGTACTCCGCCAAGGGCATGCCCGCCGGAGCTTCCGGCGGCAGTATCATCAGTCTCTCATGGTTGTCTGATATGCCCAACTCCCTTTCAGAACAGGCCATCCCCGCCGAGGTGACGCCCCGTATCTTGGCCTTCTGCAGCTCCACTACTTCGCCTGTATGAGGATCAACGAGCCTGGCACCGACCCGGGCAAAGGGGACTTTGTCACCCACTCGCACATTAGGAGCGCCACAGACCACGGTGGCTGAGTCCACCCGGAGGTCCACTGTAACGAGAGTCAGCCTGTCAGCATTGGGGTGGGGCTCGACGGCGACTATCTCCCCCACCACGATCTTGTCCCACTGGTCTCCGATGACCTCCGTCTCATTCACCTCCGTCCCTGACATGGTCAGCTTCTCTGCCAGGTCTCTGAGGGGAAGAGACAGGTCAACGTAGTCCCGAAGCCAATTGAGGGAGACCTTCATTTCTTTGCTGCTCCTAGCGGACCTGGGCTAGAACTGCCTCAGAAAGCGCAGATCATTGCCATAGAAGAGGCGTATGTCCTCAATTCCATACCTTAGCATTGGAATGCGCTCCACGCCCAGGCCGAAGGCGAAACCCGTGTACACATCAGGGTCGTAGTTGACCCGCCTTAGAACATCAGGGTGCACCATACCCGCACCCAGAATCTCGATCCATCCACTGCCTCCGCAAAGGCGACACCCAGCGCCTCCGCAGACGACGCACTGGATAGCCATCTCCACCCCGGGCTCAACGAAGGGAAAGTAGTCGCATCGAAAACGGACCTTCCTCTGTTCCCCGAAGAGACGCCGGGCGAACTCGAACAGGGTGCCTTTCAGGTCGCCCAACGTGATCCCCTGGTCAACCGCCAGGCCTTCAATCTGGTAGAACATGGCCTCGTGCGTAGCGTCCACATTCTCGTACCGGTAGCACTTCCCGGGAACCACCGCCCTGATAGGGGGACGTGTTCGCTCCATGAGGCGTATCTGCATAGGGGATGTGTGCGCCCGTAGCAGCATCGACCGGTCGTTGCCTCCGGTGTCGATCCAGAAGGTGGCCCACATGTCCCGCGCCGGGTGGTCCTTGGGGATGTTCAGCGCCTCGAAGTTGTAGTAGTCCCACTCCACCTCTGGGCCCTCGACCACCTGGAAGCCCAGGGAGACAAAAACGTCACACATCTCCCGGATTATCTGGGTAGTGGGGTGAAGGCGACCCAGGCTAACCGGGTAGCCGGGCAGGGTTACATCCACGCGGCCGCGCTCAACCTGGGCGGCCAACTCCTGGCCCTCAAGGACCTTCTCCTTCTCTCCTAGAGCGCTCTCCAGCTCAACCTTGATAGCATTGGCCGCCGCTCCCGCCACACGCCTCTCCTCCAATGGCCGCGAGCTGAGGCCTCTCAGGATGGATGTCAGGGAGCCTTTTCTTCCGAGGTAGCGGACCCGCCAGTGTTCAAGCTGTCTTAGGTTACGGAGCCCTTCGAGTTCACTGGTTGCATCCGCCTTGAGCTTCTCCAGCTCCTCCAACATAGTGAGCAGGTTTACGTCTCCCCTTTAGCCACCGCAACCAGTCGAGAGAAGGCAGCAGGATCTCTCACCGCCAGGTCAGCAAGCATCTTGCGATTGACTTCGACCTCGGCCTTCTTCAAGCCATTGATGAACTGGGAATAGGACATCCCATCCAAGCGGGCCGCGGCGTTGATGCGCGTTATCCACAGTCGCCTCATGTCGCCCTTCCGCTCTCGACGGTGGCGGTAGGCATAGCTGAGGGCGTGGAGCATCGACTCGTGCGCCCGCCTGTACAGGGCATGGCTTGTCGCCCTGTGTCCCTTCGTCAGCTTCAGCACCTTCTTGTGCCGCCGACGTGTGACTGCACCACTCCTGGCTCGTGGCAATCTTCCTCCTCTAAGCGTAAGGGATCAGACGCCTGACGCGCTTCACGTTCGCCGGGCTCATGACCACCTCACCGGCATACTGCCGCTTGACTCTAGGCGGCTTCGTCAAGCGCAGATGGCTCTTGCCCTGTCTGGAATGCAGTATCTTGCCTGTGCGAGTAACGCGAAAGCGGCGCTTGGCCGCCTTGTGGGTCCTAATCTTGGGCATCCGCTCCATCTCCCGTCGCCTTCTTCGCCACCGTTTTCGGCGGTGCGAAGTACAGGCTCAGGCTCCTCTCCTCTATTTGCAGAGGTTGGTCCACCACCACCTTGTCCTTCAGCGCCGTCAGCACTTGCTCCAGCACCTTCCTACCCAGTTCAGGCCGGGTGACCTCCCGGCCCCGGAATATAACGGTGACTTTCACCTTGTCACCCTCGGCGACAAGCCTCTCTATGAGGCGCACCTTGAACTGGAGGTCCTGACCGCCTATCCTCGGTCTGAGCCGCACCTCCCGGACCAGAGACCCTTTCCGCGTCTTGCGCGACCCACGCTCCTTCTTGGACTGCTCGTACTTGTATCTCCCGTAGTCCAGAAGGCGGCACACCGGAGGATTAGCTGTCGAGGCAACCTCTACGAGATCCAGGTTCCGGTCTCTCGCCAACTGCAATGCCTCTCGAGTGGGCATCACGTTGAGACGTTCCCCGTTCTCGGCGATCACGAGGACCTCTTTAGCCCTGATCTGCTGGTTGACGCGGAGCGCTTTGGCTATCCCATCTACCTCCCTGGAGCCTAGACTATATCTATAGCACAAGGTACCGCACAAGTCAACCGTGCCCGTCCAGTAACATCTTAACTGAGTGAATACGGCTATTTGACAGATTCAGCTACGACCACGTACAATTCTCTCTGGCTGGCCCCGTGACTGGCCAGCCCCTTTTCAATTGCTCACGCACCAGCCACCACAAGGAGGCGCTGCATGGAATACGACCATATCATAGTAGAGAAGAAGGACGGCATAGCGAAGATAACCATCAACCGCCCCGATGCCCTCAACGCCCTGCACCCTGACACTCACCGGCAATTGCAGGACGCCTTCCTCAACCTCGACATGGACCCCGAGGTCAAGGTCATCATCCTCGCCGGCACCGGCAGGGCCTTCAGCAGCGGCGCGGACCTGAAGGTAATCAGCACCATGATAGGCCATCCGCAGCAGATCGTCGGCTACGGCCAGATGTTCCACAACACCACCTACATCATCGAGCACCTCACCAAGGTGGTCATAGCCATGGTGAACGGCCTGTGCCTGGCAGGCGGCCTGGAGGTCATGGAGGCATGCGACCTGGCCTATGCCTCGGAGGATGCCCGCATCGGCGACCAGCACGCCAGCTTCGGCCTGGTGCCAACCGGCGGTGGTTCTCAGAGGCTTCCCCGGCTCATCGGCATGAGAAAGGCCAAGGAACTGCTCTTCACCGGGGACTGGCTGACGGCCAAGCAAGCGGAGGAGGTCGGGTTGATCAACAAGGCCGTGCCGGCCGACCAGCTTGAGGAAACGACAATGGAGATGGCCCGCAAGCTCGCGGAGCGCAGCATGGTGGCCTCCAAGTGGATCAAGTACGCCGTCAATCGAGGCATCCAGGTAGACCTGTACTCAGGCATAGAGCTGGAGAAGTCGGCCTCCAACTTCCATTTCTGCTCCGAGGACTCCACGGAAGGGATCATGGCTTTCCTGGAGAAGAGAAAGCCCAATTTCCCAGGACGTTAGCTTCCATAAAGACAACCGTGATCGATTAGTCTCTGAACCAAGTCCCTTCCCCTGTCTTGGGGAGGGGACTTGTGATAATGTTTAGCCAGGAATCCATGTTCAAACCAGTAGACAGCAAGGTGAGCTTCCCTGCCATGGAGGAAAGCGTCCTGGCTTTCTGGAAGGAAGCCAGCATCCTCCAAAAGACCGAGCAGGCACGGCAGGAAGCGCCCCTGTTCACCCTGTACGACGGCCCGCCTACCGTGAACGGGAACCCCGGCATTCACCACGTGCTGTCCCGCATCTACAAGGACGTTATCCCACGCTATAAGACCATGGGGGGCTTCCGGGTCTTTCGCAAGGCCGGCTGGGATACCCACGGCCTGCCGGTGGAGTTGGAGGTTGAGAAGGAGCTTGGCTTCAGCACCAAGTCGCAGATCGAGGAGTACGGTATCGGCAACTTCAACGACCGCTGCAGGGAGAACGTGCGCCGGTACCTCAAGGTGTGGGAGGATCTCACCGAGCGCATCGGGTTCTGGCTCGACATGAAGAACCCCTACATCACCTTCGACAACACCTACGTGGAGTCTCTGTGGTGGATCGTCAGGCAACTGTGGGACAAGAACCTGATATACCAGGGGTACAGGGTCACACCCCACTGTCCTCGATGCGGCACGTCCCTGAGCTCCCACGAGGTGGCCCTGGGGTACGACGAGGCCGAGGACCCGTCGGTCTACGTGAAGTTCGAGTGGGACCGCTCGGCCGCGGGGGCCCCTGACTCACTGATTGACGCAGACCCGGGGGTGCCTACCTACTTCCTGGCCTGGACCACCACGCCTTGGACCCTGCCCGGAAATACGGCACTGGCCGTGGCGCCGGATGCCGACTACGCACTCGTCGAGTATCAGGCCGGCGGTTCCACGCAGCGTCTCGTTCTGGCCGAGGCCCTGCTCTGGGCAGCCCTCGAGGGGGACTACAAGGTGCTCAGGACCGTGCCGGGTGCAGACCTGGTGGGCTCCTGCTACAGGCCCCTGTTCAACCCTGGTCATTTCGGCATCGCCGTGCAGCGTTTCGTCCGAAACGAGTCCTCCGGAAAAGCCGACCTGGTGGCCGATGCCGCCCCTAAGACCTACCCGGTCATAGGTGCGGACTTCGTCTCCATGGAGGACGGCACCGGAATCGTCCACATCGCCCCGGCCTTCGGCCCCGACGACTTCGAGGCCGGCCAGGAGAACGGCCTATACTTCGTCGAGGACTATGTGAACCTCCAGGGCAGGATCACGGGGGACTACGTCTTCTCAGGACAGTTCGTCAAGAACGCCGATGCTCCCATCATGTCCGACCTGGAATCCAGGGGCTTGCTCTACCGCAGGGATACCCTGAGACACACCTACCCCTTCTGCTGGCGATGCAGCACGCCACTGCTTTACTACGCCAAGCCGTCCTGGTACATCCGCACCACGGCGCTGAAGGACGAGCTGGTCACAGGGAACGAAGCCATCAACTGGTACCCCGAGTACATCAAGTACGGGCGGTTCGGCGATTGGCTCCAGAACAACGTTGACTGGGCCTTTTCACGAGAGAGGTTCTGGGGGACCCCGCTGCCGGTATGGCGGTGCGAGGTCTGTGGTAAGGACGAGTGCATTGGGAGCATAGAAGAACTAGAACATAGGCTCAAAAGAGCAGGAAGTATTTTCGCCTTCACGGTGAGTACTGATCTGCATCGACCGCTTGTCGACGAACTGTTCTTCGATTGTCCTGCCTGCGGCGGGACAATGCGACGGGTGCCCGAGGTGCTGGACGCCTGGTTCGACTCCGGGGCCATGCCCGTAGCCCAGTTCCACTATCCCTTCGAGAACCAGCAGGAGTTCGACGCTCTCTTCCCGGCCGACTTCATATCCGAGGCGGTAGACCAGACGAGGGGGTGGTTCTACACCCTCCATGCCCTGTCGACACTGCTGTTCCACGAACCCTGCTTCCGGAATGTCATCTGCCTGGGCCACATAGTCGACGCCAAGGGCGAGAAGATGAGCAAGGCCAAGGGGAACGTGGTTGACCCCTGGGACATAGTGTCCAGCTACGGCGCTGATGCCCTCCGCTGGTACATGTTCACCTCAACCCCTGCGGGCAACGTCAAGCGTTTCGATGCCAGGCAAGTGCAGGACGTGAGCCGCAAGTTCCTCTCCACGCTGTGGAATACATACTCCTTCTTCGTCCTGTACGCCAACATCGACAGCTTTAATCCGCTGCAGTGCGAGCGCCCTGAGCCGTCGTCCGAACTGGACCGCTGGATCATCTCCGAGCTCAACCAGCTCATCGTCCAGGTGACTGAAGAGATGGATGGCTACAATCCCACTGATGCAGGCAGGCGGATCGAGGAGTTCGTGGAGTTCCTGTCCAACTGGTACGTCAGGAGAGGTCGCAGGCGGTTCTGGAAGAGCGAGAACGACTCAGACAAGCTGTCCGCCCATTTCACCTTGTACGAATGCCTGGTTACCGTGTCCAAGCTGATGGCCCCTCTTGCCCCGTTCATCGCGGAGGAGCTGTACCGGAACCTGGTGCGCTCAGTGGATGCCGAGGCCGAGGAGAGCGTCCATCTCTGTGCCTTCCCCCAGGCCGATGCAGGCAAGATCGATGACCGACTGGCTGCAGAGACGCGGCTGGCCATGAAGGTCTCCAGCATGGGGCGGGCCGCCCGGAGCAAGGCAGGCATCAAGGTGCGCCAGCCGCTGGCCAGGGTGGTGGTGAAGACGCGTTCCAGGAGCGAGCGGGAGGGACTGGAGAGGCTTGCTTCGCAGGTGCTGGAGGAGCTCAACGCCAAGGCAATCGAGTTCGTGGACCAGGCAGACCATCTGGTCGACAGACCGGACTACGCGGTTGCTGCCGAAGGTGACTACGTTGTGGCCCTATCCACGGACATACCTGACGAGCTTGTCAGGGAGGGTCTGGCGCGGGAGGTCGTGCACCGTCTGCAGAACATGCGGCGGGATGCCGGCTTCGACATCGCCGACTACATCGACACCTACTACCAGGCGGACGCGCCCCTCCAGGATGCGATCGAGCAGCTTGCTGATTACGTGAGGCAGGAGACGTTGTCGCGGCAGCTTATCTGCGGGATGCCTTCAGAGGACGTCCACTCGGGCAGCTTCCGCATTCACGGCCACAACATCACGCTGGGCGTGGCGCGGACAGGCACGGGCCAGGCCCAGGGCTGAGGCCGGAACAGGCTGCAGGCCGCCATACCTTGAGCGGACGGTGGTGCCCGCCCCTACACATGCTCCGGGCCAGAGTACCGGCTCACGTTGCGTACGGCCTTTGCCAGCCTCTCCACGCTGGGGAAGACAGGAACCCCACCTTCGGACAGCCGGCGCTGCACCTTCATGCGGCGTGACTCGGCCGTGCCCGGCTGCAATACCGCCAGGACGGGCTTGGCGTGCTGCCGGCTGAAGTCGACGATCGTGTCGTTCAAGGCGTCAAGCGTCTCTTCGGCGAACTCGTCGAAGATAACGCCCGCGTTCTGGAACACTACCAGGATATCTATGGCCGGGACGCCGGCCACCAGCTCCATGGCCCGTCGCAGCGCCTCGGGATCACGCTGGCGCTGGCTCATGTCCACAGGATTGCCCAGCACGCTGCCCACCTGGCCTACCAGAGACAGGACTTCAGCGTTCGTTACCGTATCGAGAACCGGCACGTCCATGCCCAGGTCAGCAAAGGCATCGCACGTCAGCACCGCTTCCCCACCACCCCCATCAGTGATCCCACAGACAACGCCAACGTTGCTCCCCTCCAACCGTCCCACCTTCTCAAAGAGGAGCAGCGTGTCAGCCATCTCATCGAAGCCGCTGACCTCTATCGCCCCAGCCTGCTTCAGCGCTCCCGACCACACCAGGGATGAAGCCGCCAGAGCGCCGGTGTGAGAGAAGGCCGACCTCGCCCCGGACTGTGACCTGCCACCCTTCCAGACCACCACCGGCTTCCTGGCCGAAGCCAGCCTGGTGACCTCGAACAGCCTCCGGCTGTCCCGCGGCCCCTCCAGATAGGCCCCTATGACCAACGTTCTGGGGTCAAGGGCCAGGTACTCCAGGAAGTCAGCCACCCCGAGGTCGGAGCCGTTCCCCAGGCTTATGCCCTTGCTGATCCCCAGTGAGTGGACTAGCGCATACTCCAGCAGCTTCCCCATGTGCCCGCTGCTCTGGGAAAGGAAGCCTACCGAGCCCAGCCCGGCCATCACGCCGAAGGGCCCGTAGGGTATCCCCTGCTCCGGCGAGTATACGCCGAAACAGTTGGGGCCGATGATCCTGAAGCCTCCGTCCCGGGCCCGCCTGACCATCTCCCGCTCCACCACGTCCCACCCCACCTCGCCACTTTCCGAGAACCCCGCGGTGAAGAAGTAGACCGCCTTGATCCCCTTGGCAGCACAGTCGTCCATGATATCCAGGACCGACCCACGGGGAACGCACACTATGACCAGGTCCACAGGGCCGGGCACCTCCCCCAGGCTCGCACAGACGGCAAGGCCGTCGACCTGGCCCCCCTGAGGATGGACTGGGTACACCCGCCCCCTGAAACCAGACGAGATCAGCCCCTGTACCCATAGGGACCCGATGGAGTCCGCTCTGGACGAAGCTCCTACCACCGCGATAGACTCCGGATAGAAGACCGGGGCCAGTTCCTGGAGTCTGCCTTCGTCGAGTTGTTGCAGCACTATCTACGATTCAGTTGCAGAGACCGGAGTCCTTCATGCCGCCTGCCAGCGGCACCACGAAGGATGAGAACCGCCTGTGTCGTGCCCCCCAGATTCCGTGTCAAGCACGGAATGCCACGGAGGGGTGCGTTTCCTGCTGCAAGAGATCGTCCCTATTCTCCTGGCAATCGGTCATGTCTCTTGTCGGAGGCACCACGATGTCTGAAAATGATCGCCGGGAGGCCGGTTGGGTAGCGCGCCCGACGTCGGGCGCGCTACCCGGAATACGCACACGGGACCTACCGGTCAGCCAGCGACAACCTGCCCCGCCAGCCCATTTTCATAGCAGTGACGCCAACGACCACCTCCAACTAGGCACCACCCCTCTCGGTCATCCACGCGACCAAACGAGCCGCGCAACCCAATCACCAAAACACGAAAGACGAATTCTGACAGAGCCGCGGCCATCAGCGGTAGTGAAGACGCCTTCTCCGGTCGGCGTCCACCGGCATTCGCCGCGCTACTGCTCGGAAGGCCGCTGTACCAATAGCGCGTCAGTCTGCAGTTGCTCCTCACCACGCCAGAAGACAACCGACACGGTATCCCCTGGATTGTAGGACCGTACCGTCTTCCCCAGGTCTTCTCCCGTGGCTATCGCCTGGCCGCCAACCTCGGTGATGACATCGTTCGGCCTGATGCCAGCCTCGTCTGCAGGGCTCCTCGATACCACCTCAACAACAAAGGCACCGGAATCGACCGCCAGATCATACTGCGCCTTCACCGCCGGGGTCACAGTGTATACGCTCACCCCGAGCCAGGCCACGGGCACATGCTGCTGTCTCACCAGCTCGTACACCACCGGAATGGCCGTATCGGTGCTGATGGCAAACCCGATGTTCTCGGCCTCCGCGGCAATAGCAGTGTTGATGCCCACGACCTGCCCGGCCATGTTGAAAAGCGGTCCTCCACTGTTGCCGGGGTTTATGGCCGCGTCTGTCTGGACCAGGTCCTCCAGCACGGTGCCACTGGAGAGCTGGATGGACCTCCCCAGATAGCTTATGACGCCACTGGTCCAGGTCGGCCCACCGGGCAGCGCCAGAGCATTCCCCACCGCCACCACCGGCTCGAGCACATCGAGCTGCTTCAAAGACTCCTTCAGGAAGTGAGCGAAGGGCAGTACCTCGAGATCGCTCTCTGGCTTGATCTGGATAACCGCAAGATCGGTCCAAGCGTCGGAGGCCCACTTGACAGCCTTGAATATCCGGCCATCGCTCAGTACCACCTCTATGCTGTTGACCCCCTCCACCACATGAGCGTTGGTGACGACATAGCCCCTGGGGTCAACGATCACCCCACTCCCAGCGCCTGTCTGAGGCACAGGCTGGAAGAAGATGTCCCTGGTCACCTTCTCTGTCAGGATGGAGACGACGCTCGGAGCGACCTTCTCCACGAGTTCGCTCCTGGTCAGCAGGGGCCCAACTTGCTCATCTATATACAGCGGGTCCCAATCCGGATTGATCGGCGTTCCCGAGGCATTCGACCCCCCTGATCCAAACCAGGAACAGCCCGCCGTCCCGATGAGACAGACGGCCAGCACGAACACAAGGAGCAGCCTCAGCCTCAGCATGTTAGAAAACCCTCACGCTAATTATAGCACCTCCGCTTCACACCTAGGAATACGCACGTCCGAAGGTGAGGGTGACCCCGCGGCGGAAATCTCAAATCATAAACTCCAAATCGCAAACAATATCAAAGCACGAAATTCCAAACGGGGTGCTGGTGGTCAGATTGAAGGGCGAGCAAGCTTGAAGAGAGCGTCTTACGGCGCCTACGGCAGTACCGCGGCAGCCACCGCCTGGGCCGCATCCTTGGCCACGTCGATCACGTCCGACGGGAAGAAGAAGAGGACAAGGACACCGGCACAGGCCAGGAACAACGCAGCCCGCAGTGCCCATCCGGAAGGAACACGCTCCTCCGACTCAGGTGTGCCAAACCAGGTGACCTTGACGACCCTGAAGTAGTAGAACGCCGATATGGCACTGTTCAACACGCCGAGCACTACCAGCCAGGCGAACCCGTGTTGAACAGCCGAGTTAAACAGGTAGAACTTGGCCAGGAACCCTGCAGCAGGCGGAAGCCCCGTGAGGGAAATGAGACACAGCGTCAGGGCCAGGGAGAGCACGGGGGCCCGCTTGCCCATCCCCGAGAAACTGGCTATGTCGTCGCTCTTCGTCTTGTTGGTAATGGCAATAACTGCGAAGAACACCCCGAGATTGGCCACAGCATAGGCGGCAATGAAATAGAATATCCCCGTGGGGCCGAATATGGCCACGTCAACATCCGCGGCCCTGGTGACAGCGGCCAGGCCCACCATGAGGTAGCCGGCCTGCGCGATGCTGCTGTAACCGAGCATTCTCTTGATGTTGGTCTGCTGGATGGCCACTATGTTGCCGAGCGTCATGGAGATGGCAGCCAGCACGGCGAAGATAATAGCCCAGTCTGCCACCTGGACCCCGCCGAAGGCACCCAGGAAGACCCTGAGGATTACCATGAAACCGACGGCCTTGCTGGCCACCGATAGATAAGCAGTGACGGGCGTCGGCGCTCCCTCGTAGACATCAGGCACCCACATCTGGAAGGGCACGGAGGCTATCTTGAAACCGAAGCCTGCGACCAGCATGACAATGCCCAGCAGGAGCCCGGGGTTGTCAAGGCCGGTCTCCTTCACCGCATTGTAGATACCCTCCAGACTGGTCTGCCCGCTCACGCCGAAGACCAGGGCCATTCCGAAGAGCAACACGCCCGAGGCGATCGCCCCCAGGATCAGGTACTTGAGTCCGGCCTCGCTCGACTTGGCGTCCTTGAGGAAGGCTGTCAGGGCGTACAGGGATATACTTGTAGTCTCCAGCGAGACATAGATGGCGACCAGGTCCCTGGAGGCTGCCATGAACATCATGCCGATGACCGACAGCAGCAGCAGGGCGTAGTACTCACCCTGGAACCGCGAGAACCGGGACACGTAGTCGGTGGAGGCAAGTATCACCAGTATGGTCACGCCACATACCAGGAAATTGAAGAACAGGGCCAACTGGTCGACAGCAATCATGCCGCCAAACAACGTGTTGGGCTCGCTACCCCACTGGGCCACGCTGACCAGCAGCGCCGCCAGCAGTCCCACCACACTGAGAGCGGCAAGCAGCGCCTTCTGCTTCACCACCAGGTCAAGCAGGATCACCGCCAGTGCCACACAGGCGACTATCACCTGAGGTGCCAGCAAGTGGTAGGGACTATCTACTGGAGCTGCCATCAATTCTCACCAACCGGCGCCATGTTCGCCATCCGCAGCAGTATCCTGGTGTCCTCATGCAAATCGGACCACATCCCCGGCAATTCATCTGCGCTCACCCAAAGGGCCTCGCCGACATCACTTGCCGGCCTCAGCTCGCCACCCACCAGCTCCGCCAGGTAATCGATGTAGATCACGTGGAGAGTGGCATCGTCCCCTTCCTTGACTATCCTCTCAAAGGGGAACAGCGGCTCGGTCAGCGCTATCTCCAGGTTGGTCTCCTCTCTGACCTCCCTGGCTATTCCCTCCTGTATGGTCTCGCCAAACTTCAGTCCACCCCCGGGACATATCCACTTACCCTGCCAGAAGCCGCCTCTCTCCGGCACGTGCCTCACCAGCAAGACCCTGCCCTCTCTGTCCCTTATCACTGCTCCCACCGCCACAATCTTCTCCACTTATCCCTTCTCTTGTCCTTAGAACTTGTCCACTATTGCCGCAACGGTCTCGGTTCCCACCCTGATGACGTCCGTGAGTATCTTGGGGTAGACTCCGACCAGCATGATCACCAGCACAAAGGCGAAGGTGGAGACCTTCTCCACCAGGTCCATATCTTCAGCATGGGCCCACTCCGGCTTGGGATCCCGGTAGAACACCCGCTCCAGCATCCACAGGATATACCCGGCTGTCAGTACAACACCCAGCGCCGAAATCACCGTGTACCACTGGATGCCCGAGACAACGTTGCTGCCGAAGGCACCAAGGAAGGTAATGAACTCCCCGGCGAACCCAACCGTGCCGGGCAGTCCCAACGCCGCCAGACCACCCACGCTGAACACGGCCACTATCACCGGCATCTGCCGGGCCAGTCCGCCCAGCGACGGTATGTACCGGGTGTGTACCTTGTCATACACCATACCGCACATGGCGAAGAGCAACCCGCTGATGATGCCGTGGGCAAACATCTGGAGAGTGGCCCCGGTCAAGCTCATTTCCGACAGGGCGAAGATGCCCAGCAGGACATAGCCCATGTGGCTCACACTGCTGAAGGCGACGAGCCTCTTGATATCCGTCTGCCGCAGGGTACACGCCGCCCCATAGAGCACGCCGATAACAGCGAAGACCACGATCACCGGAGCATAGTCCTTGGCTGCCTCGGGGAAGATGCTCACGCAGAGGCGGATCATGCCGTAGCCACCCATCTTCAGCAGCGAGCCAGCCAGCATCACGCTCACGGCCGTCGGCGCATCGGTGTGGGCATCCGGCAGCCAGGTATGCAGCGGGACCACCGGCAGCTTCACCGAGAAGCCGACGAGCAGCAGTGCGAAGGCCGTGGAGAAGAACGGTATGGCTGCGGTCAGAGCGCCCGCTTCGGTGGCATCCCTGAGGGCTATCATGTCGAAGGCAGAGGCACCTGCCGGCATGTGAGGCCCAGCCTTGAAGTACAGCAGCAGAGCGCCGGCCATGAGCAGAGCGCCGCCGAACATGGTGTAGAGTACGTACTTGATGGCCGAGTAGTCCTTCCTGCCATGACCCCAGATGGAGATCAGGAAGTACATCGGGATGATCTCCACCTCCCAGAAGAGCAGGAACAGGAGGAGGTCGAGCGACAGGAACACGCCCAGAATGCTGGACTCCAGGAGCAGCAGGTAGGCGAAGTACTCCTTGGGCCTCACGTCTATCTTCCAGGACACGAAGACGGCCATGAAGCCCAGGAAGGTCGTCATGATGACCATGGGAAGGCTGAGCCCGTCAACGCCCAGGTAGTAATGGACGCCGATCTGCGGGATCCACGAGGCCTTCTCAACGAACTGGACCGCGCTGTCGCCCCTGTCCCACAGGGCGAAAAGGGCAACGGACAGGGCGAAGGAGACGAAGGTGAAGAAAGCGGCGAACCGCTTGATGGCACCCTGGTCCAGGCCGGGGATGAGGGCGATAAGCAGAGCGCCCAGCGCCGGCATGAATATGATGAGGGTCAGGGGATGGATGTCAATGAACTCCAATATCTAACTCCTCATACCTGTCTCGAACGTCATCTCAATACTCATTAGCACCTATCTGGCATACAGGAACACGAAGGCCAGGACGGCCAGCAGGCCGGCCAGCAGCACTATGGCATAGCGCTGGAACTGACCGTTCTGGGCCACCCGTAGTATCCTCCCGTCGGTCAGGATGTTCCAGGCTATTCCGTTCACCAGACCGTCCACCACGTAAGTGTCGATCAACTGGATGACCCGGAATATCCCGTCTATGAGTACCCTGACAACGAAGAAGTTCTCGTACAGCTCGTCCATCCAGTACTTCCTGGAGAAGATGCGGTAGGGAATAGGGAACAGCCGGCCGATGCTCTGGGCAGAGGGCAGGCCCCGGACATAGACCATGTAGGACAGCGCCACACCGGCGAAAGCTATGAACAGTGATATCAGCGGCAGGTAGTCATGCTCCGTGAACATGGTGAAGACGTTGGCCGGCCCGTGGCTCACGGCTTGGCCGAAAAGGCGCTGGAACCAGCCGTTGACGTTTGCCCAGCCGGAGCCGATGGCAAGTCCCACCAAGAGGAACATCGGCATGAGCATCACCCTTGGTGACTCGTGCAGCCCGCCATGAGCCCCGTGCCCACCGTGGCCACCGACATCGCCCCGGTACTTGCCGTGGAAGGTCATGAACAGCGTCCTGAACATGTAGAACGCGGTCATAAACACGGTTATCATGGCGAAGTAGAACAGCACAGCCTCCGACCCCGTCAGGTGCTTGGCGTCGGCCACGATGGCGTCCTTGCTCCAGAAGCAGGACAGCGGCCAGATACCGGCCATGCTGACAGTACCCACCAGGTACACCAGGTACGTCCACTTCATGTGCTTGCGCAGGCCACCCATCTCGCGCATGTCAAAGGTCCCGGTGGCGTGGTTGACGCTGCCGGAGGCCAGGAAGAGCATTGCCTTGCAGAAAGCGTGGTTGAACAAATGGAAAATGGCTATGGCCGTGGCAGCGGTTGCCGCGTCGATGGCCACATGATGATGGGCCTCATGAGCATGATGGACGAGCGTGATGCCCACCGCCCCCAGCCCCAGCATCATGTAGCCAAGCTGGCTGACAGTACAGTAGGCCAGCACGCGCTTGATGTCGTTGGCTACCAGGGCCATGGACGCAGCGAAGATAGCCGTGAACGCGCCGATGGCAGCCACGACCGTGACCGCCACCTCCGACATCGCGAACATGGGGAAACAGCGGGCAACCAGGAAGACACCGGCGGTGACCATGGTGGACGAATGGATCAGGGCGCTGACCGGTGTGGGGCCCTCCATGGCATCGGGCAACCATGTATGCAGCGGGAACTGGGCTGACTTGCCCACGGCGCCGGCGAAGATGCCCAGCGTCGCCAGCGTCATCACCGACACGCCAACCGTCGTCAGCGTGGCCAGATAAGGCGCTACGTGGTACAGCGCATCGATGTTGAGCGCATGTGCCATATGAGCTGTATGCTCCGCCAGAGCGGGTGCCATCCCCGCATGTTCCTGCAAATAGATCGCACCGCTCTGAACGTCACCGGTCTTGAAATACAGGAGCAGCACGCCAGCCAGGAAGCCGAAGTCACCCAAGCGCGTCACCAGGAAGGCCTTCTTGGCCGCTCTGGCCGCCGACGGCTTGTGGAACCAGAAACCGATCAACAGGTAGGAACAGAGGCCGACCAGTTCCCAGAACACGAACACCTGGACCAGGTTGTCGGCCATGACCAGCCCCAGCATGGAGGCCGTGAACAGCGACATGGAAGCGTAGTAGCGGGCATACCCCGTGTCCCCATGCATGTAGCCCTGGGAGTATATCTGGACCATCAGGCTGCACAGGCTCACCACCACCACCATGACCGCCGTCAACTGGTCAATCATCAGGCCCAGGTAGAAGGTCGAGTTGCCTATCTTGAACCACTCAGTGGGCCCGCTCTCGATCGGCCCGCTGTTGTTGACGCTTATCAACGCCCACAAGGCCAGCATCAGCGACACGGTTATGCAGCCGATAGTCAGATAGCCGGCGTACTGCGACTTGTAGTTGAAGAAAGGACGGATTACAAAGGCGACGATAATGAAGGAGATAAGGGGCATCAAGAAGATGAGGAAAACCGCGTACGGAGGGATCAGTGTCATTAGGCCTTCCTCAGTATCTCCGTTATGACGTGGTCCTTCTCTTCAGGCACATAGACGCGGAATTCACGGGCGTTCTTCACGTCTCTGGCATCAGGGTAAGCCAGGACCCGGGTGGGGACCCCCTCACCCTCGAAGAACTCCTTCCACATCTCAGCTACCATCTGATTTGGGGCGGTCTTCACCTGAAGCCACATGATTATCCCTTCATGATGTCAATGTCATCAGAGTCAATGGTGCGCCGGCTCCGGTAGATGGCCATTATTATTGCCAGCCCGACGACCGCCTCAGCAGCGGCCACCACCAGCACGAACACCACGAACACCTGGCCCGAGATCAGCACCGCATCCGGTACCAGATACCGGGAGAAAGCCACCAGGGCGATGTTGACGGCATTGAGCATGATCTCAATGCACATCAGTATGACCACCGCGTTCCTCTTGGCCAACGCCCCGTAGAGGCCGATGCAGAACAGCACCGAGGCCAGTACCAGGTAGTGGCTCAGGCCAATGTCCATCTACTTGTCCCTCATTATCACTATGCCACCCAGCGCCGCCGCCAGGAGCATCACCCCGGAGATCTCCACGGGCAACAGGTATCCATCCTCGCTGAATAGACTGTCACCAATACTCTCTGTCAGCCCGCCCCCGCTGCCAGGCAGAGGCTCAGCATTGCCACCCGCGACCAGTGCAGCCCAGTCGGTCTCGACCATGCAGTAGATCATCACGGCGCAGAGTATACCGGCAAAGAGCAGTGCGAACATATGCTGCTTGTTGAACAGGCTGCCGTGCCGGGTGTCACGGGTGAACATTATGGCAAACAGTACCAGTATCCCTACGGCGCCAACATAGATAAGCACCTGTGCCGCAGCCAGGAAATCAGCGTCAAGGCTGGCGTAGATGCCAGCTACGGCGAAGAAACTCAGCACCAGGAACAGCGCAGCACGGAAGACGTCCTTGCACAGCACCACAGCCACGGCGGCGCCTACACTCACAACCGCCAGAATCCAGAATGCCGCTTCTAGTCCCATAGGTCCTCTGTATGCTGTCCAGCCTTGTCCAACATGAGTGTCTGCTTCGGCAGAAGAGCTTCCATCTCGGGCCTGAAGTAGCCGCTGATCCGCTTGTCCGCCGTCCGCTCCAGTTGCTCCTTGGACCGCACCAGCTCGCCCCTGCGGTAGGTGCTCAGCTCGTACTCCATGCTGAAAAACAGCGCATCGTAGGGGCAGGACTCAACGCACAGGCCGCAGAATATGCAGCGCCCCGTGTCCAACTCAAACTTCTCCACTAGGTATCGGCCATCCTCCTGCCTGCCCGCCGTAACGATCTCGATGTTGCCCTGCAGACAGCTCTTGGCGCAGGTGGCGCAGCCTGTGCACCGGTCCTTGTCCCAGACAAGCTCATAGCCCCTGAAGCGCCTTGAGACGTTGAGCTTCTGCTCCGGGTACTGGGTGGTTATTCGATGCCTGAGGGTATGCCTCAGGGTTACCTTCAAACCCTTCAGCAACCCCAGCCCGTAGTGCTCAGGCTTGAACTTCAACTCTCCCACCTCCAAGATGGTAAGCCCGTGACCCAATGAGTATCGCAGCACCGGCAAACACCCAGTTCACCCACATCATCCACCAGGGTATGTCCCCGTCGAAGCCGACCACCTCGGCGGCGATGACGATCAAGTTGGCAATCGCCAGTGGGAAGAGGAACTTCCAGGCAAAGGCCATCAACTGGTCGATGCGCAGCCGCGGGAAGGCCACCCTGAGCCAGATCATCAACAGGAACACGAACACCATCTTGATCAGGAACCACAGTACCCCGATGTACTCGCCTCCGGGGCCCTCCCAACCCTTGAAGAAAAGCGTGGCAGCAATGGCCGACATAGCCAGGGCATGACCATACTCGGCCAGGAAGAACATGGCGAACTTGATGCCCGAATACTCGACATGGAAGCCGGCCACAATCTCCGAGTCGGCCTCCAGCATGTCGAAGGGGCCACGATTGATCTCGGCCATGGCACTGCAGAGGAAGATCAGGAATCCTAGGGGCATCAGCAGGAAGAAAGGTATAGGGCCAGCCGTAACGATGGCGTTCATGGAAAGCGACTGGCTGACCAGGACAACCCCGATGATCGAAAGCACCAGCGGTATCTCGTAGCTCACCATCGCCGCCACCACCCGCATGCCCCCGAGCAGCGAGTACTTGTTGTTCGACGACCACCCTGCCATGAACACGCCGATCACGCCCAGCGAGCTGACGGCCACCACGTACAGGATGCCCACATTGAGATCAGGCAGAAACCCGTGCCCGTAGTGGAAGGGCACCACAGCGAATATCAGCAATACCGGCAGGAAGCCAATGACCGGTGCCACCATGTGTACCCACTTGTCGGCGGCGAAGGGGACGACGTCTTCCTTGAGGAGCACCTTGATGGCGTCGCACACCGACTGCAGGATCCCCCAGAAACCGGCACGGTTGGGCCCCATGCGCAACTGGAACACCCCGAAAGCACGCCGCTCCACCCAGATGTACATCATCACACCCACAACCACGAAGGCAAGGACTATGACCAGGAAGACCCCCAGGTGTGCCCAGTAGTTGTCGAACGGATAGCGGTCCATTATCTGTCTATCTCACCCAGACAAACGTCGATGCTGCCAAAGGTGGCTATTATGTCAGCAACCTTCCAGCCGATGACCATGTCCCTCAGCGCGGTCAGATTGATGAGCGTCGGTGGCCTGATGTGCAGCCGGTATGGTGCGATGGAGTTGTCGGACACGATGTAGAACCCCAACTCTCCCTGCGAGCTCTCGATGCGACCGTAGGCCTCACCCTTGGGAGGACGCAGCAAATGGGGCACCTCCGCGTTCATCGGCCCGGTGGTGGGCATCTGCTCAATCGCCTGCCGGATTATGCGCATGCTCTGCCACATCTCCCCAATTCGGACACGATAGCGGTCGTAGTTGTCGCCCTGCTCCCCGACGGGGATGTCAAACTCAAAGCGCTCATACACCGAGTAGGGGTCCTTCTTCCGCAGGTCCCATTCCATCCCGGTAGAACGCAGCACAGGGCCGCTCAGAGAGGCGTTGATTGCCAGTTCCTTCGACACGCAACCCACTCCCTTGGCCCTGGCCAACAGGATCTCGTTCTCTTTCAACAGGTCTTCGTACTCAGCCATGTAATGGGGCATCTCGTCAACGAACTGCTTCACCGCGGGCAGGAACTCGGGCGGGAAATCGTGGCTGAGGCCGCCGATCCGCATGTAGTTGTAGGTGAGCCGCTGTCCGCACACCATCTCAAACAGGTCCAGCAGCTTCTCCCTCTCCCTGTACATGTATAGCATTGGCGTGAACACCGAGGCACCCAGGTCGTTCAAGAAAAAGCCTATGGCCGCCAGGTGATTGGAAATGCGCATCAGCTCATCGATTATCACCCGCATGTACTCACCGCGTTCCGGCACCACAATCCCACACAGCTTCTCCACCGCCAGAACGTAGGCGTGGTTGTTCATCATGGAACTCAGGTACGAGAGCCTGTCGGTCAAAGGAATGAACTGCGTGTACGTCCTGGTCTCAGCCAGCTTCTCAATTCCCCGGTGCAGATAGCCAATCCGGGGCTCCACATCCAGAACCACTTCCCCATCCAGGAGCACCCGCATGCGGAACACACCGTGCGTAGAGGGGTGCTGGGGCCCCATGTTCAGTACAAACGGCTCAGTCCTTACTTCCACAAGCCTAGCTCCGGCACAGATTCCACAGTATCCGTGGCATACTGCGAAGGAAAGGCGTCGACGGCCACTCCAACTCGCTCTTCGACACGGTGGCCGCGGCACATAGCTCGGCCTTCTCCCCCCAGTTGCGCACCTCGCCGTACTGGGTCATCTGCCTATCTAACTCGCGCACGGACTCCCAGTCTCTGCGTATCCTGGCCTCCACATCACCGGCCGACCTGGAATCAATCACACCCATCGCCTTCTTGGCGGCGTTGAAGCCGATAGCCGCCTCGTAGGTGACATCGCCGATCTCCTGCCGTGACAGCCACTCGGTCTCGTAGTTCAGCATGTACGTCCAGGACGGCGACAGGAGGGCCTGGCGGTGCTCCTCCAGGGAACGGAACAGCAGCCTGTAGCCGAATCCCTCAGGCCAGTCATACACCTGGCTGCCGGGGTCCACGAAAGGCGCGTAGGGAGAGATATGCGGATGCAGCGTATCCAGTTGGCCCAGTTCCCCAGGCAGCCTGCCCAGATAGTCAACGGTGTCCATTACCGAACGGTAGTTCTGTCTTGGCAAACCGATCATGTAGAACAGGTCGAACCTCTTGCAGTCGTTGTCAAGGGCCGCCTTGATGGTACTCTCGATATCCTGGTCCCGCCAGGCCTTGCCGAAGGCAATCCTCACCTCTTCATCGTGCGACTCCGGCGACATCTGGATGTTGTAGTGCGGAATCGCTTGTCTGACCCGCTTGAAGAAAGCGGCATCGGCCGGCCGGAAAAGCTCAAGCACAACGGGACCCTTCGTGCCCCGCCTCTGCACAGCCCTGAGCAGCCTTTCAGCATAGTCGTCGCCCGCCTGACGGATGTCCCCGATTATGAAGACGGGCCCCCTGAGAAAACGCTGGATGCTGTAGATGTCCTCTGCTATCAACTCGGGGCTGCGGTAGGCCACCTGCTCGCGATGGCACATGTTACTGTAGGCATATCGGGACCCGCCACAGGCGCGGCACTCTCGGGTGCACCCGCGACAGGTGAAGACCGCGGTGATAGGGTAGTCCATCCAGTTGCTGAACGGCACCACGTCAGCCAGGGAACGATATCTGATCACGGACCTGACCGGGTAGCTGTAGTCCAGGGGTATGTCGTCAAGGTCAGCAGGCACCCACTCCAGCGGGTTATGATGGGCAACCCCTTGCCCGTCCTTCCAGGTCAGGTTGGGCACGCCTTCGTACCCCCCTCGGGCCTTGATGGCATGCATCAGCCGCAGCACGGGCTCTTCCGTCGAGTCCCCGCGGACCACGAAGTCCACCTGGGGATACTCGATCAACTCCTCATGGAAGAACGTCGCCGACAGCCCGCCGAACATAACGGGAATATCGGGATGGACCTGCTTCACCACGCGGGCCAACTCCAGGCTGCCCTGGGCGTGGGGGAGCCAGTGGAGGTCTATACCAAAGGCCAGGGGCCTCAGCTTGCCCACGAATTTCTCCACGTCGAAACGGGAGTCTTTCAACATCCGGTTGGCGATGTTCACGATCCTAGTGGTCACCCGGTGCTTCTCAAGATACCCTGCTATCGTCGAGAGCCCTATAGGGTACATCTCGAAGATGGGCGAGGAAGGGATGACATCACTGATAGGACCGTAGATGATGGACCTCTTCCTGAAGTCGTAGTTGCTCGGCGCATGCAGCAGCACCAGTTGAGGCCGGGTCATAGGAAATCCCTCCTCAGCGGATGCCCCTCGAAGGTCTCCCACATGAAAAGGCGCTTCAGGTTGGGATGGCCCACGAATCTGATGCCGACCAGGTCGAATATCTCGCGCTCCTGAAAATCGGCGCCGCGGAACAGGCTGTACAGAGAGTCAACGTCCGGCTCCTCACGGGTGCACCGCGTCTTCAGCACAATGCTGTGGTTGTGCACCATTGAGGTGAGAAGGTAGACGACCTCGAGGTAGTCCAGGTAGTCCGAGCCTGTGATGCAATTGAGGTAGTTGAACTCCAGACCCGGAATGGAATTGAGGAATCGAGCCACTCTGAGGACACAGTCAGGTCTCACAACGACCCAGGACTCATTTGCTTCGACAACAGCTTCCGGTATGTGATCTGCTATCTGCGTGGCAACATCACTACCAATCAGCGGCTTCGTCATACTCAGTCAGCTCTGCCTGCCCCTACCCGGCAACAACCTGCCCAAATCGTTGAGGATGAAATCGTCGGCAACGGTCTTGCTTCTTATCTTCTTGTGCAGCTTCAAGAAGCCGTAAAGCAGCGCCTCCGGGCGCGGAGGACAACCCGGCACATAGACATCCACCGGGATGACACGATTGACGCCGGGCACGACGCTGTAGGAATGCGCGAAAGTGCCCCCACTGATGGCGCACGAGCCCATGGCAACAACCCACTTCGGCTCCGCCATCTGGTCATACAGCAGCCTGAGTGCCCGGGCCATCTTCCAGGTCAGCGTGCCAGCCACAATGAGCATGTCGGCCTGGCGGGGCGAGGCACGGAATATCTCCATACCGAACCGCGCCTGGTCAAACCGATTGGCCGCCGTAGGCACCATCTCCATGGCACAACAGGCAAGTCCTGAACCGAAGGGCCAGGTGGAATGCTCCTGCCCCCAGTTGAAGACGAAGTCCACCGCCTTCTCCAGCGTCGTCACCAACACATTGCCCCGCAACTCGCCGGCCTCCAACCACTGGTCGGGATCAGGCAGGGGCTGCTGCGACCCTGCGATCAATCCCTCGATCTCCCTGGCCTCGGCCAGGTCCATGTCTTCCAGGGAGAACGGAAACCTCGAGGTGTCTATTTCCACTCCAGGACTCCCTTTCTCCAGGCGTATACGTAACCAACAACGATGATGGTGAGCAGGATGGCTACAGCGGCCAGGGCATAGCCAGCCAGCTCGTGCAGCTTGACGGCCCAGGGATAGAGGAACACCGTCAGAACGTCGAAAGCTACAAACAGGATGGCAAAGAAATAGAAACGGAAGTTGAACTGCACATGCGCCTGGCCAGCCGGCGTCATACCGCATTCATACGTGGAGTTCTTGATAGGGTCAGGCTTATTCCTGGGGGCAAGCCCGAGGAATCGCAGGACTATCGGGACTAACAGGAAAACAAAACTGAAGAGGATGGCTACGACGAAGAAGACACCTAGCAATCCAAAGTCGCCAGACACTCTATATCCCCCGACCTAGGGCAATACTATAGCACACGGAATTTGGGAAAGCAACAACGCACACTCCCCCTTTATCCGTGCATACAGCATCGAAGGGCACACCCACAGGGTGAATCCCCGGATACTGTACAGGGCCAATCCCGATTCATCCCGCCTTGTCGGGACAAGCCGGGCAGCCAGGAAGTTGTCGGATCTTCGCGTGCTGTCTCACATTCAGGTCTCACGGGAGTGATTGACTGAAGCTGGGACGGCTGCTATACTATGTAGCTCGGTGTTGGCGTCTGTGGGTCAGTGGATGGGGGACCGACCGGAGATCATGGGCCATGCCGCGTCGGGAGCCACAACCAGCTACAATTGACAGGAGGTGACACATGAAACACGCCTGGAGACCTGCGATTACGCTTGTGCTGCTGGCCCTGCTGTGCCTCCCGTATCTCTGCCTGGGCTGTGGCGGTGAGGAACCGAGCGGCAGGGTGGTTATTCGAATAGGGCAGATCACCGACTTCACCGGCATCTCAGCCCCTTCTCTGGTCCCGCTCAACAGCGCTGTTGAGGACGTTGCCCGCTATTTCAACGAGCACGAGATGATACCTGGGGCCCAGTTGAAGGTGATAAGCTACAACGAGATGTCAGACTACTCGAGGGACATCCCGGGCTACGAGAAGCTGAAGGAGCAGGGAGCCCAGTTGATCATAACGCTCCTGCCGACGACTGGAGAGATACTCAAGCCCTACTCGGAGAAGGACCACATCCCCCTGACCGCCCTGGGCGGGAGTACACCGCTCATAACTCCCCCTGGCTGGCAGTTCTGGTTCAATTGTCCGCCTGCCAACGAGGCCGTAACCCTTCTGGAGTGGCTTACCCAGAATGACCCGGGGTTCCCGCAGGGTCGACCGGCCAAGATCGGCCTGGCGGCGTGGGATGCACCTTTCCAGAAGGAGTTGAAGGCTACGGCTGAAGCGTACTGCAAGGCACACAGCGACCAGTATTACTGGGTTGGCGGCTACCTGACACCCATAGGCTCCGTGACCTGGGCTGGCGAGGTGGAGAAGCTGAAGGACTGCGACTACATACTCCGGGGTGCCATCGCCCAGGCGACTGCTGGTTTCTGCAAGCAGTACGCCGACAAGGGCTATAACACCACGTATCTCGGCATGAGCGCCATGACCTCCTTCAAGGGCTTCATACTGGACTACTGCGGTTGGGACATCCTGGACGGTGCCTACAGTGACAGCGTTTGTCCCTGGTGGACTGAAGAGGGCTTTGCCCTGGTTGACCTGGCAAAGCAGGTGCTCAACGAGTATCGCGCCGGCGAAGCCGAGGAGCTGATCCACTCGGGCACGGGCTACCTTGGCGGTTTCCACAACATGTTTGAGATATGCCAGGTGATCCAGCAGGCGGTGGACACCGTAGGCGTGGACAACTTCGACAGCCAGGCTTTCTATGACGCCGCATTGGCATACCGCACCGGGGGCGAGTACTGGGTCAACTACCCCGAGTGGTCCTTCGGGCCTGACAAGAGATTCCTGGCCGACAATATCAGGGTGTATGAGTGGAGCAAGGAGGCGGGCGATCTGGTCGTGGCCAGTGACGGCTGGATCACGTTGAAGAGCCCCTAGCGACAGACTGCCATTTGGCGTCCAGGGATAGTCACCGACTGCAAGTGGTGCCCTGCCGCCCCGAGAGGGCTCGATCGCGCTGCCTCTCGTGTCCATGGGTGTGACCGTCGTGCCGGTCTCCTGGCTCAGCAGCAGGCTTCAACGGCCGATCACCCTCTATCTATGTTTGCAGCCTGTCGGCCCCCCCTCGTCTGGCTCCATTTGAGTTAGCACTTGCCTTGTGGGATCATTGGCAAGAAGGCTGGCAAAGGAGGGTCATATCGTGGACTACGAGACTATAAGGTATGACAAGGAAGAGGGGTTCTGCATCGTAACTCTGAACCGTCCGCAGAATCTCAACGCCCTGAATGTCAAGATGTGGCAGGAGTTGGAGGACGCGGTCGACCGCCTGAACGCCGACGAGGAGGTCAGGGCGGTCATATTCACCGGTGCCCCGCGGCCCGATGGCAGGCCGTGCTTTTGCGCCGGTGCCGATCTGAAGGAGGTGGCCGGGTTCCAGGCTGATGGCAGCATGGCCGAGGCTTTCAAATGGACGCCCGTCTCGGGGTTCTGGGCCCAGAAGCAGCCCAGCCTCCCCAATACTCCCGCCTTTGCCAAGATCACCTGGTCACCCAAGATATCCATAGCTGCTATTGACGGTATCTGTACTGCGGGCGGAATCGAGTTGGCCCTCAGTTGCGACATCATCCTCGCCGCAGAGACCGCCCGGATCAGCGACATGCACGTCAAGAACCTGGGGTGGATTGGGGGTGCAGCAGCACCCACCAATCTGGCCTGGCGGATCGGAGTGTCGAAGGCCCTGGAGATGTGCCTCACTGGCGATGTCATCGATGGTAGAGAAGCCCATCGTATCGGCCTGGCCAACCAGGTGTTTCCGCCGGATGGCCTATTGGAGGGAGCAAGAGAGATGGCCAGGAAGATCGGCAGCAGAAGGCTCGCTGCCGTGACCATGACAAAAGCCACTTGCATGGCGGTGCAAGAGATGGACCGCATATCCTCATGGAGGTACTGTGATGCCGCCTTTGCCGCGCTGATGAACGAACCGGACGAGGGAGAGTGGGGGGCTGCACGCTGGGTAGCCCGGCGCTAGGTTGACTTTCCTCGGGCTTCAGTCTATAAGTATACCTGTCTCGGGGCTCGTGTCACCGAGACCAAAAAGGGGCGTTTTCTTGAGCACAAGGGGCGCGACGCCACAGCGCCACGGTCCACGTTTTGCCGGTGCTTGCAGCCCCATGCCAGTAGGGAGCGATGGATGCCTTTGTTTACAGCTATGAAGCTTTGCGTCGCTCGACCAGCCCCCGCCTTCAGATCCGCCATGACGTGTGCGTTCCGCAACGATTTGGGATTGTCTGCCCACTTAAATGAGAAAAACACCTCGTCAGCTTGTGGAACAACGGAAGGAGACGCGCTATGGACCTTGAATTCACCCCCGAGCAGCAACAACTGGAAAGAGAAGTCTTCAACTACCTTAGGGACAACCGTCCCCCCGGGTTGGATGAAGAAGCGAAGCTACAGATGGAGGGGGACGGCCCCATTTGCCGAGAGTTCATAAGGAAGCTGGGCCGGGACGGCTGGATGGGGATTGGATGGCCAAAGGAGTATGGCGGGCAGAACCGCACTCCGGTAGAGCAGTACATCTTCTTCGACCTGGCCATGGGCTACTTTCGGATAGCTGTTCCCGTGCTGACACTCATGACTGTAGGCCCGACGATAATGAAGGTCGGGAGCGAGGAGCAGAAGAGGAAATTCCTGCCTCCCATCCTGACCGGAGACCTGGTCTTCTCTATCGCCTACACAGAACCTGATGCAGGTACTGACTTGTTCTCGCTCAAGACCACGGCGATGAAGGATGGTGACGATTACATCATCAATGGACAGAAGGTCTTCACCTCGATGGGCCACTTCGCCGACTACTTCTGGCTGGCGGCCAGGACCAACCCGAACGCCGCCAAGCAGCATGAGGGAATATCGATGTTCATTGTCGATGCCAGGAGTCCGGGCATCACTATTGAGCCCATCAACGTGATGGGTGGCTTCAGGGTGAACCAGGAGTTCTTCGACAACGTCCGGGTGCCCAAGGAGGCCCTGGTTGGCGAGGAGAACAAGGGATTCCTGTACATGTTCATGCAGTTGGCGCACGAGCGAATCAACCTGGTTCCCCATTCCATGGGGCTGCGGACCCTGGTGGACGTGGCAGAGTGGGCGAAAGAGACCAGGCACAACGGGGCCGGGGTGTTCGACGATCCATGGGTCCGGAACAGGCTCGCCGAGCTGACCGTGGAGAACGAGGTGCTGAAGATGCTCAACCACCGCGTTGCCTGGCAGATGACGCAGGGTATTACACCTCACGTGGAATCGGCCACGATCAAGGCCTTTGGCTCCGAGCACATGAACAGGGTTATGGGAGCGTGCCTCCAGATGACGGGTCTCTACGGGCAACTGGCGACCGGCTCCAAGTGGGCGCCGTTCGACGGGGAGGTGGAGCGCATGTTCCAGATGCAGCTCATGATTACCTTCGGTGGCGGAACCAACGAGGTGATGCGTGACATGATAGCCATGATGGGTCTCGGTATGATGAAGTCCAGGTAGAGCGGCAGTGTGTCGGCTGGTCAATGCCTGTGTAACTACGATGCTATAGCCTGTTGAAGGAGGCATTAGATGGATTTCAACCTCAGTCCCGAGCAGGAACTCCTCAAGAAAGAGGTACGCCATTTCCTGGAAACGGAATGCCCCAAGAAGAAGGTCAGAGAGATCGAGGCCAGTGACCTGGGCTACTCGCCTGAAATCTGGAAGAAGATGGCGGAGTTGGGTTGGCTGGGCCTGGTTCTACCCGAGGAATATGGAGGTGTGGACGGCACCCTGCTTGACCTCGCCGTCTTCTTCGAAGAGGTAGGGGCTGCCGTTTTCCCCAGTCCCCTGTTCAGCACTCTGTTGTTCGGTGTGCTTCCTGTCCTGGAGGCAGGGAGCGCCGAACAGAAGACTGAAATCCTGCCCCGCGTGTCCAGCGGGGACATGATTCTGACAATGGCACTGACCGAACCGGAGGCCGACTACAGGCCCGAGTTCCTGGCGACAGCAGCACGGCCTGAGAGCGGTGGCTTCTCCATAAGCGGCACAAAGCTGTTTGTGCAGAACGCCCATGTCGCGGGGTACATGCTGGTGGTCGCCAGGACAGGTGACGTCGGCTCCGACGGGAAGGGGATCACGGTGTTCCTCGTCCGTCGTGACACGGCCGGTGTCGCCATAGAGCCCCTGATCACGGGGTCCAACAGCAGGCAGTCCGAGGTGACCTTCAAGGACGTCCGCGTGCCGGCGGGGGACGTTCTCGGTACGGTGGGCGAAGGCTGGAGAGTGGTGGACTCTACGCTGGCCAAGGCGACGGCCATCCAGTGCGTTGAGACCGTCGGCGTGATGCAGAAGGCGCTGTCCATGACTGCCGAATACACATCCACCAGGATTCAGTTCGGGAAACCCATCGGCAGCTTTCAGGCGGTGCAGCACCGACTGGCCGACATGTTCCTGGACGTGGAGGGAGCGCGCTGGACCTCGTACCAGGCGGTGTCCTGCCTCAGCAAGGGACTGCCTGCATCGCGGGAGGTGGCTATCGCCAAGGCCTGGACCAGTGACGCCTGCCAGCGGGTTGCCTACGCCGCCCAGCACCTGCACGGTGGCATAGGAATGGACCTCGACTACGACCTGCACTTCTACTTCCGCTGGGCCAAGGCCATGGAGTTGAATCTGGGCACGGCTCCTTACCACAGGCAGTTCATAGAGCCGGTAGCTCCCAGCGGTTGATCAGGCTGGAGACCGCCGTCCACGATGCCCATTCTGGGGCATTGGTCGACCTGCTGTTTCGTACGATGAGGAGGTGTTTATGGCCATAAACAAGATCGTAGCCAGTGCTGATGAGGCGGTAGCTGATGTTCACGATGGGGCGATGATACTGGTAGGGGGCTTTGGCAATATCGCCAACACCCCTAGCTGTCTTTTGACAGCGCTGTCCAAGGTCCCGGTGAAGAACCTCACCGCGGTGTCCAACAGCGGCGGCTTCGGAATCGAGATATGGGGCGAGCATGACGTCGAGGTTTTACACCGGACGGGGCAGTGCACCAAGCACATAGTATCCGCGCCCACAAATCCCCTGGTAGTGAACACCGTAGAGAAGAGGTACCGAGCAGGAGAGATCGAGGTGGAGCTGTGCCCTCAAGGGACCCTGGCGGAGAGGGTCCGCGCAGGCAGGGCGGGGCTGGGAGGCATCCTTACTCCCACTGGGGTGGGCATTCCCGAGATACAGCGGGACAAGCCTGTCATCGAGATCGACGGACGGAAGTACCTGGTGGAGAAGGCCATCAAGGGCGATTTCGCCCTGATAAGGGCCCACAAGGCCGACCGCTGGGGCAACCTGGTATACCGGGGCACATCGAGGACCTTCAATGCCACCATGGCCGGGGCGGCCAGGGTGACCATTGCCGAGGTGGACGAAATCGTGGAGCTCGGGGAGTTGAAGCCCGACGAGATCGTAACCCCCGGCGTGTATGTGAACAGGGTCGTGCTGAGGTCATAGGAGGGACACCATGGCAGACAAGATACGTATTGATGATCAGACTATGGCCCTTCGGGTGGCAAAGGAGTTCAAAGACGGGGACGTGGTCAATCTGGGGATAGGTGTACCCACCCTGGCTTCCAACTTCGTGCCCGGCGACAGAGAGGTCCTCTTCCACTCCGAGAATGGTGCCATCGGCTACGGGCAGATCTGCACCGCCGGCACCGGAGACCCCAACTACGTAAACGCCGGAGGCCAGCCTGTCGAGATAGCGCCGGGTATGTCCATCGTCGAGCATGCGGAGTCCTTTGCCCTCATCAGGGGCGGGTGGCTGGACTGGACGGTCCTGGGTGGACTCCAGGTCTCCGAGAAGGGCGACCTGTCCAACTGGATGGTCCCGGAGAAAAGGATCGGCACCATAGGAGGCGCTATGGACCTGGCCCTGGGTGCCAAGAAGGTCATGGTGGTCATGCCCCACAACATGAAGGACGGCGGCTACAAAATAGTCAAAGAATGCACCTACCCCATCACCGGGTTCCGTTGCGTAACCCTGGTGGTCACGGATATCGCTGTCATAGAAGTCACCCCGAAGGGCATGGTGCTCAGAGATGTCGCGCCCGGTTGGACGGCGGAAGAGGTGCAGGAACTGACAGAACCGAAGCTGATAGTCTCGCCTGACCTGTGCGAGATACAACTGGCATAGGGACCCTACCCCGGGCAGAAGCCCGGTGGTCTATGGCAGGGCAGGCCAGAGCACATGGATCAGGATGCCGGGGCTGTCACGGTGGCAGCCCCTTTCCATTGGAATGTGCCCGCCACTCGCCTTCACCCTCCGACCCCTGTACCAGATCGAGCCGCCGCGCGCCGTCGTCGCCTGGCCGATGCCTCCCCTGTGGGTAGCGCGCCCGACGTCGGGCACACTACCCAACCCACCGCCCCACCGGCACCAATTTTCACACGTCGTGGTGTCCCCGACAGGAGACATGCTGAGTCTGCAGGAACGGGTCATTCCCCGCACTTTGTCCGCCCCCGCCTGGCCCGTGCTATAATGTCGGCATCTTTCGCGTGCGGCCACCGGCACGGCGCTGCTCGATCCGGCGGCAGCACAGGTCATCCCCATCCAGGAGCAGTCTGTGGACAGGGACAGATTCGAAGAGCTTGTGGCCGAGGCAATCGATGGGTTGCCCCAGGAGTTCCTGGACAAGCTGGAGAACGTGGATGTGGTGGTGGCGGACTATCCCACACGGGCGCAGCTTGGCAGGCTGGGACGCGGCAGCACACTGCTCGGGCTGTATGAAGGCGTACCCCACACCAGAAGGAGCAGAGGGTATAACCTTGTGACCCCGGACAGGATAACCATATTCCAGAAGCCGATCGAGGCCGTGTGCCGGGGTGGAGGGGACATCACTGCCGAGGTCCAAAGGGTGGTACTGCACGAGATCGCCCATCATTTCGGGCTGAGCGACGCCCAGTTGCGAAAGATCGAGGCCCGCAAATACGGTCGGGGCCGTGGCGTAAGGGCCCGCGCCCCTTCCGGAAAGGACACAGACAGCGGAAGGGAGGCTGTGAACGCTATGAAGCAAGGGGACATCGAAGCACGGCTCCAGGCTGTGGAGAGGTACTGCCAGGAGTCAAGGGATATTGAGGCCATCAAAAGGGTGAAGCACAAATACTGGCGTTGTCTGGACCTGAAGCTGATGGACGAGTTGGCGGAGTGCTTCAGCCGCAATGCTGTGGCTGACTACGGCCCCAGGATCAAGCTGCAGGGGAGAGACGCCATACTCGCTTTCCTTAGAGAGGCAATGGGCCGCTTGAGTGGGGTCCATCACGGTCACAACGCGGAGATCGAGATCACGGGCCCGTCCACCGCTCGTGGGACATGGGCGCTGTACAACTACATGGTCGACCGCGAGGCCGGCCGCGCCGTCCGTGTCGGCGGCTTCTACTACGACGAATATGTCAGGGAGGACGGCGACTGGAAGATCAGCAGCACCCGGGAGGTCAACGTCTTCCGGGAGATCTTCGATGCCAGGCAGTCCTTGAAGCAGCCGGAGTAGCAGCACATGGCCGAGGGGATGGGTGACAGGTACCAGCAGCGCACGAAGTACCATCGCGCCCGCATGGAGAGGGACGACGCGGGCTGGGTGGCGATTCCCGAGACCTACAAGGAGTATCCCAGGGCCAGACAGACGGAGTTACCCCCTCCGGCAGCGAAGTCGGCGGCGCTGCTGGATGACGTCTTTCGCCGCCGCCGCAGCATCCGTCGCTTCAGCAGACAACCCGTGGACCTCGACCAGATATCCTACCTGCTCTGGGCCTCCACCGGCACACAGAGAAAGCAGGGCGGCTACGAGTTCCGCACCACCCCATCGGCGGGAGCACTGTACCCCATAGAGACGTACCTCGTTGCCAACAACGTCGAGGGCCTGGACAGGGGTGTGTACCACTACTCCGTGAGGAAGCATTTGCTGGAGCAGATACGGGCTGGGGACCACGCCAGCGACATCGCCGCCGCTGCCCTGGGACAGGGCATGTGCGCTGAGGCCGCCGTTGTCTTCGTTTGGACCGGCGTTTTTGGACGCTCCAAGTGGAAGTACGGGCAGCGGGCCTACAGGTACGTCTACCTCGACGCCGGACACATCGGCCATGCACTGGCCCTGGCCGCCGTAGGTCTGGGATTGGGCAGTTGCCAGGTGGGGGCCCTGTACGACGACGATGTCAACCGGCTTCTGGGCGTCGACGGTGTAGAAGAGAGCGTGGTCTACATGAGCGTGGTGGGCCATCCCAGGTGAGCCCGGCACGCAGCGAGGAGTGAATAGGAGAATGGTCAAGGCTATAGCGCTGATCAGAAGGAAGCCCGGCACATCGCGGGCTGAGTTCCGCAGGCACTACGAGGAGGTCCACGCACCGCTGACGCTGAGGATGGCACCGGGAATCGTCCGGTACGTGCGGAACCATGTTGTGGGGCCGGAGGGCCAGGACGAGCCGCCCTTCGACTGCATTACTGAAGTGTGGTACGGCAGCAAGGAGAGCTTCAAGGCCAGCATGGATGTGTGGAGCACAGAGGCGGGCCGGGCCCTCTGGAATGACCAGGATAGCTTCATGGACCGCGACCGGCCGGTCTTCCTGCGCGTCGAGGAGGTGGAGTCGGAGTTGTGACGGGGTGGCGGTGGGACAACTCTGCCATGAGACGATTAGTAGTACGTTACACGGTTGCGCGGCTCGTCACGGTCAACGTGTAATGGTTGAGGTGTGGGGAATGGGGGCAACGCAACCGAGTGACGAAAGACGAGACCAGCAGCGCAACCGAATGACGAGTACCGGAGCCTGTTCAGCAATGCAGCGAGTCCATTCTATTGTGAGACCATTAGTAACACCGCACTCGAAGGAGGTACTATGGCGCTTCCCGATTTCTCTGTCAAAGACAAGGTGACCATCGCGACAGGTGCCAGCCGGGGCATAGGCAATGCGCTGGCCCTGGGGTTCGGCGAGGCCGGGGCGAAAGTGGCGCTGGTGGCCCGGACCGTGTCCGAGCTGGAGGAGGCGGCTGACAAGATCAGGGCAAAGGGGGGCACGGCCCTGGTAGCGCCCGCAGACGTCACGAAGAAGGACCAGGTCGAGGCCATGGTAGACAGGGTTGTCAAGGAGTTCGGCCGGATCGACGTGCTCCTCAACGTGGCGGGCGGCGCGGGCACCAGGCAGTTGAGGCCGCCCCTGGAGATAGCCGAGGACTTCTATGACGAGCTGCAGGACAGGAACCTCAAGAGCGTGTTCCTGGTGAACCAGGCCGTGGCCCGGGTCATGGTGGAGCAGAAGAGCGGCAGCATCATCAACATCAGCTCCATGTCGGGCACCAAGCCGGTGGGTATGGAGTCTGTCGCCGGGGCGGCCAAGGCCGGGGTGAACCAGCTAACCCGTGCCCTTGCCATCGCCTGGGCCCCCTACGACGTGCGGGTGAATGCTATCGCCCCGGGGCTGACGCTCACCGAGCGCGCCACTCGTGGGCTGGGGCCCGAGCTGGTGGAGAGGTTCTCGAAGGACATCCCGCTGGGCCGGGCGGCCAGGCCCGAGGACCACCTGGGGCCTGCCATCTTCCTGGCCTCGGACGCAGGGGCATTCATCACGGGGATAATCCTGCCCTCTGACGGCGGCCCGCAGTAGCCGCGGCTTGCCCTGCCGCGCCGGGGCGACGGTGGGGGGCGGGGTTTGCAGCCCGGCCGCCTGCGAGCGTGGCCTTGCAGCAGCACACCGTGCACGGCGCGCCTCTTCCGCGTCGCTACGTAGAAAATGGACTCGTCGGGGCTGGTGTCTCAACGCGTCATCTTGTCCCGATTCATCGGGAGAAAAATTTCCTGGGATTTGGAGCCTGCCTGCTGTCCTCCCTCCCCTGGCGGGAGGGAGTTAGAGGGAGGGGGACCGGTCCACCCTACCGGCGCTCTGATGTTTGGGGGGCCCGGTCGGGTGGGTGAAATGAAATGGAACCCACCAACCCCAGGACGCCGCTTTCCAGCCGAGATGGAGATCGACTGATGAGTACCCCTGCTCCTCATTCAGGCATGTCGCAAGGGAAGAGAAGACAAGGAGGCGGGCAATGAAGTCGACCACAGACTATCTCTGGTTCAATACAGAAAGACACCGCGAATTCATCAACATCACGGACAAGGTGGAGGACCTGGTGGAGCGGAGCGGCATAGCCGAAGGCTTCGTTCTGGTCTCTGCAATGCACATCACAGCAGGAGTCTATGTGAACGATGCCGAGTCAGGCCTGATTGGCGACATCGACGAGTGGGTCGAGAAGCCGGCGCCCTACCGGCCGGACTACAGGCACCACGCTACCGGCGAGTCCAACGGCGACGCTCATCTGAAGAGTCTCCTGGTGCATCACCAGGTCACAGTCCCTATCACCAATGGCCGTGTCGACCTGGGGCCCTGGCAGCAGGTCTATTACGCCGAGTTTGACGGTCAGAGAAGGAAAAGGGTTGTACTGAAAGCGCTGGGAGATTGAATCAAGGGGCCAGCCCTGTGGCTGAGGGGAGTCTTCATCCCCAATAGCAGATGCATTTCGGGAGGTTGCCAGATGTTTGACGAATCAAAGTGCATTTTGTGCGGTGACTGCCTGGTACGATGCAAGTATGTTGACTATACCCAAGAGGAAGCTGTCGAACAGATCACTGCTTTGCTTGAAGGGCAGCCCGCCGACATCCTGAGTCGATGTGTCGATTGCGTCGCCTGCAATGAGTACTGCCCAACAGGCGCCAATCCCTTTGACCTCATCTGCGAGCTCCAGGAAAAGACAGGCGCGTTGCCCGTGCCTGAGTTCTATAGCTCTGCCATGGACGGAATCCCAAGTGCGGTTCCCAGTCAAGTAATCCAGGGTGATCCTGGCAAGCCTGTCCTGTCCCTCTGCATAGAGGAGACCAACATCCCTACGGGAACCGTGGACAGCCAGATGTTCCAAGGGCTGACCGTGGTCAAGGGTGGCGAGTTCTTCGATTACCTCGGCTACATACACATTGGGAAAGAGAGCCCTATCAGGGAAAACGCAAGCAGATTCGTGGATAGGCTGGCCAGCCTCGGTGCCGGGGAAGTCGTCTTGGTTCATCCTGACTGCTACGCGATGCTGACCTACAAGGTACGAGACTATGGCATCGATGTCCCCTTCAGGCCGGTCCATGTTGTCCAGTATATGCTGGAGTATCTCAAGAGGCACCAGAAGAGCATCGCAAAGCTCGGCGTAAGGGCTGCCTACCAGCGCCCCTGCAGCTCAAGGTACAACCCGGAAATCGAGGCTGTGCTGGATGAGCTGTTCGATCTGATTGGGACAGAGCGGGTTGCCAGGAAGTATGACCGTGAGGACGCGCTGTGTTGCGGGTCGGGCTTTCGCTTCATCTCTCCTGACAGAGCAGCCCAGGTGCGTGCCATGAACCTGGACGATGCCAGGGACCATGGAGCGCAGGTCATTGTGTCCACCTGCCCGGCATGCCTGCGCTCTTTCAGGAAGGGTTGCCAGGAGCGCGGCATCGCACCGGTCTTCATTACTGAACTATGCCAGATGGCCCTGGGTGAGAAGCCGGTTCCTGCGCAATAGCCTGGCAGGGTGGATGCAATGGAACCCACCAATCGCAGACGGCCCATTTCTCCACGCACCATGCCAGTGACAGCACTCGTGCCCCACGTGCTACAATAGTGGACGCACCATTTGCCCTTGGGGAAGTGCCGGAACTGGCAGACGGGCATGACTTAGGATTGGTTCTCTGGGTTCAAAGTTAACCGAGAAGTTTACCTCCCTCAGCCTCTCGGCTACCCTCTTGCTAGGCTTCTTCTTGCCGCTGAGCACCATTGAGATGTAGGCTTTGCTCACGCCCAGTTGTTGGGCCAGTTCCACTTGTTTCATTGTGTCCTCCCCTGTCTGACTGTGGTTATCCTACAGGAGTATATTATAGCTAGTTTCAGGAATAAATGCAAGCTAGAAGTCGGGCGAGTAGGCTCTGTACCCTTCGCACACGGGGCAGGTGCCTCGGAATCTCTTTCTTTCAGCGAGAATCTGGAGAGCGTTTATGAGTCCCAGGGGGTTGGAGTTGAGATAATCGTGCAAGTCGTGACACTCGGGACAGTCTGCTACCAGGTGAGGCATGAACTTGTCCCAGAAGTGCCACGGCCCGTACTCTGTGCATATGATGTCGATGTTTCCCTCTATCTTGGCCACCAAATCATTGTGTGTGATCTCAAAGGATCCAGAGGTTCCACCTATTATAGTGTAGGTCTTTTCTTCGCCATGTGGAGGGGCGTTCACCACCTTGCCGACATCTCTGTCCAGAACGAGCTTGGCGATTTCGGCGAGCTGGGCAAAATGCTCCTCAATATCGACTGCATCAGGGGACGGCATTTCGGTCTTGCGCCATCTGGGGTCGGATGTCAATAGTGGACACCAAACCTCTCATGCTGACAGCAGCCCTGCGTAGAACCTCTGTTCATAGACTGCTGGTGACAGGAAGCCGAGCCTTGCCTGTCGGC